>Ga0116105_1000021_pt1 | contig 63638 bp, 57 predicted proteins | sample June2015DPH_6_20_FD_89716 | JGI IMG/M metagenome (GOLD analysis project Ga0116105, IMG submission 89716) | Peatland microbial communities from SPRUCE experiment site at the Marcell Experimental Forest, Minnesota, USA - June2015DPH_6_10 | ecosystem: Environmental > Terrestrial > Soil > Wetlands >... | reverse complement strand
CGACATCTGACGGCGTTGGTCGAAATCCATACCACCGGCCAGCCGCCAACGGCTATTTTTCAGGCGCGAACTCTTTCCTTGAGGTAATCAGAGAGGTTAATGTGGCGGACCAGCGCCCGGAACTGGCGATGATAGAATCCGGCCATTGCTAGCTTTACGCAGGTTTTGCCGCGCACGAGCCATTTATGGACTGGCAACACATCAGCAACTTGCTGCAGCGGGAGATGGCAAGCGGGATCGTTGGGAGTTCGCTGGCGCGCCTGGTGCTGGCGGCGATGCTGGGCGGCGTGATTGGCTTGGAACGTGAACTGAAACATCGCCCGGCCGGACTGCGCACGAATATGTTCATCTGCTTCGGCGCGGCTCTGTTTACCATTCTTTCGGACGTGCTCGCGGTCGAGCACATCGGAGACCACACTCGTATTTCCGCGCAGATTATTCCCGGGATCGGTTTCATTGGCGCCGGATCGATTCTGCATACTCGCGGTTTGACTACTGGGTTGACCACGGCGTCGACCCTCTTTGTAGTGGCATCGGTGGGGATGGCTACCGGAGGCGGACTCTACCTGACTGCGATTTTTGCTACCGGCGTGGTTCTGGCTGCGTTATTTTCGCTCGGCCATCTCGAACGGACCTTCAACCTTAAAACATTGCTCGTCAGCTACGAAGTCACCGGCGCCAGCGTGGAAGGCATTACTCAGGAGGTGAACCGCATCCTGGAAAGCCGCCATCGCATGATGCAAAATGTCTTGTCCGGCAACACGGGGCAGCATGTCCGAGTGCAGTTCGATTTGTCCGGATGCAATCGCGAACAGAAGGAGGTTCTGCGCGAACTGCAGGCGTCGGCGGTGCTGGGCGGCGTCGCGTCTTTGGGCCCGGTGGAGCTGGAGTGAGCCTGCCGCAGGTGGTGATTCCATTTGTAAAAGCGAATGCTTGCGGGAACGATTTTCTTCTAATCGATTCCGCGGCTCTTCGGCGCGGGACAAATTTGGCCGAACTCACGCGACGCATGTGCGATCGACACGCAGGCGTGGGAGCCGACGGAGTCGAATGGATGTCCCCTCACAGCTCGGCCGACGTTGAGATTCGCCTAATCAATGCGGATGGCTCGGAGGCGGAGATTTCCGGTAACGGCACGCGCTGCGTCGCGGCCTATATCTGCGCCACGCAAGAAAAAGAGAGAATTACAATTCAAACCGGAGCAGGCTTAAAAGTTTGTGTGCTCACGGGCCGAAGCGAATCCGAGTACGAGTTCGAGACTGAGATGGGCGAAGCCGAGGTGGGAGCGCCGTTCACGGTTCCCACATCTGCAGGAATCGTAGACGGGATTCCGGTATCGATAGGGAATCCGCACTATGTCCTCTTCGTGAAAGAGTTCGCGCCGGATTGGCAGAGGCAGGCAGGGGAAATCCAGCGCAGCTCCCAGTTCACGCACGGTGTGAATGTCGAGATAGTTATCGCCGATAACCAGGATGACGTCCGGGTTCGATTTTTTGAACGAGGTGTCGGCGAAACGAAGTCTTCCGGCACCGGCTCTTGCGCGTCGGCCGTGGCGGCCATCGCGAGTGGGAAGGCCGTGTCTCCAGTTCGGGTGCATGCTATTGGTGGTACGCAAACGGTGCGCGTGGGTGAAGGGCGGGTGTTTCTTCGTGGTCCCGCGAAGTTGGTTTGCAGTGGAGAATTTTTTTGATCCTCTGTTGCGGGTGTTCGTGCTTATAGACAGGATTCCCAATTGATCTCATCCTTGAACACCTCGCTGATCAAACCGCACGCTCTTCGGCTGGGAGATACGGTCGGCATTGTGGCTCCGGCAAGCAACATCAAGCGTAAGGATTTGGAAGTTGGTTGCGAGGCTTTGCGCCAGGCAGGATATCGGCCGGTGTATCTTGATTCGATACTCGATCAGGATCTCTACTTTGCCGGGTCCGTGGAGCGCCGGGCTCGCGAACTCGAAACCATGTTCGCGCGGGAGGATGTGAAAGCCGTCATCTGCGCGCGTGGTGGTTATGGCGCGAACTATTTGCTTGAAGCGCTCGCTCTTGAGGCCATCAAGACACATCCAAAGATTTTTGTCGGCTATAGCGACTTGACGACGTTAATGACTTGTTTTTCCAGTGCGGGCGGGTTCGTGACCTTCCACGGCCCGATGGTTGCGAAGGATTGGGCCCATGAGAACGGCATAGATTTTTCCTCATGGCGTGCGATGCTGAGCGGATCGGACGAAGAGTTCGTGCTGAACGCAGACTCCGGCATAACTGGCTTGTGCCATGGTGATGCGGAAGGAATTCTTTACGGAGGGTGCCTTTCGATTCTGGTTGCATCTCTTGGGACGCCCTGGGAGATCGATACAACCAACAGGATTTTGTTCCTTGAGGATGTAGGCGCGAAGCCTTATCAGGTTGATCGCATGCTGATGCAGTTGAAACTGGCAGGTAAGTTCGAAGGCGTGCGCGGAATTATTTTCGGTGAGATGCGGGAATGCGTTCAAACCGCTAATCAGGGCTACACACTCGAAGAAGTCATTCAGCGAATTGTGAGCCCGCTGCGAGTGCCGGTCGCTTACGGCCTGCGATCAGGACACGTGACAGCACAAAATATTACACTGCCTATCGGGGTGAAGGCGGGGCTGACGGTCCATGGCGGTGCCGCAAATTTGAAATTTCTGGAGTCGGCGGTGACCTTGTAGGTCACCCTAAGAAAATCATGAGTCAGAGTAAGCACATTCACCTAATCGGAATCTGCGGAACGGCGATGGCTTCGCTGGCGGGAATGCTGAAGGAGCGGGGATTTCGCGTGACGGGCTCGGATGCGGCGGCCTATCCACCGATGTCCGATTTTCTGGCGGAACTCGGAATACCCCTGGCTCAACCGTTTGACGGCCGAAACCTGGAGCCTGCACCCGATCTCGTGGTTGTGGGCAATGCGATTTCGCGCGGAAATGTCGAGCTTGAGCATATTCTCGACCGCCGCATTCCATTTTGTTCCCTGCCGCATATACTGCACGACGAATTCCTGCGCGGCAAGGAAGTGCTGGTGGTTGCTGGGACGCACGGCAAAACTACGACCACTTCCATGCTGGCATGGATTTTTCATTCTGCCGGCATGGACCCCTCGTTTCTGATCGGCGGCATTGCAGAAAATTTTGGATCGAGCTTCCACTTAGGACTTGGAAAATATTTCATTGTCGAAGGCGACGAGTACGACACCGCATTCTTCGACAAGGGACCTAAATTTCTGCACTATTTTCCGGATGCGATCATTCTCACCTCGGTGGAGTTCGATCACGCGGACATTTACAAGGATCTCGACGCGGTAGAAACCGCCTTCAAAAGGCTGGTGAACCTGATCCCGCGACGGGGGCGCATTATCGCCTTCGACGGAGTCGCGGGGGAAGCTTCCGACAGTGCCAGCCTGGAGCGGTGTTTGAAGAAAGCGTTTTGTCCGGTGGAAAGATACGGCGCTGGTTCCAAGTCGGGATGGAAGATTACCGATCTGAAATTCGCGCCCGGACAAACCTCGTGGACGGTGTACCGCGATGGACGCGTGTGGGCGAATCTCGAGTTTCCACTCGCGGGCGAATACAACGTCTGGAACGCGACGGCGGCGGCGGCGGCGGCTACAGCCTATGGCATTTCTAAAGAAGAAATCTCCGCCGCGCTTAAGACTTTCAAGAGCGTGAAGCGGCGTCTCGAAGTGAAGGCGCACGTCGATGGCATCACCATCATCGACGACTTCGCGCACCATCCCACAGCCATAGCTGGCACTCTCAGGGCTCTGCGCGCGCGCTATCCAGGGTCTCGGCTTTGGGCGATTCTGGAACCACGGTCGAATACGCTGAGGCGGCGCGTGCTGCAAACAGACTTGGCGCGCAGTCTGGCGATCGCAGATGAAGTTATTGTGGCTGGCGTCTTCCGCTCCGATGCGGTGCCGGAGAATGAACGACTGGATTTAACTACGCTTGCCTCTGACATTCACCAACATGGCAAGCGCGCCCGGTTGATCGACGACGCCGATGGAATCGTCGAAACCGTCGCCACAGAGATGCAGAGCGGCGATGTCGTCGCAATCCTGTCCAACGGTGGCTTTGGCTTGATCTATGAAAAGTTGCCGGCAAGATTAAAGTCGCTGGCTGAAGCGGTGACTTCTAAGTCGGCCAACGCGGCGGCGAAATGATGATGCGCCTCGTTCTTCGGCGAGGACGCTTATTCTCGACTTTTCTGCTGGCCCTTTTTGTGCTGGGCAGCCTCGGCCGTTCAATCGCATCAACCGACTACACAATTTCTCTGGTGAATCCCGGACAGCATCTGGTAGAGGTACAAATCACCCTTCCTAAGGGAGCAGCGGATCGAGAGTTGCAGCTTCCGGCCTGGAACGCGCTTTATCAGATTCGCGATTTTGCGCAGCACGTGAATTGGGTGCGAGCGAAAGATGCAGCAGGACGCGGCCTTACCACCCGCAAGCTTGAAAAAGGCCTCTGGCAAGTTTCGGGCGCAGAAAGTGGAGCGATGGTCGAATATCAGATCTATCTTGACTCCGCGGGCCCGTTCGGCGCTCAACTCAGCCCGCAGCATGCATTCTTCAATCTCGCGCAGCTCTTGATGTATCCGGTGAACGCCCGCACCGAACCGGCGGTGGTGCGTTTCAGCGATCTTCCCGAAGGATGGCGTATCGCCACTCCACTGAAGTCGTTGCCGGATGGGAGATTCGGCGCAGAGAATTATGACCGGCTCGTCGATTCGCCAGTCGAGATCGGAACGTTTCAGGAATCCGATTTCGAGGAGGGTGGCGCTCGCTATCGTGTGATCGTTGACGCGGAGCCCGGCGACTTCGACATGGCGAAGATCGATGCAACGCTGCGGAAAATTGCCGCCTCGGCGGTCAGTTGGATGGATGATCGTCCATTCCAGAGCTATATGTTTCTTTATCACTTCCCGCGCGGTCCAGCGGGCGGCGGCATGGAGCACTCCTATTCGACCGCGATTGATGTGAGTGCCGATGCGCTGGCGCGGTCCCCAGAACTTCTATCCGGTGTGACTGCACACGAGTTTTTTCATCTGTGGAATGTGAAGCGCATCCGTCCGCAAACCCTGGAGCCTGTGGATTACACGAGGGAGAACTACACGCGGGCGCTGTGGTTCAGTGAAGGGTGCACGAGTACTGCGGCCGATTTTATCCAGTTGCGTGCCGGACTCGTCGATGAGCGCGAGTTCGAACGCGAATTGGCGTCGGCGATCACCGAACTCGAACGGCGTCCCGCCCACCTCACGCAGTCGGCGGAAGAATCCAGCCTCGATGCCTGGTTAGAAGGTTATCCCTATTACAGGCGTTCGGACCGGAGCGTTTCCTACTACAACAAGGGCGAGCTATTGGGCATCATGCTCGATCTTGCGGTGCGCGAGGCCAGCCATGGACAAGCTTCGTTGCGCGAAGTTTTTCAATGGATGAATCAAAATTACGCGAAGCGAGGCCGCTTTTTCCCCGACTCTGAGGGAGCGCGTCGCGCGGCCGAAGCAGTGAGTCATTCCGATCTGGGCTGGTTTTTCGCAAAGTACGTAGCCGGCACTGAAGAAATTCCGTGGAACGATTTCTTTCGCAGTGTGGGGCTGCAACTTGTGCAACAAAAGGTCATGGTCGTCGATCCGGGATTTTCCGCCTCGCGAAATTTCGACGGTCCCATGAATGTGGAATCGGTCGCCCCGGGCAGCGAGGCCGAAAAGGCCGGCCTTCAGCCCGGCGACATTATTTTGCAAATCAATGGCGCGCCAGCCGGACAGGAATCTGCGGAGCAGATCGCCGGCTTCAGTCAGGGCGATACGATCTCCGTAAAAGTACAAGGCAGGCATCGCGGCGAGCATGAGATCAAGTGGAAGTTAGGCGCTCGCGAAGAGTCCTCGTACGAACTCAAAGACATGGAGAATATTACCGGCGACGAGCGCGAGCGCCGCGCAGCCTGGTTGAAGGGGGAGTCACAGACTCTGCCAATGCACGTCTCGCCTTAGCTTTATGCTGGAAGGCACGCTTACGCATTCATGATCCGAACTCTCACTATGCTGATGTTCTGGTCGCTGGCCGCTCCGGTAGCGGCGCTGATCGGCTTCCCTTGGACTTTTATCACGGGTGACATTCGCTTGCTGTATCGCATGTTCATGATCGGCGCATGGACGGGTGTGCGCCTGACTGGGGTACGCGTAGAAACCGTCGGGCTGGAAAAACTCGACCCGAACCGTAATTACATCTTCATGTCGAATCATGTTTCAAACGTGGATCCGCCCATAACCGTCCCACTGATTCCAAAACGTACCTCGGTGATGGTGAAGAAAGAGCTGTTTGGCTATCCGATTCTGGGGCAGGCGATGCGAATGGGGTCGCTGGTGCCGGTGGATCGCGGCAACCGTGACGCTGGAATCGAGTCGGTCCGGATTGCGAAGCAGGTCGTCGTCGAACAGGGATTAAACATGACCATCTACATCGAAGGCAAACGATCGTTCGATGGTAAGTTGCTGCCGTTCAAAAAGGGACCATTCTATCTCGCAATGGAGTGCGGAGTGCCTGTAGTTCCGATCACCATCACTGGCACACACTACGTGATGCCGAAAGGCAGATTCGCGATAAAGCCGGGGCTGGTTCGAGTAAATTTCCACGCGCCGATCGAGGCGGAAGATTTCGGGAGCCGCGAATGCTTGATGGAGAAAGTGAGAGCTGCGATCGAGAGCGGGTTGCCGGAGGAGCATCGGCAGGACGTGGCTCCGGCATAGCGTTTTCCTCGAAAGAAGCTGGTGCAACTCCAACTGCTTCTGCTTACTCTTTCGAAATCCTGTCTTTTGACATCCTGGCTCGCAGAGCCCGCGCCATCTCCGGCAGTTTGGGCAAAAGCGCCGAATATTTCAGCCACAATTTGTGATCGACGGCGGGTGCGCCGCTGACGAGCGCCCCGGCGGGAATATCATGCGCGACGCCGCTTTGAGGAGTAACAATAGCGGCTTCGCCTACCTTGCAGTGACCCACCACTCCGACCTGGCCCGTCAAAATTACTTTTCGGCCAATCTCTGTGGACCCGGCCAGGCCGACCTGCGAGCACAGCAAAGCATCTTCGCCTACTTGAGAACCATGCCCAACCTGCACCAGATTGTCGATCTTTACGCCGCGGCCAATGCGAGTTTCGCCCACGCTGGCCCGGTCAATGCAGGAGTTCGCCTGAATCTCCACGTCATCTTCAATGACCACGGGCGCGGGTTGAGGGATCTTGTGCCACTTCCCTTCCCCAGTCTTGGCAAAACCGAAACCGTCGGAGCCGATCACGACGCCGTTGTGCAGCAGCACGCGATTGCCGATGCGGCAATTCTCCCGGACCACGGCGTGCGCGTGAGCGAAGAAGCCGTCGCCGACCTTCACTCCGCGATAGATGACGACATGCGCAAGGAGCACGGCATTCGCGCCAATCTCAACGCCTTCATCGATCACAACATAAGGACCGATGTGGGCGTTAGGTCCGATCTTCGCCGTGGGATCGATAATCGCCGTGGGATGAACACCGGGCTCATATCGTAGCGGCTGACGGAAGAGTTCGAGCGCGTGCGCGAAGCTCAGATAAGGATCTTGCACGCGCAAGGTCGTGGCAGGAATTGCAGGAAAATTCTCCGCCACAATCACAGCGCCAGCATTGGTGAGTCGAGCAGCGGCAACATACTTGGGGTTAGCTACAAAGCTAATCTCAAACGGCCCAGCTTGTTCAATCCCGTTGAGGCCTGTGATTTCGACGTCGGGCGAGCCGTTTTCCAGGCGCGCGTTTAGGGCAGATGCGATCGCGGAAAGTTTCATTGGTGTGGACTGGGACGAGTAAATCGTACACCACACGAATGCCGTCGAGACGCACCCCCGAACACGCCAGGTGACTACTGGACCACGAGCACAAAGCCGCTGCTCGAGGTTGACGCTCCGCTGGTTGCATTTACGGTGACGTTGTAGGTTCCCGCCGGAGTCGGGGTGACCTGCGGCGGTGGTGGCGTGGTCGTAGTGTGGCTTCCTCCGCCACCACAAGCGGGGATAAAAATAATCAGCATGACTAGTCCGAGCAAGAACTGCGCGCGCCGCTGGCGGCGACTGCCGATCAGCATTACGCCAAAGAACATAAAGCCGCCTACAGCTACCCAATGTCTCAAAGACGGACGTAAAGATGGCTGCAGCGTGGCGGTGGCCGCAGTAGTCGTCACGGTGATAGTGGAAGTGTTGGTGGCAATCGTGCCCGACGCAGCAATCGTTGCAGGCGAGAATTGGCAAGCCGCTCCTGTCGGAAGACCCGAGCAGGCCAGGATGATCGTGCCGGTAAAGCCCGTCGAGTTTGAAACCGATATCGAACTCTGTCCGGAACCGCCCGGCGCAGAAACTATCACGGTCGACGCCGCCGTTGGAATGACAGCAAAAAATCCCGCTGTGATCGTAAATGTCTGGGACGCGGCTGAAGCGCTGGCATTGAAGCTGGCATCACCGCTGTAGCTGGCGGAGATGGTGTGGGTGCCGGTGTCGAATGTAACTCCGTTGGGAGTCGCCGTGTTGCTGCCGGCCTGGAATTGATCACCGGAATTCAACGTAAATATGTTGCCACCCGGGATTGCCCCAAAAGTGTCGCTAAAGGTTACGCTTCCGGTAGGTGTGCCGTGACCGGAGGCGCCGGCGATATCAGCGCGAAGGTAAACGAAACTGCCGAAAGGACCGCTGGTGAAGTTGAACTGCGACCCGCTGGAAGTGAAGCCGAGCACGGAAAGTGCGGTCGTGCTTGATTCGGGAGTCACGATTACCTGAAATGGGGTCGATGTGCTGGGAGCGTAGGTCGAGTCGCCCGCGTAATTCGCCGTCACGTTATAGGGGCCCCCGCCAGGCAGATTGCTCGTGGATTGCGAAACTGCACCGTTCGCCAGCGTGAAATTGGCTACGCTGCTGGTGCCAGTGAGTCCAGTTCCGGTGGCGGCTAGGAGAGAAATTAGCCCAGTGGGTGTGCCTGTTCCGCTGCTGGGGGCAACAGAAATAGTCGCGGTGACCGGGCTTCCGTGGACGATAGCCGCAGGGTTCAAGGCGAGTGTAGTCGTAGTTGGATTAAACGTGACGGTGTTCCATTGGCTGACCAGATTGGCAACGTTCACCGAGCCAAGTCCCGTTGTCAGGTCGTAACCGGCAGTCGCCTGGTAATTGGTCCCGACCTCGCCCGGAACCACGTTGTCGCCCATGGTTACGTCATTGAAGATGCAAGTGCTGACTGGAAAAGCGGCTGTGTTCGATGCGTTGCATTGCGCGGGGTAAGCGGTCTGAGATGCAGCGAGACGATAGAGCACATAATTGGCCTGCCCCTGTCTTCCTCCCATCTGCTGGTCGATGAGAGCCATGATCCCCGCGAATGAAGGGGCCGACGCCGATGTTCCGCTCACGAAATAGATGAAGATTTCGCCGGTGCTGTCCGGGACACAGGACCCATCGAGACACAGAAGGTACGGATCGTGGCTTGCAGCCGTTAGCGAAACATCGGGCAGATCTCGGACGCCGTCGACGGGGATTCCAGGAACACCAGACTGCCAGGAAGGTTTGGTGACGCCCGGCGTCGTTCCCCCTGACCCGATATTCCCAGCGCTGGCGCCGCCGCTTCCGGCCCACAGACCATTGGTGAGGCTGCTCTCGTTCCAGACATCTTCCGGTATGTACGAAATTGCCGACTCCTGCACCGGCGGTTCGCTTCCCCAATATTTGCTGGTATCTCCATTCTCGTTAAACATAGTGCCGCCTACGGCAACGTTGAATGGAGTCGACGCAAGAAGGTTGACAGAGACCGGCCCGCTTGCGGGTGGGCTCGAAGGATCGTCGCAGCCTTCTGCACCGGAGTCGCCGGTTGAAACAAAGTAAGTGATGCCCTGAGCCGCAGCTTGCTGCGCCAGAGCATTTGTGCCAGCCAGTTGCGCGTCCGTTGCGAAAGCTTCGCAACTGCTGAAACTCTCCGTCATGATGTCGGCCAGATTATTTTCGATAATGTAAATTTCCGACAAATCTGTGCCATCCGATGTATTGGTGGAAGCCGAAACAACCAGATCTACCGTGGCATTCGGCGCGATAGCGCCTGACCATGTGGAATCGAGTGTGGCCTCAGCCTCTTCGCCGCCGCCCAAGTCCCCCGGGTCGGGACCGTTGAGCACGATGTTGTTTGGTTCGAAAACGGAACAACAGAGGACGAAGGCAATGGTTTGGAAATCCTGTACGTCCTCGCCGCTGCTAAATAAATTACTTCTTCCAACCACGCCAATCGTTACCCCAGCACCGCTGATATTGTCCGTGTAGGTGGGGCCGATGTTGTAAATGACGGCGTAGTCCTGCGGCGCAAGCGCGTTGGTAATAGGCTGGCCATTCTGTGCGGGGAAGGTAACTTGTGGTTTCTTTCCCTTTACAAGCTGAGCTGCGGCGGGCTGGCTGACTACATGAATCTGTGGCTTCTTCAGAAAATTATGCAGCGTCAGCACTCCTGCAACGGCCGGCGTCAGAGCTGTCGGAATCGAAGGATCGCTCGAGTTGGCCCAATGCTGCTCGCCGTTCACGATGTATTTGTGAATGGCAGTGTGGAAAACCTGCTGCACCTGGCTGGCGGAGCCGGAGAACTCGAGAACCGTCCGGCCTTTCGTGGTGCCCACTTGAAAGCCATGGGATTGCAGCCATCCGGTAACGGTTTGGATGTCGGCGTCCGTAGGTCCGAACTGCTGACCGAATTGCGTGGGCGTAAGCCACTTGTGATAGCTCGGCGAATGCTTGTCTTGCTGATCGTCGAGAAGTTTGCGCAGCGCGTATTCCTGGTCGGAGCTGCGCTTCAGCACTAATTGCATGCGCAGCATGGGGAGCGTCGCGGGGGCTGTGCCCAAGTCGAATTGCGGACGAGCCAGAGGAGGCGTGTTGCCCTTGAGAACGGTGAGTTGGGCTTCGTCGATGGCCTCGACAATCAACGAATGCGGCGCCGCCGTGACGCCGGAAGCGGCCTCCTGCGCCAAAACTGAAGCTGACAAGCCTGCGATTACGGTGACAAAGTTCGCAGCAAACAATGTGAGCGTCGCCATGAGCGGGACGACTGAGGAGGAGCGGAGTCGATTTCTCATAAAACTGGCACCTAAATTGGGACGAAATGGCCTGGGGAATCGGGTTGGGGGAGGGCTGCCCGATCTGTGGGCTGAGTCGCACTTCGCTGTGTTCGCGAAGCAGCCTTTTTATCGCAACTTCCCGTAAATTACAACTTCAATGTGCTAAGTTCCGCAGAAGGAAGTAATTACTCGATCACTACGTGCAGAAAAAGCCCCGCATTACTGCGGACTGAGGATGGTTGAAACCTCGCAGGATTTTCGCGGCTGTGTGTCCCCCGTGTGGCTCAAACTCACCATCAGCGGACTGCGCTCGACACACCGATTGCCCATTTGGGCAAAACGTCACTGACCAAGTAGAATGGCAATTGCTTTCCGTGCCGCGGTTTTTATCGGAAAATACTGCATCGTCCAGAGAATGGGAACCATCCAAAACAAACTAGAGGGGCCTGTCACCGATGAGCTAACGCTCGTGCGGGCCGCCAAAGAAGGCGACGACGGGGCGTTCGAAGAACTGGTTCGCCGTTACGATCGTAACGTCTTTCGCATCGCGCAGCACATTACGCAGAATCGCGAAGATGCGGAGGATGTGGTCCAGGAGGCTTTTCTTAAGGCCTACAGTAATCTGGCGAAATTTCAGGAGCAGTCTAAATTCTATACGTGGCTGGTACGGATCGCTGTCAACGAAGCGTTGATGAAGTTGCGGCGCAAGAAGCCGGAACGCACCGTATCGCTGGATGAAGACATCAAAACGGAAGACGACTCGCTGCCGCGGGAGATCGCGGACTGGAGCCCGAATCCGGAGCAGCAATACACGCAAGCTGAACTGCGTGAGATTTTGAGCAAGACGATCCAGGGCCTTCCCCCAGGCTTCCGGACGGTGTTTGTGTTGCGAGATGTGGAAGGACTGTCGACCGAAGAAACCGCGGCGGCGCTGGAGTTGAGCGTGCCCGCGGTGAAATCACGGTTGCTGCGCGCGCGGCTACAGCTTCGCGAACGGTTGGGACGGTTCTTTCAACGACGCGAGAATGGAGATAAACGTGATACTGGAGATGGCGACCGGTGAAATGCTCTGAGTTTTTGCACGAGCTGACCAATTACCTGGACGGCGTGATCGACGAACCTACCAAGGTGGAGTTGGAGAACCACCTTTCCTGGTGCCACAACTGCTATGTGGTTTGCGACACGACCAAGAAAACCATCGAAATTTACCGCGACTCCCAACTTTACGAACTGCCCGACGACCTTCGCACCCGCCTCCGCTCCGCCATCATGAAAAAGTGCCAGCAGCACAAGAAGCGGCCGCCGGAAAGCGCCTAAGGGAAACTAAAGTAGCGACAACCTCCCTGTCCTTGCTGCCATCGCATATAATCGTTGGCAACACGGTGGTGCGGCATGCGATATCCTCGGAGTTCGGCCTCCCTCGCCCTTCTTAGCCTTTTCGCTTCAACGTTCCTGTGCGGCCAGGATAGTGATCCGGGCAAGCTGCGGACCTCTGTGACGCGTCCATCGACGCAGCCGACAGGCGATTCGCCCTCGCCCATTCAGCTATCAACGGTGCCGATCCCTCCCGACGCGCCTCACATCGTTAAGCAGACGCGCTTTGAAATCGTTCGCGATTTCGAAACTCAAATCGTCTACGCTCGCACTGCCTTTCCTATGGGAACCAAAGGTCTGATCCTGAGAAACGGTGTACTCTCCCCAAACGGCGAAGAACTGCAGCAGACGCTCAATTTGTGGGGGCCGTCGCTCAAGCCCGGCGACCCTGCGCACATTTCGTACGTGCAAATTAAAAACGACCACATTCATTTCGAAATTAACGGCGGCCCGGTGCACCGGCAGAAATGGTACGAGCGCGTGCAGGTTGCGGGAGCCAATGGTCCTCTGACCACGGGTCCCGACTCGCCACAGACCAACCCACATGGTTCTTATGTTGATCTCTACTTCGATAAATATGTTCCCGAGATGACGCCGGCGCAGCTCCGCACCCTGCTCTATCCAGTATTCGATTTCAATGCTCGGAACAAAGAACAAGCCTATCTGGATACGGTCCCACCGAAGGCGAAGGAGGCTATCCAGGCGCATCGCGCACTGGTAGGCATGAACCAGGAGATGGTTCTGCACGCCAAGGGTAAGCCGCCCAAGAAAGTGCGCGAGCACGACGGCGAAACGATGTATGAAGAGTGGATTTACGGCGAGTCTCCGGACGATGTGGATTTCGTGCGCTTCGTGGGCGATGAGGTGGTTCGCGTTGAAACGATCAAGGTAAACGGCGAAAAGATCGTGCGCACGCAAAGAGAAGTGTTTCTCGATCAGGACAAAAACAAAGAGGCGAAGTCACAGCCCGAGGAGCGTCCCTCGAAAGCGCCGAGCCTAAGGCGTCCCGGAGAAGATCAGGAAGACGTTCCGAAGCCGGCCAACGGTGCCGCCCCTCCCGTGCCGATGCCGCCGCCCGATTTACCCCAGCCCCCCGGCGGTCCGGGGGAAGTTGTCGGCACGCGATAGCGTACTCCAGTTCACTAACCTCGGAGGAGCACGACAGAGGCGCGTGCAAATACCCCACCCGCATTCAATCAAGATGAACCGATCATTTAGAGGCTTCAATCCTGTAGAGGATTTAGCTGTGGCCTGTTTGAGGCACTCACTTTTTCTTGAGCCCATAGCGTGGCCACCAACTACGGGGCATCCAATGGTGGGCATCCACGGCAAGTTGCGCCACTAGCCCCGCCAGAAAGAACAACAAAAGCAGAAGCGGCGCAATGTAAGCGAGGAACACTTGCATGTTAGAAGCTTATCAAAACCGCCCACGGTCCAGCGGTCGAGCGATCCCAGGACGGCCATCCGGTAGAATCGGCTAATGCCCGTTGCCATCCAATGCCGCGATCTGCGCAAGACCTACGACGGCAAAGTCGAAGCCGTGCGCGGGCTGAACATTGAGATTCACACGGGTGAATGCTTCGGGTTGCTGGGCCCAAACGGAGCCGGCAAAACTACGACCATCGAAATTCTCGAAGGGCTGCTGGAACCGACTTCCGGCGAGGTTTCAATTCTCGGCCACTCCTGGCGCGAGAACGCACGCGAAATGCGGGAGTGGCTAGGGATTTCGCTGCAGGAGACCCGGCTTTCAGAAAAGCTTAGCGTTCGCGAAACCATTGAACTATTCGCCAGCTTCTACCGCGAGCCGCGCTCCTGCGATGAAGTCCTCGAAGAGCTGCAGCTCATGGAAAAAGCCGATGCCTGGGTCGGCAAACTCTCCGGGGGCCAACGGCAGCGTTTGGCGGTCGCAACTGCACTGGTCTGCAATCCGAAGATTCTTTTTCTCGATGAGCCGACGACCGGCCTCGATCCCCAAAGCCGACGCCAATTGTGGGACATCATTCGCGAATTTCAGCGCGCCGGCGGGACCGTGCTGCTGACTACGCATTACATGGACGAAGCGGAACGCCTGTGCGACCGGCTGGCGATTGTTGATCAAGGCCAAATTATTGCAGAAGGTTCGCCTGCGGAGTTGATCGAAAGATTGGGCGGACATCATGTTGTCGAGTTTGCGATCAACCGAAATTCCGACGGCGCGGCGCTGGACATGTGGCGGGCTCTGCCCAGCGTGGAATCCGTGCGTGAAGATGACGGAATGATCGCGCTCACCGTGAGGGAGCCACATTTGGCGATTCCCGCGCTCCTCGACGCGCTCGCAAAGCAGCAGAACCAGCTTCAGCATCTGACCACGCGCCAGGCCAGTCTGGAAGATGTGTTTGTTCGGCTTACCGGTAGGCACTTGCGGGAAGAATAACTTAGGGATCTCGATAATGAAGAGATATTCTCGGTATCTGGCTGTTCTTATCATCACGGCTGCCCTTGCCGTCGCGGGCAACGCCACGGCGCAGACTTCCGCCTCTGACGCAACCACAGGCTTTCCGCCGCTCGACCAATGGAAAGTTGCGGTGCTTGAGGGAGACTCAATTGGGCTGAAAGCTCTCTACAGCATCGATCCGCCAGCGCAGGTACAAGCGAACGGGACAAAAACCGGAGGCGGGGAAGATATTAATTTCTGGCTAGGTCTGAAAGCGAAAACCATGAAGGTGGAGATTGTTCGCTTGAGGGAGCGGACCTACGGCAAGAGTGTCATTTTCAAAGCCACAGTTCAGACTGCCGACGGCCGCACCATCGATATCACAAATGCACAGGCATGGCGAAAAGACGGAGAGCAGTGGCATGTGTTTAACGTGGAGCGCACCGACTCCCCGCATCTGCAACAGCCGTCCGACATGAACAAGGACATCTATCCGGCGGACAAAGACGCGCGAACAGAAATTAAGGAAGCTGAAGAGAAAGCCGCCGCCCAGCACCGGCGCGTGCTGCTGATTTTTGGAGCGAACTGGTGCTACGACTGCCATGTGCTCGATCTTGCGCTCCATCGCCCGGACTTTCAGCCCGCCGTGCGCGGCTATGAGATCGTGCATGTGGACATTGGCCCCGACGGCACAAAGAATGCCGACGTGGCAAAACAATACGACGTCCCGCTCGACAGTGGTGTTCCGGCATTGGCGATAATAGAAAGCGACGGCAAGGTGGTCGTCAGCCAGAAAAATGGCGAGTTCGAGGACGCGCGGGCGCTTACTCCCGAGGTACTTCTCGAATTCCTGAACCGATGGAAGCCGGAGGCGCGCTAAGAGCCTACGCATGAGTGTTGCCGAACCAATCGCGGTTGCCGAGAAGCTAAAGTCAAAACCCAGGCCGCCGAAACGCAACGGGCGATGGTCGGGATATCTTCATCTCCTGAAGGCGCGCATGCTGGAGCTCAAGCGCGAGCCGGAGGTTGTTTTCTGGGTATTCGTGTTTCCGCTACTGCTGGCGGCTGGACTGGGAATTGCCTTTCGCAACAAGCCGGCCGATGCATCCTCGCTGGCAATCGTTCAGGGGCCGGGAGCACAGCGAGTACAGGAATTGCTGCAAAGCTCTCCGCAACGGGCTTCATTCAAGATTTCCCTGCAGGACGATCAGGCCGCTCGACAAGGATTTCGGTTGGGAAAATACGATCTCGTCATCGAGCCCGATGGCGGCGGATGGAAGTATCTCTACGATCCGGCGCGGCCGGAGAGTGTGGTTGCGAAGGCCTTAGCTGATGATGCCCTGCAAAAAGCGGCAGGACGTAAGGATGTGGTGGCGACGAGCACGGCAGTTTCCTCCGAGCCTGGCTCCCGATATATCGATTTCCTGATTCCCGGTTTGCTGGGCATGAACCTGATGAACTCCGGAATGTGGGGCATCGGGTTCGCCCTCGTCGACATGCGGCAACGCAAACTCCTGAAGCGTTTCGTGGGCACGCCCATGCGGCGTGGGGATTTTCTTCTCGCGCTCCTGTCGAGCCGGCTGGTGCTGATGCTCATCGAGGTCGGCTTGCTTCTTACGCTCGGCGTGCTTGTTTTTCGCATGAGGGTGTCAGGCTCCGTGGCGGCAATCCTGTTCTTGGGTGCGGCCGGGGCTATCGCGTTTGGCGGCATCGGATTATTTACCGCCAGCCGCGCACAAAAGATTGAGAGTGTAAGCGGACTGATGAACCTTGTAATGATGCCCATGTGGATTTTTTCTGGGGTGTTCTTCTCTTACGAGCGCTTTCCGGCTGTGATTCAGCCCGCCATCAAGGCGCTCCCGCTGACGGCCCTGAATGACGCATTGCGAGCCAGCATTCTGGAAGGCACACCATTAACGCATCAGTGGCCGAGGCTGCTTGTTCTTTTTCTCTGGGGTGGGATTTCGTTCGTGCTGGCGCTGAGGTGGTTCCGCTGGACCTAGCTAAAATTTGTATCCGAAGCGTGGCCTCGTCCGAGGAACGAACTTACGAACGAGGCCGGCTGCGGTGCTTGCGAAAGCAGGGTGCAACTTACGACTTCTCTACCTTGGCGGCGGCCTTGCGGACCTTCGCCCAGCGTAGTCTTTGAGCCTCGGCTATACGTCGGCGGGCGTCTTTGCTCAAGGTACGACCAGTCCTTTTGAGCTTCCCACCACTATGACCGAGAGCATCTAGTGCTTTCCCTACCCTTCCAATCTCCTTTTGGAGACGGGAGTACTCCTGTTGTAGGGAGGTTACAACTTTGTTCATCATCATTGACACCCCCTTGTAACTAAGGCTAACACGACCCTCCAAATCGGCAGATAACTTATGAATGACTTGAAGTCAACTAAGTGCGCTTATTGGGAACTAACCCCAAACTGGAAAATAATGGCTACCCCCGGTTTTGGCCGTCGCCAATGGTGGGCAGAAAGCGCGGCGCTTGGCGGGCTCTGGTGGTTTGTTCGAAAGCGTACGCCAGGCGGATCAGAGTAGGTTCACTCCAGGCACGCCCGAAAAACGAGATGCCGACCGGAAGACCTGAGATGAATCCGGTGGTGACGTTGATGTTGGGGTAGCCCGCGACGGCCGCAGAGTTAGAACTTCCTCCCGCCACGTGATCGCCATTGACCAGGTCCGTAAGCCACGCAGGGCCGCCGGTGGGAGCGACAATGGCATCGAGACGGTACTTATCCATGGTTGCGTCTATGCCGTCGATGCGGGCGAGTTGGCGGTTTTTCTCCAGCGCATCGAGGTACGGTTTCTCCGTCAAAGGACCCTTAGCCTCGGCTTTTATGAACAGATCCTGGCCGAAGTAGGGCATCTCCTTCTGCCGGTTTCGATCGTTGAATTCAATTATGTCCTTCAGTGTTTTTACTGGCGCATTCGGGCCCAGATTGGCCAAATACGCATTTAAATCCGCCTTAAGTTCGTACATGAAGACCAATAACTCGGTTTCATCGAACTTACCCAGGGTTTCGATCTCCGCCGGGTCGACAATCGTGGCCCCCTGTTTTTTCATGGCATCCAGTGACTGCTCCATCAGGGCATCGACGGCATCGTTAAACCCGAAGTATTTCCTGGCCACACCGATGCGGGCCCCTTTTAGGCCGTTGGGGTCGCAGAATTTCGTATAGTCCGTGAAAGCTTTGCCTTGGCTGCCGGCGGTCGCGGCGTCCGCTGGATCAACTCCCGTGAGCGCGCCCAGCAAAATGGCGGCATCCCGCACCGTCCGACACATCGGGCCCGCCCCGTCCTGACCGTGAGAAATCGGGATGATCCCGGCCCGGCTGACCAGACCCACGGTGGGCTTGATGCCTGCAATGCCGTTCGAAGACGACGGGCAGACGATCGATCCATCGGTTTCGGTTCCGATACCTGCGGCGCACAGATTCGCCGACACCGCCGCGCCTGAGCCCGAGCTTGACCCGCAGGGATTTCGATCCAACGCATAGGGATTTTTGGTGAGCCCGCCGCGACCGCTCCAACCGCTGGTCGAGTGACTGGAGCGAATGTTGGCCCATTCGCTCAGATTGGTCTTGCCCAGGATAACGGCGCCGGCCGCACGCAACCGCTGAGCGACGAAAGAATCCTTGGCCGGCCTGGAACCGAGCAGAGCTAATGATCCGGCGGTCGTCATCATCTTGTCCGCCGTATCGATGTTGTCTTTGATCAGCACGGGAATGCCATGGAGCGGACTCCGCGGTCCCTTCGCCCGCTCCTCCCGATCCAGCTCATCTGCAATTGCTAGAGCGTCGGGATTCATTTCGATAATGCTATTTAGAGATGGGCCATGCTTATCGATCTCATCGATGCGAGATGAGTATTTCTCCACCAACGAGCGGGCGGTGAATTTTCCGGACTTCATTCCCTCCTGCAGTTCTGGGATGGTGATTTCATCCAGTTCGAAAGGCTTGACGCCTTCTGCAGGCAAACCGGGGCTAAGTTCTCGCGCCGCGCCCAGAGCGGGATACAACGGAGTTAATGTCGCAAGAGTGCTTCCGATCGCTGTCGATTTGAGGAACGAGCGTCGGCTGGTATGGCTTAGTTTCTCAGGCATGGCTCGGGCGCAACGAAAACCTTAAAGGCCAACATGAACATCAGGTAACGCAATCGAGAATACTTCAACCACAGGAAGTGCGTCACCGACAGCGCAATTATTCCGCTGCTTTTATACCCGCAGCGGCATAAACGTCCGCGCTCTTGTAGAGCACTCCGCTCTTCATAACCAGCCGGCAACGGCGAATGTCGCTAATATGTTCAGCAGGATTTCCTTCCACCAAAACAAAATCCGCCCGCTTCCCCGCCGCAATCGATCCCAGCCCTTTGTCCTGCCTCAAAAGACGTGCAGCGTTGAAAGTCGCGATCTGCAGGGCTTTTGCCGGCGGAATTCCCGCCTCCACCTCGAGTTCCAATTCGCGATGCAGCATGATACCGGCAGTGGCATCCGTTCCGGCGAGGATTGGGATACCCGCATCGTACATTCGTTTCGTCATGGCCAACATCGCTCGATAAGAATCTTTGTAGAGCTGATCGTTCTCCGCCGTGACGGGAAGCCCTCCGGTGTAAGCCCCTCGTTGAACCTGCGCCGGCAATCGATCCAGCACCGGAGCGAAATCCGGCGATACTTTTCCGGGCCGTCCGGTGAACATGCCCTCAAAGGTGGCCAAAGTCACGTCCACGGTCGTGTGATGCTCAAGAAGCAATGCGATGAAGTCATTGACTTGCTTGGATTGCAAGTCGAGCTTCGCCGCATTGTCACCGACGGCTGTGAAGCGCTCGGGAGTGCGCGTGTCCTTCACCTTATCGGCGAAGAAATTCAGGAAAATAAAATTGATATGCTGAATTTCGTCGGCGCCATCCTCCACAAACTTGCTGGCGGTTATGCCATTGGGAATGTGTCCGCTCACGCGTAAGCCGCGCCCGTGCGCGGTCCGGACGATTGCCGGAACAAAGTCAGGGTTCAGCGAGCTGTACAGTTTGATTTGCACATATCCGAGGTCAGCGTACCGGTTCACGTCACTGACTGCTTCGGCTTCGGTATCGGCGTATAGGCCGGTCGGAGCCTGGAATGGGCCATGCCCATCGATAAAGCCAGATTTCCAAACATGCGGCCCAATCGCCGCTCCGCTGTCCCATTGCTCCTGCAGATGGCGTAGCTCGCCGATGTCATTGCCCATATCGCGCGCGGAAGTCACGCCGCTAGCAATGTTCAGGATTCCATCCAAGGCCTGCAGGTGAGCGTGCATGTCGAAGAGGCCGGGTAGGAGCGTCTTGCCGCGGCCATCGATGATCTCGGCATCTTTCGGCACACTCGCAGCCGCCGAAGGTCCTGTCCATGCGATGCGCTCGCCTTGAATGACAATCGTCTGATCGTCCCGCGTTGTGGCCTGCTCCGAATCGAATAGCCGGACATGTTCGATCGCAATTGGATGATTCGGATGCTGCCCCAGTTCCCGCGCAAGGCGTGCATAGCGGTCGTCGACGGCCTTACGATCCAGGGCGTAGAGCTTGTCGTTGGTGTCTTCCCACCCCTCGCGCAGAATCGCGAACCATTTCCCCGGAGTGCCGAAAAAGTGCTGTTCGTCGTCGAGCCAAACCGTCTGCGGCTCGAAGGAAAGTCCGGTGACGGCGAACTCGGTCACATGGATCTTTTGACCGTGGCTCTCGACAGTAACGTCCGTCATGCGTTCCAGCCGAGCTTCACCCCCAGGAAAGAGCTTGACCGATGCATCTTTCGTTTTCAGCAACGCGCCGACGAGCATTGCGAACTCGATGGAGCAGCCGTTGTTGCTCACGTAGAAACCAGGAGCGGGAGCCCGTCCGTCCTCCGAGGTACTCTTCCAATGTCCCATACCGCTTTCCACCGAAAAGTGCTCGTCGACGGGAGCCTTCAGATAATCATTTCCGGTGATATCAACGCGAGCCGGGGTTCCATCCGATCCGATTACGTAATGTGCGGCAACCTTCGGCCCGCGTCCGCGATCGTTGAATTCGAAGGTGCAATCGACTTGACCCTCCGAGGCAAACGTGTCCACCTCGCTCCCAGCTTTTTGGCCATTGCTCACTACGGAATATCGAAATGCTTGCAATGCCCTGGCTGTGGGAGTTGTAAGAAGTAATCCCGAGAGGAAGATGGGGAGCAGCAGTGTGCGCGGCTTAAGCATGGCAACGTATTGTCCCACTAAACCGCCAAATTCGCTAAAAAATCAGCATTCTGCGAGATTTGTGGTGTATAATCACTTTCAGCTAGGTTTGACTCACAAGCATTTGAAGGTCGGTACCGCCAACCAGCGTCACCCCGTCACACGCAGCGAATCTTCCTCAGCACATTTCAAGCAACAAGAATAGGACTATCAATGGCAGAACAAGGAACAGTGAAGTGGTTTAACGACGCCAAAGGCTATGGTTTCATCAGCCGTCAGAATGGCGATGACGTTTTCGTGCATTTCTCGGCGATTCAGGCAAGCGGCTTCCGCAGCCTGCAGGAAGGCCAAACCGTGCAGTTCGACGTGACCAAGGGCCCCAAAGGCTGGCAAGCTGAGAACGTCCAGCCCGTCTAACCACTCTCTGAGTAAAAATGCCCGAAATCTGAGAAGATTTCGGGCATTCTTGTTTCCAGCTGATTAGTTAGAGGTTGATTCCTTAGAGCCGGATGGGCGTTTCCGCCATCTGCCGCGCCTTTTGCACCATCTCCACAAGAACCTTTCGAGCCTCGATTGCGGTAGTCACTTCCCTCAAAAATCCAATGCGGGCCCCGCGCATGCCCTCAGACGTTTTCAGGCGCACCTGGAGGCCTAATCGATCTACAGAAGTCATCGTGGCTTCTTCAGCTTCCATTCCCGCTGCCGTTCGCGCCAGCAGTACGAGCGCATCTTTGTGGTCGGCATTCATGTGCTCAATAATGCCGGTCGCAACGTCCGCGAGAGGATCGGGCTTCGCCTGGTCGTACTCAGATGCCTGCACCCACCCCATCACGCCAAATCCTCCCACATAGTAAACGTCCACTACATCCATGCGGTAGAACGAAAAATCGTCATAGTCGACCCAGTATTTGCTGTTGGCGTAGCGCTCCAAATAGAGCTTCCGCGCATCCGCAAGATCAGGTTGCGCCACGGGAGTCACGTTTCCCACGAGGGTCACGCGCGACGCGCCGAGTGGATCGCCGTCTCCATCGGGTTGCGTCACCAGCAGGCTCGCATGGGGATTCGGCTGCAGATTCTGCGTGTGCATGGCCATTGTGCTGATCAGAAAGATTGGCCGCCCGCGTTCGTCGAGGCCATAGGGCATCACCGATCCGAACGGAAAACCAGGCTGTTTTCGTGAGAGCGTGGAAAAGCTTCCGATGCGGCCAAGGTGTACTAGGGTACGCGTCCGCTCGGCGAACGAAGGCTCTGCCACCTGAACCTGATTCGCTCGACCCGCGCCGCCATGTGTTCGATTGGATTCCGACGTCATCAGACTGTTATGCTCCACGCCCAGTCTAAATGAAATCAACTCCGGGCGGTTCTGTCAGTCGATGGGTTCGACCACGACCGTACCCTCAGCCACAGCCCGATCCGAACGCTGCACAATCACAATGGCCGCTAACACAAAGATAATCCCCAAGGTTTGTATCGGACGCAGCACTTCCCCCAACAGCAGGGCAGCCAACACAATCGAGAATACTGGCTCCAGGCAACTCGTGATGATGGCGCGGGAAGGCTCGAGATGTTGCAGACCCAGGAAATATAACGAGAAAGCCCCGAGAACCGAAATCATGGAGAAAACGAACAGGAACAGCCACTGCGCCGCCACGTAGTGCGCTTGTGCGACCTTCCACGGCGGATTAACGATGAGCCAAAATGCCGCGGCGGAGGCAAGCGTCCAGACGAGCACACGCCAGCGGTCATAACGCGCCAGAATTCGGTGCCCGCTCACGTTATAAAAGGCAAACGAGAACGAAGCCAGCAGCGCCGCGAGAATGCCATAAAGATCAAGGTGGAGCGCGGAGCCGGAGCGGACACGCAGGATGTCGATGACCAGCGCGATCCCGACCACCGCCAGGGCTACGGCCAGTATTCGTTGAGCCGTTAACTTTTGCTGGCCGCGGGCGACCACATAGATCAGAACCCAGACCGGCGCCGTGTATTGCACGATGATGGCGATGGCGACACTCGTCCGTTCAATGGCCACGTAATAGAAATAATTCGATACTGCCACGCCAAGAGTACCCAGCAGGAAGCAATGAGCCAAATCGCGTGCGGGGAGCTTGATCCGCTGCCAGCCCCGCGCGAACGCAAGCGCGGGAAACAGAACCAGCAAAGAGAATGTCGCGCGCGCCTGCGACAAAATAAGCGGATCGATGGGGCGAAGCGCTGCCGAACTCAGCACAAATCTTCCCGTGAAAACCGCCCGCCCCAACGCCGCTGAGATTCCCCAAAGAAACGCTGCTGAGGCAATGTACAAATAACCGCGCAACGAATGCGATTGTTGTTCCTTTATGTTTGGGTTCGGCTTCAAGGTCGGCTTCGATCAGTTTTCGCTTCGGCAGTTTCGCTTCGATCATCACGCAGCTGGGAGCAGGTGGTCAAGGCGGTCGGGGTCGAAGCCTTCAATCACCTCGGCGCTTGAAGCCGTTAGCACCACCACGGTGGGCGCAGTATGGCTGTGATACTTTTCCAGCAGTTCGCGAGAGGTGGACTCCAGGCTCATGTCGCGCTCTTCGAAGATAATTTGCTTCGCCTCCAGGAAAATCCGCACGATGTCGCAGGAAATACATCCGGGCTGGGTGAAGAAAAATATTTGCGTCGGCATAGGTTCAGAAGGTATCACGCGTCGACATATTCGATCTCGGTGGTGATCGCCGCAGTTTTCTCGAGCATCGCGGAAACGGAACAATATTTTTCCTTGGAGAGGCGAACCGCGTCTTCTGCGGCCTTGCGCGATACCTTGCCTCCGATTCGATAGATCAGTTTGATCTTCGTGTAAACCGACGGCGGGTTCGGAGCGCGTTCGGCCTCGGCACGAACTTCGAGGCTGGAAAAGAGTTCGCGCTTCTTTTGCAGGATTGAAACCACGTCATAGCCGGTGCAGCCACAGAGTCCGATCAGGACAAGTTCCATGGGACTGTTCCCGGTCACCTTATCGCCGTCGACCGCAATACTGTGGCCGCTATCGGAAATTCCGTCGAAGCGCTGTTTCTCAATCCATGTGGCTTGGGCATTCGTCATCGCTTGGCTTCCTCAGATTCTACTTCTACCGGCGGTTATCGGTGCTCGGCTCGGGATGAATTAGCACGCGAAACAACTCCGGCGCTGCCTGTTTGAAGCGGATTTCCAATTCCGTCTGGATGTCATGCACACGCAACAGCGAAAGGTCGTCCGAGAGAGTGCAGTGGCACGAAACGTAAAGCCGTCCGCGAACTCGCGTGATCACGAATTCGTGAACGTCCAGAATTTCCGGGAACTGCCTGGCCACGACCTTGAGCTTGCGTTCGAGATTGGCATCGTGCACCCGTGCTTCCGGCTTTTCGATTGTGGCAGGTTCGCTCTCGATATGGGTCAAGATGGCGGAAATCTCAGGAATATCGCGACGAATGTCGGACTCGAGTTCGGTGACTTGATCGTGCGCGCTTTTAAGGGTCATTTGCTCGTGGAGTTCCAGGTGCTGCTCCACCTGTAACTCGCCGTCAAGGTTCTGGACGGTGATGTCGTGCACATTGAGGTTGTGGCGGGCGGCCACGGCACGGATACGATCGAACAGATTTTCCGAACCCTGGGCGCGAGGCAACGATTGAACGGTAACGTCGGCGTCGGGAAGAATGCTGCGCACAGCGGTTGTCACTGCCTGCACGAGTTGCTGCGAACGCTGAAAGGTGACAGTCCGGGCGAAACCGACGGCAAGATCGGCGAAATAGCGATTCCCCGCGCGGCGGATACGAACCCGTCCGATTTCGAGCACGCCATCCACGTTCGAAACCGCGACAATAATTTGGCCTCGCACCCCCTGCGGCGCGGCATCGAGCAAAGCATCGATGGTGCGCCTCGCCAGCCGCCAGCTCACGGAAACAATCACGCCGGCTACGAATAACGCAGCGATCGGATCGGCCAGGCGAAGCCAGTCCAGACGATAAGCCCGCCCAGCCAGGATTAAGGCCAGGCCGAGAACCACCACACCTGCCGACCACACGTCAGTCGAAAAGTGCAAGGCGTCCGCTTCGAGAGCCTGGCTGTCGTATTTAGTAGCGATGCGTCCCAAAGCGCGGGAGCGCCAGTAATCGACGGCCATGGAAATCAGCATCACAGCGAACGCCCATGCACTCGGCTCGACCTCAACCCTGCGAAAAAACAGCCGCATGACGGCTTCGTAGATAACCCAAATGCAGGTAAGCAGCAGGAGGGTGGTTTCCATGAATGCCGAAAAGTTTTCCACCTTGCCATGGCCATATTGATGATCCGCATCGGCGGGCTTGTCGGAAACGCCAACCGATAAGTACGTGAGCATCGCGGCAATCAAGTCCAGGGCGGAATGCGCTGCTTCGGAGAGAATGCCAAGGCTGCCAGTGGTAACGCCTACGGCAATCTTCGCGCCCGTAATAAACACCGCGGCAATAACCGAGTTACCCGCCACGGCGCGCTTCTCCGCACGCATGGCATTGGGCGAGTAAAGTGCGGGCGTCCCGGACATGATGGGATTATCGGCGATAACTTCGAATTGCGCCAAAAGAATCGTTGGCAAAGACCTGGCGTGCGGACTTGGTTAAGGCAGGTTGGAAAGATCTGCTAAAAAAGATCTGCTAAATAAGAAATCCTTACTGAACCCCATTACCTTAGGTTCCAGCGAAAGACGGCCATATGCTAGGATTCTAGGTTCGAGTTGTTCCAAAACTTCCCGATCTACCAATCCTGGAGGATTCTCGTATGCGTAAGAGTTGGCTGCTGTGTGTGTTGTTGGCGGGTGCGATGGCCTGGAGCCAGGCGCAGCCAGGAACCACAACGACGCCCCCGGCCCCGTCAAACCCGTCCACCGCGCCCAGCCCCGCACAGGCTCCAAAGGAAACAAAAACCGCTCCAAAACCGCCTGCGGAAGTACCGGAAGATGCGGCAGTGCTAACCATCATCGGCGTATGTCCGTCAACCCCCACGTCATCAGCTTCGAAAACAGCCACCGGCAAGACAGCCGCCTCTGCCAAGAAATCGGCAGATTGCAAGACTGTGATCACCCGAAAAGAATTTGAAAAGATCGCCGGCGGGCTTTCCCCGAATATTACGCCGCAACTGAAGCGCCAGCTCTCAACCGCTTTACCGAGGTTCATGGCGATGTCCGAGGCGGCGAAAAAGAAAGGCCTGGATAAGACTCCGGCCTATCAGGAAACGCTAAGGGTCGCGAAGATGCAGATTCTGACCACCCAGCTGCAGCGTTCGGTACAGGAAGAAGCGGACAAAGTATCGCAGACCGAGATTGAAGGCTATTACAAGAAAAATCAGGAAGCCTATGAGCAATTCTCTTTGGACCGGCTATTCATTCCGCGCAACAAACAGGCCGAGGCGGAAAAGGCTGAAGACGAAGAGAAAATGACCGATGAACAAAAGAAAGCGAAGGAAGATGCGGACAAAGCCAAGCAGGAGCAGGGCCAGCAAGAACTCGACAAGCTAGCTGCTAGTTTGCGCGAGCGTGCGGCAAACGGCGAGGATTTCGCCAAGCTTCAAAAGGAGGCCTTCGAGGCGGCCGGAATGAAGATGGATTCGCCAACCATCAACCTGCCTAAGGTGAGACGCACCGGCTTGCCTCCCGCCCATGTGGCCGTTTTCGATCTGAAAGTGGGTGAGGTTTCCCAGGTCATCAGCGACAACGGCGGGCACTATGTTTACAAAGTCGTAAGCAAAGAGGTATTGCCCCTGGATCAGGTAAGCCAGGAAATTCATAACACCCTGAAGAACCAGCACATGAAAGACACGATGGATAAATACACGAACTCTTATCATGTGGAGACGAACGAAGCATATTTTGGGCCGCCGGGACCACAAGGCCCCATGGGCGGACGGCCGGGAATGCAGCCGCCGCCACGGCCGCGTCCACGCATGGCTCCTGCTCCATCGCAGCCGCAGTCAGCACCGCCGGCAGGCAATCCGCCGGCTCAACCGCCAGCACAACAGCCGCCTCCTTCTAACTGATGTCGAGCACTAAACCTGTTGTCGTGGTCACCGGCATTGCGGGAAACCTGGGGTCACGGTTGCTCCCGCTGCTGGGGGATTTCTCGGTGATTGGGGTGGACATGAGTTCACCCCAAACCGATCTTCCGCTCCAGTTCGAGCGCCTGGATTTGGGCGAGGAATCCTCCACGCGCAAGCTTTACGAACTGTTGCGCGACACGCAACCGGTTTCTGTTGTCCACCTCGCATTCGTCATCGATGCCGTGCGCTCCGGGGTGCTCGATCCTGAGCGCATGTGGCAGATCAATGTCGCCGGCACGGCTCGCGTGATGGAAGCGATCACGGAGACGAATCGCACGGCCGATGTAGGGATCAGGCAATTTATCTTCCCGAGCAGCGTCTCGATCTATGGCCCCAATCTACCGTCGGCAGCTACGGAAGAATCTCCCATGGCCGCACACACGCTGCCTTATGCGCTCCACAAGAAACAATGCGATGAAGTGGTTCAGCAGCGCTCTTCCGCGTTGCGGGGTTGCAGCGTGTATGTTCTGCGGCCGCATATCTTTGCCGGGGCCAGCGTGGAAAATTATCTGCTGGGAGCGTTTCGCGGGACTCCCAACGGCAAGGGCGCACGGGCCGAAAAAATGCGCAAGGAAGGCAAGCGTCTGCCCTGCATGCTTCCCCGCGGGCCACAATATCTCGACAATAAAATTCAGTTCATCCACGTGGATGACATGGCGCGGCTGATCACGCATATTTTGCATCGTGATCCCGAAGCGCAGCGGCTAACCATCCTGAACGTCGCCGGGCGGGGCGACCCGCTGACTTTCGGGCGCTGCATTGAAATGGCAAATGCGAAACTGGTGCGCGTCCCGGGAAAAATGGCGATGCGCTTAGTCCTGGAATATTTATGGAAGCGCCAGATCTCCGCAATTCCGCCAGAGGCGCTGCCCTACATGACCGGCGAGTACATCGTGAATACCGATCGGCTAAGAAAGTTCCTCGGCGGCGAGTATGAGCACGTGCTGCGTTACACGATATCCGACGCCTTCGCCGACAGCTTCAAAACTGCGGGACCCCCTGCACAAACCGCGAGCGCCAGCTCAAGCTAGGGCTGTCTTCGTTCCTTCATTTCTTCCCGCGATACAATCCCGCGATGCCAAGAGTATAGGGAGTCCAACTAACCTCGCGGAACCCGGCACGGCGCATGCGATCCAGCATTTCATCGGGAGTGGGAAAACGTTCCACTGAGTTTGGTAAATAAGCGTACGGCCCCCGAACTCCGGAGACCATAGTGCCCACACGCGGCAGCACCTGCTTGAAGTAAAGGCGATAGAGGAGGCCAATCCACCCTTTCGGCTCGGCAAAATCAAGAATGCCGCACTCGCCTGCGGGCTTCAGAACGCGCGCGATCTCTCGCAGCCCGGCATCGTAGTCTGCGAGATTGCGAAAGCCGAAGGCTGATGTCACCAGATTGAAGTGTTCATCCGGGAAGGGTAAAACCAGCGCATCGGCTTCGACCCAGCTTGGAATCGAGGCGTTGCGTTTCCCCGACTCTTTGGCAACAGACTTCACCCGGGCGCGCTGCAACATGGCGTGAGAAAAATCGGCTCCCCAAATCTGTGCGCGAGCCTTTCCCGCCTGACGTTGCAGGGCAAAAGTCATGTCACCAGTCCCGCAGCACAGGTCCAGAACGCAACTATCGTCCTGCCGGAGAATATGCGCGAAAGTTCGCGCCGTGCGCCACCACCAGAAACGATCCACGTTGCAGGACAGCACATGATTCAGCAGATCGTAGCGCGGAGCGATCGAGGTAAACATCTCGCGAACAGCACGAGCTGCGGATTGCGTGTCACTCGCGCCTTCCGGAGCGGCGCCAACCACGAGTTTTGAACTGTTGGACATACGATAGGGCCGAGAGGCGGATGACCGATTGTGCCAGCTACTTCCCCCAGCCGCCGTGCGACAAACGTCGCAATTCTTCGACAGCAGTCAGCACGACCTTATCTGGAACATCAGCGGCGATTTCGACTTTGCCAATTTCGCGCGGAAGAACAAAATGGACCACGCCGTTTTGCGTTTTCTTGTCCGCCTGAAGACGTGCCAGAATTCTGCTCGCACTCACTTTCACCTCCGGCAACTTCCCCAGGCTGAGCACGGCATCGGCGATACGGCCAGCCGTAACGGTGTCCGTTCGTCCCACCGAAAGTGCGATATTGGTGGCGGCAATCATCCCCCACGCTACCGCCTCGCCATGGAGAAGGCCGCGATAGCCAGTTTCCACCTCCAACGCATGCCCGATGGTGTGGCCAAGGTTCAGCACGCGTCGCAAGCCACCCTCCTGCTCGTCGGCAGAAACAATTTCAGCTTTGAGCCTTACGCTTTGGGCGATGATTCCTTCTACCTCCGCCGGCTCCCGCTTCAGTATCTGGCTTCGCTTCTGTTCGAACCTTAAGAAAAGATCGAGATCGCCGATGATGCCGCATTTAAGCGCCTCGTATAACCCCGCGCGATAGGCGCGAGCGGAAAGCGTGCGCAGCACTTCGGGATCGATCAGCACCACGCGCGGATGATGATACGTTCCCAGCAGATTCTTCCCTGCCCCAAGGTTCACGCCAGTTTTCCCTCCGACTGATGCGTCCACTTGCGCAAGAACGGTGGTCGGAATCTGCACGAAATCGACTCCGCGCATGTAAAGCGAAGCCAGCAATCCCGTAACATCGCCGACCACGCCTCCGCCCAGCGCGATCAGAACGGCCTTACGGTCTGCGCCCATGCGAACCAATCGCTCGGCCATGGTTTCAATCGTCGCCAGCTTCTTGGAAGGCTCGCCGTCAGGAATCTGCAGAACCTGCGGCTTGAATCCTGCACCGGTTAGCGAACTCAGCAGTTTTGCGCCCCAGCGTCGGCGCACTGGTGGCACCGTAACAACAAAAATCCTGCTTGCCTGCGGCAGCAACTCGGCCAGCAAAGAACCGGCCCGAGCCAACAGTCCGTTTTCAATTCGGGCCTGATAAGGCCGCGGCGGGACGTGAATGGTGACTTGCGCCATGGCCCTTTATCATAGCGTATGGGAGATGTAAGTTTGGCGGTGTATAACTCGTTAGTGTTACCATTTTTCCCTCTATGAAAGGTCTGCCAGCCGAGACTGATTTCGTGATTATTGGCGCCGGCGTGGCCGGCCTGCGCGCCGCCATCGAATTGGCCAGCGCGGGCCCTGTGCTGGTGCTGGCTAAGAAAGAGGTCACGGATTCAAATACGCAGTATGCGCAAGGCGGTATCGCGGCTGCGCTAAGCGACGAAGACGAAGTCAGCTTGCACTTGCAGGACACCCTGGTCGCTGGCGACGGCTTGTGCTCTCCAGATGCGGTCAAAACATTGGTTGAAGAGGGACCGGAGCGCATCGAGGAGCTGATTGCGTGGGGAACCCAGTTCGACCGCAATGGCACAAAATTAGTCTTCGGACGCGAAGGCGCGCACAGCCGCAATCGCATACTTCACGCCCAGGGCGATTCCACTGGCCGGGAAATTCTACGAGCGCTCTACGCCAAGGCGCAAACGCTAAAAAATATCTCGGTGCGCGAATTCGAATTTACAACTGAGCTCGTCGCCGATGACGGCAGGATCGCCGGCGTCTCCCTAATCAGCGACAAAGGCTTGCCTGAGCACATCGCGTGCTCTGCCGTGCTGCTGGCCACAGGTGGCATGGGGCAACTCTATCGCAATACGACGAACCCCGATGTTGCCACCGGCGATGGGGTCGCCATGGCGCACCGCGCCGGCGCTGAGATCAGCGACATGGAGTTCATCCAGTTTCATCCCACGGCTCTCTACGTTAAGAAGGCGCCGCGTTTCCTGCTCTCCGAAGCCCTGCGCGGCGAGGGCGCGTATCTTCGCAACATTGAACTCGACCGCTTCATGGGCAAGTACCATCCTTTGGGAGAACTGGCCCCGCGCGACGTGGTCGCGCGAGCGATCATGCATGAAATGGAAGTCAGCCATGCGAAGGATGCGTTCGTTTATCTCGACCTCACGCACCTGAAGGCCGAAAAGGTCCAGAAGCGGTTTCCGCGGATCTACGCTACATGCCTGCAATACAACGTCGACATCACCGAGGACATGATTCCGATCCGCCCAGCGGCGCATTACTCCATGGGCGGCGTGCGCACCGATCTCAACGGCAGAACAAATCTTGCGGGACTCTACGCAGCTGGCGAAGCCGCTGCCACGGGCGTCCACGGCGCGAACCGGTTGGCCAGCAATTCTTTGCTCGAGGGACTGGTATACGGTGCACGAGCGGGTAAAGCGATGCGTGAGGAATTGAAGCGCGGCCGCAAGCCTTCGAGTCCCCCAAAGAAGGCTGCTTCGCAAAACGGACCGGTCGATGCCGGAGTGGAAGAGTTAATCGGCCAAATCCAGGACATTATGTGGAAGGACGCCGGTATTGTGCGGACGCGGGCCGGGATGACGGGCGCGATTAAGGCGCTCGAGGCGTTGGCGCCGAGAGTGGCTAGCCCACACTCGCGTCGCGCATGGGAAGCAGCGAACCTTCGTCTTGCGGGACTGCTCGTGGTTCGCGCAGCCTTAGGACGGGAGGAAAGTCGTGGTGCACACTATCGAACGGACTATCCTCTCCACGACGACAAAAAGTTTCTAAAGCATTCGGTTTTCAAGGGAGAGACGCTGCGGTTCGGCGCGTGAAAAGCGCCCCCCAAGTCTGACTCTCACGGCGTGACCTCATACACCACACCTGAATCGGAGGGGCCGCCTTGCTCAGTTCCGCCGTACAGGTTCCCGGCCTGGTCGAAAATGAGCGGTCCGACGGGACCTCCGCCGTCCGAGCCTTCGCCGAATTGATAAATGATATTTTCCGTCCCGTTCGGGTTCAGGCTAAACACCAGGCCGAAGCCCGAACCGCCCGACTTGGTGGTCCCGTACAAGGTTCCGCTGCTGTTGAAAATGATGGCTTCGGGGTTAAGGCCATTGCCGCCGTTGAATTTGTGCAGAATCGATTCGTTCCAACCACCGTTCGAGCCTTGCGTTAGCCGGAATACCAAACCGCAGCCATAATTTTGACAATTGGAAATATTTCCTCCGGTGGAAGCGACTCCATAGAGATCCCCTGCAGAGTTAAATGTCAAACTCCCCGGATATCCACCATCGGCGCCGCCGCTGAAGCGGTGCAACACGGTCGCCTGCCAGCCGCCTCCGGTTCGTGTGGTGAGCTTGAAAACCCCGCCGACCCCGCCCGGATAACAGGCAGTTCCCCCCAATTGGGTGGTTCCGTAAAGACTGCCACTAGAGTCCAAAAGCAAGCCGGTGGGATAGGCACCATCCATGCAGCCCGTGAAGGTATGCAGCAGGATTTCCTTCCAATTTCCGCCCGAGGTCGGGGTCAGCGAAAAAGCGGTCCCTGCATTCGAGGCACCACCGCGGAGCGTGGTTCCGTATAGATCACCGGCTTCATCGATGATCAGCGAATAGGGTTCCATGCCGTCGATTCCTCCGCCAAATGCGTGGATGAGGATAAAACTCCAGGAGCCGTCAGAGTTTGGCGACAACTTGAAAACAGTGCCAAATTCTCCCCGGAAGTACTCTCCGCCCGTAGCACCATACAAGTTGCCGGCCGCATCGAACACTAGACTTGACTCGGGATGGCTGCCGTCCGCGCCGCCGGTGAACGTGTAAATTTCGGTGTAGGTCCAGGCGCCACCTCCGACAGGCGTTAACTTGAAAACAACGCCGCAGCCCACTCCTTCGCAGGCCGTACTGCCGCCGTAATACGCGGTGCCGTAGAGATTCCCGGCACCATCGAAAATTACTCCACTCGTCGGCGCATACCCGGTCGACGGCTGGAAGCCATGCAATGTATTCTCCGTTCCCGCGTAGGACGCGGCGGCAAGAATCAGTGTGCCGACTGTTAATATGAGAAAGTTAAATGGAAGGCTAACCCTTGCTTTCACGAGTCCCCAGTTGCGGAATCCGATGGGAAGCGGCTTTCCGCGGCGCAACGCAGCATATCACGAAAATGAGCTCAGATTAGGCTTCTCGTTTATGCTTCACCAGGGTCTGCAAACACCGACGCCGCAATCGAAACTGCCAGAACCGCGGCCACGAAAGCCAACATCGCCACAGTTGGCACCTTGAAAAAATTTGCCGTAATCATCTTCGCCCCCACCAGCACCAGAATCACCGCCAGCCCAGTGTTTAGAAAACGGAAGACTTTCATCAGTCCGGAAACCGCAAAGAATATCGAACGCAGCCCCAGAATTGCGAACACATTCGCCGCGTAGACAATGAAGGCGTTCAAAGTGATGGCGAGAACGGCGGGAATGGAATCGACGGCAAAAAGCAAGTCGGTCGTCTCGATCACGGCGAGAACTACAAGCAGGGGCGTGGCGTAGAGACCAACTTGGCCATGCCAGTTGCGAACGAAAAACTTGCCGCCCTCATAATCGTCCGTCACCGGAATCAGGCGTCGCAAGACCTTCACGATAGGGTTCTTGGAAGGATCGACTTTGTGTTGGCCCGCGAAACCGAGCCGGATCCCACTGTAGACGAGCAGCGCCCCGAGGACATAAAAAATCCAATGAAAACGCTGAAGCAGTCCGACTCCGAGAAGAATGAACATCCCCCGCATCAGCATGGCGCCGACAATTCCCCAGGTCAGAACGCGTTGTTGCTGATCTTCGGGGACGGCAAAGTAGCCGAAGATCACGAGGAAAAGAAAAAGATTGTCGACGCTGAGCGAGATTTCGAGGACGTATCCGGTAATAAATTCCAGGGCGACCTGGCGCCCTTGCCAGAAAAACATTAGCCCTGCGAAAGCTAGCGCCAAGGCAACCCACACGCCGCTGCGAGCCAGCGCCGCGCGCGTACCCATTCGTCCTCGGCGGTGGACGCGGAGCTCTAGGGCCAACGCACCAAGCGCGAACAGGGTGAAGAGGATCCAAGTGTAGGGCAAGGGAAAAGTCGCCGATATCAATTCCAATCATCTCATCTGTCGCGAGGATCCTCGCAATCCCAACCGGAATCGAAGACTGAAACGATTACTTCTGCCGGCCCAGGCTGCCGCTTTCCCACGCATCCCACAGGCCAAAGGCTTTGAACATCTCCTCGCTGTGCGTATCGCGCATGGATTGCTCAATCTGCGCGCGGGTATAGCGTGGACCGATCTTCTCGGGAAGATCTGCGAGGGCGAAGGCAAACTCTGCCGCCTCGGCTACGTGCTTCTTGAGTTGCACGAAGTCCACCTTGTCGTAGGTATCAGAAACAGCATGGTAATTTTCCAGATAGTTCGCTTCTTCCTGATCGGCGACAAAGGTAGGAACGCCTTCCAGCATGAGATCGAAATGGTCTGTGCCCCACTCCATATCGCTTTTTAGTTCGGTGACACCGAACTGCTGCAGCGGCGCAATGATTTGCTTTGCACTCTCGATCACGTCCGTGCGTCCGCCCGTCGAAAAACCTGTGGTCGTTCCTGTGCCGGCATCGAAGACGATCACGCCGGCAGCGTTGTCGAGTTCGGAGCGATGTGCGCGCGAGTAGGCGCGCGAACCAAGCAGGCCTTCTTCTTCACCGGAAAATAGTATGAAGCGGATAGAGCGGCGTGGTTTCAGCCCCGAGGCCTTAATCGCTCGCAGGGCGTCGATGACGAGCGCGGCGTTACAGCCATTGTCGAGCGCTCCGGTTCCCAGTTCCCATGAGTCGAGATGCGCGCCCAGGATTACGAACTCGTCCGGCTTCTCGCTTCCTCCGATTTCCCCGATAACGTTCGCGGCTTTGATCGCACCGCCCAGCCGATTCGGAATGCTAAGGTCGGCCCAGGCGGGATGGCCCGCAGCAATCAGCCGACCGATTCGCTCACCATCTTCGCGAGCAACCAGCACCTCCGGAATACGGTCGATCTCACCCGCGAAGGAGTTCGTGTGACGGTACAGGATGTCGTGCTCACGCGTGGCGATGAAAGCAACCGCCTTAGCCTTTCCGTTCACCGCCGCGGCGATTACTGGCGGCGCTTTTGAATACTCGTCAAAGAGGTCCTGCCATGTCTTCAGAACAACGGAATGGACAAGCACGATTTTTCCGGAAATGTCGCCGGCTTTCTTGAAGTCGTCCACGCTTCCCGCGCCAACGTCGACAATCGGCACCTTCGTCGCCGGAGCGAGCGCCGGAGCCCACGCTACTGAGACACAGCGCACTCGGAACTCAACCTTATCGGCTGTTCCGGTCGCCCTCACGGTCATCTCCGTCGCCCCCTCCGCCCATGAATTTGGAATCGTGAATTCTTCCGTATGCACGCTGTCTGCGCCCGCTGCCTTGAACTTCTGCACTCCCCACTCGATCGCGCGTTGCATCGCCGGCGTGCCGGGCACGCGACCGCCGATTTCATCGGTAAGCTGGCGCAGGTTGTTCTCCATAGGGGATGCCTGCAGAGCGTTGTGAATAATGCGGTCCGCCCGATCGGGATCATCGGCAGCAGTGGTGAAGAAACTGATAGCACAAAGGAACAACGCCAGGTAAGCAGCTTTCAGGATTTTCATGTCGGCTGCATTAGAAATGAATCAGCGAGAGGAGTCAAAATCTCACTTCGGGGGCAGGGTGTCCATCTTGTCGAGAATGCTGATCGTTTCAAGAATGGTGCCGCCTACAATCTCCAGACTTTTCGGACTCAGTTTATCGACTGTATCCTGCGGTGTGTGCCAGAACACGTTGTTATAACCGTAATCGAAGTCGATGAGATCGGCGCAGGGCACTCCTCTTTGCATGAACGGAAGGTGATCGTCTGAGACCTGATTATCGCGGGCAAAGAAATGGGATTGATCGCCGAGCCGGGTTGCCGCCTGATAGACAACCTCTTCCAGCCAGGGTGTTGAATTCAGATCGCGATCGATGTTGAGATCGGCATCGCCAATCATGTCCGCCAACAGGAACGCTTTGATCTTTTTCAGTGTTCCGTCATCTTGCCATTTCTGCGCCAGGTGACGAATTCCATAAAGGCTATCGGCGTCAGACCAGTCCTTCATGGCTTCTTCTGCGTCATCCCAGACCAGCCAAACGCTGTATCCATCAAGCTTTCTGCCGCGCAGTTCATTCGCGATCTCAAGCAGGAGAGCACTCGATGACGCGCCATCGTTGGCGCCGATATAGGAAGTGTTGCGCAGCGGATAATTCGTGTCGTAGTGGCTGGCCACCACGATGATGCCATCTTTCGATCCGGGAAACTTCGCGATGATGTTCTTTACTGGGAACTTGCCTTCGACGGTGTCAGCGGTGAACACATCCTCTTCAACCGCGTCACCTTTCAGATGAGACGCGAGGTAGTCCTCGACTTTCTTATGGTTCGCGCTGCCGATAGGACGCGGACCGAAGGCGACGATCTCCTTCACATATTTCATGGCGCGACCCGAGTCGAATGCTGGCGGAGGACCGGAGTCGGGAGGTAGAGTGAGCTTCGGACTGGCACTTGCGGCCGCAGCAACAGGTTGGCTCTGAGCCTTCGCCGTATTCGTTTCTTTCTGCTGATCGCACGAAACGAAAACGATCGCCATGAACAGCGACACCACAAGAAGAGCGATTGCCTTGCGATTCATTGGACGAGTTTTGCGGAACGACGCACTTTGCACGACTACGCCGCCTGTTTCTCTTTGCGCGCGCGGCGCTGTTTGGGATGCACCAGCCATGCAATGGCAATGCTAACGATGTAGAGTCCAATCATGGGCGCGGCAAAAATGCACATATTCAGAACGTCGGGAGTCGGCGTAACGATGGCCGCGATGATGAAAATAATCAGAATTGCGTAGCGAAAATTCTTCCACATGAAACCTGCACTCACAATCCCCATCAGCGCAAGAAAAAAAATCAGAATCGGCATCTCGAAGATCAGTCCCATGCCCAGGACGATGCTGAGAAACAGCGATGTATATTCGCCGATGGTGATCATCGGTTGAAACTGGCGTCCGAAGTGGATCAAAAAACCAAGCGCCTGCGGGTAGACGACTTTGAAACCAAAATATCCCCCCGCACTGAACAGCGCGATAGTCGAAACCATGAACGGCACGACATATCGCTTCTCGTTGCGATAGAGCCCCGGCGAGATGAACATCCAAACCTGATAGAGCACGAATGGAGAAGTAAGGAACAGTCCAGCCAGCGCGGCAATTTTCAAATAGAGATTGAACGGCTCTACCGGGTTCAGGTAGACGAGCTTATCTGACATGCCATTGTCGTGCAGGGCCTTCATGATCGGGCGCTGCATAACGTCGTAGATTTTTTCTACTTTCCACCAGCAGGCGAAAAAACCGACGGCGACGGCGGCGATGGAATAAACAAGGCGAGTGCGGAGTTCCTCCAGGTGGTCGAGGAAGCCCATGGTGGGCATGCCTTCGCGCTTTTGCTCGTCGGAGGCATCCGCTGCGGTTTCAGGCATGTGAATCCTGCGCGGCGGGCGCTACTTCGAGATCGGCACTCCCTGCGGCAGACGCTTGGGATGGCGCCGATGCAATTTCCTTCGCGGAATTTTCGCCGAGCGCATTTCGATTTTCAGTCGCATGTCCATCGGCAGGTGCCGCGGCAGGCAAAACCGGATCGGCAACCGGAGCCGCCAAGGTTGCGCCGGATGCGTGCGGAGCAACTTCGCTTGCTGCAGGATTAAGACTCAAGCTAGCAACCGCGCCGGTCGGAGGCGTGATCGGAGGAAGAATGGCCTGCTTCTTTTCCACCTCAAGATGCGCGATTTCGGTCTCGATCTGCGATCTGAATTCGTTCGACGCGCGCCGCAGTTCCGCCAACAGTTTGCCTGCTTGCCGAGCGATCTCCGGCAACTTTTTTGGCCCAAACACAACCAGTGCCAGCAAAAAGAGGAAGATCGTCTCGCCGAAACTCATGAGTTCATCATAATGCGGGGCGGGAGGGGCGGCAATGGCGAGACCAGGATTTTACGATGTAAAAGCCCGTTTTGCTTGGCCGGGCCCAACGCCTACGGTGCAGGTTTAAGCACAACAGTATTCCGCTCATCAGTCGCAATGATGCGATAAAACTTCTTCAGATCGTCAGCTCTATCAACGGGCACGCTCAATTCCTTCACCTCAAAGGTGCGAGTGTAGTCGACTACATTGCCGGTTACGACCGTTTTTGAGTGGTAGCTGGCAAAGCCATAATCCGCATCGACTGGCGGCGGAATGTCGTCGACCACATAGCCGGCGGGAATGGTGATTTCGAACTTGTCGGTATCGCGCGTGGGTTCTTCGAACTCGACGGGAAAGCGTCGTGGTTCCTTTGTTTCCAGAAAACCATCCGATTTGTTTCCGATCACTCGAGGCCTAACCAAGAGCAGGTCGCCTGCGTTCTTGGCGAAATTGGGCGATTCGAAGGAATAATTGAAGCCGAAGAACTGGCTGGTTTGCTGAAGATTGACAACGCTGGCACGGGTGATATGGAAGCTGGCCAGCGAATTCCCCAGGAGCTCTTCGATGGGTTTGATCCGGTCTGTATCTTTGGTGACGGTGCGCAAGCGCCAGCGCTCGGAAGCAGCGCGCTCACCGAGCCTCACCTCTTTAACCTCGCCCTTCAAAGTTCCCGTCGCATCCAGCATGAGCGTGGCCGTGCGCTGGATGCTGTTCATATTCGGAGGCTGTTGCGGCAGTTCGACCAATTCGCCGCCGTCGGGTGTCACCAGTAGGCCGTAATTCGCCTGCAAGTAGCCGGGAAGTTGGCCGAAGGGGATCATCTCGTTCGTCGGATCAAAGAAGAGGATCCTGCCCAGTTTCGGATGATGGAGGACAGCAACTAGAGATTCGTCGTCTACGCCATCGGGTAGCCGGATGGCGGTAATTGCGTGGTTGAAGCCGTTATGGGCGGGCATCTGATTGGTTACGGAGCCGCGCTTGTCGTTGATCAGAACGTGGTAGGACTCAACGCCAATCTCGCGCAACATAGAGCGTACGAGGGTCGCCTTGTCCTTGCAGTCTCCGTAGCGGTGAGAGAAAACGTCGGCGGCTGAATGGGGCTGTAACCCGCCAATGCCCAGTTCGATCGCTACATAACGAACATCGTGCTGGGCGAATTCGCCAATCGCTCGCATTTTCTGCAGGGTGGTCTTGGACGCTGTCAGGGCCGCGACCTCCTCCTTGATGGCAGGAGAGGCTTCAGTCCGCTCGCCAACCAGATCCAGATACCACTTGCCCATCGCACGCCAATTTGCACTGATGCTCGATGCAGGAGCTTCGGACGAAAAAAAAGACACAATCATCTGCCCCTGCACTCCCCCCATCGAGGGCATGAGCGGTTCCGCCCTGATTCCACTTATGTTGCTCACTGTCCACAGCCATGAGTTGGCACCCGCCGCGGTTGGCTGAGCCTCGGGGTGGTTCAGCCAGGAGGCTTTGAATTCCCATCCCGCGGGGAGGGTCAGCGAGTAGCGGCTTTCGCGGACCGGGTCGTTCTCCTGAAAGTGCCAGGTATACTGCAAGAAGAACGGATGTTCCTCAACCTCGTATTCATATCCGACAATATTTCCAACGTCTGCTGCGGGAATTCTTAGAACCTTGAACTTCGTATCGGAAATCAATTCACCGCCCTCCATGCCTGGCGACATCTCGACCCCGTCCTTATCCTTGACTTCGTAATCTTTGCCCTGCGCGGGAATGCACCACCCGTGCAGACTCTTCACCTTCCTTTCGGGGTTAAAGTGGACAAAAGCGATGCCGCGCTCGCGCCCCTTCGGCCGCAAAATCTTATAGGCTTCGCGAACCTGGATTCGCATCTTGTCGGCCGACAGCACGGTCACATTCGTTTCGGAATAAAGCAGCACGGCATCGGTCTTCTCGTCGTAGGGGGGCAGTGGAGCGTTTACCAGCGCGTGCATCCACGCGGGAGCATCGCCGCCAGCCAGCGCCCTAGGAGTGTAGGCCAGGAAGCCGACGATCACGAAAATTACGATCGGAACTCTCACCCGGCTAATTGCTGGCGCCGAGTCTTCCCGGCTGTAGAACAATCTGCTCTTCATCTCCAGTCCTCACCACTTGAAAGAAACTGCGTAATGCGGAGTAGTACTTCGTTTCCAAAATGAGGAAGTCCACGGTCAGTTTGCGGGTCAGGTGCAAACTGTCTTTGCCGTTCTCTGCTGCAATGCTGTAGGTGACGATGTGCCCATCCTTCGTTTGCGCAGGAGGTACACTGCTCACTTGCCATCCAGCGGGCAGAGTAACGGTGATGTCGTCGTCCTTCTGGTACGGGTATTCGAAGTAGATGGGATGAACCCGCGCAGCGTGTTCGAAAATATGCTTCTCCACCGCCGTGAACACTCCTGCCGGAAAAATAACGCGTTTGCCGGCATTCGATGCCCAGCCTGGGATCTTAACTTCGTATTCCGCGATCAACGGTGTTTCTGTCCCGCTCCAGTCGGGCTGATTTGTTAGTTCAACGTCGATGGCCGCGGGAACCTGGTTTTTCACCCGATCTTCAAGAAATTTCTTCCGCTCCACGTCGTCCGCATGCCGCTCTTCCAGGCGTTGATACATCGCCTCTAGGCCGGAGTAGGTAACCATGAGCTTGCCATCCAGGTCTCCCGTTTCCGAGAGCGTGAACAGCGCCTTGCGGTCAATGCGGGAGGCCGAGGCCGCTGGAAGCGGAGTCTGAATCCAGGCGCCACCATCTTTGTCCAACTTCAGGCCAGCTACCCCCGTTTCCGACCACGTCAGCATTCCAAATGGGGTGAATTCTGCGCCCGGGTCGAAGTAAAGCTCTTTCCCATTCAGCTTTACCAGCACCACATTCGCATCCAGTTTGTCGGCCCGCAGCATCTTGGGATTGAAGAAATACTGGCTGCGATCAGAAACCCAACACCCATAAGCTTCGAATCCGGCGGCGCGCGCGAGTCCGAGAAAGAGCCAGGTTAGCTGCACGCCATCGCCGTAACCACGCTTCCACAGTTCTTCAACATTCTCGATCGGCTTTTCGTTCGCGCGCTTTTGTTCCTGTTCGGTTTTTGTCAACTCGTAAGACTTGTTTCGTATCTGCTGTACGCGGGCGTAAATCTTGCGCAGTTTTACCTCGGGAGGATCGCTGGCAGAAACAATCTGGGAAACGGCATCCTCCATGGCTTTGCGCTTGCCGACAAAGCTTTCCAATTGACCATTTCGCTTCTTTCCAACCTGCTTCCAGAACTTGTCCGGATCACGGTCCAGCAAATCTTCCTCGTAGATAAAGTCCACACGCGCCTTCAGTTCATTCGGCGGGGGCATGAAATCTTCCTCATGGAAGGCACCGATATTGTTGACCTGCATGCGAACCACGCCGTCCGGCCCTTGCTTGGGCTGAGTTTCCGCGGGCAAGCCTTGCCAACTCCAGCGCAAGGTAACCGGCATGTAGCTGCTTTTGTACGGTTTCAGGGAAAAACTGGCGCTCTTGGTAAACAGCTCGTCGCTCACGATCCAATGCGAGTCGAAGATGTAATGCTCGCTGAGGTCATCCGTGTAGAGGTATTCGATGACGGAGCCAGCTTCGACATCAGGAAGAGTAAACGCTCTAACCATGTACCTCGCCCCTCTTCCCTTGATCTCAGCTTTCTCGAACACCTTCCCTTCAAAGTTCACAATGGAACCATCGGGCTTAATAGTTCGTGCCTTAATGTTAACCACATCTTCGTTGTCTTTCGAAAAAGGGAGTTCCACGTTAGCGAACTTACGCCCTTCTTCGGTAAGAATTTTTATTCGCACGTAATGGTCCTCGTGAGACGTCCGGCCGTTGTCGTCACGATCGACCTGGCGATAGAGGATGATGGCTGGAGCCCCTGGAGCGAGGGGATCGCTCGTCATCTTGAGTTCAGCTGGATTAGGAGGCTGAAAGCCCGCGTGGACTGTAACAGGGCGATACAGGCCGATGGCCAGAATCAGGGATGCAGCAGAAAAGAGGCACAAAACCACTCGACGAAGTAGCACGGTTAAGCTCCCGAGCAAGTTTGCCCACCAAACGGGCCCCCCGCGTTTGGTGATCGCCAACAATATAGCGGACTACCGCCCGCGTCAATAGCGCTTTTCGGCGACGGATTTGAAGGAACCAGAACCTCAAACACCTCCGGCTGCATCTCATCAAGTAATCCGGGTTAATCGGGGTTACCAGTGGTAACCTTCTCCACCGGACGGAGTCTAACGTGGTGATATACTGCGTGTATTCAGCGCGGTGGCCGGGGAAGGTCGACATCCCTCAACCGAAGGAATTTCAAGATGGCACGTAGTTCTCGCCGATCACTTTTTCTCGTAGTTTTTTTCCTGCTTGCCTGCGGATTCCTGGGCATTATGTTCGCCCAGCGTACGGGACAGCAGGCGGCCTCGCTCTCCAGCGATTCGGACGTTAAGGACAGCCTGAAGCAGTTTGCCGACGTCTACTCTGTCATCGAAGAGAACTACGCCGAGCCGGTGAATGCCGACAAGGCCATCTACAACGGCGCCATCCCGGGAATGCTGCACGCGCTCGATCCGCACTCCAATTTCTTCGATCCGAAGTCTTATGCTCTGATGCGCGAGGACCAGCGCGGCAAGTACTACGGCGTGGGCATGACGGTTGGTCCGCGCAACAACAAAGTCATCGTCATCTTCCCGTTCACCGGAACGCCAGCCTACAAGGCCGGCATTCATCCCGGAGACGTCATCATCGCGGTCGACGGCAAGTCGACAGAGAACATGAGCACCGGCGACGTTGCCGACATGTTGAAGGGACCCAAGGGGACAACCGTACACATCAGCATCTCGCGCGAGGGCGTGGAGAAGCCAATGGAATTCACCCTTGTGCGCGATGAAATTCCGCGCTACAGCGTAGACGTGCACTTCCTCATTCGGCCCGGAATCGGTTATCTGCACGTGACGGGCTTCAACGAAACCACAGAAGAGGAAGTTTCCAAGGCCTTGGATGAGTTCGGCGATCTGAAAGGCCTCATTCTCGATCTGCGCGGAAACCCCGGCGGCTTGTTGAGTGAAGGAGTCGGAGTCGCGGACAAGTTCCTGAAGAAAGGACAGGTCATCGTTTCGCATCACGGGCGCGCTTCGGCTGAGAAGCGCTATGTGGCGCAGCACGGCAATGGCGGGAAAGATTACCCACTAGTGGTATTGGTCAACAGGCTGACGGCCTCGGCTGCGGAGATTGTTTCGGGCGCGATTCAAGATCATGATCGCGGCTTGATTGTTGGCGAAGTGACGTTCGGTAAGGGATTGGTACAGACCGTCTATCCGCTGTCGGAAAACACCGGCCTTGCGCTGACCACCGCTCACTACTACACGCCCAGCGGGCGCCTGATTCAGCGCGACTATAGCAACATCTCTCTCTACGACTACTACTACAACCGCGCCACCGACTCCTCAGCTAACACTGTGAACCGCGAAGTAAAGCTCACGGACAGCGGCCGAACGGTTTACGGCGGTGGAGGCATCACGCCCGACGTTACTCTTCCTCCCATCAAAAGCAATCACTTCCAGGACACTCTCCTGCAGCATTACGCGTTCTTCAACTACGCGAAGAAATATGTTGTCACGCACCATCCGACGAAGAGCTTTGAGGCTGACGACGCCGTGATGCAGGACTTCCGCAAGTCTCTGGACGAAGCGAATATTCCTTACACCCAGGCTGATCTTGTGGATAACGCCGACTGGATCAAGTCGAACATCAAGGCCGAAATCTTCGTCGACGCCTTTGGCCAGGATGAAGGCTTGAAAGTGCGAGCCGAGTCGGACCCCGAAGTGGTGAAGGGCCTCGATCTTCTGCCCCAAGCAAAGGCGCTCGCGGATAATGCCAGAAAGATCGTGGCTGAGCACAACAGCGCCGGAGCGTTCAACCGTTAGAACGTGCCTTCATGTGAATGCCCCATGCGTTGACATGAAGGTTCGTGTTCGGGGCCAGCGAACGTTTGTATCAGGCAAGCGAAGATTTTGTGTCGAGTAAGCGTGGCTTTGTAACAGGGTGGGTTTGTATCAGGGCACGCATTTATGCGTGCCGAGCAATCATCGGTTCGGGCCGCCTTTAGGCGCTGCCTCGCTTTTCTTCCCCGAGGACGAACTTCAGCGTCGTCCTGCCGTGCGTATTCATTGACTTCGGCTTCCAGCTATGTGAAAATCCGCCTCAGCGGTGGGAATGTTTTCCACTGCCGACGGTCCCCCACCGCGTCAGCGATCCACTAACATGAGGCGCTTTCAGCAACTTCGGCAGGTTTGTTTCGAGGGCGGCTTTAGCTCAAACTCTCCGGAGCCGGTTTGAAGCCGGCAGTTCTCGGGTTGGCGCTGGTCGTAGCGGCGGTAGCGGGTTATACAGATTTGCGAAGCCGCCGCATTCCGAACTGGCTTACAGTCTCGGCGGCGCTGGCAGGACTAGTTGTGAACGGAATCGCAGGCGGCTGGGGAGGCCTGAAGACTTCCCTGCTGGGCGCCGGGCTGGGGTTGCTTTTACTGCTGCCATTCGTTTTGCTGCGCAGTCTGGGCGCGGGAGACTGGAAGCTGGCGGGAGCTTTGGGTGCGTGCGTAGGCTGGCAGGTGCTGGCGCACTTGCTGATCGGGTCAATTTTCGTGGCCGGCATTATGGCCTTTGCACTGGTGATTTATAAACGGCGGCTGATGCAGACCCTGCGGAATATCGGACGAATGCTCGGCTTCATGTTGAGATTTCACATGCCCGGGCCCGAAGTTTCGCTGGATAATCCGCAGTCGCTGAAGATTCCGTATGGAGTGGCGCTGGCTTTCACCACGCTGTGTTACGGGGCTTTGAATTGGCGGATGTGGGGAGTGCGGTAGAAATGGATCGGGCGGCCGCAACGAATTGGATTCGCTCGACGTGTAGTTCTCGCGCCGAAGAGCTGGCGGAAACTGCCATGATCCTGCCCCTGCTCTTCATGATTCTGATAGGAATCTACTGGTTCGGACAAGCCTTTCGCATCTACGGCACGATCACGAACGCCGCCCGGGACGGCGCTCGCGCTGCCGTAGATCCCGCCTGCGCGACTTGCGCGGGGGTCGATCCCTCCACGAACGCCTGGACCGTCATTCAGAGCGATCTGAATGCCGCGCACATTAACCCTACTCTGTTGCAACAGCCGACCCCCCCGCCAACTCTGTGTGCGTGCACGCCCGGCGGTTCGGCCTCAGGTTGCTCCACCACCACCGTGGGCTGCGATGGCTCACAAGGCAATATCTGCGTCCAGGGTGTAACCCATACGGGAATCAATAACAACGTGAATGAGGGTCTTGTCCAGCTGTCTTCCACGGTTGCGCCTTCCGGGCTGACCAGTGGCGGCGCGGGCGAATGCGGGATTTCGGTCAGCTTCCAATATCCTTTCCAGTTTTGGCTGCCATTTACTTCTTTGGGTGGACAGTCCGTGAAGATACGGGCGCAAGCGCAGATGAGGGCGGAGACGCAATGACCGCACGCCGTTTACTGCGAGCATGGAAAGCCACCCTCTACGCGCACTTTATCCGCGAGGACAACGCCGCGCAGGTTCTCGAATTCGCGCTCTCGGTTCCGGTGCTCGTTCTCTTCGTGATTGGAATTTTCGATTTCAGCGGAGCGTTAGCGCTGAAACACAAACTGGAGGACGCGGCGCGCGAGGGCGCGAGAGTTGCTGCTGCAGATCCCGCCGGAGATCTGGGCAATGCGTCCGGCTTGCCAGTTTCCATTTCGGATGCATATCAGGTTGTCGACAATTATTTGATCTCCGAAAAGATTCCAGACTGCGGCCTGCAGGGGACCTCGCCAGCACCGGCCTCAGGCGGGCTCACGTGGCAATCGCCGGCACTAACCGGTTGCCAGGGAGGGACGGGCTTAGTGCTGACCATCAATCGCGGCGGACTGACGAATCCTGATGGCACTCCTTGCACGTCCACCCAGACCTCCGGCCAGACGACCACCTATGTCGTCAATTCCTGCGTCACGATTGTGTATCCGTACACTTGGCAATTCACCAGCATCGGAAGTTTCTTTGGCAAATTTGTAGGTCCAACGACAATCAAGACCACGGCAACCGCTTTCAGCCAGAACTGAGTGAATGTTAGCCCCATTTATAAAACGTGCTGGACGAAGCAACTCGCACCGCAAACGGGAGCGCGGCGTCACCATGGCGCTGGTGGCAATCTCGATGGTTGCGATCATTTCCTTCGCGGCGCTGGCGATCGATCTGGGAACGCTTTACGAAGCGAAGTCTGAAGCGCAGCGCTCGGCAGACGCAGCGGCGTTAACGGCAGCGCAGGTAATTTCTGTATCGGGGATCACCGGGGACCCATCGAACAGCGATGCGAACTGGGCGTCGATCTGCGGCGCCAGCGGCACTGCAACTCTAGCGGCGCAGACGGTGGCGAATCAGAATCTGGTCGGCGGAAACGTACCGAGCACCGTCACAGTTCTCTACGGAGCCGGCGGAACCACTCCGAGTCTATCTGATTGCAGCGGTGCTGGATCGAACTTCGGGATCAATCCCACAGTCTCGGTGTACGTCCAGCAAGCCACCTTGCCAACCTTTTTCGCGCGCGTGTTCTCGTTAATGCAGGGCGGCACTTCGAAGAATTCGGGCGTAAGCGCCACGGCTTATGCGGAGGCGTTTAATACATCCGACTCGAATAACGGGGTTCCGACTTCGGTGCAGCCGCGCTGCGTCAAGCCGATTATCATACCCAACAACGACCCGCGCCACCCCGTCGGCTGTACGGTGGGCAGTTGCACCAACTTCGTTACCGTTGCCACCGGGCAAATTATGTGGCCGGGCATGTATACCGGGGCGCCCGCGCAGGGCGTAATCGGAGAGAGATTTACTCTGTTGCCAGACTGCAACCCTACTGCGTCGGGGTGCGTCCTGCTCCCCGCGATCGGACAGCCGAAGGCGTCGCCCCCGAATTTGTACTATGTTCCAGGGGCCGCGTCAGGGGTCTCACCCGTCGCCCTTCCAACGGCCGGGTCGACCTGCGGCGACCTTGACACCTCTTGGGCGCAGGACGTGGCAGGCTGCGATGAATCGACGGTCTATCAGTGCGGGGTGCCCGTCACGCAAAGCACCAATTTCGTTAATTTGAGCGAAAATCCAACAAAGGGTGACGCACAAAACGCGGTGCAGTGCTTAATCAATCAATCGGCCTCGACCACAACGGGCGTAAGTGGACAGGATACGCTCGGAACCTACAGCCTGGGGACGCCTCCCACGTATCCTTTTCAAATTCTCGCTGGAACCGCCAATCCCCTGACCAGCGCCGGAATAGCAAGCAACAGCGTTATCACAACCAGCTCGTCAATCGTCTCCCTGCCCATCTACGATCAAAACGCCACCACCATCCCATCGACCGGAATAGGAGCAGTGAATGTCTCGATCATTGGATTTCTGCAGGTGTTCATTAATGGCGCCGACAGTACGTCGAATGGCATAGACGTAACCGTGCTGAACGTCACCGGCTGCGGCAACACGGCAACTTCATCAACCCCGGTCGCGAAGGGCACTTCCCCCGTGCCTGTGCGCCTGATCTCGCCCCCATAGCGACGTTCCCCTTACCCTGCTACTCCGGCTTCTCACTCTCATTCGGTGTCCCCGGCGGGTTTCCCGGCGCTGGCACGGCCGGTGGCGGAGTTTGCGGGTTGGTCGCCTCCGGCGGCGGCGGAGGCTCATCTTGGACTGGCTGTTGCGGCGCTGGTCTGTAGGCCGGGGCTGGGCCCTCGGGACGCGCGCTCAGAATCACGCGGTCCAGAATGCTGGGATCGCTGGCCGAACTCAGAATCAGGAAGTTGAACTTCGATCCGTTCAGCAGGTGCGATAAGACCTCTGGCGCCGATGCGGGACCGAGCGCGGCCACAACCTGCTCCTGCTCTGCGCCCGCGGGAATGGCAATCTCCGCGCCCGTGCGCTGATGGATCGCAAACAAAACCTCCGACAACGTTGCCTTGTTGGCATTAACCGTGAGCAGGCCGCCATTGAATAAAACCATCAGCGGCGGAGGCGCAGGCGCAGGGGGCGGCGGCGTAATCTTTACCGCCGACGCTGAGTAGTTGGCATTCACCAACTGCACTCCGGCCGGCGAAGATGTCTTGAGGCTCGCAGTTTGCGCGCCCCCTCCGCTTCCCAGTTTTACGATGACCGTCCGTCCGGAAGGAAAAATCTGATAAGGCTGCGGGCCCTGCAAATCAAAGACGACGCGCGTCACCGGCGGGTTCGCCGTAAGCAAGCCCACGCGCACGCCTTTGACAGTTTCGCGATTCAACTTCTGGTTGCGCAACTGCGCTGCGGGAGTGGTCTGAGGAAAATCAACGACAAGCCGGTCGGGACCGGTCAACACCTGCGCCTGCGGCGCTAGACGCTCGCTGCCCTCAATTTGGATTTCCAGCGGAGCGCGATTGCCCAAGACCTGAATGCTGCGTACGGAAGCAGCCTGCTGCGCGCGCAAAGCTGGCGCGGCAGAAAGAATCATGGCGACCGAACCCAGCAAAACGGCGACGGAACGAAAAGAACAGCACATAAAGATCCTTGGATTAACTGTGCGGAGGCCTTTATTCTAGCAGCGGACGCACTTTGGACCTATGACGTTAGGGCTACAACCATCGATTTTTTCGCCTCGTGTCGTGCGTAAGCGTCAGTGCGTGAGCGGAGCCAGCAGGACTTCAAGCAGATCAGGCTGGCCTGAAACTCGCTTCAGGTGCGGATTCCGGTTGCCTTCGTGATAAGAAATGGAATAGGTCTGGAAGAACTGGCCGTTTTCCACCAGCAGTTCGATGGGTGCCGTGTTGGCCTGCGTCGCCGTGATCGCGTCCTGCAAAACTTCCGCCTTCCATTTGTGGCCGTTTACCGCAATCAGTTTCATCCCCGGACCGATGCCGGCCTGATATGCGGGCGAACCCACAATCACATCGTCGAGTTTGCCGTCCTCAGCAGCGGTAAACCCTAGGGAAAAAGAAAAGTCAGCCCGTTTGGTCAGCTTCTCCAGCGCTTTGGTAAATAGATTCGGCTGGTTGTTGTATACCAGCTTCCAACCGTCGCCCTCGATGCCGCCCACGGGCGCGCGCGGACTTGTAGAGGCGACTCGCTCCTTCAGCAGCGTCGCCCAATCGTATGGAGCAACTTCATTCAGCCCTTGAACCACATCTTCGAAGTTGTAGGGAACGACCTTGGGCGGGCCGCTCTGCCCGCCATGAAAACGCTTGCAGAAATCGTCGAGCGAGCGATGGCCGCGAGTCTGCCTGCGGATAATCGAATCGACTTCCAGCCAGATCAACTCGCCTTCCGGATAGTAATCAAGGCTGCGCCGCCAGTTCGTCCATTCCGGCGCTTCGATTGTCCTCAAGGTCTGCACGGATCGCGCCGTGTCCTGTAGAGGACGCCAGGTGCGGCCGGAACGATGGTCGAGCATCGCGGCAGTCAGGGCCAGCGATTCGCGATATTGTTCGGCGGTCAACAATCCGCTGCGTTCGGCCAGCAGGTCGCCCAGATAATCGGTCAATCCCTCATACACCCATAGGAGGTCGCCAATCATCGGCTCCTGGTAATTGCGCGTGGCCAGCCCGGCGGGCCTTCGATACTTTCCATTCCACGAGTGGGCGAACTCGTGCGGAACCAGCGCGCCGTATAGCATATGCAGGTCGGGATCGAGTAAGGTGCGCTCTGCCGCGGCGCTGTCATTCGACTCATGATGCTCCAGCCCGTGCTGGCCGACATCGGCGCTGAGCGTGTACAGAAAATGATACTGGCGGTAATGCCGCGCTCCGAACAGAGCGCCGGTCTCGGCAACCAATTTACGGTAGGCGGCAAGATCCTCCGGCCTCATTGCCAGATCCGCTTCCTCGTCGGCCACCATATCCATAAAGTGGGTGGGAGTGTCGCTGGTCAATTCGATCTCCCTGAAGTGATTGCCGGCGATAAGCGGCGAATCGACCAGCGTGGTCAGAGTGGTTGCAGCGAACTCCACTTCGTCGCCGGCTGGATGCGGCGACATCAACGCGGTCGCAAATTTCCATCCCGCCGGAAGCTTGACGGAAGGAACTATCTCGACGGCATCGGAATCCGCGCCCTGGGGATACAGCACAACCGTGTTCCAGTTCAAATCGAGCAGATTGCTGGAGGCGGCGGGTCCGTCTCCGCCCGCGCTGTCAAAGGTAGTGATCGAATCCAGAGAAACTTCCACCTGTTTCGCGCCCTCGGGCACAACCACGTGGAACGCGTACATATCAATGTCGTCGCGCTGCCACGCTAATCCTTTTCCGCCGGCTTCGAAATGGAGTCCAGTGAGAGCCGCGATCGGGCCGCTGGGTCGGTGATTCCCTGGAATCCACTTGGGGAAGACCAGCGTCATCGCGCCAGGCTTCGCGGGAACGCTCATTTTGGCGTGATAGATATTCCGCGGGGCATCGGTGAGGTCGACACGCAGCTGGATGGCCTGCGCGAGCGATTGCGCGGGAGCCGAAAGCAGAAACGCAAGAGTTAGGAGAACGTAGAACCGCCAGGGAACGGAACGCGGTAAGCACATAAGAAATTCCGCCGACAATCAAAAGGATGAGACTAATCAAAGCGAAGAGAAGTTAGCAAGGCAGATTTCGAGAGATTGCAACTGGCCGTAAATAATCAGGCGCGTGCAAGCTTACGCCGAGCTTGCCAATAAATCGCGATCAGTCCGGAACCGAACAGTAGCCAGGTTCCGGGTTCGGGCACCACACCGGGTCGGCAAGGATTCCTATGGTTCTTCGTAGTACCGCCGCCCGATTCCGGGCCCTTCTTCCGGTTCGGCCCACAAAGCTCGGTGGGCAGCGGAGGAGGCGAGACGGGAACCCAGGTTCCACCGCCAAACGGATCATACAGACTCAGCGGCCCCGTTCCAGAACCGATCACAGGACGATTGAGTAGAGCGGACTGAAATGGAACAGGAGGAGACTGCAGCGCTGTACCTAAGCCTCCACCCGTAGGCTGATCAAACGTTACAGCTGGCGGCTCAACCGCCGCAGAAGCCTGCTGCGGAACTTTTTCCACACGATTGGCGCAGCGAGCACGCAAAACGATGCGTCCGTCAGTAATAACCTTTTCGCCTTTACGCAACTTCAAACGGTGGCGCGTCCAATAGATGTGATTGCCGATGCGATACGACACATACGCCGTTTGAGCCAACACGAGACGCACAACCTGCGCATGATCGTAATCGAACCCCGCGTAGTGTGCCGCTACCACGGGATCGTGCTCCGCAACCCACTTTAACTCCTTGGCGTCTTCAACGCCGCCCGGTACCACCGAGTACGGATAGACCGGCCGATCCGGCGCGGGCGGCTTTTCGGCAAGAAGCTGATTCAGCGTAAGCAGGCGCTCGCGGCTGAGTTCGGCCTGCTCAAAAGTCGGAACCGAACGCTGGTCGGCGTGAAATAAGGAAGGGCTCAAAAAACGCAACGCCAAGCCGGAGGCGCTAACAACAAAAATCGCAATCGCAGCCCCCGCCAGACAGCGGCGAATGAGACGGTTCCGGCGATGACGGCGGGTTCTCCTGCGTCGCATTCTCGGGACGTTCCCGGGCTCGGTCACGAAAAACTGCTCCTGGGTGCGGCGGCCGTCCTCGGAATATCCGGACTAAAGCACACTCCGCCGCGAACTTAGCGGCATTTCGAATGCCATACCGGAGCCTGCGGAAGAACGTAGCCTGCGAGCTTCACGCCCTCATGGCGAAAACATCAATGGAGAGTGTGAAATGTTTTGCACAAAATGTGTTGCGAATTCTCCGCCGGAGCATTTTGCAGGCTCTCTTTCGCTCTCGCCTCAGCGCTGTATGGGATTCGCGGGCCGGGTGAGCGGCAACATCAGCCTTGCCCGAATTTCGCCGGTGATCTCCGTCGGATTTTCGTCGGCGTTTATCACGATCGCGTCCTGCGGTTCTTCCAGCGTTTCCAGTTGACTTGCCAGCATCTTTTCGGTCATGAAGTGTCCGTGCCTTGCGCGCAATCTCTCATGCAGCAACTGAGGGGTCACTTTTAGGTGCACGAACTCCACTTGTGGGCCAGCCTGCAAGCAATCCCGGTAACTTCGCTTCAGCGCGGAGCAAGCCAGCACGGCGTCTCTCCCGGCTTCAATACACTGCGCGATCAACCTACGCAGCGCATCTAGCCAGGGAATGCGGTCGGCGTCGGTGAGCGGAATCCCGCTCCGCATTCTCTCCACATTCGCCGCCGAGTGGTAGTCGTCTCCGTCGAAGAACTCCCATCCCAGTTCCGCCGCCAGAAGTTGACCGACTGTGGTCTTCCCCGCTCCGGACACTCCCATCAGGACGATGATCACAGATGCTCTCAGCGCCTCAAGGGCGAGACCTGTCTCTACGTGGCGAAGAACGCAGATCGCACTGGTTCGCCACTTGGTGATCCAGCCACAGGATCGAAGAAATCGTTTTGGCATCGCGGATGGTTCCGCTCAGTACCATGCGAACCGCGGCAGGCAGCGGGACTAATCGTTTCGTGATGATCTCGTCATCCTCCGGTTGAGCCTTCCCGGCGCGCAAGCCCGTAGCCAAAAAAACGGACATCGTCTCGGCGACAAATCCGGGGCTAGCATAAAAGAAAAAGATGCGCCGCCAATATGCAGCCGTGTACCCAGTTTCTTCCACCAGCTCGCGCTGGGCCGCGGGAAGCGGCTTTTCCCCAGGATCGATTCGGCCCGCCGGCAGCTCCCACAAATAGCTGTTGGCCGCGTGCCGGTATTGGCGCTCGAGCAGAACCCGCGGAGCGGAACCGGATTCATCGACAGCAAGAACCACCACCGAGCCGTTGTGATGAACAATGTCGCGCCGGGCGCGAACCCCTCCGGGTTCCTGCACTTGATCGGTCGTAACCCAAAAGGCAGGCCCGCGGTAGACCGTGCGCGAGGAGAGAATGCGTGCTCGGTTCGAACTCTTACTGGACTTAGGCTGGGGTTTCGCGGGCTGAGATTTGCGCATTACAACAATATAAAGCACCTGGCTGTGGGACAATTTACGGCTCCCACTGAGACGAGTGGCGCATGCAGGGCGAGCCAACAGTGATCTGCTATGCTGCCGAACATGCGCGGAAAGGTCGCTTCCAGGATACCTGGCAATCCCCGCATCACTATTGTTGGCGCTGGAAATCTCGCGCATGCGTTGGCGGAATCGTTGCATAAAGCCGGCTACGTCATCGATCAGATAGTTTCGCGTGCGCGGCCCGCGTCTTTGCGCCGCGCGAAACGCCTCGCTGCAAAGCTTGGCACCTCCGCGGTAACAATCTCTAAAGCGCAGGTTCATGCCGAAGTGGTTTGGTTTTGTGTTCCCGACGGCGCTATTGCGGCCGCAGCTAAAACACTCAAACCAGCGGCGGATTGGGCGGGAAGAATCGCGCTGCACTCCAGCGGCGCTCTCACTGGCGATGAACTCTCCGCGCTACGTTCGCTCGGAGCGTCGGTCGCCTCGGTTCATCCCTTCATGACATTCGTTGGCCGATCACAGCCCCTGCTGGCGGGGGTACCAGTAGCAATTGAGGGCGACGCAGCCGCGGTGCTCGCTGCACGCCGCATCGTCAAAAGTCTCGGCAGCAAAGCGTATTCCATTCGTCCTGAAGATAAATCCGCGTATCACGCGTGGGGTACGTTCGTCTCACCTTTGTTAGTGGCGCTGCTCGTAACTAGCGAACATGTGGCGGCTGAAACGGGTCTGACACGGAATATCTCGCGCAGGAAAATGCTGCCGATTCTCAAACAAACGCTGGCAAACTACGAGGCGTTCGGAGCAGCGCCGGCGTTCAGTGGGCCGCTGGTGCGCGGCGATGCCGACACCGTCGTTCGCCATCTCAAGACTCTCCGTGGCGTCGATCGCGCAGTCTATCTGGCTCTCGCTCATGCCGCGCTGGCCTATCTGCCAACCAAGAACAAAACGAAAATCAAGACAGCATTGCGGTCATTCGAGAGTGCGAGAAGCAGAAACTAATTCACGGCCTCGGCCCGAGATTGCCGGTCGTGCCGTGGCAAGCAGTCCTAACACCACAAACGGAAAAGCGGCAGCCGTGCGGAGAGGTAGAACAAATACCGCCTTGGAGGCGAACAGTTCCGGATTCAGCAATGGGCGCAGCACGACCAGGCTAAACGCTGCTGTATAAGGCCACAACAAAACCGCAATTCCGATTGCCAGCAGTGCACGAGACATCCGCGTCGAGAAATGCAGCTCGCGGCGACAGGCCAGCACAAAAATCCCAGGCAGAAGAATCACGTGATCGCAAACGGATTGCCCTGGCAACAGCGCCACTGCGGTAATGGCAAGCACAAGACTCAGCGTCAGCCAGAATTTATGGGAACCAGCAGGGGCAGCGCGTCCTCGCCATCCCACCACCAGTGCGGCGATGAGCAGTATGGCGATCGCACCCACGCCCCCGTGCGGGCCAAGAACCGATCCGAGCAATTCGCTGGCCAGCGGAGGCATTGAGTAGCGCGGGTAGCCGGCGACCACTCGGCTCCAGGACTCGATCCAGCCCGGCCATACGGCCAGCGAAGCAGCGATTAGTAGAAACGAGGTCCCGATAAAAGCCAGACTAAACCGGCGCCGGTGGCTCCAGTCTTGTGCGCTCCAAAGCAACAAGTAAACAATTGCCAGCAGCGTCATCTGCGGCTTGATTGTGGTCAATGCTAACAAGATTCCAGCCGCCAACAGGCGTCCCCGCACCAATGCCAGCAGAGAGGCAGCCAGAAGAAATCCCACCAACAATCCCAGCTGTCCTGCATACAGACCTTCCAGTTCCGGATAGCTGGACACTGTCAGCAAAATAATCACTGCCAGCCACGATTCACTCACCTGCCATGACAAGGCTCGTGTCCAGAACAGCACGGCTGCCGCAAGCAGCACGAACAGGAACGCAGCCCAAACAATCCGCAATGTGCGAAATGGCGCCTCACTCAAAGGCCAGAGCAGCAGGTTGGTGAACGCAGGATAGGCGTAGGTTCGATAGTCGCTGGGCGGATCGGTCGAAAATTGCCCGTCCAAAGGGCGCCCGAACAACCCCATTTGGATGTCTCGCGTTAGCTCTGGGCCGTAAGGATCGCGGCGCTCGCGAAGCCACTCCCGCGTAGTTAGCCACACCGGATAAAAGTCGTTACCAAAGGAATATTCACCCTGCAGATGTTTGGCGGCTCGCACGCTCTCGACCCGCGGCATAAACACGCCGAACTGGTAGTAGAGCATTGAGAGTGCGCCAAGGAGGGCAAGGCCTAATGCAAGCTTTGCACAATAATGACGTTCGTCCACGCGAATCGCAGTCATCTTGGAGGACTCGGCGAATTAAAGCACCGAGGGCGGGCCGTTGCAAGGCCTCATCCGAAAATCCCTGACGCTTTGGGTCGACTTCTTCTGCAATCTAAAGCGTCGTAAAAAGATGCCCGAGTTTTTCCTTCTTCGTTTTCAAATACTCTTCCGCGTAGGGACTGGCTGAGACTTCGCAGGGCACGCGCTCCACCACCTCAATGCCAGCACGCTCCAGGGCTTCCACTTTTTCTGGATTATTCGAGAGCAGGCGAACTCGAGTTACACCCAGCGCCTTGAGCATCTCACCCGGAAGCGCGAAATCCCGCTGATCGGCTTTGAACCCCAGGCGCTCGTTAGCTTCCACGGTGTCGAGACCGGCATCCTGCAACTCATACGCTTGCAATTTCGCCATGAGTCCAATGCCGCGGCCTTCCTGCTGCTCGTAAATAAGAATTCCAGCGCCCAATTCGCGAATCATGGCAAGCGCCATCTCCAGTTGCTGCCGGCAGTCGCAGCGCAGGGAGTGAAACACATCTCCGGTAAGACACTGCGAATGCACCCGCACCAGCGGCGGAGTGGATTGAACGTCGCCCATCACCAGGGCAACGGCCTCTTCAACGCGTTTATTTCCATCCGAACCAGCTTCGGCACGAAAGCCGTAAATCCGGAAATTGCCCCAGCGCGTGGGAAAATCTGCTGAAGCGATCTGACGAACTGTATGGGTAGCCACATCTCAATTATAGCGGCGAAGCTGAACCCCCGACGCTAGCCGAAGATTGCGTGATCGCAAAAAGGCCGCCGACATCCGACGAGCGCCGCTCATCAACTATTTGCCAAGGTGCGAGACCTGTCGGCTCCCGGTTGTGAAAACACAAGAGTTTTGAGGAAATTCTTACCAGCGTGGAACATTAACTCAACTGTGATGAATAACTATCTCGCCTTGTAGTGGAAGATTGCGTCCTGCCTGGAGGCGATGGCGACGCCGTTGCGCGTGGCAGGTTGGAAGCGCCATTTGTCGAGTGCCGCCAGAAATCTCTCATCCAGTTTTTGCCCCATGCTGTGGAGAACCGTTTTTCGGACGATGTTTCCCTGCTCGTCGATCATAATTTCCACGACCACGTTGCCTTCCGTCTCCGGCAGTTCCCATGGATAGACCTCGGGATCGACTGTGGCAACAGGCAAGGCGGGCCGAATTTCATCGCCAAACACTGGGCTGCCCGGAGCACTCCCGTATGGCAGTCCCGCAGCCGCACCATGGCCCAGTTTGGACAGGGTAGCAGTTTGCGATTTGTCTTCCACGGTGGTAGGAGAAAGCTGCGGCGGCGCCTGATTCTGTTTTGCGCGCTCGCGGTCCTGTTTCCAAATCAATTTCTCGTGCCCCAAGCGTTGGTGTCGATACACCTCGACAGCCTCTTGCGGCGAACTGGTCGTGCTGTCGTCAGCTAATGGAGTAGGAAAGTAAAGTTGAGCGAGTACACGGCCATTGCGCCCGGGCGCTACGGAATTTGCCTCCAGCAACGGCGGCTCCGGTCTGTGCAGGAGCCAGGCAAACAGCAAACCATGAAGGACAATTGAGCAGGCCATGGCCGCCCGCTTCCGTTTCGAAACCTCTGCATTCAGTGGGGCAAACATTTGGGCAGACCCCCAGAGCGCTATTTCCTTAGGTTAGACGTGGAATGGGGGCATTCGTCAAGCGCCGTTGGTGCGGATAAAGGAACGCTGCTAAAATAATCTGAAATCACAGGGTACCGTTTAGGGGCTATAGCTCAGCTGGGAGAGCGCATCGTTCGCAACGATGAGGTCGTCGGTTCGATCCCGACTAGCTCCACCAATCCTTAAATATCCTGAGATTGATTCAAAAGCTAATCCAGCCCTCAGCCTGGGGCGAGACACCCATATTCTTCCGGTCTGACTTGGAATTCCTGAGGCCCCCTACAGTCCATTTCGTCTTGACACTCCATCCCAATCGCTACAAAATGCATCCTATATGGGCACGTCTTTGGGAACCCCCAGTTTGAAGGACGTGCGGAAAGAGGGGGTACGTGGAACGTCTGAAAGGCACGGTCAAGTGGTTCAATAACGCCAAGGGATACGGGTTTATCGGGCGCGCGGATGGCCCGGATGTTTTTGTGCACTACAGCGCGATCGCCTCTGAGGGATATAAAAGCCTGCAGGAAGGCGATGCCGTGGAGTTCGAGATCACGGACGGACAGAAAGGGCCGCAGGCGGCCAACGTGATGAAGAGCACCTAAGGGACTTCATCATTGTGCCGCAAACTAGGTCCGCCTATTACTTAGCGCCAGCAGGAGTGTCGTCTCCCTATGCGCGGCCGCGAAGCTATTTGTTAACACGCTGCTCGGCATATTTCTCATCTCTGTTCTTTTCCTTCCATTCCTGCTTGGCATTGTCGTTCTGAAATATGCCGTTCCTGTCATCGATCAAGAGCTATGGATTCTGTTCCCAACCGCCGCCCATCCTGCGTACATCGCGTTCATCGCGCTGCTTTCGCTTTTGGCACTGATCAGTGGCGTTACGAACCTCCGAAAGCGGCGCTGGCGCGACGCTTTCTTGTGCCTCGCGATTCTGCCGATGATCGCCTCCATTCGGTTCGCGGGTCCCCACTCGATGTTCGGAATCGATGGCTCAATTTGGGTCTGGCCTTGGCTGATTGTAACTGCGGCACAGAGTGGGCTTAATCGGTCGCAGTTCTTCCTCGCCGGTGCCGTGATCGGAGCCGTGGTCGCTATCAACGCCGGCCTTCTGGGGGCAGGAACTCTATGCCGTGTCGCCTCCTACGGCGTGTTGCTCGTCAGCCTTGGCCTCGCCGCGTGGTCGATTCGGTCCGGCATGACCAACCGTGTCGACTCAAATCCTCAGTCTCTGTTACCCACCAGGCTGTAATTCCAGCCCAAGGTCTGGTCCTCTACGCTCAGTTTGTTTACTCTTGAAGCTGCCTATGGACAACAAATCCATCGCCACGGTTCTCTACGAAACCGCCGACCTGCTCGAAATCGACGGCCAGGATTCCTTCCGCATCCGCTCCTATCGCAATGCAGCACAGGCCGTCGAGAATAATCCCGAGCAGATCAAAGACCTCATCGGCGAACCGAAAAGGGTGCTCGCAATCTCCGGCATTGGCAAGGGAATGCTGCTGAATCTGCAGGAACTCCTTAAAGAAGGCAGCCTAACCCTCCAGAATGACCTGCTTAAGAAATATCATCCGTCGATGCTGCAGTTGCTAAAGATTCAGGGGCTGGGCCCGAAAACGATTGCGTTGATATGGAGCGCCTACCAAGTCTCGGATGTCGATGGCGTAGAAAAACTGGCGCGCGAAGGCAAGATTCGCGAGCTGCCACGCATGGGCGAGAAGCACGAACAGAAGCTGCTGAAGGCGATTGAGGATTACCGTCGCATCTCGGGCCGCTTTCTGATAGATGCGGCCGAAACGGAAGCCAAAAAGCTCACCGATTATCTTGCGACCTTTGCCGGGTTCGAGAAGATTACTCCCGCTGGTTCCCTGCGGCGGGGGCGCGAAACCGTTGGCGATCTTGACATTCTGGTTACTGGACCGGGCTGCTGCAGCGAAAGCGAGCGGGCGCTGGCCGTGCAATACGTCGCGAAATATCCGCCTCTGATGAGCGTGATCGCTCAAGGCGACAACAAAATAAGCTTTCGTTTGCGGAACGATATGCAGGTCGACGTTCGCCTGCTTCCTCCCGACTCGTTCGGCGCGGCCATGCAGTACTTCACGGGATCGAAAGCTCATAACGTGGCCCTGCGCCAGCGTGCTTTGAAAATGGGATACACGCTGAACGAATACAGCCTCGCCGACGTCAAAACCGAGCAACCTGTCGCTGGCAAAACCGAAGAAGAGATTTATTCCAAACTCAAGCTGGAATACATTGCTCCCGAGCTGCGCGAGAATCTTGGCGAAATTGATGCCGCGGAAAAGCACACGCTGCCGGAGCTGATCACATTGCAGGATCTTCAGGGTGACGTGCACATGCACACCATCGAGACCGACGGGCGCAACACAATCGAAGAAATGGCGGAAGCCGCCAAAGAACGCGGCTATAAATACATGGCCATTACCGACCACTCGAAAAATCTGGCTTTCGCCAATGGCCTCGATGACGCACGAGCTGTCGGCCACATTCAACGCATTCGAGAAGCGAACAACAAGATCGATGGCATAACAATCTTTGCAGGAATTGAAGTCGATATCCTCGCCGACGGCGATCTCGATCTCTCTGACGACGTACTGGCCCAGATGGATATCGTAATCGCCAGCGTGCATTCGGTTTTCAATCAGGAGCCGGCGAAAATGACCGAACGGCTGCTGAAAGCGGTGCAGAACCCCAACGTCTCTCTCATCGGCCATCCCACCGGCCGCATACAGCTTCGCCGCGACGCTTATCAGTTCGACATGGATGCGGTACTCAGTGCTGCGGCAAAACATAAAGTCGCGATGGAACTGAATTCGTATCCCGACCGGCTCGATCTTAACGACGTACACCTGCGCCAAGCCAGGCAGCGCGGGGTAAAAATCGTGATCAACACCGATTCCCATCACACCTCGCATCTTGAGAAGATCCGGTACGGCATTTTGCAAGCACGGCGCGCGTGGCTGACAAAAAACGACGTTCTGAATTCGCTGCCCGCCGAAGCCTTTGCTCAGGCCATGAAGCACGCGTGGAATTGAACTCATTGATTCGAATCCCTGTGATATCTGGAATCGCTTCATTGCGGTTTCACAGAACGGTGCCTGCTGTAAAATCAAAGCTCATTGCAGGAAGTCTTATGCCTGACGAAACTCCCGGCCCAACCCCGCCCCAGATTCCGCCAGCCCAACCGGCCACCGTGCGAGGGCCGACAATTCACATCGCCGATGAATTTGGTACCGCAGAGCGAAATTTGCCCCCGGTTCGAATACTTTTGGCCGCTCTGGTTGGAGTGCTCGTCATCGCAGGCATTATCGCGTTTCTGCAACGTGCTAAGCCGCAAGCCACGGGAACTTTGGTGAATGTTGCCGCTGTGGAGATTCCGGCGCAGAATGCGGTTCTTGTAGCTCTTACCTTCACGCTTCGCAATCCGGGTGAGAAGTCTTTGTGGGTTCACGGCATCCAGGGCAAACTAGTAAACTCCAGCGGAGAACTGACTGCCGACGCGGTCTCAGCGGTGGACTTCGATCGATACTATTCTGCATTCCCGGCGCTGAAAGTCGGCGCCGAGCCGGCCCTTTCTCCCGAAGACAAACTCCAACCCGGCCAGCAAATCAATCGGACGATAATTGTCAGCTTTCCCGTGACAATCGATGCGTTCAATCAGCGTAAATCGATTAGCGTAATCGTCCAGCCTTATGATCAGCCTCTTCCGGTAGTAATAACTGGCTGAGCTAGAATTGCTGCTCCAACAAGATTGGATGCGACCCTATACCATGAACGAACCAAACCGTTGGTCCCAAATCGCCTTCATTCTCCTCACATTTGTCTTTCCCATCTGCGCTGGCGCAACTCCTCCGTCGTTCAATCACAAGTATTTCGTTTACGTTGGCACCTACACCGAGGAGGGCAGCACGAGCAAAGGAATTTACGTTTATCGCTTCGATTCCGAAACTCGCAAGCTGACCCCGATCGGCCTGGCGGCGCAAACAACGAATCCCTCCTTCCTCGCGGTTCATCCGAACCACCGTTATCTTTATGCGGTGAACGAGGTGGGCAATTATCAGGGCAAGAAAAGCGGGGCGGTGAGCGCCTTTGCCATCGATCGCTCGACCGGCAAGCTGAAACTGCTAAACCAAGTGGCCACTGGCGGGGCCGATCCTTGCTATGTGACCGTCGACCACGCAGGCAACTACGTTCTAGTCGCGAACTATACGGGCGGTAGCATCGCCGTGTTTCCCGTGCTAGAGGATGGCCGATTGGGCGCGCAATCGGCCTTCATACAGCACACCGGCCATGGCACCAATCCACAGCGCCAGGAAGGACCGCACGCACACTCCATCGATCTTTCACCTGACAATCGTTTCGCCATCGTCGACGATCTTGGCCTGGACGAAACGCTGGTCTATAAATTTGACGCCACGAAGGGTTCGCTGGCGCCGAATCAGCCCCCATCTGTGAAGGCCGAAGCCGGGGCAGGTCCACGCCATTTCACCTTCGATCCCAAGGGAGACTTTGCCTACGTCCTCGATGAAATGGGATCCACCGTCTCTGCTTTTGCCTACAATGCTTCTGACGGGGTTCTTAGCCCGCTGCAAACCATTTCGACACTTCCCAAGGATTTCACCGCGCACAACGACGCAGCGGAAATTGAAGTCCATCCGTCCGGCAAATTCCTTTACGCCTCCAACCGCGGCCATGACAGCATTACAGTCTTCGCCATTGCAACCGACAAGGGGACCTTATCCCTGATTGAGTATGTTTCGACCAAGGGCAGCTCGCCCCGCTATTTCACAATCGATCCGACCGGATCGCTGCTGCTCGCGGCCAATGAGAAGTCGGATAATATCGTGGCCTTCCGAATCGACTTACAGAGCGGACGGCTGAAGCCAACCGGAGCCGTGCTGGATATTCCGCAACCTGTCTGTATCAGGTTTGTGCCCGCTAAGTAGATCTTTCGCCAGCTTTACCTACGAATGAATTCGAGCGTTTTCGTGAAGCCGGATCTCTAACCACTTCGCTATTAACTCCGAATCGCTCCGCGGCGCGGACTTTGGCTTTGGCCGCTTCCTCTTCGCGATTCTTCGGAGGCGCGCTGGTTTCAAGCGAATGAAGAAGGCGGTATGAAACGGATGCCACTTCGTCTACCGCACCAAGAAAGGCTGCCTCATTCGATTTGGACGGTTTATTGAAGCCGGTAATCTTCCTGACAAATTGCAGCGAAGCGGCTCGAACTTCATCGGCGTTGACCGGCGGATCGAAATTAAAAAGCGTCTTTATGTTTCTGCACATTCCGCATCCCTCGCAGGGCTTCAGTCGACTGAAGCGGCTAGTAAGATTTTGACATAAGTAGCGCGACTATTTGGGCTCAGCACGACCTAACGCACGGACAGATTCATTCTCTCGGGCCTGCGAAAGCACGATGCGCACCGCCGCGATCACCAGGTCTGGGCGATCGAGTTGAATGTAGTGTCCGCTGTTCTTGGCAATTTGGTGCGTACCCCGCGTCGAGAGATGCGACAATTCATCTTGCATCTGCCGCCAAGCGTCGTTCACCGGCTTGACCAAATCTGCGGGAAAATCCGGCTGAGGCATAGCAGGATCATGCGAGAGGACCGCCAGCGGCAGGTCGCCGAGCGAACCCGCCGTTGCCGCTTGAGCAGCACTTATAGGAAACGCTTTCAACTCCGCGACTCCTTCGCGCACACTGTGAAAGTTGCAATCCACGGCGCGAATTTGGGCGGTGTCGCCGCAAAACCCTAACAACCGGGGCAGGCCGAAAGCCATACTGAACTCTAAAAACTCTTCTTCCCGTATCCAACTCTTATCCAGATCACTGACCGCTTGAGGAAAGCGCTTTTCCTGTTCCGGATGCGACGCGTCCACCAGCACCATGCCCGCAACTTCGAGCGGATAAACACTCGCATAGAGATGAACGTTGTATCCCGCCATGGAATGTCCGACCATAATGTACGGTGGCGCGATGCCCGCGTTGTGCAGCAGCTCGTGCAACTCCTCTGCCATTACTTCGCTCGTTCGGGGGCCTGGGATCGAGTCGCTGTAGCCGAGCCCGGCGCGGTCATAAGAGCATACCCGCGTAAACTGCGCTATCGCGGGCTGAACTTTCTCCCAGGAGATGTAGCTATCGCCCAGCCCGGAATCGAGAATCACCGTGGGGGATCCCCGGCCAAGACAGTAGATGTGCATTCTGTAGCCGCCAACGTCGACGAGCTGTCCGGGCACGGGATGAGCACGGCGCTCGCGAGCGCTGGAGATCGCCTGGTAGATCGCGCCGGCTACAGCCGTCAGCGCGGCAAGGGCGGCGGCGCCGATAAAGATGTTTCGCAGCCAGTGGCTTTGTGCTCTCTGAGAGCGATTCGTCGGGCTCGACATCGTCTTGAACAGTTCGGGCGGGCAAGAGCCCCGCGCCACAAACTACATCACTGGTGGAACGGTAATGCCCATTACCCCTAACGTTCGAATCAACTCTCGGCGTACCACGGCTACCGTCGCCAGCAGAAATTGCTTTCGTTCCTCATCCGTTTCGCTGAGGATCGGATGTCGGTGATAAAAAGTGTTGAAAAGCTGCGCCAGTTGAAAGACATGTTTGGCAAGATACGCCGGCTCCGTGGTAGCAATGCACTGGTCGATAATGTAGGACGTTTTAGCAGAAGCCAGCCAGAGCTCCCAGATTTCGTTGCTCTCTT
>Ga0116105_1000020_pt1 | contig 63852 bp, 54 predicted proteins | sample June2015DPH_6_20_FD_89716 | JGI IMG/M metagenome (GOLD analysis project Ga0116105, IMG submission 89716) | Peatland microbial communities from SPRUCE experiment site at the Marcell Experimental Forest, Minnesota, USA - June2015DPH_6_10 | ecosystem: Environmental > Terrestrial > Soil > Wetlands >... | reverse complement strand
CGGCGCCGTCGCAGCGCTCGCCACGCCCACCATTGCGAATTGTTCAGCGATTACATTAAACCGTACTGGGATTGTGTAGGATTTCCGCGGGGTAACACGACGTTCGTGCTCAGACATAGACTCCTCCTAGAGCGCTTTCGATCCCGATTTTTTTCGAAGGTACTTCCGGAAGGGGGAACTGAGAATCGCACTCGCTTTCGGCCACGTCAACATTTTTAATGTTCTGAGGCGGCCGGAAATTCCGTCACGATTCCGCCAAAATCGTTTTCGCTGGCGATGTGCGATAATGCGCCAGAGCATTCCTTATGCCAACTCACAGCAAATCGAACGAGGTCCAACCAACGACCGTGCAGCCGCTCGATTTCCCGCCGGCTGATCTGAATCTGGACGCCCTTCGCGCCGCCCATCGCCTGATTGCCCCGCGAATCCACCGCACGCCGGTCTTCACGTGCTCTTCACTGGATGAGATCGGCGGCGCGCAGCTTTTCTTTAAGTGCGAAAACCTGCAAAAAACCGGGTCCTTCAAGATTCGCGGCGCCACCAACGCGGTTTTCTCTTTGACGGATGAGCAGGCAAAATTTGGCGTGGCTGCGCCCTCTTCCGGAAACCACGCCGCGGCTCTCTCTCAAGCGGCGCGCTGGCGCGGAATCCCCGCCTATATCGTGATGCCCCGAAATTCCTCAGCGGCTAAAAAGGCCGCAGTGGAGGCGTACGGTGGACAAATTACTGAAAGCGAGCCGAATATCGCGTCGCGCGAGGCGGTTACCGCCGAAGTGATCGGGCGGACCGGCGCGCATCTGGTGCATCCTTACAATGATGCGCGCGTAATCGCCGGCCAGGGCACGGCGGCTCTGGAGTTGCTCGAGGAGATTCCCGATCTCGATGTAGTGATCACGCCGGCAAGCGGCGGCGGGCTGCTCAGCGGTACCGCCATTGCGGCAAAAAGTCTCCGTCCCGGAATCCGCGTGATTGGCGGTGAGCCACGCAATGCGGACGACGTTTACCGCTCGCTCGCCTCCGGAAAAATTGAAGCCGCAGCCACTACGGAAACGATGGCGGATGGGCTACGCGCGACGTTGTGCCCGCTCACGTTCGGGATCCTGCGCGAGCGAGTAGACGAAATATCTTTGGTGACGGAAGAAGAAATCGTGCAGGCCATGCTGCTGCTGTGGGAGCGCATGAAGCTCGTCGTGGAGACTTCCAGCGCCGTGGCCGTCGCCCCGGCTTTATTCCGGAAAATCGGCGCCGCGGGCAAGAAAATCGGAATCATCATCTCCGGCGGAAACCTCGACCTGCGCAAACTTCCCTTTGCCTGATAAATCTACTCAACACAACCTCTTCTCTGGCTGCAGCCCGCGGCCTACAGGTCGTCCAGCGGGCGCCAATCGTTCGGCGGAAACGCGATCCGCCAGAAATTGGGCGCCGGAGAATCGAATTCGATGGGGATCTGAAATCCCTCCGGCATTTCGCGACCAGCACGGACTACCTTGCAGGCCACAAGTTCCTTGGTTCCGGTGTGTTCCAGCACGAAACGCGTGTCCAAGGGCAATCCCTGCTTCAATATAATCATCGCGCCGTGATTGTTCACACTAAGCGTGACGGTTTCAAATGTCGTGGGCTTGCCATTGAGCGCCACGTGCAGGCTGGCGCGTACTCGCAGCAACACACGCTGGCTGCGGCGTCGGTCCTCTCCGGCGACCGTTTGCGATTCACCGCCCGGCCCGAACTTGGAGGCTCGCGACGGAGCGATTGGCGCTGCCGCCCGCACAGGACTGTGCGCTGTTTTCAATGGCGATGCGTACGATCTTGGCGCAGGGACCCTTAACGATTCGAGTTTCAAAGCTCCACACCCCAGAAATTTTGGTCGGCCGAGATGAACTCCACCCCCACATCCCATCCATCCGGACGCCGCATTCCCTTCCACACGACATGCCCATCCACAGCGCGGCGTGTGGCCAGATTTGTCACACGCAGCCTTTGTTGCAATTCGACTTCCTTTGGAGAAACCAGCAGGCAACCATAGGCGTTCACGACCCGGGTAATCGCCGGCTCCTGGCTCAGCGGCTCGCTCTTCTCGTTCCACTGTATCGTCACCGGCACGCGCGAATTCATTCGCGGACCGCGCCGCTTCTTGCGCATTCTTATGTCTTTGGGCAGGTCTACACCAAATGGCATCCTGATGGACTCCCCGCGTGGTTGGCACGAAACACGGGTAAGTGATCCCACATTCCGGGACGCATGCACGTCCTGAACTCATGCTAGACAGCAGGACTAGTACGGTCAATGGTACGAAGTGACAGGTAGTTTCGGTACAGCTTCCCCTGCCTACCTGTACTGCGGGGCAGCCAGTCGAAGAATTTGCGAAGCGAAGAATTTCGGCGCGCCGTGGACGCTAATCTGCGGAAACGTGGCCATCCGCGAGGTCGGAATTCCGTTTTCCGGTCACTTTCCCAAAATGGTCCTCCAGCCAGCCCTGGAACGTATCCATATACGTATAGAAAACTGGCGTCAAATACAGCGTAACCATCTGCGAGAAAATCAGTCCACCCACTACGGCTAATCCCAGCGGGCGACGGGCATCCGCTCCCGCGCCGATGCCAAACGCGATAGGCGCGGTGCCCATCAGCGCCGCCATCGTCGTCATAGTAATCGGACGGAAGCGAATCAGGCAGCCTTCGTAGATTGCTTCGGCTGCGGTCTTGTGGCCGGTGCGCTCACGCTCCACGGCGAAGTCCACCATCATGATCGCGTTCTTCTTCACGATGCCGATCAGCATGATCACGCCCACGAATCCGTAAAGGTCCAGGCTCAAGTGAAAAATTTGTAGCGTGAGCAGCGCACCAAAAGCCGCGGACGGAAGTCCCGAAAGAATCGTGATCGGATGAATGAAACTCTCGTACAAAATTCCGAGCACGATGTAAATCACCAGCACGGCCATCAGCAGCAGCAGGCCCAGTCCCGTGAGCGAAGCTTCAAACGCTTTCGCTGTGCCTTGAAATTGCGCGGTCACCGTGGGAGGGAGTTCTTCGCGCGCCAGTCTCTTCACCGAATCCACCGCATCGCCGATGGCCGTGTCGTTCGCCAAGTTAAAAGAAATCGTCACGGCCGGAAGCTGGCCGAAGTGATTCACCGTGAGCGGCCCTAGGCTTGAGGTGAGGCTGGCCACCGCGTTCAACGGAACGAGCGTCCCGCTGGTCGAACGGATGTAAAGCATCGAAAGAGCCGCGGGATCCTTCTGGTATTTGTCCTCCAGCTCCATGATCACCCAGTATTCGTCGTTGGGTGCGTAGATGGTAGAAACCTGGCGCTGTCCGTAGGCGGTGTAGAGCGCATCTTCGATTTGTTCGGCGGTTACGCCTAGCGCCGAAGCTTTGTCGCGGTCAATGTTGACGTTCACCTGCGGATTCGCGATCAGCAGGTCGCTGGTCACGTCTTGCAAGCCGGGAAGTTTGGCCATCTTCTGCTGAAATGCGGTTGATTCGCGGTACAGCTCCTGCGTGTCCGGACTTTGCAGCGTGAGCTGGTATTGGCTTTTGGTGAGTTCGCCCCCCACCTGGATCGGCGGCAGATTCTGCATGTACGCATTCATGCCGGTCACGGTTGCGAATTTGACGCTCAATTCGGCGATCACTTCGTCAATCGTGGTGCGATGAGCGAAGAGCGGCGAAATCGCGCGCAGCACGCCGCCCACTAGCGGAACGGTCTCGTACTTCTCCTGCCACGCCAGTATGGTTTGATTGGGAATGAGCGCGCGATCGGGGCGGTCCTTCAAGTGCAGAAACATAATCCCCGAATTGCTGGACGAAAAGTCGCCCACGCCTGAAAAAAAGTCTCGCACATTGGGATCCGCCAGGGTGATTTTGTTCAATTCCAGCTGGTGCGCCCGCATCGAATCAAACGAGATTCCCTGCTGCGCCTCGGTGGAAATAAATATCTGCGAGCGGTCTTCCGGCGGCAGGAATCCTTTCGGGATCACCACGAATTGCCAGGCGGTGACAATCAAAATGACGCCGGAAACCGCCATCACGAATACGCGGTGGCGCAGCGACCACTGCAGTGAAACATCGTAGTAGTGCAGCAGCCGATCGAAAAATCGCTCCAGTGCCATGTACACGCTGCCGTGGTGTTGTTCGGCCACCGGGCGCAGAAACCGGCTACAGAGCATTGGCGTGAGCGTGAGCGAAACGAAGCCGGAAACCAGAATCGCGGTAATGATGACGACCGCAAACTCGTGCAGCAGTCGCCCCATAATCCCGCCCATCAGAAATACCGGCAGGAACACCGCCGCCAGCGAGATCGTCATGGATAGAATCGTGAAGCCAATTTCGCGCGAGCCGCTCAGCGCGGCTTCCATCACTCCTTCGCCCATTTCCATGTGCCGCACGATGTTTTCCAGCATCACGATGGCGTCGTCCACCACGAAACCGACCGAGAGCGTCAGCGCCATCAGCGAGAGGTTGTCAATCGTGTAGTTCAGCACGTACATCACGCCGAACGTGCCGATGATGGACATCGGCAGCGCAAAACTGGGGATTAACGTGGCGGAAAGATTTCGCAGGAACAGAAAAATCACCAGGATCACCAGCGCGATGGCCAGGAACAGCGTGAATTTCACATCCGCAACGGAATTGCGAATGGATTCCGACGCGTCGTAAAGCGTTTCCATTTGAATCGAAGGCGGAATGATCGCGCGGAACTGCGGGAGCAGTTGTTTTACTGCATCCACCACTTCCACGGTGTTTGTGCCGGGCTGGCGCTCGATCGCCAGCACCACCGAATCAGTGTCGTTCCACCAATTCGCGACGCGATTATTTTGCACGCTGTCGAGAACCCTGCCGACGTCTTCCAGTCGCACCGGCGAACCGTTGCGGTACGCGATGATCAGGGGGCGATAAACCGACGCGTGCGTCAGTTGACCGTCGGCCTGCAACGTGAACGCGCGATGCTCCCCGTACAAAGTTCCGACAGGCAGATTGACGTTGCCGTTCTGCACCGCGGTGTGAACTTCGTCAATGCCGATTTGCCGCGTGGCCATCGCCTGCGGATCAAGCTGTATCCGCACCGAATATTTCTGCGACCCGTATACCTGCACCTGCGCGACGCCCTTCACCATCGAGATCCGCTGGCCCATCAACGTTTCCGCGTAGCGATCGACGGTGTAGCCGGGCAGAGTTTTCGAGCCCATGGCGATGTAGAGAATGGGCTGGTCCGCCGGATTCACTTTGTTGTACGTCGGAGGCGTGGGCATGTTCGGCGGCAACTGCGAAGAAGCGCGGGAAATTGCCGCCTGAACGTCCTGCGCCGCGCCATCAATGTTGCGGCTGAGGTCGAACTGCAACGTGATCGAAGTCCCGCCGAGCGAACTCGACGAAGTCATCGAGTCAATTCCGGCGATGGTGGAGAACTGCTTTTCGAGAGGTGTGGCGATCGCCGAGGCTACGGTGTCGGGACTTGCGCCGGGCAGCGAAGCGCCGACTTGAATCGTCGGATAGTCAACGTTGGGAAGTTCGCTTACGGCGAGCGCGCGATAGCCAAGGATTCCGAACAGCAGAATCGCGAGCATAACCAGAGTGGTCATGACCGGACGGCGAACGAATGGTTCGGCGATGCTGATCATCTTTGGGCCACGAACCTCGCTAGCTTCCCGCGCTGGCCGCCTTCACTTGCACTTTTATGCCAGGAATCAAGCGCAACTGGCCATCGGTGACGACTGTGTCGCCGGGTGCAATCCCGCTCGAGATCACGGATTCGCCTTCCAACTGCCGCGCTACCTTTACCACGCGCGATTCCACGGTCTGATCCGGCTTCACGACGAATATGAAATCACCGGACTGGCCTGTCTGTACCGCTTGCGAAGGAACCACGATCGCCTTTTCCTCTTCGGCCAGCCGCAACGACACCGTGGAAAATTGACCCGGCCACAAACCATGGTCCGCATTCGGGAAAGTTCCCTTTAGCTTGATCGTTCCGGTGGTGTTGTCCACGTTGTTGTCCACAAACGTAAGATAGCCCACTTCGGCGACTGTGTCGCCGTAAGGCGTTGCCTCAATTTGCAGACGTCCGCCGCTCATATATTTTTTCACAACTCCCAAATATTGTTCGGGCACAGAGAAATCCACGAAGATGGGGGAAATCTGGTTGATCACCACCAGAATCGGAACGTCGTTCTCTTTCACGAGGTTTCCGGGATACACCTGCAATGCTCCGGTGCGGCCGTCGGTCGGTGAATAAATGGTGCAGTACTGCAGTTGCAGCTTGGAGGATTGCACCGCGGCTTGGTCGGCGTGGACCAACGCTTCTTGCGCGTCCGCGGTGGCTTTCATCTGGTCGTACTGTTCCTTGGGCGCGACGCCCGCGGCATAGAGCTTTTCATAGCGCGCGGATTGCACCTGGTTCAGTTCGGCCTGCGCCTGGTCGCGCGCCAGATTTGCTTCGGACTGCGCGAGGGCCGATTGAAACGGCCGAGCATCGAGGGTGAATAGCAGGTCACCCTTCTTGACGAAATCGCCCTGTTTGAAATGCACCTGCTCCAGAATCGCGTTCACCTGGCTCTTGATCGAAACCGTCGAAAACGCTTCCGCGGTGCCGATCGCGGTCAGATTGATCGGAACGGTTTTCTGCATAGCTTTCGCCACCGTTACCGGAACCGCGAGGTTCGGCGCAGTCTCCGCAGTCTTCGTGCCGCACGCGGAGAGACACAGCAGGATCGCGGGCAGAGCCGCCGCGAGCGCAGCGCGCATGAAAACCCTTTGGAGTCTGTGCATCATGGTTCGTTCGGGTCGCTGCGAAACGTTTCGGCTATCCACTTGCCCAGCACGATCGGGGCGTCAGCTGCGGACGATTTCCGTGCGCCATTTCGATCTATTTTACAGCCTGACGCGCAGATTCAGTGATAATTCTGCGTCTCTTGCCGGAGGCGCTCGATACGGCTCAACCGGCAGCGTCTTCACACACTTCGGCGAGCTTTTAGACGTAACGAACCGCGGAAAGCGTCATAATTTTTCTGCGAAATCAGCTGGCGGCGGCCTGGTCCAAATACCATAAGACTCGGCCATCCGCCGGGCGGATACGTCCGGCGGGGTACGCGCTGGGGTGCGAATCCGGCTCGGCGCGCAGCGCGGAAAGGATCGCGCGCTTGTTTTCGCCCGCGACAAGGAAATAGATGTTTCGACTGGAGTTCAGCACTGGAAGGGTGAACGTAAGACGGTTTGGCGGCACGGCTGCGACTTGAACGGGCACGACCCAGCGTTTTTTTTCCTCCAGGGCCGGGGAATCCGGAAAAAGCGAAGCCGTGTGCCCCTCGGGGCCCAAGCCGAGCAAGGTGACGTCGAATGCAGGCGCGGCCGAGCCAAAAAATTTTCGCAGTTCCCCATCGTAGGCTTCGGCGGCTTGTTCGGGCGTGGGCAGACCGGTGGGAGCGGCATGAACGTTCGCAGCGGGAATGGGCACGCGAGAGAGCAGCGCTTCGCGCGTCATGCGGTAGTTGCTCAGCGGGTCGTCCTGCGAAACGTAGCGCTCATCGCCCCAAAAGAGGTGCACGCGATTCCAGTCCGTTTCTTTGCGGTATTTTTCTGTGGCGGCCCACAGCGCGTACATTTTCCCCGGCGTGTGGCCGCCGGAGAGCGCGACGGCGGCGCGGCCGCGCGCCTTAATTGCTTCGCCCAAATCGCGCAGCAGTTCTTCGAGCGCGGCGCGGCTGAGCGCGTCAATATCCGGAAATATGCGTGTGTCGAGTTTCATTTGCGCTACGCCTCATTTTATATTCGCCCCTGCTCGCTCGTCATTCGCGCGAGCAAGCTACTTCGCAGGGGCGCTGATTCCCAGGTGCGCCAAATCCTGGCGCAGCTGTTCAAGATTTTGAAATTGTATCGTGTGCATTCCGAGTTCGCGCGCGCATTCCAGGTTCAGCCCGCGATCGTCTATGAGGACGCATTCGGCGGGTTCGCGCTGGGAAATTTTCAGCGCCAGCTGGTAGATCTGTTCTTCCGGTTTGCGCACGCCCAGATAGCAAGAGCTGAAAAATGCGTGGAAATATTTTCGCAGGTTGAATTTGTGGATGCGGTACTCATTGATTTCGAGCGATTCGTTATTCAAGGCGGCCATCAGATGGCGCCGCGGCTGCACCAGGTGGCCTAAAAACTCCAACGGCTGCGGGAATGGCTGGGACTGTTCAAACATGAACTGCTTGAAGTCCTCGGCAGTGAATGCGCGTTCCCGGTAAAAAATAGTGCGGCGAAGATATTCGTCCAGTGTGGCGCGGCCGGTCTCGAAGGCATTCAGCATAAGCTCGTGGCGGTCCTCGAAATCGGACCAATCCAGATGAAATTTTTCGACCGCGGCGCGACGCGAATTGCGATCCCAGCCGTTGGTGAGGATCACGCCGCCGTTATCCCAGAACAACGCATTTATTTCCGTCATGGTTTCCTCAGGCCGCTATGGGTCAAGCGGGATGGCCCGCACCCGACCGGCGCGGCGTTATTATCCCTTTGAACGCTCACGGGCCGAAGTACTTTATCACAGCGCCGAATCCGCGCCTTTTGTCGTAACATTATGCCGAAAATCAGGGAAACTGCTGACCGCATGCACGCACGCCGCAAAAAATCAGAGCCGACGGTTTTTACGATCGGGCATTCCACCCGGCCACTTGAGGAATTCATCGATATGCTGAAGGCGCATGGCGTGCAGCGCGTGGTGGATGTTCGCAGCATTCCGCGTTCCCGGCACAATCCGCAGTTCAATCGAGAATCGCTCGCACGGCATTTGCGCGCGGCACGCATCGGCTACCTCCACCTGAAAAAACTCGGCGGGTTGCGCCACGCCCAAGCGGATTCGAAAAATCTGGGCTGGCACAACACCAGCTTTCGCGGCTTTGCCGATTACATGCAGACCGCGGATTTTCAGGAGGGCCTAGCGCGGCTGGAAAAGCTGGCGGCGAGTAAACCATCGGCAATCATGTGCGCGGAAGCGGTGCCGTGGCGCTGCCACCGCTCGTTGATCGCCGATGCGCTGCTGGTGCGAAAGTTTCCGGTGGAAGACATCATGAGCGCCGCTCATGCACAGGCTCATGAACTTACGCCGTTTGCGCGGGTGCGCGGGTTGCAGATTACTTATCCGACCGACAGGCCTGTTAAAAGATAAGAGGTGCGCGCGGGGTGGGAGAGATCCTTCGGCCGGCTCGAGGCAAAGGCGCCGGCCTCGGGATGACGATGCTCGTCGCATCGTCAATGGAGCGAGGGTGCGGCCAGGCCTTTGGGTGGGCGCTTCATGATGAAGCAGAGCGGCGCCAGGCAAGCCACGATGATTGCTAGACCGGAGACGACGTCGGTGTAGGCGAGCGTCGCGGCTTGTTGCTGCAACAGCGCGGCCGCGCGGGCGTAGGCTTGGTGTGCGGCGTCGGCCGGGCTGAGGCCTTGATTGCGCAGAGTGGCCGTGAGACCGTCGATCATCTGACGAAACCGCGGATTTCCCTCGTTCATGTGGCCAGATAGATAGGTTTGGCGCTGCTGCGTGCCGCGAGTGATGAAGGTGGCGAGCAGTGCGATGCCGATGCTGCCCCCAATGTTTCGAATGAAACTGATCATGCTGGAAATTTGGTTATTTTTATCGGGCGGGACGTCTACGTAGGAAAGCGTGTTCGAAGGCACGAAAATAAAAGCGAGGCCCGCGACTTGGTAAACGCGAAGCATCGCGGCGGTGCGAAAATCCATGCCCAGGGTGAGGTGGGTGGTCATGTAATAGAGCGCGGCCGCGGTGGTGGCAAAGCCGACAGACATGAGGACGCGCTGATCCATTTTTGAAACGAGAAAACCGGAAAGCGGCATCATGAGCATCATGATGAAACCGCCGCCAGCGAGGGCCTCTCCGGCGCTGACGGCGGAGTAGCCCATCAGGAGCTGTAGATATTGCGGTATCAAGACCGTGGTGCCATACAGAACCGCGCCGAGAATGAACATGAAAAACATGGCGGTGGCGAAATTGCGTTTCTTGAGAAGCTTCAGCTCGACAATTGGGTGATCATGGCGCCATTCCCAGATGACCCAAGTCACCAGCAGGATGATTGAAGCTGCGAGCAGCCCAGTGATCCAGTGCGAGGAAAACCAGTCCGCTTCCTGCCCTTTATCGAGGACCAGTTGCAAGCTGCCAATTCCCAGTGCGACGAGGCCCAGGCCCATGTAGTCCACGGGTATGCCTTTGCGGCGTTCTTTTTCGACTTTCAGATAGGGCGGGTCTTCGACGAGCCGATGCGTGAGGTAGAGAGAAATCAAGCTGATGGGCACGTTGATGTAGAAAATCCAGCGCCAGCTGTAATTGTCGGTAATCCATCCGCCGATTGTGGGACCGATCGCGGGCGCCACCACTACCGCCATTCCATACACGGCGAAGGCCATGCCGCGTTTTGAAAGAGAAAACGTGTCCGCAAGTATGGCTTGTTCGCTGGGCTGCAATCCTCCGCCGCCCGCGCCTTGGAGCACACGGAAGAAAATCAACATCCCCAAACTGGGCGCGAGGCCGCACAGGAAACTGCTGGCGGCAAAGAGCGCGACGCAAGACATATAGAAGCGCTTGCGGCCCATGCGCGTGGCGAGCCATGCGCTGATGGGCAGAATGATGGCGTTCGAAACCAGGTAGCTGGTGAGCACCCAGGTGGATTCGTCGGAGCTGGCGCCCAGAGAACCAGCGATGTGCGGCAAGGCGACGTTGGCGATGGAAGTGTCGAGAACTTCCATAAACGTGGCGAGCGTCACCGTCAGCGCGATCAGCCACGGATTGTGGCGCGGGCGCCAGGCGGCGACGTCGAAGGATGAGTCAGCGGTCAGGGTGGCGGTGGCCACGAATCACCTTTGCTTGCGCATCTGGATGACCTATTATATACATGCATGTATGTATCTTGTAAAGTCGCGACAAATGTGAGAGAAACCAGTCCATGAACCCCCCTTCGAATGCCGCACCCGCACGCCGTAAAAAAACTGCAGCGCTCGCCCCGTCTCGCCAGCAGGCGCGCACGGCGACGACCCGGCGAAAACTGTTGCTGGCGGCGGAACAGACGTTTGCGCGCGATGGATATGAGGCGGCCCGTCTGGAGGACATCGCAGCGCACGCCGGATATACGCGCGGAGCGTTCTACGCGAACTTTGACAGCAAGGAAGATATCTTTTTCGCGCTGCTGGAACAGTGGGTGGCGCAGCGGATTTCGGAAGTGGATGCTTTGTTGGGGCGGCACGACAATCCGCAGCAGCGTTTGCGGGCTGTGCGCGAGCACTACGCGCAGATTGCGCAGGACCGGCGGCTGGCGTTGCTATCGCTCGAATTCAAACTTTTTGCGGTGCGCCATCCCGAAGCTCACGCACGACTGCGGGCGCGGCAGAAAGGGTTGCGCTCTTGCGGCGCCGATATTTTGCGACGGGTGATGAAATCTCTGGGACGGTCATTGCCGGTGTCCAGCGCGTCGGCGGCTACCGCTCTGGGCGCGTTCTCCCATGCGATGTTGCTGGAGCATTTGGTGGATTCCAGTTCGCTGTCGGACGGAGAGATACGGCATCTGCTGGGATTGTTTTTTGATGCGGTGGTGGCGGGCGAAAGGATAGAGGGTCAGCGCGCTCGTTGATTACGGGATGTCCCTTCCCTCCCCTGCATCCAGTACCCAAAATCGGTGGGCGGCTTTTTCGCGGTCGAGGGCGCGCTGAAGCTCTTTTACCGGCTCCTGCTCGCCGTCGTCGGCCAAGCGGAACGTCCCGAAGTGAATGGCGATGCTGGTAGCCGCGCCCACTTCCTGGTGCGCGCGAACGGCATCTGGCGGAGAGACGTGCACCGGACCCATGAACCATTGCGGGCGATACGCGCCGATGGGCAGAAACGCCAGGCGAATTTCCGGAAAGCGCTCGCGGATTGCGGCGAAATGCGAGCCGTAAGCAGTGTCTCCGGCGAAATAAACTGTGCCGCACGCGCTTTCGATCACGTATCCGCACCACAGCGTCTTATTGCGATCGCGCAAGCCACGGCCGGAAAAATGCCTGGCGGGAACGGCGGTCACGCGAATCTTGTCGAAAGCGTCCGCCGATTGCCACCAATCCATTTCCTGAATTTGCGAATCACGCGCGACGCCCTTGCCCTCGGCGGTCAGGCGTGCGCGGACGCCCAACGGCACGGCGAATGCCGGCTGCCATTGCGCGCCGATGCGGCGCAGAGTCGGCAGGTCAAAATGGTCATAGTGGTCGTGACTCTGCAGGACTAGATCAATCGTAGGAAGCTGGTCGAAATGAAGTCCCGGAGCGCGGTGGCGCGGCGGTCCGATCCAGGAAAGCGGGCTGGCGCGATTCGACCAGATCGGATCGCAGAGAATATTTAAGCCTTCGAGCTGGATCAGCACCGACGAATGCCCGACGAACGTGGCGCGGATTTTTCCTTCGTCCACGCGTTCGGGCGGCGTGGCGCCGGGAGGCGCGTCAATCCACTTGCGCCAGGATGCGGGCCTGCGAGTGAGCAGCCATTTGAGCACGGCTCCAGTGCCGTGCATGCCGCCTTGCGACGCAGGATCGCGTGGATTGTAAAAGTGTTCACCGTCGAAGTGGTCGGAAACAGGTCCGCTATAAAATCGCATATCGGGTTGGGTTAGGTTACTTCTCCATGCGGCGTTTGCTTTGAGAATTGCGGGCGCCGCGGGCGCAAACATCGTTTCCTATTTGGAGCGCACGCGATTATCCTATGGGACTTCGGCGCGAGGCGCAATCAAGGGGTCCAGCGGTGACGCAGATTGTAACGCAGAAAGTTTCGCTGCAGGTCGCGGACGGAAGCTCGATGAACGCCTACGTGGCCCGTCCGGCGGATGGCAGCGTCCATCCGGGACTACTGGTGTTTCAAGAGGCTTTCGGCGTGAACGCGCATATTCGGGACGTGACCGAGCGGTGCGCGCGCGCTGGAGTCGTGGCGATCGCGCCGGAATTGTTTCATCGCACCGGGCCGGGATTCGAGGGGGATTACGCCGACTTCTCAAGTGCGGCGCCGCACATGAAGGCGATGACACTCGAAGGAACGGTGCAGGACATTCGCGCGGCTTACGATTGGCTGCAGCGCGATCCACAGGTGCGCAAAGACGCCATCGCGAGCATCGGCTTTTGCATGGGTGGGCGCGCGTCGTTTTTGGCCAATGCCACTGTTCCTTTGCAGGCGGCGATCTCGTTTTATGGCGGCGGGATCGCGCCGGGGCTGCTGCCGCAGGTGGCGAACTTGCATTCGCCTATGTTGTTCTTCTGGGGCGGACGCGACAAGCATATCGGCCAGGACCAGATTCGAGCCGTGATTGACGAATGCAAACGCCTGGGCAAGCCTTATGTGAACGTGGAGATTTCGGAGGCCGACCACGGCTTTTTCTGCGACGCACGTGCCAGCTACCATCCAGCAGCCGCGAGCCTCGGTTGGAATATTTGCGAAACTTTCCTGCATTTTCACGTACACAAACCGGAGTTGCGCACGCGCGTTCGTTAGTCGAGGTGCGGTGCGAGCTTTTGCTGCTGGATGCGCTCGCTGCGGGCGCGGCTCGCGCTTGTGGACCGTAGCGGGGTCTCGGCTGCGTAAGACATGGCTGTGCCTGTGCGAGGGAACGGGATGACGGCGTACGTCGGTGCGATTGACCAGGGCACCACCAGCACGCGATTCATCGTGTTCGACCGCGCGGGACAGATCGTTTCGACGGCGCAGCGCGAGCATCGGCAGCTTTATCCGCAGCCGGGGTGGGTGGAACACGATCCCGAGGAGATCTGGCGCGCGACGCAGCAGGTTATTGCCGACGCGATGCGGGTCGGCGGTTTGCGCGCGGGCGATCTGGCTGCGATCGGCATCACCAACCAGCGCGAAACTACTATCGTGTGGGACCGGCGCACCGGTGCGGCCGTTTATAACGCGATGGTGTGGCAAGACACGCGAGTGGCGGACGCCGTGGCCGAACTCGCGCGCGATGGCGGGCCGGATCGATTCCGGCAGAAGACCGGACTTCCGCTGGCGACTTACTTCAGCGCCCTGAAAATTAGATGGATTCTGAATAATGTTCCGGGCGCGCGCGAAAAAGCCGCCGCAGGCGAGCTTTTGTTCGGGACCGTTGACACATTTCTTCTTTGGCAGCTCACGGGTGGCGCGGCGGGCGGAATCCACGTCACTGACATGACCAATGCCAGCCGCACGCAGCTGATGAATCTGGAAACTTTGGCTTGGGACCGGGAGATTCTGGAGATTTGCACAATACCAGAGGCGATTCTCCCGCGTATCGCGTCCAGCAGTGAGCCTTTTGGAAAGGCGCAACTCGCGGCGATTAAAGATGTGCCCATCACCGGAATTCTGGGCGATCAGCAGGCGGCGCTCGTTGGACAAACCTGCTTCGAACCGGGCGAAGCGAAGAACACGTACGGAACCGGGAGTTTTCTGCTGATGAATACGGGCGAGCGTCCGGTGCCTTCGAAGTTTGGCCTGCTGACCACCGTCGCCTATAAATTTGGCTCGGAGGCCGCGCGCTATGCACTGGAAGGCAGCATCGCGATTACCGGCGCGCTGGTGCAGTGGCTGCGCGACAACTTGGGAATCATTCAGCAGAGCGCGGATATCGAGGCGCTGGCCGCTTCGGTGCCCGATAATGGCGGCGTTTACTTTGTTCCCGCCTTTTCCGGGCTGTACGCCCCGCATTGGAAAACCTCCGCGCGAGGCGTTATCGCGGGACTGACGCGGCACTCGAACAAAAGCCATATCGCGCGCGCCGCGCTGGAAGCCACGGCATTTCAGACGCGCGAAGTCCTCGACGCCATGGAAAAAGATTCCGGCATTCCGCTTGCAGTCCTGCGCACCGACGGCGGCATGGTGGAAAATAATCTTCTCATGCAATTCCAGGCCGACATTTTGAATATTCCTGTGGTGCGTCCTGCCGTAAAAGAAACTACAGCGCTGGGCGCGGCTTATGCGGCAGGGCTGGCGGTAGGCTTTTATCGCGACCAAAGCGAACTGCGCGCGAATTGGGCGGTTGATCGCACGTGGGAGCCGCGCATGGATGAAATAACGCGCGAGTCGCTCTTCAAATCATGGAAGAAAGCAGTGGCGCGGTCGTTTGATTGGTTGGAGTAATGGACCGGCGATTGCGGCGGCGATTCAGCGGCTCGAGAACCGTCCTTCGCTCCGAATCGTTTGCGAAAACGCTGCTGGACCAATCGAGCGCGTCAGTTTGATGCAGTTGGGGACTGATCGAGATTATTAAATGATGGCTCCGCACAGAATTTATCGGATTTCCCCGCAACTGGGAACCGCCCCATCGTGCTCGATTTTCTGGCGGTGGCGAGACAGCTGACGATGGCAGTGTGAAACTCGGTGATATTCTTGCCGCCAAATTCGCTCAACGAAAGCCGGTGCGGTCTACTGCTTCTCCATTGCGTTTATTCTCGCTTCTAAAACCCCTAGTCTTTCGAGAATTTCCGCGAAGCAGAGAGGCTTGGTCGGAAACATTCCTTGCATTTCTTGGTAGCCCTTGCGAAGGATCGCTAGTAGGGGTTCGCGAGGCACAATTCGAAGGCTGCCAGGGACGGCGGTGTCGTACTGCGCCCGATTCGCGGCGAAATAGATTTTCTTGAAACGGATGACTTGGCCCAGAAGATCGAGAGAGAGCTTGTCGTCTCTGAGGCGCTCTGCAGTACTGATAACTGCAACGTCGGACCAATGGCGCGCCATGCGCGGCTTGAGCTTGTTCGGATCAGGCCGATGATTCTCGGCGTGTAAGAGTGTCACCTTTTCCCAGAACGTGCGTTGACAGTCGAGGACAGGAATTTCGGCAGACTTCTCTCGAAAGTTTTCCGGAAAGGTTTCAGCAACGGTTGGGGAGACGGGCAGCCGTTCGCTTGGTTGCTGATCTCCGCGGCCGAATTCAATCTTGATTTGAGGTTGCAAGTAATTGCTGTACTCGAATGCGTTCGGGTAGTGAAAGAGGAGAGTCATTTCTTCGATTTCTTGGTCCGAAGCCACAAGTGTCCATCCGCGCCGAGGATTATTTTGAAGCGGTCGTGCAATTTCGGAAGGATGCGGGAATTGACTTCATTCGTGATGGCGGCGCGGAGCTCTCGATCGAGGACTTTCCGTTGGTTGACGGATAGCGCAGGGTTGGCAAGATCACGCTCTCCTGAGAAACCCAGTGCGGCCCTGTCGATCGAGATATCGATGGCTTCGGACAGGCGGTCAATCAATCCAAATACCTTGGAAAGGGATGTTCCGCCTTTAAAACGCAGTTCAGGAATATCTGCCACTGCGAAGAGATGCTTGAGCGTCCAGCAAATCCAAAAGTCCTTTTCTATTGCAGTGGTTGTGGAAGAGCGCCGGGCGGCAGTTTCCTCGAAATAGGGCTGTCGCTCGGTGGGTTTGCCTCTTGCGAAGTCGTCCATAAGAATTCGCCTCAGGCACTGAGTTGATTTAGAACGGGCTGCGACCAACCCGGCGCGGTCGGCACAAGCCGTCTAATGGCTTTCTTGACGGGACGAGGAAGCTGCTTTGCAAGGGAATGGATAGCGATCTCGTGAACTCCCTCTTTCCCGAGCGCGCGAACAGCCTGAATGACGACTCCCGCTTCTGTTCCCGCACCAATCATTTTGGAGGGGGCCACGTGCTTGAGCGCGACGGTTTGATTGCCAATTCGAACGGTGCGAGAAGGTCCTTCTGTCCAGAAAACATTCTGCATGGGCACTTGAGTTGAAAGCCCAAGTAGATTGGCAGCTTTTGCCCCGGAGACGCTGATTCGGCTGCCCGTCCTCTCAGCCATGGCCTTGGCAACGGCCTCGGGAGAAGGGGAGAGAACGCCGATTTTGGGGTGCACCTTCGGGAACTCGTAAACACCCCGAGCTAGACGACGAATCTGACCAGTCCGCTGAAGCCGAGACAAAGCCTGGTCTACAGCAGCACGGGTGCCGAGGTGTGCAAACTGTCTGGGCGTAAAGACCCATCCGCGGTGCTTTCCTCGAATTCGCTTTAAGATTGCATTGGTGGTGGAGGCTGTCATTTGCATCTCGTACGTCAGAAATAATAGCTTATTTATCTGACACTGTTAATGGTATATATGCAGCATAAGCCATGCATAATGATTGCGATACGGGAAGTATCTAATGTCAAGTGTCATCAAACAAGAAGCATCACAAATCGACGTTTGGATGCGGCAGAGCTCAACCCTCGCTCAATACTTCCGAGAATAGACGGATTCGAGCTGATATGTCTCGCTCTCAATATCGAAGCCTCTGATTTCCAAGACGCGGCACACAAAGCGAATCCCTGGCCCTCGTTCTATCTGGACGATGACATTCAGGGAATCGGCGATATTGGTCTTAATCGCGAGATAGGGCATCTCGACACCGCTTTGTAAAACGCACGTCGTAAAGCGCGAAATGGCGTGCGCCGCGCAGTTTGCGTGAACCGTGGAGATCGTGCCGCCGTGCCCCGTCTTGAGGAGAGCTGTAGAAGGTCAAAAGCCTCTCCCGCACAGGTACCGCGACACATTCGCTGTGAACATGCGGGCGCGTGGCGGCAGCCCTTACGACGTGGCCAAACTGCTTGGTGACACAATTGCGACCATCGAGAAGCATTACACGCCGTTTGTCAGAGAGCTTCGGGAGCGAGTGCGTCGACTAATGGAGAATGGGGAAGGTCTGGAACACTGGGCACAGTTTGGGCACAGTGACCCGCAAACGGCGACCAAAAAACAGACAACTAACTGAAAGAAAAATAGATAGCAGCGGGCGAGTCTGTAAGCCGGATTCTGTGCGCTGCGCTATCGTCGTCTCGACTTGCGCCGAGATTTTCGCTCGCGCTGCGCGATGATCATTCCTCTAGGTCCCGGATCGCTCCGGGACTCGAGCAGCCTACCCGAGGGTCGCAGCAAGTTGCTCCTTCGAGCGCGTTGCATACGGGCTGGGCCAGCCCTCCCCTCCTATTTGGCCTTGCTCCACGCGGGGTTTTCCGTGCCCCGGATGTTGCCATCCGGGCGGTGGGCTCTTACCCCACCTTTTCACCCTTGCCAAATGCGCTGCGCCGAAACAGGCAGGGCTGTGGTTTCCCGCAGGCCTGCCGCCGAGGCGATAGCATCACCGGCGGTTTAATTTTCTGTGGCACTTTCCGTAGCCGTCGCACGATCCTCAGATGCTGCCAGTGGCAGCTTCGAAGGGCTCCTCGCGACAACCCCCTGGCGTTACCAGGCGCGTCGCCCTGTAGTCCCACACTCTTGCGAGCTGAGGACTATTGGAGTCCGGACTTTCCTCCCGTCTGCTCCGCTTGCGCGGAACAAACCGGCGATCATCCGACTCACCCGCTAGGTTAGATTATACCTCGGAAGGCTCGGGTTCGGAGGCTGGAGGTATCGCTGTTTCCGCAACAGTGGCAGGCGACGGTGGTAGAAAGAAGCGCAGAAGCACAAATCCGGCTGCTGCCCACAGGGCAAGGGTAAGCCACTCAGGGCTGTGAGTCGGCAACGACCAGCCGAGGTTATAAGTCGCATGCGCGACAGCTGCGGGCAGGATTGATTCCGAGCGGATGGTTAACCACGCGAGGACGTAGCTCAAACAAACGGTTACAAGCAGGCGCGCAACCAGGCCAATGCAAACATCTTGAGCCGTCATTGCAGGATTGAAATCCCATATGTAGTGGAACGCGCCCCAAACGACACCGACGAGGAAAATCCCTCGAACGAGTCCATAGCGCCGGACGAACCGGGGTTGCAAGTAACCCCTCCAAGCAATTTCCTCTACCAGAGGGTAGAGGAGATACGAACCGGAGGAAGCCGGCGGAAGCCCGAGAAAAGAGCTTGGCGATGGGGGAACAAGTTTGCCCCAGCCATCGAGGCCCCAAAGAATTCTTGCGTGGAGGTACGATGCCACGGGCGCGACGTATGCGATTGCGGCCGGGATCGCGATAGAGGCGGCCAGGTATATGGCGCGGGGAATGCGAAGCATCGCGGGAATCATTTTCCTTCCGTTCTTGCCAAGGGCGCCGCAAACGAATGCTAGCAACAGAAGGGCGTGGAAGAGTTGTCTCAACCACAAAAACCAATTCGGGTGTAGCTGCGCGAAGCGGATGATTCCTAAAGAGCCGAACATTTGCAGCGCAGGTTCGGGAAGCCCCGTAATAAAAACCATGGCGATCATCAACCAGACAAAAAACATGGTACGGCGGTTTTCCGGTTCGGGCATCGAAGCGTCGAACACTGACTCCGCCGGCAAGTGGATTGGAAGTGTGGCGCGGCCTCGGCTGTAGAGCACAAAGAATGCAGATATGAGGATGAATCCGACGCTGGCGAACTGGCAGCCTGTGCCGAGATTCTCTGCAAGGGCGCGAAGTACGCCCGGCTGCCAGAGGCGCGCGGCTCCGGGAACTTGATTAACAAAATGTGCTGGCTCGCCTACATCACGAAACCAAAAGAACGCAACGATCAGCTTTGCCGCGAGACCCACGATGACTGGAAGTAGAATTGAGTCGAGCAAGCGCTGCGCCGGTTTTTGGAATCCGACCAAAGAAAGATAGTACGCCGTGACTCCGGCCGCGAATATTGGCACAGACATTAGATAGTTGCAGCCTGCCCAAAGTAACGGCCTGGAGTAGTAAGTAGTCCCCGGCCACCAGCGGAGGGTATGGGAAACAAATAGGAAGGCCGCTCCCAACAGAAGCAGCCAGCTCGAGGATTCCGCTGGGAGACAAGTGCGGATGAACGCCGCGACTCGTCTGATGATGAGCAGAAAGGACATTAGCTGCGGAATTATGGGACAGGCGAGCGGGTTGCTGCCAGTCAAACTTCGCGTGGTGAGTGGTTGTAATTCTGCGACGCTATTTGCCCGTTAGAAGTTTGTCGAATTGCGATTCGTTGAGGATTGTTACGCCGAGGGCTTTGGCTTTGTCCAGCTTGGAGCCGGCGTCTTCGCCTACTACGACGTAGCTGGTTTTCTTGCTGACGGAGTTGCCGGGTTTGCCGCCGTGGGAGACTACCAGGGCTTCGGCATCTTCGCGGGTGCGTTTGGCTAGGGTGCCGGTGAAGACGAAGGTCATCCCGGCGAAGCGGGTGGACACCGGGGCCTGGCGTTCTTCTTTCATGTTCACGCCGACGGCGCGGAGATGCTCGATCAGTTTGCGATTGGCGGATTCGGAGAAAAATTCGCGCACGCCTTCCGCCACCTTCGGGCCGACTTCGGGGACTTCCATCAATTCTTCGAGGCTCGCCTCGGCGAGCTTGGCCATGGAACCGAAATGTTCGGCGAGCAGCTGCGCGGTGCGTTCGCCGACGAAGGGCATGCCGATGGCGTAGATCAGGCGCGCAAGGCTGTTCTTCTTGCTGCCGGCGATTTCATCCAGCAGGTTTTGCGCGGATTTCTCCCCCATGCGGTCGAGATTTTCCAGCGTCTCGAGGTCCAATTTGTAAAGCCCCGCGAAATCATTCACCAAGTCCTTTTCGAGCAACTGGTCCACGATCTTTTCGCCCAGGCCATCGATATTCATCGCGTGGCGCCCGGCGAAGTGCAGCAGCGATTCCCTCTTGCGCGCGGGACAAGACACGTTGACGCAGCGGTAGGCAACTTCGCCTTCGGCGCGGTGTACGCGCATGCCGCAGACCGGGCATTTCTCCGGCATCTTGAATTCTTTTTCTTCCTTGCCATGCTTCACTACTTTCAGGACGTGCGGGATCACTTCGCCGGCACGTTCGACGAGAACTGTGTCACCGGCATGGACGCCGAGACGCTGCACTTCGTCCATATTGTGAAGAGTAGATTTTGTGACAGTGACGCCGCCAATTTGCACCGGCTCGAAAACCGCGAACGGAGTGAGCACGCCCGTGCGGCCAACGCTCACTTCGATTTGTTTCAGGAGCGTGGTTTCCTGGTGCGCTTGATATTTATAGGCAATGGCCCAGCGCGGAGCTTTCGAAGTGAAGCCCAGCTCGTTCTGCAGGCCGACTTCGTTCACTTTCACCACGATTCCATCAATCTCGTAGCCGAGCTTCTCGCGCTTAGCGTCCCACTCGGTGATGTAATCCTCCACTTCCGTGACGCCGTGGCAGAGCGCCCAGTCCGCGCTGACTTTGAACCGCAAATCGTTCAGCGATTCTAGGATTTCCGAGTGGCGTTTTTTGGGCACGCGGCCATCCACGAGCAGGTAGTAGGCAAAAAAACCAAGGCCGCGCGATGCCGTAATGTTGGGATCGAGCACGCGCACCGAACCGGCGGCGGCGTTGCGCGGATTGGCATAGCGCTTTTCGCCTTTGGCGTCTTGCTGCTCGTTCATGGCTTCGAATGCTTTGCGAGTCATGATGGCTTCACCGCGAACTTCAAACGAATGCGGGATGCCGGTTTTCTTGAGCTGCGCGGCATCAATCGACAGGGGAATCGAGCGGATGGTGCGCACGTTCGGAGTGACCTCTTCGCCCGTGGTACCGTCGCCGCGCGTGACGCCGCGGACTAGGGCGCCTTTTTCGTAAATCAAGGACATGCTCAGCCCGTCGAACTTGTGTTCGGTTACGTACTCCACCTTTTCGCGGCCGGTGAGTTCGCGCACGCGGCGATCGAAATTCGCAAGTTCCTCGAAGGAAAAGGCGTTGTCGAGGCTGATCATCGGCGTTCTGTGCCGGACTTGCTGAAAACCTTCGCGCGGAGTTCCGCCGGCGCGCTGCGTGGGCGAATCAGGAGTAATCAGCTTCGGGTTTTCGGCTTCCAGCTTTTTCAGCTGGTTCACCAGCTTGTCGAAAGCCGCGTCGGAAATCTCCGGATCATCGTTTACGAAATATAAATATTCGTGATGGCGGATTTTCTCGCGCAGACGTTCGATTTCTTTTGCAACCGCGCTGTTCTTAGCCATGAACACCCCGTGCCAATGCCATCGGTGAATTGCGCCGGGTATTATACAATGGCCGTTTAGTTTCACAGGACGAACGCAAACCTATGCCTGAAGGAATTCGCGACGCGTTGCTGATCTACAACCCCACCAGCGGGGGGCGACGGCACCGTCGTTTCTTGGAAATCGAGCGGGCCGTGCGGATTCTTAAGGATGCCGGAATCACCACGGAAATCGCAGCCACCACTTCGGCCGGTTCCGCGCAGGGAATCGCGCGCCAGGCCGCAGAGCAACGCCGCGGGATGGTGATCGCCTGCGGCGGTGACGGCACGATCAACGAAATTATTAATGGCCTCGCTGGCAGCGCAACGCCGATGGCGCTGCTTCCCGCAGGAACCGCGAATATTCTGGCGAAAGAACTGCGCATTCCCTGGGACATTCCGCACGCGGCGCGGCTGATTCCCGGTGGCGTGGTCCGCCGCGTGGCGTTGGGCCTGGCGACTTCACTGAACGGAAATCATTCGGCGGACATGCCCTCGGATGGGCGTTATTTTCTAAGTGTGGCCGGCGCTGGGCCGGACGGCGCGATCGTGAATGCGGTTAACGGCGAATTGAAAAAACGCGCCGGGGTTTTGGCTTATTGGGTGGAGGGGATGCGGCAGCTGGTTGGCTACGATTTTCCACAGATGCGCGTGCGTTCGGATGGGCGCGAACATTTGGCGTCTATAATTGTGGTGGGCAGGACCGTGAATTATGGTGGGCCGTTCAAGATTACTACCGGGGCTAACCTGTTTGAGAATTCGTTCGAGTTTTTGACGAATTCGACGCGGAGCCGGATGCGCTACATGGCTTGTTTGCCCGCCTTGTGGCTGGGAAAACTGCGCAGCATGGATGGCATCGCGGCCTGGAAGCACACCGAGGTGATTTGCGAATCGGCAAACGGCGCCGAGGTGTTCGCGCAGGTGGACGGCGAGCCGATTGGCCGTTTGCCGCTGGCGTTTCGCATTGTTCCCGATGCGCTTTCGCTGGTGACGCCCGCACATTTGAAATAGCCGAGTCGCGCGCGGGAAAGCGATTGAGTCGTTGAGCTAGCAGCACCCTGATCACACTACCGTGGAAATTCTCACTCACGCGCTGCTAGCCCTGGTACTCGCGCGCGCTGGCCAGAAGCTGCTACCGCGTTACGGCGCGGCGATGCTCGTCGTTTCCAGCGTTGCCGCCGATCTCGATTTCGCGAGCTATCTTGGCGGTCCGTCCCCCTTTTTGCGCTTTCATCGCGCAGTCTTGCACTCCGTTCCTAGCTCAGTTGTGTTGATCTGCGTTCTGGCGTTTGTTTTCTGGGCCTTCGCAGGGCGACTGGATGCGGCACATCCGGAATCGAACCGTCTCGCGCTGAGTTTCCTTGCCGCAGTCGGAGTTTGTGCGGTGGGCGTTGCGACGCATTTGCTTCTCGATCTCGCGAGCGGAATCGGAGCGCAATTGCTGTGGCCGTTTCGGCAGGGCTGGACCGCGTGGAATGTGCTCAGCAATCTCGATCCCTGGGTTTTGGCGCTTCTTGTGTTCGGCTTGCTGTTACCGGAACTGTTCCGCCTGGCCAGCGAAGAAATCGGCGAGCGCGCGAAAGGTCCGCGCGGGCACCGCGCCGCTATCGTCACGTTGCTCCTGCTTCTGATTTACGTCGGCGCGCGCGCAGGACTGCACAGCCGCGCCGTTGACGAACTGAACTCGCGCGACTATCGCGGCGCTCCACCGCTGGCCACAGCTGCCTTCCCTTCCGCAATCTCCCCGTTCGCTTGGCGCGGCCTGGTGTCCACTGACAACGCGATTGACCTGATCGAAATGTCGCTAGCGCCTGGCGCGGGCTTCGATCCCGACCGCGCCGTACCGCACTACAAGCCCGAAGATTCCGCCGCCCTGGATGCCGCGCAAAATACGCCCGCCGCGAAAACTTTCCTGCGCTACGCGCGCTTTCCCCTGGCCGGCCTCGAACGCGAAGATCAAGGCTACCAGTTCACACTGCGCGATCTGCGCTTCGCTTTCGGCGACAACAGCGCGGATAACATCATCGTGAGCGTGGAGCTAGCTACCGATCTGCGCGTCGTCAGTCAGGAATTTCGTTACGCCAATTTGCCGCAGCGGTAGTCCCAACCGGTTTCGCGTTCGTCGGTACGCAGAGTTTAAGGCTTTGCGGAAGCACGATGGAATACGAAGTGGGTGAGGACGTAGAGCAGCAGGATGAGCACCAGCACAACGAGCGCAAAGGTGCCGCCGTGCGTTTTCAGGTAGCCGAGGGCGGCGTCGCCGTAGCGGACCGCTAAAATTCCTTCGACGCCGTAGCGTAGACCACGGCCGAGGAAAATTGCGAGGATGAAGGTCTTCGCGGGTACCTGGAAAACTCCTTCGGCTAGGACGAAGGGCTTGAACGGGAACGGTGGAGGGAGTAGCGCGGGAATGAAGGCGCTTAGGAATCCGTTGTTATCAACCCACTCTTTTATTTTTGCTGCTTTGCCGCCCGCATGCTTGTGAAAAAAGGCCTCGCCGGCTTTTTCCGCGATGAAATAAAGGACCAGGCAGCCGGAAAGCGAGCCGAGCGCGGCCATGGTGGCGTAATAAGGCATAAGCACGTGATGGGCGATGCACAGTTCGATCAGGACTGCGTCCGGGAAGAATGGGAAGGAAAGCAACGAAGAATCGAAGAACGTAACGACGAACAATCCGCCGCCGCCGAAAGCCATGACCAGGCCCTGCAGCCACACGAGTATTTTTCGCCGCCCCATATATGCAAAATGCTCCTGGAAATTCGCACGATTGTAACAGACTTTCCTCGCTGCTCCGGGCCGCGCGCAATTCCGCCGCACATCCGAAAATTGCTCTATCTCATCCGCTCAGTTAGAATTTGCGCTTGAACAATTCCACTTCATCTTCCTCCTTGCTCGACAAATTGAACGCACAGCAGCGCGAAGCCGTGCTGACGACGGATGGCCCGCTGCTCGTGCTGGCCGGCGCGGGTACCGGCAAGACGCGCGTCATCACCTATCGCGTCGCTCACCTGATCGAACTGGGGGTGCCGGGCAGCGCGATCCTGGCCGTTACCTTCACCAACAAAGCCGCCAGCGTGATGAAGGAACGCATCAGCGATTTGCTGCGCTCCACCGGACGCGATGCCTCGGACGTATGGGTCTCAACCTTCCATTCCTTCTGCGCGCGCCTGATTCGCCGCGAAGCGCAGCACCTGGGCCTGCCGCGCGACTTTGCCATTTACGATGACGACGACCAGACCGCCGCCGTCAAGCGAGCGTTGGCGCAGCTCGATCTTTCCACCGACGATTACCCGCCGCGCAGCATGCGCGCGCAGATCAGCTACGCGAAAAATCACGGACTCACCGCAGACGAAATGGCCGCTTCCGCCGCGGCAGCGCGCGATGACGCGCGCAAGCAAGCCGCCGAAGTCTTCCGCGTGTACAACGAAATTCTGCGCAAAGCCGCGGCGCTGGATTTCGATGATCTGCTGCTGCGCGCCGTGGAGCTGCTGCGCGAACATCCGGATGTGCGCGCGGCGTGGAATGCGCGCTTTCATTACCTGATGGTGGACGAATTTCAGGATACCAATCGCTCCCAGGAAGAACTCGTGCGCCTGCTCGCCGGAACGCGCAAGAACGTCTGCGTGGTAGGCGATGAAGACCAATCGATTTACGCCTGGCGCGGCGCGCGCGCTGGAAACTTGCAGCGCTTCACGGCGGATTTCCCGGAGGCCAAGCTGATCCGCCTGGAGGAAAATTACCGCTCAACGCAGACAATCCTGGACGCGGCCGCTGCGGTCGTGAAGAACAATTCCGACCGGCTGGGAAAGAATCTGCAAGCCACACTTGGAGCAGGCGCGCGCCTGAAATTTTTCGAGGCGCCGGATTCCTCAGCGGAAGCCGAGTTCATCTCCGGCCAGTTGTCGGGGCTGGTGCGCAACGATCCGGATGCGCGCATCGCGGTGCTGTATCGCACCGGCGCGCAATCGCGCTCGTTTGAAGAAGTCCTGCGCCGCTTGGGCATCCGCTATCGCGTAGTTGGTGGCTTCAGCTTTTACGAACGCGCAGAAGTTCGCAACGCGCTCGCGTACGTGCGGCTCATTTTTCATCCGGAGGACGATGTGGCGCTGCTGCGCGTGTTGAACGTGCCGCCGCGCGGCATCGGCGCCGTCACGGTGGCAGCGCTGGAAGCGCGCGCGAGGGAGACTGCGCAATCGCTCTGGTCGGTGATCTCCAATGGCGAATTTCTTACGGGCAAGAAATTCAGCGGCGCGCTGCGCTCCTTCTGCAAATTAATCGAAGACTTGCAAAAGGATTGCCAGGATATGCAGCCCACTCAGTTGATCGAGCGCGTCCTGGGCAGCACGGGCTATCTGGATTGGGTGGAGCAGCAGGACAATCTGGAACACACTTCCCGCGCGGAAAATCTCCGCGAGCTCGCGAACGCGATGGCGGAGGCCACCGAGCAAGGGCAGACGCTCGAAGATGTGCTCGATCAAGCCGCTCTCGCGAGCGATTCGGATCAATATGACGATACAATCCCCGTCTCGCTAATGACGCTGCATAGCGCAAAGGGCCTGGAGTTCGACGCGGTCTTTCTCGCCGGACTCGAAGAAGGTCTTTTGCCGCACGGCCGCGCGCTTGGCAGCGGCGCCGAAGTCGAGGAAGAGCGCCGACTATTTTACGTGGGCATGACGCGCGCGAAGCAGTCGCTGGTCCTTTCCCGCGCCGTGTATCGCCGCACCTACGGAGAAGAGCGCTTGCGCGCCGCGCTGCCTTCCCGTTTCCTCGCGGAAATTCCCGGAGATTTGATTGAAGCCGCGCTCGGCTCGCAGTCCGAACCCGGCGAAACGCGGCGCTACGAGCCTGACCCGGAATTTTCCGAGAATTATGCGTATCGGCAGAAAACGCGCACGCCATACGGCCAAGCTTCGCGCGGTGCGCGGCGGACGTCGAAGGATCCGCTGATCGGCACGCGCGTGCGCCATTCCAAGTACGGCGTTGGAACGATCATCGAGGTCGAAGGCGAAGGCGAGGATCGCAAGCTGACCGTGAGCTTTCAGGACCACGGTGCTAAAAAGCTCATCGAGCGCTACGCCAACCTGCAGCTGGCGTGAGGCGCGATCTCGCGACGCTGCCTTCCGCGGCACAAACAAGCTAGGACGAACCCGCCGTGCTGTAGCATGATGTCGCTGCCAGACGCCGGTGCTGCGGATGGCCGTGCCAGCGCGGCGATTTTTACGCCTCACGCTGGCCCGCAGGGTTGCACCGCGGCTGCTCGCAAGGTAAAGTTTCTCGCTCTCTCACAGGGAAGGTGACGATTGGGCGCACAGCTCTTCCGCACGAAGGATATTGACCGGCTCATCTCCGATTCGGAGGACCCCGAAAAGCGGCTGAAGAAATCGCTGGGTTGGCTGAGCCTCACTTCGCTGGGGATTGGAGCGGTGATCGGCTCGGGTATCTTCACCATCATCGGCACCGCCATCGCCGGACAAAAACTGCAATTCAAGTCCGTGCTGAACGCTCCGCTTCTGGAATATCTGCTTTATCACTCGGCGTCGTTCGGCAGGCCGGGCGCCGGTCCGGCCATTGCGCTTTCGTTCATGCTGGTCGGAGTAGTCTGCGCTTTCGCGGCGCTTTGTTACGCCGAACTCGCCGCGATGATCCCGATCGCGGGCAGTGCTTACACTTATACCTACGCGACGATGGGCGAATTGATTGCCTGGATCATCGGCTGGGATTTAATTCTTGAATATGCGGTCTCGAACATGGCCGTAAGCGTGGGATTTTCCGCGCACGTCGTCAACCTCCTGGATTGGTTTGGAATTCACCCGAGCCTGCGCTGGATCACTCCTGCTTATCTCCCGGCGGGACTTGCGGATCTGCAAGGAAATACTTTGTACGATCCCGGCTGGCATTTCGGCTTCAACTGGCCGGCTTTCGTCATCGTGATGTTGCTCACGGTGATACTGGTGCGCGGGATCCGCGAATCGGCGAATGCCAACAATATTATGGTGCTGCTGAAGATCGCGGCGATCATGGTGTTCGTGATTTTCGCGTCGCGCTACGTGCATCCGGCAAACTGGCACCCTTTCGCACCCAATGGCTGGCCGGGGATTCTGACTGGCGGCTCGATTATTTTTTTCACGTACATTGGATTCGACTCGGTTTCCACCGCCGCGGAGGAGTGCAAGGAGCCCAAGCGCGATTTACCGATCGGGATTATCGCGACGCTGGTGATCTGTACGCTTTTGTATATCGCGGTGGTGGTGGTGTTGACGGGACTGGTGCGCTGGGAGACGTTGCTGGACGACGCAGCGCCAGTTGTGAACACGCTGAAGAAGCTAGGTTTCAGAAATATCCAGCTGATCGTGCTGCTGGGGGCTCTGACGGGCATGATTTCTTCGCTGCTCGTGTTTCAGCTGGGGCAGGCGCGCGTTTGGTTCGCCATGTCGCGCGACGGCTTGCTGCCGGGAATTTTCAGCCGCGTGCATAAGCGCTTTCGCACGCCGGATTTTTCCACGATTGTTGCGGGATTCCTGGTGGGAATTCCGGCCGGCCTGCTGGATATCGGAACCTTGGCTGACCTTTCGAATATCGGAACGCTTTTCGCGTTCGCGCTCGTGGCGGGAGGCGTTCTGATTCTGCGTTACAAGCAGCCGGACCGTCCACGGGCATTTCGCGCTCCGGGAGGAATTCTGGCGCCGGTGGTTACAATTCTCACATGCCTGCTCTTGATGGCCGGTCTGCCGATTACCAACTGGATCCGCTTCTTCGTATGGCTTCTGATTGGATTATGCTTTTATTATTTTTATGGTCGCCGCCACAGCCAGCTTTCAGACGTGAATATCAAGGCGGATGCCGATAAGGACAAGCTGCGGTAATGCGCCGTTCGCTGCAACGCGCGGTAATTCTGGCGGCGGGGATTTTGCTCGTCGGGTTGGCGCCGCTGTTTGGCTGGGGCGAGACCGCGGACCGCTTGGTGACCAATCGCGCGGTAGACACTCTGCCGCAGGAAATGCAGCCGTTTTTCTACGCGAACCGGCAATTCCTGGTGGAGCACGTGGGCGCGGCGGACGAAGCAGATGCGAAAAACGGGACGGCGCGTCATACGGATTTCATTCAGCTCGATCACTACGGGCCATTTCCCTTCTCCGCTCTCCCGCGCGAGTACAATGGCGCCATCACGAAATTCAACCGCCGCGTCCTGGAACAATACGGAATTCTTCCGTGGGAAATCGGTTTTTACAGCAAGAAGCTTACCGACGCATTTCGCGAGCACGATTGGAACCAGGTCAGAACATCAGCGGCTACTCTGGCGCATTACGTGAACGCCGCGCACGATCCTTTCAACACAACCACGAACATGGATGGGAAGCTATCGTTGCAGCCCGGCGTCAATGAAAGGTTTTCCAGCGGCCTGGTTGACCGTTATCAATTATTTTTCTTCGTGCAGCCGAACGAAGCGGCGTTCATTCACGATCCGACCGATCATGCGTTTGAACTTTGCCTTACAGCGCATTCCTGGCTGGAGAATGTCCTGCTCGCCGACCGCCGCGCGCACGAAGGGCTTTCCGCTTACTCGCAAGATTATTACGATCGCTTTTATTCGCTGGCCGGTGCGATTCTGGTGCGCCAGCTTTCGGATGCTTCCACGGATGTCGGCTCGTATTGGCTGACGGCCTGGATCAACGCCGGCCGGCCGCAATTGCCGCAACAGTAGAATGAACCTGCAAACCAAGACAGCTCGGCCGCCCATGGCCATCGACGCGCTGCCAAAAGCGGAAGTGCATTTGCACCTGGAAGGATCGATCCGTCCGGATACCGCACTGAAACTCGCGGCGCGGCATGGAGTGACGCTGACGCCCGAAGAAGTAGCTGCGCGTTACAACTTTTCCAACTTCAACGGATTTCTGGAAACCTTCAAGTGGGCCACTTCGTTTCTGCGCACTCCTGACGACTATGCGCTGATCACGCGGCAGTTGTGCGAAGAGCTGGTGCGCCAGAACGTGGTGTACGCCGAATTCACGATTTCCGCGGGCGTGATTTTGCGCCGGATGCAAAATCTGGAAGCCACCATCGCGGCGATCCGCGACGCCGCGCAGTCCGTGCCGTTTGCGCGCTTGCGGACAGCGTTCATCCTGGATGCTGCACGGCAATTCGGACCCGATCCGGCCAAGGAAGTCTCCCGCTGGGCCGCGAAGCTGCAGCCTTTGGGCGTGGTGGCATTTGGCATGGGCGGCGACGAGCTTGCGTATCCCACGGTTAATTTTCGGCCGGCCTTTGATCTGGCGCGGCAGGACGGCCTGCACATCGTGTGCCATGCCGGAGAGATTGGCGGGCCGGATTCGGTGCGCGAAGCCATCGAATTGCTGGGCGCCGAACGAATTGGGCACGGCATCGCGGTGATGCGCGATGCGGCCTTCGCCGACACCCTGGCCATGCGGCGCGTCGTTTTGGAAATTTGCCCCACCAGTAATTTGTGCACCGGCGCGCTGGCACGCCAGATTGAAAAAGTGGATGCTTCGCTGCGCGATCATCCCTTGCCGGATTTTATCAAGCGCGGAATTGCGGTCACGCTTTCCACCGACGATCCTGGGATGTTTCATACCGACTTGCTGACGGAATATTCCAACGTAGCGTCGCTCGGGGTGTCCACGCCGCACCTGGTGCGGCTGATGGAGCAGAGCTTTCACGCCGCGTTTCTGCCGCCGGATGAAAAACGAAAATATTTGGTGGATTTTCGTGCGGCCGCGGATTCGGCTGGGCTGCTATAATCTTACCGATGAAAGCTCATGTCTGGGTCATGCTGAAAACCACGGTTCTCGATCCGCAGGGTCAAACCATTCAACGCGCGTTGTCCTCGCTGGGATATTCCACGGTAAAGGATGTGCGGCAGGGGAAGTTTTTTGTGCTGGCGCTGGATGGACTCAGTCGCGAGGAAGCCAAGACGCAGGTGGAACGGATTGCCAAGGACGTGCTCACCAATCCCGTAATCGAGGAATTCCGCTTCGAAATTTTGGACTGAGCGCACTGCTGTTTTCCGGCCCGCCTGCCGCTTCTCTCCCGGCGTAACATTCGTCGCACGTTGTACGCCGGCGCCGTTGTCTCGCGCAACCGATGTGCTAACCTTAATGCAGGCGCGGCTGCCCATCGTTTCGATCCCAAGGCAGCTTCCAGGAGCAAATTCACGTGTGCGGAATTGTCGGTTACATCGGCACGAAACCCGTGGTGCCGCTGATTTTGGATGGGCTGAAGCGCCTGGAATATCGCGGCTACGATTCCGCGGGAATCGCCGTGGTGCAAAAAGACGGCAAGCTGGAAATTCGCCGCGCGCCCGGAAAGCTTCACAACCTTGAAGAATCCATTCGTGCGACGCCGCTGGAGGGCGTGTACGGCATCGGCCACACGCGCTGGGCCACGCACGGACGTCCCACCGAAGAAAACGCTCACCCACATCGCGATTGTAGCGGCGAGATTGTGGTGGTGCACAACGGCATCATCGAGAATTACCTAGAGTTGAAGCACCAGCTCATCGCCGAAGGCCACAAATTCCTCACCGAGACTGACACCGAAATCATCGCGCACCTGATCGAGAAATATTCGCAGGGAACATCGCTCGAAGCGGCGGTGCTGAAATCTGTAAAAGTGATGACCGGAGCGTTTGCGCTCGTGGCTTTATCCACGCGCGACCCCCTCAAGATTGTGGCGGCGCGGCTGGGCCCGCCGATTGTCATCGGCTTGGGCGAAAAGGAATTCTTCGTCGCCAGCGACATCCCCGCAATCCTGCAGCACACACGCAGCGTATTTTTCCTGGGCGACGGCGAGCTCGCGGTGCTGACCCCGCAGGGCGTGTGTGTGATGGATTTCGAGGGCCGGCCGGTAAAGCGCGAGCCGCAGCACGTGACTTGGGACCCGATCATGGCGGAAAAGGGTGGGTTCAAACATTTCATGCAGAAGGAAATCTTCGAGCAGCCGCGCGCTGTGCGCGACACGTTGCTCGGAAGAATTTCGCAGGACACCGGCAAGGTGTTCCTGGATCAAATGGACATCAGCGAGGAGGAATTCCGGAATTTTCAGGGCGTGAAAATCATCGCCTGCGGTACAAGCTGGCATTCGGCGCTCGCCGGCAAATTCATGATCGAACGTCTGGCGCAACTCCCCGTGGAAGTGGATTACGGCAGCGAATTCCGTTATCGCGATCCGATCGTTAATAAGCACCATCTGGTAATCGCCATCAGCCAATCGGGCGAGACGGCCGACACGCTGGCCGCGCAGCGCGAATCGCGGCAGAAGGGCGCGAAGATTTTGGGAATCTGCAATGTGGTCGGTTCGATGCTGACTCGCGAGGCCGACGGCACCATTTACACCCACGCCGGCCCCGAAATAGGCGTCGCCTCCACCAAAGCATTCACTGGCCAATTGACCGCGCTGATGCTCACCGCACTTTACTTGGCGCAGGTGCGCGGCAAACAAACGCCCGCAGCGGCCAGAACGCTGATGCAGGAACTGACGCGCATCCCGCATAAGATTGAAACCATTCTGCAGCACGACGCCGAACTCGAAGAACTCGGCCGCCTGTTTTTCCGTCACACTGATTTTCTCTATCTCGGGCGCGGCATCCATTACCCCATCGCTCTGGAAGGCGCGCTAAAACTCAAAGAAATTTCCTACATTCACGCCGAAGGCTATCCCGCCGGGGAAATGAAACACGGTCCCAACGCTTTAATTGACGAGGATCTCCCGGTCGTAGTGATCGCCACGCGCGACGAATCCGACCCAGCGTCCATGACGCGCTATGAAAAAACCATCTCCAACATGCAGGAAGTGAAGGCACGCGACGGAATCGTGATCGCAGTAATAACCGAAGGCGACCGCCAGGCGCGAGAGATCGCGAATCACGTGGTGGAGGTGCCGACGGCGCCCGAGCTGCTTGCACCGATACTGGAAATTGTTCCGCTGCAACTTCTGGCGTATCACATCGCGGTGCGCCGCGGTTGCGACGTGGACCAGCCGCGTAACCTCGCCAAATCCGTCACTGTCGAGTAGCAGAATACCGGGCATTTGCGGCTGACCTTCTTTGCGATGTGCAATTCGTAGGTTCCCCTTCCGGTTTCTCTGTTCTAGAATTGCGGGATGATGCGCCACCACGTTTTCCACAAGTTCTCGTCGCTGCTGTGCGCGTTCCTGGGGTTCGGTATTGCGCTTGCTCCGTTATCCGCATCTCGTCTGCGCGAGGCGCCGCAAAACGCTCGTCCCGGAACCGCGCGCTTGGATTCTGTTCTGGTCGCAGGCTCGATGCGATTTACATCGGAGCAGATCGCGACGGCCATTGGCCTGCATCCGGGCGAAACCGTGGGCCGCGAAGATCTGCAAGGTGCGGCGGACAAGCTGGCTGCGCTCGGATTGTTCACCAACATCCAATACAAATTTTCGACAGACTTGGGCGGCGTGAAAGTCACCTACCAGGTGTCAGACGTTCCCGCGTTGCCCGTCAGCTTCGATAATTTTCCCTGGCTCAGCGACGAAGAATTAGCCGCCGGCCTGAAAAGCTCGGGCATTCTGTTCGATGGCGGCGCGCCGCTGAAAGGCACGATCCTCGATGCCATCTCCAGCGCGCTCGAAAAGCTGCTGGACGCGCACAACGTGCACGCGCGCGTCTCGCACGAGGTAGTCGCGCATCCTTTCAACAATCAAAGCGTGCAGCAATTTCGCGTGGAGGACGCGAACCTTACCGTCCAGAAACTCGACTTTTCCGACCCGCTGGCGCAGAACGATCGCGTCGTGCAGGAACGCCTGCCGGACTTGATCGGCAAACCCTACTCGCGCAGCCGCGTGGAACTTTTTGAATTCGAACAAGTGCGTCCGGCGTATCTGACGCGCGCGTACCTGAAAGTGCGATTTGGCCAGCCGGTGGCCCATTTCGCCGCGACACCGGCGAATCCCCTTTCCGGGCAATTGACAATTGCGGCGCCCATCGATCCCGGCATCCAATACGTCTGGTCCGGCGTGGAATGGAAGGGCAACGATTCCATGCCGGCGCAGGATCTCAATAAATTTTGCGCACTCCTGTCCGGCGATCCCGCCGACGGCAACAAGATTCAGTCGTTCTGGGAAACCGCACGCGCGGCGTACGCGCAACTCGGCTATCTGGATGCAGCGTTGAATCCCGTGCCGCAGTTTGACGACCAAGCCAAGCGTGTCACCTACGCCGTGCAGGTCACCGAAGGCCCGCAATATCGCATGGGAAAACTTGTGCTCACCGGCCTCTCGATGGAGGGCGAGCGCCGCCTGAAGAAAGCGTGGACCATCGCCCCTGGCGCCATTTTCGATAAAAGCATCTACGACGATTTCGTGAACACCGGAATCGCGGCTGCCTTCATAGGGCTGCCCGTGCATTACGACAAGATCGGAAAATTCCTGCAGCTGGATCCACAGAATGCGAAGGTGGATGTGCTGCTGGATTTTCAGTAGCAGGAATCAGTTATACTGGTTTGTATATGTCCAGCACTTCGCGATCGCCTCTCGCCTCAACCTCAGGATCCGCTGCCGCTCCCGCACCAGCGGTAGACGAATCGCTCGCTCTCGCCAAGCAGGAAAATCTCTTCGCCGCTTTGCGCCGGCTGGATTCCGCGCTCGTGGCTTTTTCGGGGGGAGCCGATTCGGCGTATCTCGCGTGGGCGGCGTACCAAGCGCTCGGAGAACGTGCGCTGGCCATTACCGCTCTCTCCGCCAGTTTTTCGCGCCACGATCGCGAGCAAGCGGAGGCTTTCATCGCCGCCACCGGCGTGCGCCACGAATTCATCGCCACGCATGAGCTGGAAAATCCTCTCTACGTCGCCAATAACGCCGACCGCTGCTACCACTGCAAGGACGAACTCTTCGACCAGATGGATGCACTCGCGCGTACACGCCGGTTCGCGGCGATCGCCTACGGCATCAACGCGGACGACACACGCGATTTCCGCCCCGGCCATCGCGCCGCGCACGAGCACCACGTCCTCGCGCCTCTGCTCGATTCCGAACTCTACAAGGTCGAAATCCGATTTCTTTCGAAACGCGCCAGCTTAAGCACATGGAACCGCCCTGCTTCCGCGTGCCTTTCCTCGCGCGTGCCCTACGGCACTGCAGTGACGCCCGAACTGCTCGAGAAAATCGATCGCGCCGAAGCGGTTCTGCGCGCACTAGATTTCCAGCAATTCCGCGTGCGCGCGCATGGCGAGCTGGCACGGATCGAGATCGCTCCCGATGAACTCGCTCGCGGATTCGAGCCGGCTATCTCACGCCAGATTTCCGAAGGCGTCAAACGCGCCGGCTTCGCATTCGTCACCGTAGATTTAGAAGGCTACCGCCAAGGCTCGCTGAATTCCCTTCTTAAAATCAAGTGACCTCGACTCTCGCTCGGTGCCGTCATCCTGCCTGCCCTGAGTGAATTCGCGAAGGGAGCGCAGCGAAGGATCTGTTTTCCGCGCCCTCGATGTCCCGACACGCAGAGCATCTGTCCTAGGCCCGCGGAACTTCTGGTTGCGCATCCTCGTATATCTCTGATAGGAAGGATGGCCGGGCGCCTGCACCAAGCATGCCCGAGATTCCAGCCTCTCAACGGCGAACACAAACAATGACGCGTCCACTCAAGCTCGGTTGGGTATCACTGGCAGCCTGCACAGCTTTGCTGCTCGCTGGATGCAGGTCGCAGCCGAGCGCTGAAGGGACCTTCGATAAAACGTTCACGGTGAATGGTCCCGTTCGCATCGAACTCTCTAACGGGAGCGGCGATGCGCACATCAGTGCGGGAGCTCCGGGCGAAGTTCGCGTGCACGGCGACATCGAAGCGCATTCCTGGTCGGAAAAAGAAAGTCAGGAACGCGCGCAGCAAGTGGCCGCGAATCCTCCCCTATCGCAGGAGAGCAACTTGATCCGTATAGGCGGCTCGGGCGCGCACAACGGCAACGTCTCGATCGACTACACGATCGTGGTGCCCGCCGACGCCGAAATTCACGCGGCCACCGGCTCGGGCGATGTGGTCGTAGACGGCATCAAGGGCCCGGCAAATTTTGTTTCCGGCTCCGGCGCGATCACCGCGTCGAATATTTCCGGCGACGTGCAGGCCATGACCGGCAGCGGTGAGATCAAGTTCTCGCAGATTCAGGGCCAGGTGCAGGCGACCACAGGTTCGGGAGACATCACGCTCGATGATGTACGCAATCAAGTGCGCCTGCACAGCGGCTCGGGCGACATGGAAATCACTAACCCCGCCGACGCCGTGGAAGCCAGCACAGGAAGCGGAGACATTACCATCAAGGGCGCGTCGGCGGATATTCGTCTGCGCACCAGTTCCGGCGACGTCGTTATCGAGGGCAATCCCGCGGGATCCAATTATTGGGACGTTCGCACCAGTTCGGGCGACGTCGAGTTGCAGGTTCCGCCATCCGCCAGCTTCCGCCTGATGGCGCATTCCAGTTCGGGCGATATTGACGCCGCCATTCCGATCGTCATGGAAGGGACGACGCAAAAACACGAGCTGCACGCGCGTCTGGGTGACGGCAAAGCGCGCGTTGAGGTGCAGACTTCTTCCGGCAGCGTTTCGCTGAAGTGATGCAGGATCGCAATTCCCCGCGTGCTCGCCTGCTTTCGCGTTAGAATTGCCCCTCAAGTGCAGCACACCGAACATTCTGAGAGGGTCTAGTTGTCAGTCCCAGCCCGGGCAAGCCGAGTCGCAATTCTCCGCCCTCATATTTTGCTTTTCGTTTTCGGCATTTTTCTTGCCGGCGCGCCGCGTGCCCGCGCGCAAACCGCTGCCCCGACAGCGCCTCCGCCGAAAACACCTTCTGACACGATTTCCAAAAAAGATGCGGACCCCGAACTGGAGCTGCAAAAGACTATCGCCGATGCGGGCAACGATCGCGGGGCGCTGGTGCGCAATCTGGAACGTTACCTGCAGCGTTTTCCGGATGCTCCCAGAAAAGCGGCGGTATTTCGCGCGCTCGTGGAATCCTGCGAGCAGGTGCAGGACGACGCCTGCGCGCTGAGCTATTCCGAACAACTGATCGCGCTGCGTCCTGACGATTCCGAAATCATGATGCTGGCTGTGGGTTTGCTGCAAAAACAAGGTGACGAAGCCAGCCTCAACCGCGCCGCAGGTTACGTCAGCCGCGTGCTCGACCGCATCGACAAATCCAGCGCGACGGAAAAACCAGCTCGCGTTTCCCTGGCGGAATGGCAGCAACATCACGACGAACTGCGCGCCGCGCTCTACAACTTGCGCGGGCAAATCGAAAAATCGCAGCACGATGATGCGGCTGCCGAGAAAGACTTGCGCATGAGTTACTCCGTACGGCCCAATGCCGTTGCTGCGGAGCAACTCGGCGAGCTTGCGGAAATGCGCCGCGACTACGCTACGGCCGCGCAGGAATATCTGCTGGCGTTTGTGCTGCCCGAAGATGGTCCTGTAGGAAAAGTGAACCGGCGCGAAGTCCGCAAGCGTCTGGGGAACGTGTGGCGGCAGTTGCACGGAAGCGCCCAGGGCTTGGGTGAAGCGGTGCTGGCGCAATATGACTTGCTCGGCGCCGCTGGGACTTCGGCCGCGTCTGCGGCGAACCCAGCGGCGGCAAATAAAAATGCGAAGGATGCCTACGCGTTTGTGCTGCGCAAGCTGGACGGTACGGCCGTTCCCCTGGCGCCGCTGCGAGGAAAGGTGCTGGTGCTCAGTTTTTGGGCCACCTGGTGCGGACCTTGCCGCGAGCTGGAACCGCAGTTCGTGCAAGTCGCGAAAAGCTACGCGGGAAATACTGAGATCGTTTTTTACGCGGTAAATACAGATGAAGATGAATCGCTGGTGGCGCCGTTTCTCAGCCACGAAAAGTGGGACGTGCCGGTGGTTTACGCCGACGGACTCGACGATTTCGTAAAGGTGGAATCGCTGCCGACAGTGCTGATCCTCGATCGCGCTGGAAAAATCACCTATCGCATCAATGGTTATTCACGGGACGGATTTGCGGAGAACCTCACGAACGCGATTCAGGCCGCAGTCGGTTCCACAGCCCCCGCTCCCGCGCCCTGATAAGTTTCACTGAGTCTTGCCTTTCGCCCGCCATCCTGCCTCTCCTGAGAGCCCGCTAGTGGCGAGCTCGAAGGGCTTGCGCTGAGCGATTTCGCGAAGGGAGCGCAGCGACGCCTGCCTGCCGCAGGCAGGGACCTCGCTACGCATTGCGGCGGGTCGCTGCACGATCCGCCGCATCCCGCGCCGCCAGAATCGTGCCCACATGAATCGCCACTGTGTCCTGCACGCGCCGCGCGTAACCGCCTGCCTGCATAATCGCCAGGGGGCATTTGTTGTTGCGCGCGTATTCCATCACCAGCGCGTCGCGCTTCCCAAGCCCCTCCATCGTCAAAGCCAGACCGCCTAACTGATCTTCACGATAGGGGTCCGCTCCGGCAATATAGAAAATAATTTCCGGAGAAAAATCGTAGAAAGCCTTGTGCAGGTGCTTCTCCAGAATCGCCAGATAGTCCTCGTCTCCCACTCGATCAGGTAGATTGATATCCATCGTCGAAGGCGGCTTCACGAAAGGATAGTTGTGCAGCTGGTGAATCGACAGTGTGAAGACGTCTTCATCGCCTGCAAAGATTGTCGCGGTGCCGTTGCCATGATGCACGTCCGTATCCACCACCATGGCTCGTTCGATCGCGCCGTCGAATTGTAGCCGCCGGATGGCGATGGCCACATCGTGAATCACGCAGAAACCTTCGCCGTGATCGGGGCAGGCGTGGTGGAATCCTCCGCCGATATTGGCGGACCAGCCTTCGCGCAGCGCTTGTTGTCCGGCAAGAATCGAGCCCCCCGCAGCGAGCCAGCACGCTTCAATCAGTTCCTCAGAGTACGGGATCTCGAGCAGCTGGAGCTCGGCGTAGGAAAGCGCGCCCGTTTTCAGTTTGCGCACGTAATCGAGGGTGTGCACGCGCAAAACGTCATCGTCGCTAGCCGGCGCGGGCGTGAGGAAATCGCCGCTGTCCGCGATACCGCGCCGCAATAGCTCTTCGTAAACCAGGCGGTACTTCTGCGAAGGAAATACGTGGTCACCCAGGTTCAGGTCGTACCGCTCGTGGTAGATCAATTTGAAAGGCAGCACAGTGCCGCCAGCGTACCGCGATGGATTCCTCGGCGCAAATCTCAGCTGGAGATGTTCCGCAGCGCGAGTGCGGGTTGCGGTTTACCAGGCGCGGGCGCCTGTGGTAGAGTCTCGGGCGATGCGCAGGGTGCAAGCTATTCTCGTGATTGTCGCGCTGCTGGCCACGCCACTGGCGTTGCTGGCGCGCGCGAATGATGCCGGCATGGCGGATTGCAACGGCATGTGCTGCCTGCCGCACGGCGCGCATCATCATTCCCCGGCGCGGAATACCGCGCCAGCATCGCACGATGAAGAAATGGCGTGCCACCATGGCGCCCTCGGCCACATGATGGAATGCAGCATGAGATCTGGACAACATCGGATGGATTACGGCCTCCTCGCTCCGTTTCCGCCTTCACACACGTCCGCGTCAGCGGCTATTGTTCGGCCCAGAGTCTCTCGCATCGGCAACTCACAGCTTCCCGCCGGCAATTTGTCCGCTGGCTTCCTCGCAGGCCCATTTCAGCCGCCGCGCAGCTAACCTCGTCCATTACAGCTGAAAAAATAAAAACTAAGGACGGAGGATTTGTGCGCAAGTTCATTTTCTGCTCGTGTCTAATGGTCTTTTTGTTTTGTGGCTCCCTGCTGCACGCCACCATTTTCGGCAAGATTCAAGGAATCGTGCACGATCCGCAGCATCGGCCGGTGTCCGGCGCTTCGGTAAAGCTGCAGGCAATAACGTCCGATTGGTCGCAAACGACGCAAACAGACGACAACGGTGAATTCTCGTTCACATCTGTGCCGGTGGGTGATTACAGGATCACCGTTACGCAGCCAAAATTTCAGGTGGCCGAGCAAACCCTTACCGTTGCTTCCAGTTCGTCACCAATTCTGCATTTTCAGCTGGCCATCGCGACGCTCAACCAGACCACGGAGGTCGTAGGACAGGCAGACGTCGCCAACGTGGATTCGGTAACGCCCACGACGCTGGTGGATCGCCTGGACATCGCGCAGACTCCGGGCGCCAACCGCACGAACGGGTTGGAGATGATTACTGACTACGTGCCGGGGTCGTACGTGACGCACGATATGCTACATATGCGCGGCGGACACCAGGTTGACTGGCTGATCGACGGCGTGCCGATTCCCAACACGAACATCGCCACCAATCTGGGTCCGCAGATTGATCCCAAGGACATTGATTATCTGGAGATACAACGAGGCAGCTACGACGCCCAATATGGTGATCGCACCTACGGCATCTTCAACATCGTACCGCGCACCGGGTTCGAGCGGGACAACGAAGGAGAACTCATCACCACTTTCGGCAATTGGTTTCAGACCAATGACCAACTGAATTTCGGTGGCCACACGCAGCGCTTTGCTTACTACTTCAGCCTAAACGCGAATCGCAGCAATTACGGCCTGCAGGCTCCGATCGGCCAGGTATTTCACGATGCGGAGAACGGCTACGGGGGATTCGCGTCGTTCATATTCAACCCCAATGCCGCAAACCAATTTCGCATCGTCACTTCGCTGCGCCAGGACTTTTACCAGATCCCCTACGATCCGGATCCGAACTCAGCTGGAAATATAGCTTATCCGAGCTACGGCCTGCGCGATAGCGAGCGTGAGCCGGATGGTTATGTCACCTTCTCTTGGGTGCACACGTTTAATCCAAACCTGCTCACAACCGTTTCACCCTTCTATCATTACAACAAGGCCAGCTATGACGCCTCGCCCAACGATACTCCGGTAATTTCCGACGTGACCCAGACGTCCAACTATGGGGGCGTGCAAGCTTCTGTCAGTGCGCACGTCTGGAAAAACGACGTTCAAGTCGGAATGTATGGTTTCGCCCAGCACCAGAGCGAATACTTCAATAATGTCTTCGTCCAATGCCCCCCGGCTAACCCCAACTGCAATTCCGGCCCGTCCACCGGCGCAATTACCGGAGGACTCGAGGAATTTTTTGTGGACGATAGATTCAAGGTGACGTCGTGGCTCACCTTGATCGCCGGCTTCCGGCAATCACACTTTAGCGGAGACATCACGGAGGACCACGTTGATCCCCGATATGGCTTTGCCATTCAGGTGCCGAAGCTGAACTGGGTCTTTCGCGGGTTCTGGGGCGACTTCTACCAGGCCCCGCCTTTGCTCACGGCGACGGGACCTCTGCTCGCGGTGGCAAACGGCCAGAATTTGACATTTGGACCTCTGTTCGGCGAGCGCGATCGCGAGTATCAGCTCGGCCTGACGATTCCCTTTCGCGGGTGGGCACTGGATGCAGACACGTTTCAAAACTATGCGCGCAATTGGCTGGATCACAACAATATCGGCGAATCCAACATTTTCTGGCCGATTACTTGGGATAAAGCTTTGATTCAAGCATGGGAACTCACCCTGCGGTCACCCCGTATCTGGAACCGAGGTCAATTTCACCTCGCCTATTCAAATCAGATCGCGCAAGCCAGCGGACCGATTACCGGCGGCTTGATCTGCCCGGCGAACAACCCAAACTGCCCACTCCTTATATCGCCTGGATATTCACCGGTGGACCACGATCAGAGAAACACGTTGAACGTGGGATTCAACGCAACGCTTCCCTGGCAATCGTTTGCTTCGACGAACGTCTATTACGGCTCGGGGTTCACCAATGGAACGCCGACGCCGGGAACACCGTATCCCAACGCCTACCTGCCCGCGCACACCTCCGTTGACATTTCACTCGGCAAATCCTTCGGCGAGAAATACACCGTGGGGTTCACCGCGCTCAACGCAGGGAATCGCCGCGTACTGCTCGACAACAGCCTTACGTTTGGAGGGTTCCACTTCAACGATCCGCGCGAAATTTACGTCGAATTCAAATGGAGGTTCCACTACTGAGGAAAAATATCAACATCTTGGTTATCATCAGAAGCGGAGCGTGCCAGTCGGCGCCACAAGGCAAATCGTGAAAGTATTTTGCACTCGATTATTGTTGCTGCTGGCCATCCCCGCGCTCGCGGCGATCGTCGGACTTTGCTGGCTCGTCTCGACGGGTTTAAGCGCTCGCGACACACCCGGCGCGATGGAAACTCGATTGGCGATTACCTTGCAACGACTCGCCATTCCCCGCGCCGCGCGCGATCTGAGCAATCCGATGCAGGCGAGCCCAGAGCTGATGGTGGAAGCGCGCCGGCATTTCGCGGACCACTGCGCCAGTTGCCACGGCAACGACGGAAGCGGCGCGACGGAGATGGGCCAGAAACTCTATCCGCGCGTTCCGGATATGCGCTCCGCGCAGACGCAAAACCTTTCCGACGGCGAGCTCTACTACATTATCGAAAATGGTGTGCGCTTCACCGGCATGCCTGCCTGGGGCACGGGAGGCACGAACGATCACGACACCTGGCATCTGGTGCTGTTCATTCGCCACCTGCCGAAATTGACTGAAGCTGATATGCAGGACATGAAGGAGCACAACCCGCGCAGTCCGGCGGACATGAAAGAAGAAGAAATGGAAAACCAATTCTTGAATGAGCCGTATGAGAAACACAGTCCGCCAAATCCAGATTAGAGGAGAAATCAATATGCGCAGAATCGCTTCCGCAATCCTGATCTGCCTGGCATTTTCACTGGTGACAATGGCGCACGGCACCGATAAACACGTGCTGGGCACGGTAACGAAGATCACCGACAGCGAAATCACGGTGCAGGGTCAGGACGGTCAGCTGCAGGTGGTGAAAATAGCCCCGGACACGTCGTTCGTGAAGAGCGGCGCCGGTGCGAGTGTCAAGGATTTAAGGGTCGGCGATCGAGTGGTGATCCACGCGAAGCCGGTGGGGACGGATTTGATCGCGCACGAAGTGCGATTTGGAAAACCGCCGGCGGCGGCCGCTGCGAAGAGCAATTGAGCTGCGGATTTAGTTCTCGCGTTCGAGAATGAAATCGGGGACGGCCAGCAACGCGCGACGGTATTCCGTGTCTGGCAGAACTTCCAGGCTCGCCTTCGCTCGCCGCACATATTCCCGCGCCAGCTTCGTGGCGCGCTCCAGCGCCCCAGTCTCGCGCACGAGCTTGGCGATTTCTTCTGCGCGCACGCTGCGGAAATCGCGCTCTTCCAGGACTTTTTCCACCAGGCGCCGGCCTTCGCCGTGCGCGTGTCCGTTTCCGTCGCCATCCGCGGCAGGCGCTGAGACGTGCGCCTGAGCCTCCAGCGCGAAAATCAAAGGCAGCGTAACCTTCCCTTCCTTCAAATCGCTCAGTACGGGCTTCCCCAATTTTTCCGGCGACGCCGTGAAATCCAATAAATCGTCCACTAACTGAAACGCGAGCCCGGCATTGCGTCCGTAATCCGCGAGGCCGTTCTCGATTTCCTTTGTTTGCTTGCCCAACACCGCGCCCAACCGCGCGCATCCACTGAACAAACAAGCTGTCTTGCGATACGCGAGTTCGGTTACTTCTGCTTCGTTCAAATCAATCTGGCCCAGATGTGTTAATTGCAGCAGCTCGCCCTCAACCATGTTCTGCGTCAAATCAATCAAAATATCCAGCACCGCGAAATTCCGCTCGCGCAACGCCATCTCGAACGACTGCATGTATAGCCAGTCGCCCGCCAGCACGCTCATATGATTTCCCCAGCGCGCATTCGCGCTTGGGCGGCCGCGGCGCGTATTCGCGCCGTCAATCACATCGTCGTGAATCAGCGTCGCGCTGTGAATCATCTCCACCACCGCGCCCAGCCGAATCGCGCTCTCGCCGTGGTATCCCGAAGCCCCCGCTGCGAGCAGCAGAAGAGCGGGACGCAGGCGTTTTCCGCCGCCCTCGCGCAAATAGCTGGAAATCTCGCAGACGGGTTCGATGGCGGCGCTATTTTGCGCCGCAATTTCCTGTTCGACGAGCGTTAAATCGTCGCGAACTAGATCGAAAATGCCTTTTGCGATTTGGACAGCGAAAGCCATCCTGGGGTTCACCTTGGCCGGGCTGGAATTTCCAGGCCGCCTAGCCGGAAAAACCGTCTGAAATTCGCCGCCGTTGCGGCGGCAACTTCTTCGCGGCCCAAGTTTCTCACATTCGCAAGCGTCTGCGCTACCTCCACGACGTAAGCCGGCTCATTTCTTTTTCCGCGGCGGCCCTGGGGCGAAAGGAAAGGCGAATCGGTTTCCGTGAGGATTTGGTCGAGCGGGAGGTCGCGGGCCACGTCGCGGATTAGCTGCGATTTCGGATAGGTAATATTGGCTGCGAAGGAAACGAGGAAGCCCATATCGAGCCCGCGCTGGGCTTCGCGCAGCGTCCCAGTGAAACAGTGGAAAATTCCGCCCAGGCCAGTGGGCTTCCAGTCTTTTTCCAGGATCGCCAGGCAATCGTCCCACGCATCGCGGCAGTGAATCACGATGGGCAATTTCGCCGTGCGCGCTTGCTGCAGTTGGCGGCGCAATACCGGCTGCTGGACTTCGGGTGGGGGCTCTTCGTAGTGATAGTCGAGGCCCATCTCGCCCCAGGCAATCACTTTCGGGTTTTTCGCCAGCGCGTCCAGCTGCGCGTAATGCGGCTCCTGCGCTTCAGCCGCATGCTGCGGATGGATTCCGATGGTCGCGTAAATCCAGTCGTAATCTTTCGCTGCTGAGAGCGCGGCATCCAAACGGTCCGGCCCAGACCCGCCGCTGCCGATCGCGAGCAGCGCCGACACACCAGCCGCCCGCGCCCGCTCGAGCATCTCCGCGCGGTCGGCGTCGAATTCTTCCGACTCGAGGTGAGCGTGTGAATCAATGATTTCCAATTATGAGCGTCCTAAACAAAAAAATTACACCCGGTTTCGCGTGCCCTTTCTGAGAACAAAGATCATCTGATCGGAAGCATTATCCAGCGGCGCCTTGGCAAAGGAACCGTATTCCCCGACCGGCTCGAATCCTGTCAGCAGAAATAACGCGCGCAGATGAGGATAGGTGTAGTAGCACATTTGCAGAGGGTCGGTTTCCTCGCGCACAAGCTTATCGTCCTCGTAGGTTCGGAAGACGAAAGTACCGGTGAAAATCTGGTGAATTTTGTCGAAAGAATCTTTGCGGAAGAAGCGCCGGACGAGCTTGGGTATCGCTGCGTCAACCGTCCATTCGAGGTCGAAGATTTCCTCTCCGACTCCTGCGGGAATTTTCTCGAAATTCGGGTAGAAAACGTCGAAGGCGAGCTTGCCGTCGTCCTGCAAGTGGGCTGCGGCGGTCGTCAGTGCGTCCACTTGATCTTGCAGCGTGTACATGTGCTGCAGCGGACGAAAAGGGATGATTGCCAGCCGATATTTCTGGCGCAAACGGAAGCGCCGCATGTCGCCCTCGTGGAGTGCAACTTTGTCGCGAACCGCCGGCGGCTCGCGCTGCAGGCGTGATTTCAATATGCCAAGCATCGCCGTGGAATTGTCGACGCCGTCAATCTGGATCCCCGCGCGCGCGATGTTCAGCAAGACGCGACCTGTCCCGCAGGCAATCTCCAACACCGGGCCGCCGACCTGTTTGGCTAGATCGACGTAGAACGGCACATCCGCCAGAAACTGCGCGTTCGCGTACGCAGCGTCGTAGTGCCTCGCCAGGACATCGTATGAATCAGCGTGGTTCATTTCTTGACGGCGCCGTCATTTCACTTTTGCGCCGGCTGGGACGTCTTCGGCGAAGGTGCAGAGCACCGGCTTGCCGTCCTGCCCCACCGACGCAGCCAGCAACATCCCATTCGACTCCAGCCCGCGCATCTTGCGCGGTGCAAGGTTCGCCACGATCACCACCTTGCGCCCCACCAAGTCTTCCGGCGCATACGACAGCGCGATGCCTGCCAGGACTTGGCGGACTTCATCGCCGATGTCCACGAGGAGCTTGAGGAGTTTGTCGGCGCCTTGAATGCGCTCGGCGGATTTCACTAAGCCGACGCGCAGCTCCACCTTCGCGAAATCCTCAATCCCGATTTTCGCTGCAATAGCGGGTGCGGCCGCCGCTCCAGCCGCCCCGCTAGGAGTCGCCGTTGGCGCCGTCTCTGCAGCAGCCGATGCAGGCTGCGCACTTCCCGGATTGCGTATCTCGTTTTCCATGGTTTCAATCCTCTCCAATATTTCTTTCTTATCCGCGCGTGGAAAGACTCCTTCGGGCTTCCCAATCCGCGTTCCTGGCTTCAATCCGCCCCACTGCAAATCTTTGATGCCCACGTTCTCGATCTTTCCCGCTTGGCCGAGCTGCTCCCAAATTTTCTGCGTCGCATCCGGAATCACGGGGTGCGCCAGAACGGAGATGATCCTGAGCGATTCCGCAGCAACGTACAATACGGCTTCGAGGTGTGCCTTCTGCGCAGGATCCTTCGCGAGGGTCCAGGGTTTTTCTTCCGCGAGATACTTGTCGGCGATCGCCACCAGACCCCAAATTGTCGTTAGCGCATCTGAGAACTCGAATCTGTCGTACGAGTTGCGAATCGTATTGTAAAAAGTCGGAGAAGCTAGCTCATGAAGGTTCGGTGGCGCGGCAGCTTGGGTAGGCACAACGCCGCCGCAATAATTTTCGATCATGGTAAGCGTGCGACTGCCGAGATTCCCAAGGCCGTTGGCGAGGTCGGCGTTGTAGCGGGTGATCAGGGCGTCTTTGCTGAAATTTCCGTCTTGGCCGAAGACTACCTCGCGCAGCAAGTAATAGCGCAGGGCGTCGTTGCCTAATGCTTTCACAATCGGCTCGGCGTAGGCTACGTTGCCCTTCGACTTGCTCATTTTTTCCTGCTCGAAGAGCAGCCAGCCGTGCGCGTGGATCCTTCCCGGCATGTACTCCGACAGCTTCTTATCCGGAAACGCTGCCATCAAAAATGCGGGCCAGTAGACGGCGTGGAAGCGGATGATTTCTTTGCCGATCATGTGCACGTCGGCGGGCCAGAATTTCTTGAAGCGGTCGCTGTCTTTTTTGCTGTTGGGCTCTCCGTCGACGAAGCCGATGCCACTCATGTAGCTGGTTAGCGCGTCGTACCAGACATAGAAGACGTGTTCGGGATCGCCCGGCCAAGGAATGCCCCATTTAATTGTTTTGCGGCTGATGGAAAGATCTTTCAGGCCGCTTTCGACGAAGCTTTTTACTTCGTTAAGGCGGAAATCCGGTTGCACGAAATCCGGCTGGTCCTTGTAAAGCTGCAGGAGCTTTTCCTGGTACGCGGAGAGGCGGAAGAAATAATTTTCCTCGGAAATCAGCTCCGCGGCACGGCCGCAGATTTGGCAATCGGCTGGCTCCGGCGTGTCGCTCACGTACAGATTATCGTAAATGCAGTAACGGCCTTCGTACTTGCGCTTGAAAATCGCATCCGGCGAGACGCGTTGCGTGCGGCGGACCAGATTCTGCACGGCTACGGCGTGGCGCGGCTCCGTGGTGCGGACAAAATCGGTGTAGCTGATGCCCAGAAGCTTCCAGAGATCGCGGAAAATCTGTTGGTTGCGGTCCACCAGATCGGCGGGCGAGATGCTGAGTTTTTCCGCGGCGCGTTCGATATTTACGCCGTGCTCGTCGGTCCCTGTAAGATACGCCACGTCGTAACCGCACATGCGCTTATAGCGCGCGATCACGTCGCACACGATCGTGGTGTACGCCGAGCCCACGTGCGGGCGGGAGTTCGCGTAATAAATAGGAGTCGTGAGGTAATACTTCTTCTTCGGATTATCCATGAACTATGCGGGTTTCCCGTCCGGGGTCGCGATCTTCTGCTGCGCTTCGACCCATTTCTGAAATTGGTAAGTGGCCGCTTCCAGCACCTGCTTCAGCGGAATGTTTTTTTGCGCGGCGATGCGGCGGCAATCTTCGTACTCGGGGGTGGCGTTCAGGACCGAGCCGTGCAGGCGCGAGATTTTCATGCGTACTTCGCCGAACGGCGTTTCCACGGTGACTGATTCCCTGGCTAGAGTCTTGCGACGGACGTCGTGGGTGCGGACGCCGATGGTGGTGGTCTCGCGGAATAGCAGATCGATCAGGCGGCTCACCTTGTGGGGCTCGCTCAATATCGTCACCAGCATCCCGGGGCGGTTCTTTTTCATTTGCACCGGGGAGGAAAATACGTCGAGGGCTCCGGCTTCGAGTGCCCGTTCCGCGAAATAGCCGTAGATTTGTGGGCTCATGTCGTCAATGTTCGTTTCGATCACGGTGACGGGCGCGTCCCAATGTCCTGCCGGCTCGCTGACCGCTGTTTCACCGATCAGCAGGCGCAGGACGTTGGCTTTTTCTTTCAAGTCCGCCGTGCCCGCGCCATAGCCGATGGCTTGCAGCGTCATCTCTGGAATTTCGGCGTAGCGGGTGGCGAGGGTGGTGGCGATTGCGGCGCCCGTTGGGGTTACTAGCTCTTTGGCGATGCCGCTGGTAAACATTGGCGCGCCTTTGAGCAGTTCAGCTGTGGCGGGAGCCGGAACTGGCAGCAGGCCGTGCGCGGTCTTGGCTTGGCCTGCGCCGACGTCCAGCGCGGAGCAGGCGAATTCGTCGATGCTGAGCAGCTCAAATCCAATGGCTGCGCCGACGATGTCCACGATGGAATCCACCGCGCCCACTTCGTGGAAATGGACTTGCTCGACTGGGACTTGATGGACTTTTGCTTCGGCTTCGGCGAGGCGGGTGAAAATTTTGCGAGCGCGTTCTGCGGCGCGCGGGGCGAGCTTGGCGTTTTCGATTCGCTGAAGAATTATTGAGAGGCCACGGTGGTGATGGTCTTCGCTGGTTTCGACTGTCACCTGCGTTGCAAAAAGTTCGCCGCGTTTTACTTTGGTGGCGGAAATCGACCAGCCTTCGAGGCCCAATTTACGCAGCTCGGACTCGATGGCGCGCAGGTCGGCGCCGGCATCAACCAGGGCGCCGAGAACCATGTCGCCGCTGATACCGGAAAAGCAGTCGAAGTATGCGTGGCGTATGCTTTTCATTGGATGGTGTGGCGCGAATCCCGTCGAAACGCGAAAAAACGATACTAGTCTGGCGTTCCAGCGCTGTCAAATCCGTGGCCGTCCGCCGCTTTGACGGTTTCTGCGGCTTTCCCTATAATCGCGGGATTCACTTTGCACAGGGAGCCACGTGTACAAAGCCGTCGAAGAGCGGTTTCGCAAGGCGCTGCGCCATCATATTCACGAGCGCTACAAGACGGACGTCCCGATTGTTACCGAGCGCCCGCCGAAGCTTTCGATGGGAGAAGCGGCTTCGCCGGTTTGCTTTGAGCTGGCCAAGCGCCTGAAAAAACCGCCGCGGGGGCTGGCGCAGGAAATTGCCAATTCACTGAAACCGATTGCCGGAATCGCGCGCGTGGAAGTGGCGGGCGGCGGTTACTTGAATGCTTACTTCGACCGCGCCGCGTTCTTTCGCGCGGCAGCGGAGGAAGCCGGACGCCAGGGGGTGACTGCGGAGGCTGGTGCGAGGAAAACCGTCGTCGAGCATACCAGCATCAATCCCAACAAGGCCGCGCACATTGGGCATCTGCGCAACGCGGTGCTGGGCGACACGTTCGCGCGTTTGCTGCGGCATTCGGGGCGGCGGGTGGAGGTGCAGAATTACATCGACAATACCGGCGTCCAGGTGGCCGACGTAGTGCTGGGGTTTCTGCACCTCGAGAAAAAATCGCTGGCGGAAGTTCGGGCGCTGACCGAGGCGCCGAAATTCGATTATTTGTGCTGGGATTTGTACACGCGGGTGACTTTGTTTCTGGCGGAGGACAAGGCGCGGCTGGATTTACGCGGGCAAATATTGCAGGAAATTGAACAGGGGCACGGCGACGCGGCGAAGATGGGCGAAATCGTCGCCACGGCTATCAACTACCTCCACCTGCACACCCTGGACCGACTGGGCATCGATTTCGATCTGCTGACGCAGGAGAGCGACATCCTCCATTTGAAGTTCTGGGATGCGGCGTTTGAGCTGCTGAAGCGCAGTGGCGCGGTGCAGCTGGCTACTTCGGGCAAGAATGCGGGGTGTTGGGTGATGCAGCTGCCTTCCGACAAGGCGGCTGCCGCGAAGCAGGTTGCGGAGGGCGCTTCGGACTCCGCTGCCGCTGGAGAAGAGGCTGAGGAGCCGCCGGAAGAAGCCGAAGCCAAAATTATCGTGCGTTCCACCGGCACGGTCACCTATGTCGGCAAGGACATCGCGCTGCATCTCTGGAAGTTCGGATTGCTCGACCGCGATTTTCACTACCACCGTTTCTACAAGCATCCAGATGGGCATCAGGCTTGGATTACCGCCAGTGAGCGGGACGATCCTGAGGCGCCGGCGTTTGGGCACGCGCACGAAGTATTCAATGTGATTGATTCGCGGCAGTCTTATCCGCAGCAAGTGGTGGTGACGGGGTTGCGAGCGCTCGGCTACAACGACGAAGCGGATCACTTGAAGCATTTCGCCTACAATGTGGTGGCGCTGACGCCGCGTTGCGCTTTGGAGATGGGATACGAGATTCCGGCGGAGGATGCGAAGCGGCCGTACGTGGAAGTGAGCGGGCGGAAAGGCCAGGGCGTGAAGGCTGATGACTTGCTGGACCGGTTGGAGGTCAGCGCGCGGGAGGAAGTGGATTCGCGGCATCCGGACAGCCCTGAGGCGGAGCGGGCAGCGATCGCACATGCGGTCGCGATAGGGGCGCTTCGATATTTCTTGCTGCGGTTTACCCGGTCTACCGTGATTGCGTTTGATTTTAAGGATGCGCTGAGTTTTGAGGGCGAGACTGGACCGTATGTGCAGTACGCGGTGGTGCGGGTCAATGGGATTTTGCGGAAGGGCGCGGAGCTGGATCCGAGTCTGGCTGTCGAAGACGCGGCGAACATTTCTCGGATTCAAAGCGGGGAGCTGAATGCTTCGCGGTTTCTGGCTTCGCCAGAGTATGAGGATATTTGGGATCTTGTGCTGCTCGGGGGATCCTTGGATGCGCGACTTGAGCTTGCTTTGGCCGTGCAGGAGCCGGCTGCGGTGGCGCGATTTGCGTTTGAGTTGGCCCAGTCGTTCAACGGCTTCTACCACAAGCACAACATCAACAAAGAGCAGGACGCGGAGAAGCGGGCCTTTTTGCTTTATGTGACCACGCTGGTGCGCGAACAGCTGGTGACAACTCTCGGGTTATTGGGGATTACTGCGCCGGAGAAGATGTGAAGGCTTCGGCGGTGCGCGTACGAAGCGAGATCCTTCGCTGCGCTCAGGGTGACGTGACACGATGTGATTGCTGGCAAGACATTTGAGTCGCGACCGGAGCGGGCACGGCATGCCGTGCCCCTACGACGACGGACCGAGACGAATCGAGCTAGCTGTGCGCTACAGCTTCATGGCGAAGTCAACTATGGATCTTATGGCTACGCCGGTGGGGCCTTTGGCTAGCCAGGGTTTGCCATCATCTACCCAGCATGTCGCGGCGATATCCAGGTGAATCCATGGGGTGTCTTCGGCGAATTCTTTTATGAACCAGGCGCCGGTGATGGCGCCGCCGCCTTTGCCTGAGCCGGTGTTGCGGATGTCGGCGATATTGCTTTTGATCATCTCTTCGTACTCATCGTCCATGGGCATGGGCCACATTTTTTCGCCGACGGCTTTGGCGCTCTCAAGGAACTGATCGAGATATTCGCGCGGAGTGCCGAACGCGCCGACGTGCACGTTCGCCAAGGCCACTTGAATGGCGCCGGTGAGAGTGGCGGCGTCGATCAGGTGCGTGCAGCCCAGCTTGCGGGCATAGAAAACCCCGTCGGCCAACACCATGCGACCTTCGGCGTCCGTGTTGATCACCTCAATCGTCTTGCCGGACATCGCGACCTGCACGTCGCCGGGTTTCTGTGCACGGCCGCCGGGCATATTCTCGGTGGCGGGAATTACGGCAATCACTGAAACCTTGGGCTTCAGGTAGGCGATAGCGCGCATGGCGCCCAGCATGGTGGCGCCGCCGCCCATGTCATACTTCATTTTTTCCATGTTGTCGGCGGGCTTGATGGAAATGCCGCCGGTGTCGAAGGTGACGGCTTTGCCGACGAGGCCGAGAACCGGCGAATCGGGCTTGGGATTTTCCGGGGTGTAACGAATTACGATCACGCGTGGTGGTTCGACGCTGCCTTGCGCGACACCGATCAGCGCGCCCATTTTCAGTTCGGAAATTTTGCGCTCGTCGAGAATTTCAACGCCCAGACCGACTTCCTTAGCCATGGCCTCGGCGCGCGCCGCGAGCATGCGGGGAGTGAGGCGGTTGGAAGGCTCGTTGATCAAATCGCGCGCGAAGTTTTGCGATTCGGCGATCACGCGCCCGTGTTCGACGGCTTCGGGCAGTTTGCCGTTCTGAATGGCGTCGAATCCGGAGAGCAGCACGGACTGAATTTCGCGATTGGTTTTCTTGTCCGTTTGATATTTGTTGGACTCGAAATCGGCGACGCCAAGGCCTTCGGTGACGGCTTGCGCGGCGGCGGGGCCGCGTTCGCCTTCGCGCGCGAGGAAAATGAATTTCTTCACGCCGCGCGATTTCAGATAGCGCAGTGCGGTGCCGGCGATTTTGCGCAGATCCGATTGTGAAAATTTCTCGGGCTTGCCGGCGCCGACCAGGAGGAGCCGCTTGGCGTCCAGACCTTCGGGGAAATGGACCAGAACGAGCTCGAGCGCCTTGCCGGTGAGTTCACCGGTGGCGACGAGGGCGGCGAGGCGGCCGTCCATGGCGTGATCAATGTCGCTTAAGATTCCATCAATTTTAGTTTCTTTGTCGAAGATGTAGGTGACGATGGCATCGGCTTGAATCGAAGAGTACGGCTGGTTCTCCAGTTGAATCTGCATAGCTCCCTTTCACTTTTAGCGCCGACGCGAGCGGTACATCGCCTCGCTGGCTTCGCGTTTTGCTTCTTTTTGTTTTTCGGATTCGCGGCGGTCGTGGAATTTCTTGCCTTGCGCCACGGCTAACTCGCATTTGGCGATGCCGTCCCGGAAATAGATCTTCGTGGGGACAATGGTCATGCCCTTCTGCTGGGTCTGGACGAGCAACCTGTCAATCTCACGACGGTTCAGCAGCAGCTTTCGTTTTCGCAGGGGATCGTGGTTGCGGTAACCTCCGGCGAGATATTCGGGAATATGGCAGTTTACCAGCCAAACCTCGCCAAGGCGAATTTCGGCGTAGGCTTCGCGGAGGGTGCCCTTCCCTTCGCGGAGCGTCTTTACTTCGGTACCGACCAGGACCATGCCGGCTTCGAGGCTGTCCAAGAGATGGTAGTTGTAGGAGGCCTGCCGGTTCTGCGCAACAATCTTAACGCCTTCGTGTTGAGATTTATCAGGCTTGGATTTCACGGCAGAACTATCATAGCCGCCGGGGGCGAGCTGCCGCAAGTCACAGATGATGACGGATTTCCGGGCACTCGCGCCCGAATTCACGAAACTTTCATGCTAACCGGCTGAGGCGCTTCTATTATTCATACGTCTAACACAACTTTGGGGATTCCTTGCTGCATCCCATGACGGGTGCTAGACTTGTTGGGAAATAGCCCACCCGTTGGAGGAGTGCTTTTGCGCCGTTCCGCATATTTGTCGCTCTTGGTGGCTGCTGCCTTGCTGTTGGGCGGTTGCCCTAAGGGAAACCAAGACTACGACGAGGCTCGAAAAGCCAACGCTCTCCAGGATTACGACACCGCTCTGGTCCATTACGAACGCGCCGCCCGCTCCGACCCAACGAACGCTGAATACAAGCTCCGCGCCGCCCAGGCGCGTTACGATGCCGGTCAATTCCATGTCCAGCAAGGCAATAAGGCGCTCAAGAACGGCGACCTGCAGCTGGCGTTGGGCGAATTCCAGAAGGCGCAGCTGATCGATCCTTCCAATACCGCGGCCGAACAACAGGTTAGGCGCACGATGGAGTTGATGAACGGGCAGAACGGGCCCAAGGCGCTGAATCCCGCGACGCAGCCCGACGAGCAAATTCTGGCGCAGCCACCGGAACTGAAGCCGCTGTCGCGCGACCCTATCAACGGGCTGAAGATGACGAACGACGCGCGGGTGGTTTACGAGACAATCGCAAAGCTCGCGGGGCTCAGTGTGATTTTCGATCCGGATTTCACTTCGCGGCGCATTACGGTGGATTTCCCGAGTGTCACGCTGGAGCAGGCGCTGGACGCGGTGTCGCTGGAGAGCAAGGCGTTCTGGAAGCCGGTGACTTCGAATATTATTTTCGTGGCGCAGGACCAGCCGCAGAAGCGCAAGGATTTGGACGACGAAGTCGTACAAACTTTCTATCTTTCGAACACGCTGACACCGCAAGACCTGACCGAAGTCGTGAACGGGCTACGCGTCTTGCTGGACCTGCACCGGTTGCAACAGGTGAACGCGCAGAATGCGATTGTGATCAGGGATACGCCGGACAAGTTGTTGCTGGCCGCGAAGATTATTCGGGATATTGACAAGGCTAAGCCGGAAGTTTTGATTCACGTGCAGGTGATGACGGCGAGCATGGATCGTTTGCGGGATCTGGGGATTTTGCCGGGGCAGACGGTCTCATTGGCTTTCACGCCGCGCTCTTCCATCGGACCTTCGACTTCGAGTTCCTCCAGCACCACCACTTCGACTTCAACCGTGCCGCAAGTTTTGCTGAGCCAACTGAAAAACCTTGGGACTTCGGATTTCGCCCTAACTTTGCCGGGCGCGACCGCGAACGCCATCTTGACCGACGACCGCACAAAAATTTTGCAGGATCCGGAATTACGGGTAACGGACGGGCAAAAGGCTACGCTGAAGATTGGATCGAAAGTGCCGGTGGCGACGGGCAGTTTTCAGGCTGGAGTGGGCGTCGGTGTCACCGGCAGCTCCGGAGTCGTCAATCCCCTGGTGAACACGCAATTCCAGTACATCGACGTAGGCGTCAACATCGAAATAACACCGCGCGTGCATCCGGACGGCGACATCAGTTTGAAAGGAACCGTGGATGTGTCGCAAATTACGGGGACGAGCAATATTGGCGGAATCAACCAGCCGGTAATCGGGCAGAAAAAGACGGAAATTGACGTGAGGCTCAAGGAAGGCGAGCAGAACATTCTAGCGGGCTTGATCGAGCGCACGGACACGAAAAACATTAATGGCATTCCAGGACTCGGTGAAGTGCCGCTGATGGGGTATTTGTTTTCGGACAATAGCCACGAAATCGAAGAGGATGAAACGCTGATCGTGATGACGCCGCACATTCTGCGCTTGCCCTCGCTGACGGCTTTAAATCTGCAATCGATGGCGGCGGGCACCGATTCGAACGTGCGCGTTTATCGAGGAGATGAGGGCGCGTCGACCGCAGCACCTGCTGCAGCGCCGGAGCCTCCTGCGGTTCGACAGAATTCCGGCGCTGTGGCGCCAGCACCGGGCGTAACCCCGACTGCGATGCAGCAACAACCCGCTCCGGCGCAGGGAGCGTCTGCGGCGGCGCAGCTGCATTTCGAACCGGCTACGGTGGTTTTGAAGGCAGGCGACACGACTACGCTGGGCCTTGCGGTTTCGAACGTGCACGATTTGTACTCGATTCCTCTGATGATTCATTTCGATCCGGCGGTGGTGCACGTCGAGGAAGTACGTGACGGCGGGTTCTTATCCGGCGGATCGCAGCAGGTGGCAGTGGTGCAGAGAATCGATCAACAGCAGGGGCAGGTGATCGTTTCCGCTACGCGGCAGCCCAACACTCCGGGAGTGAATGGGACTGGCACGGTGTTCGGGTTCGTAGTGCGCGCCGTCGGTCACGGGACCGCGCGACTGCAAATTCTTCAGGTAAACGCGCATGATTCCCAGCAGCAGACGATTCCGATGGTTTCCGGAGAAGCCACGATCCAGGTGCAGTGAGGCGCGATGAACTGGAATCGTTTCAAGTCGAATCCTCTTTGTGCAGACCGGCAATTCCCCGCCCTCTCACTTGCGCTGAGCCGTAGAGGGTGTGAGTCCGAGTCTGGCATGTCGCTGCTGGAACTGGTGGTGGCGTGCGCGATTCTGCTGATTCTGGCGACGGCGTCCATCCCGATTGCGCGAAACACGATCCGATGGAAGAAAGAAGAGGAATTGCGCTGGGATTTGCGGCAGATGCGCGACGCGATTGACCGGTACAAGGATGCGTCTGACAAAGGGCAGATTCAGGTGAAGGCCGGAACCGAAGGATATCCGGAGAGCCTGGACGCGCTGGTGAAGCCAACTCCGCTTACAGGCACCGCGGCCGACAAACGGATTCGGTTTTTACGCCAGATTCCCATGGACCCACTCACCAAGAACAAAGATTGGGGGCTGCGTTCGGTGCAGGATGATACCGATTCGACGTCGTGGGGCGGACAGGACGTGTTCGACGTATATTCGAAAAGTTCGGGAACGGCGATGGATGGTTCGAAATATTCGGATTGGTAGGTTGGTTCGGCGGGGCGGCTGAGGACATGATGCACCAAAGGTTCAACACGAGAACGATTGTTGCGCGGCGTACCCTGATGCAGCGCGGCTTCACGCTGCTGGAATTAATGGTGGTGATGGCGATCATTGTGATCCTGATGACTATCGCCACGGCGAAATTCGAGCAAATGGTGATCAGGGCCAGAGAAGCAACATTGAAATCGGATCTGAAGGTAATGAGGCAGGCGATTCAAGATTATACGCGCGACAAGGAATGCGGGCCTTCTTCGCTGGATGATCTGGTGAGCAACAATTACCTTCGGGCGGTGCCGAAAGATCCAATGACCACGCAAGCCGACTGGGTTACAAAATCCGATGACGTCGCGCTAAGCCCTGAACAAAGCTGCTACGGCATCAGTGATGTGAATTCCTCGTCAGACAAGCTCTCGCCATTCGAAAGCACGCCGTATAGCTCCTGGTAGGATTCGGTCTGCTCAATTTTTTCTTTTTCGCGGCTTTTTCCTGCTGAGCTCAACCAAGAGATTTTTTCGCGCGGGTGTTCTTTGCGATCTCCCGAATGGGAGATCTGATTTCTTCCGCCCCGGTCGCGAGGGATCGCGGGTTGCGATTCGCTTGATCGGTGGCGCCGGAGCTTCAGGTTGCGGTGCGGCTAAGCTGCGCCGCGACGAGCGCCTGGCCGAGGCTGAGACCTCCATCGCCAGCCGGAACCTGCGAGTGAGTGAAGACGACAAAGCCGGCGGATTGCAGTTTGGCGATCATGCCGCCGAGCAGGAGCGAGTTATTGAATGTGCCACCGCTGAGGCAGACGCAATTGATGGAGGATTGCTGGCGCAGCGCGCAGGCCAAGGAAACGAGCGTTTGCACCAGCCCATTGTGAAAGCGGCGAGCGATGCCTTCCACGGGAATTCCGCGAGTGAGGTCTTCGACGATGGCGCGAAACAATGGGGCTGGATCGATCTGCCAACGGTTATCAAAGAAACGGACGGCGAGAGGATAACCGGCGGTCTCGCGCGATGTTCTCGCGGCCATTTCCAGCGCGATCGCGGCCTGAGCTTCGTAGCTCACTTCTTGTCGAACGCCAATCAGCGCGGCGACGGCATCGAACAGCCGGCCGCAACTGGAGCTCATCGGAGAATTCACCCGCTGGGCCATCATGCGCAGGATTCCATCGGTTTTCGCGCGGTCTAGATTTCGCACAAACGGGATATCAAGGTTACGGAAATCCTCGCCAAACGTTAGCTCCAAATAGCTCACAGCCATGCGCCAAGGTTCGCGAATCGCTGCAGCGCCGCCGGGAAGCGGCACGTAGGCGAAATGCGCCGCGCGCTGGAACCCTGCGTAGTCCGCGATAAGGGCTTCGCCGCCCCAAAGTTGCCCATCGGAGCCGAAGCCAGTGCCGTCCAGGGCTAGCCCAATGACCGGACCATTCACGTGGTTCTCCCCCATGCAGGCGGCGATATGCGCATGGTGATGCTGCACGCCGACAAGACGAATGCCTGTCCGCGCCAATGCCCACTTGGTGGATAGATAATCCGGATGAAGATCGTAGGCAATGATTTGCGGCTCGATTTCGAGAATCCTGGAAAGATGGGCGATGGCCTCGCCAAAAAAATCGAAACTCTCGATGGTTTCCAGGTCGCCGATGTGCTGGCTCAGAAAGGCGAGATCGCGGCGTGTGAGACAAATTGTATTTTTCAGTTCTCCGCCGACGGCGAGTATCTGCGGAAGTTCCTGATGCAATCGCACGGGCGCCGGCACATATCCGCGCGACCTGCGTATCTGCCGCGGCTTACCGGCCGAATGGCGGACCACCGAGTCGTCGCAGCGCAGGAGAATGCGGCGATCGTGCACAAGAAAGCAGTCGGCGACATTCGCCAAGCGCGCTACAGCTTCATGGTTGTCAATCGCGATCGGCTCTTCGCTCAGGTTTCCACTGGTCATGACCAACGCCGTGAACCCGCCTGCGGCAAAGAGCAAATGGTGCAGCGGCGTATAGGGTAAGAAAATGCCAAGCTCCTGCTGATCGGGCGCCACGATCTCGGGAATTGAGGCGTGTCTTGTTTTCGGCAGCAGCACGATGGGCCGTTGCCGGCTGGTCAGGAGTTCCGTTGCATCGGCATCGAGACTGCATAGCCAGCCAGCGTTTTGCAGATCGCGCACCATCACGGCGAAGGGTTTCTCCACGCGCCGTTTTTTCCGCCGCAACCGCTCTACCGCGGCCGCGTTCAACGCATCCACCGCGAGGTGAAATCCACCGAGGCCTTTCACGGCAACGGTCTTGCCGGCGCGCAGCAGCTCGACAGCAGCCGCGACGGAATTATGCGCTTCCAGTTGCTCGCCCCGCGCGCTCCAGAATTCCAGCCGCGGGCCGCATTGCCAGCAGGCATTGGGCTGCGCATGGAAGCGGCGATTTTGCGGATCCTCATATTCCGCGCGACATTGCTCACACATGGCAAACACCGACATGGACGTGCGCAGCCGGTCGTAGGGAACGTCACGCAGGATCGTGAAGCGCGGCCCGCAGTTCGTGCAATTGATAAATGGATAAAGAAAGCGGCGGTCGCGAGGATCGAACAGCTCGCGCAGGCAATCGGCGCAGACCGCCACGTCCGGCGAAATCAGCGCGCCGACTGGCTCGCCGCTGCGGCTGGACAAAATTTCAAAGTCGCGCGCAGCCGCGCAGGCCATCTCGCGAACCTCCACGCGCGTGATGTGCGCAAGCGCCGGCGCCTCCTGCGGCAGGCGCGCGACGAAATCCTCGACTTTGTCCGGCGGGCCTTGCACTTCGATTGTGACTCCGGCGGGAGTGTTACTAATGCTGCCGCAGAGCTTGCGATGCGTCGCGAGGCGATAAACATAGGGCCGGAAGCCGACTCCTTGCACGATCCCAGCGACTTGAATTTCTTTGCGGACTTGCATAGGGCCTTCAGGGTGCCGAAGCTGCGGCGAGCGACTTTTCACGTCGGCGTGCCAGCCAGGAGAGCCATTCCGAAATTCCTGCGCGCGTCTGGCAGGACACTCGAACAATTTCCATGTCGCGGTGGACCAGCCGGGCGTTCTGCTCCGCAGCCGTGATATCGAAGGGCACGTAGGGAAGCAGATCAATCTTGTTCAAGACGAGCAACTGTGATTTGAAAAAAATAGAAGGATACTTGAGAGGCTTATCTTCTCCTTCGGTAACGCTGAGTACGACCACTTTGGCGGCTTCACCCAGATCGTAGCTGGAGGGACAGACCAGATTGCCGACGTTTTCAATCAACAGGAGATCGATGTCTTCCAAATGCCAATCCTGAAGCGCCCTATCGATCATGGCCGCGTCGAGGTGGCAAGTTCCGCCGGTGGTGATCTGCTTCACAGGAAAGCCAGAGCGCGCCAGCCGTTTCGCGTCGTTTTCCGTTTGGATGTCTCCCGTGAGGACCGCAACGCGTTCGCCGGAATCGAAGTTTTCCAGAGTGCGTTCGAGCAGGCTGGTTTTCCCGGAGCCGGGCGAACTGATCAGGTTGAGGCACAATATATTGTGTTCGGCGAAGCGCTCGCGCAAGGCTGCAGCAAGGCGGTCGTTTTCGCTCAAGACCTTACGTTCCAGCCACACACGCTCCATTTTCAACCTCCAGATAGGACAGCTCCAGTTCGTCGCCGCCCAAGAACAGGGATTCGACGGCACCGCACCGCGGACATGCCAAATCCGAAATCGTCGCGGGATATTCGTGCGCGCAGGCCCGGCATTGATAGCGGCGCGGGCAGTAGTCGATCTCCAGCGTGAGCGGCTCGAGTTCTGAACCGCGCAGAAGAGCTTCAAAAGAAAAACGCAACGCGTCCGGAGCCACGCCCGCCAATTCGCCGATGCGCACGCCGACTTTATAAATATGGCCGTCGGGGAAGCGGAGCGATTCCACACGAACCGCTTCGAGCACCGAATTGGCAATTCCCATTTCGTGCATGGACGACGCTCAGCAGATTCTCGGCAGTTGGTCGCCAGAGAGCAGATCAACAATGCGCGATGTCCGCAAGCGTGTTCGCAGCGTGACCATCGCCGGGTGTGCGTCGCTTACGGTTCCAATGATCCGCGCGTTGCGGCCGAGGGGATGCAGCTGCATCGCTTCGAGAATCCGTTCCGCAGCCGTGGGAGCCACAATTGCGAGCAGCTTTCCCTCGTTGGCAACGTAGAGCGGGTCCAGTCCCAGCATCTCGCAGGCGCCCTGAACTTCTTCGCGGATGGGGATGGCTTGCTCGTCGAGTTCGATGCCCACGCGCGCCTTTGCCGCAATTTCATTCAAAGAACTTGAGACGCCACCGCGAGTGGGATCACGCAGGCAACGGATTTCAGAGCTGGCGCGAAGCATGGCGAAAACCAGGGTGTGCAGCGCAGCCGTGTCGCTAGCGATGGCGCTTTCGAATTCGAGGCCGTCGCGCTGGGACAATATGGTGATGCCATGGTCGCCGATGGTTCCGCTAAGCAGAACGCGGTCTCCGGGCCGGGCCTGATCGGCGGAAAGCTGCAATTCGGACGAGACGAGCCCGATCCCCGAGGTGTTTACGAATAACCCGTCGCCACTTCCCTTCTCGACGACTTTGGTGTCTCCGGTAACGACGGTGACACCGGCAATGGCCGCAGCGACGCGGATCGATTCCAAGACACGGCGCAAGGTATCGAACGGAAGCCCTTCTTCCAGAATCAGCGCCAGACTGAGAAAGAGAGGCTGCGCTCCGCCCATCGCCAGATCATTCACGGTTCCATTCACGGCGAGGGTTCCGATGTCGCCGCCGGGGAAAAACAGCGGCTTGACGACGAAAGAATCGGTGGTGAACGCGATACGAGAACCACCAACATCCACAATGGCCTGGTCATCCAGGCGATTGAGCACTGGATTCTGCAGAGCCGGAAGCAGAATGTCCCGAAGCAGGTTGGCGCTCATGCGGCCTCCGCTGCCATGGCCAAGCAGGATGGAATCCGTGGCTGCAATCGGCATGGGACAATGGAAGGCCAGATCGAGTTTCGTTTCTTGCGGCATCAGTCGCTCGCCTTTGCTGCGGCCGCGAATCTGCGATATCGGTAGTACGCGGCGCACGCGCCTTCGGAAGAGACCATGGGAGCACCGAGAGGATTTTCAGGCGTGCAGCGGGTTCCGAACGCGGAACAGTCCGTAGGTTTCTTCAAACCCTGCAGCACTTCGGCGCTGATGCACTCGGCGGGCTCTTCAGCGGTGATCGCTGCCGTCCCGAAAAGGCGATCAGCGTCGAATTCTGCATATTCTTGGCGGAGACTGAGACCACTTTTCGGGATCGCGCCGATGCCGCGCCATTTGCGATCACAAACCTCGAAAACCTCCGCCAATATTTTTCGGGCGTGCAAGTTGCCCTGGTAAGTCACGGAGCGTACGTATTGATTTTCCACTTCCGCGCGGCCTTCTTCCAATTGGGTGACAAGCATGAGGATGGCTTCCAGCAAATCCAGCGGCTCGAATCCGCCTACGACAATCGGCACGTGGAACTCAAGGGCCAGCTCGTCATATTCGTGGTATCCCATCACGGTGCAAACGTGCCCCGGTCCGATGAAGCCCTGAACGCGATTGCGGCCTGAACTCAACAGCGCTCGCATCGCGGGCGGCACCAGGACGTGCGAGGCTAGCAGCGAGAAATTGGTGACGCCTTGGCGCTTTGCTTGCCAGACGGCCATGGCGTTCGCGGGGGCAGTCGTCTCAAATCCAACAGCGAAGAAGACCACTTTGCGGCCCGGATTCGCGCCAGCGAACTTCACGGCTTCGGTGGGAGAGTACACGATGCGCACGTCCCCGCCCTGTGCCTTTACCTGGAAGAGGTCGGAATGCGAGCCCGGCACGCGCAGCATGTCGCCGAAAGAGATCAGCGTTACGTCGGGACGCGAGGCAATGGCGATGGCTTTGTCGATGGTTTCAAGCGAAGTGACGCACACGGGACATCCCGGCCCGTGCACGAGTTCAATCCCGGCAGGCAGCATCTCATCGATGCCGTAACGCATCAGGGTGTGAGTTTGGCCGCCGCAAATCTCCATTAACACCCAGGGTCGCGCGGCACGGCGGGTCAGCTCGGCGACAATTCCGCGAGCGATTTTGCCATCCCGGTACTCGTCCAAATACTTCATGCGCGCCTTCCAAACGTTTCGCGTAGCGGCTTATTTATCGGCTAGCAAATCTTCCAAATCTGATTGCAATTCCCCGTTGAGCAATCCCATGGACTCGAGCAATGCGTAGCTGCGCTCCGCCTCTTCACGGTCCACGAGACTGATGGCGAACCCGACGTGCACAATCACGTAATCTCCGATGGAGGCTTCGGGAACAAAGTCCAGGCAGGTCGCTCGGGTGATACCGCCGAACTGCACGCGTCCGATGCGAATTCCGTTCTGCACGTCGCTCGTGACGATTTTTCCCGGTATGGCGAGGCACACGTTACAAGTCTCCTTCCGGGGAGCCCGCATAATCCGGTGGAGTTGAGAATTGTGCGAGCTCCAGCTTGGCCGGAGCGAGTGGCGAATAAGTAGTGGGTGATTCTGTCCAGGATTGGAGTTGCGCCACGGCTGCATCGACGAGAGAGGGGAGTGCAGCCGCGACCGCCGGAGACAAAGTCGTACCCCAGTCCGTGTTGCCAGGTTGAGCGCCCAGCACCACGATTTCCTGCCGCTTGGCCGACACCAGAAAGAGCGCGGCGATGAGGTCGGCGATGCCCAATTGATGAACGCTCCTGCCGCTGGAGGCATTCAATAAATCCTTACCGGTCATGTGGGCGAGCATTCCCGGGGCGCTCCCGGAATCCATGGCATCCAGGAAGAGGACACAGGATGCATCCGCAGCGTAGGGAATTAACTCCAGTCCGAGCGTGCCGCCGTCCAGGATCGTGACGCCGGCGGGCGCACGCGAATCAAGTTGCAGCATTCTGGCGGCATGCACGCCGAGACCCTCGTCGGAGAGGATCGTATTGCCCACTCCTATAACCACGGTGCCTGAAGGAAAGGAATCTTTCATATCACGCTCGTGATTGGGATTTTTGCGGGGCCACGGACTTGGTCGCGATTTGTGCGGGTTGCAGCTCAGCAACAGAATCGCCTTCGTCCGCGATGGCTGCCGCCAGTTCATGTTCCGGCACGAATTTGTAACCACTGAAAATGCTTTCCATCACCGCACTCTCTTCCTCCACCGAAACCAGAATTGCGGTGTACACGTGGTGAATGAAAAACATCCAGAACACGAACATCACCAGGAAATGAATCTCGCGCAGCCACTGGATGTCCACCAAGCGGGGCAGCCAGCCGAAGAAGAAGCTGAGCGTTCGGCTTCCCAGAACTTGAGAGTAGAGCGCGAGGCCGGTAAAAATCTCCAGAATCGCGAATGCGTAAATCACTGCATACGAGGCGCCCGCCAGGGCGTTGTGGCCGATCTGTGGTTTCGGCGACCAGGTCATGAAGGCGTAATAGCGGCCCGATTCGGACAGATCCTTCAGACGTTTCTTGGTGGTGGGAATGAACTGGTCCCAGTAGGCCCAGCGGTTGCCGCAAAACATCCAGATGATGCGCATCAGCACGGCACAGAGAAACGCGAAGCCGGAGAGCAGATGCACGAAGCGCATGGT
>Ga0116105_1000019_pt1 | contig 64059 bp, 56 predicted proteins | sample June2015DPH_6_20_FD_89716 | JGI IMG/M metagenome (GOLD analysis project Ga0116105, IMG submission 89716) | Peatland microbial communities from SPRUCE experiment site at the Marcell Experimental Forest, Minnesota, USA - June2015DPH_6_10 | ecosystem: Environmental > Terrestrial > Soil > Wetlands >... | reverse complement strand
GCTTTGAGTCTGGGCTCAGTCGCGCGCAGGCCGTGATCGCTGGCTAAGAACGCGGGGCGGAAATGCGTCGAATTTCAAATTGCTGCCAGCCCGCCAGCTAGAATATCGTTCTTGCGGCGAACAATCGCGCCCGCTCACAACGAACTCATATTCGACAAAAACTCGCCATTCGACTTAGTTTTGCTCAACTTATCGATGAGCAGTTCCATCGCTTCCACTGGTGAAAGCGGATTCAACACTTTTCTCAGCACCCAAATCCGCGATAAATCCTCGCGCGGAATCAGCAACTCTTCCTTACGCGTGCCCGACCGTTGAATATCGATCGCCGGAAACACCCGCTTATCCACCAGCTTGCGCTCCAGAATAATTTCCGAATTGCCCGTGCCTTTGAACTCTTCAAAGATCACGTCATCCATGCGCGAACCAGTATCGATCAAAGCCGTAGCGATAATCGTCAGCGATCCGCCCTCTTCAATATTTCGCGCTGAGCCAAAAAATCGCTTCGGCCGCTGCAGCGCATTTGAATCCACGCCGCCCGAAAGCACTTTGCCGGAAGGCGGAACAATCGTGTTGTAGGCCCTCGCCAGTCGGGTAATCGAATCCAGTAAAATCACAACGTCACGCTTGTGCTCGACCAGTCTCTTCGCCTTCTCAATGACCATCTCGGCCACTTGCACGTGCCGCGCCGCCGGTTCGTCAAAGGTCGAAGAAATCACCTCGCCCTTCACCGACCGCTGCATATCCGTAACTTCTTCCGGCCGCTCATCGATGAGCAGCACCATCAGCACAACTTCCGGATGGTTCGTGGTAATCGAATTCGCCACATTCTGCAGCAGCATCGTCTTGCCTGCCCGCGGAGGCGAAACGATCAACCCGCGCTGTCCTTTACCCAGCGGCGTCAGCAAGTCCATGACGCGCGCACTGGCATTCTCGCGGGTGGTTTCCAGCTTCAGCCGCTCCTGCGGATAAAGCGGCGTCAAATTATCGAACAGAATCTTGTTGCGCGCCTCTTCCGGCGACTCAAAATTCACCGCCTCGATCTTCACCAGCGCAAAATACTTTTCGCCTTCATGCGGAGGCCGCACCTGGCCGCTGATGGTATCGCCGGTCTTCAAATCAAATTTGCGAATCTGCGAAGGAGACACATAAATGTCATCCGGCCCCGGCAGGTAGTTGTAATCCGGCGATCGCAAAAATCCGTAGCCGTCCGGCAAAATCTCCAGCACGCCTTCGGCAAAAATGTGGCCTTCTTTTTCGCTCTGCGCCTGCAGGATTTTGAAGATGAGATCCTGTTTGCGCAGTCCACTGGCACCGGGCAGCTCCAGGGTCCTTGCGATCTTGGTCAGCTCGGTGATGTTCTTTTCTTTCAGTTCAGCAATAGTCATGGTTTTCCTAAACCCGACCACTTAGACGTATACGTTTCAGCGTTGTCGGGAAATTTCCAAAAGGAGGGTATTCAGGGAAGACGAAAACATCAAAAAGGCAGGCGGACAGGGCTGCGGTTAAGCAGCCCGCCGTTGTGCCTCAGCAAAATTCTCCGGCTCCGACAGAACACTCTGCCGCTCCGCGCCCGCGATCCGGTCCAAAACACCATTCATAGTTTCCTGGATTCTGGTGCTCGGCCGGTGGAATTTCCGCGTGGCCTTCGAGGCGAGCTGACAAAGCATATACCGGTTCCTTAGAGTTTGTAAAGCGTCAAAAACACGATCAGAGCGCATGTGCCAATCCCCTTCCTTAATAAATATGGTTCCTCTCGCCTCAGCCCTTAATTCCCGGATAGAATCAATCAGACTCCAAAACGGCGTGCTAACCAACTGATTCTACTTAGGTTTTTCAGGAATTGGCGCAATTCCTACCCAGAATAGATGCGCGACCGGACCCCGAAGATGCTCACTTTGCACTGATTTGGACTCACGGGCCGTGGAAGCTGGAACCTTGGCCCGGAGACTCCGGATGCCCTTTGGAACAACATACTCTAGCCCCAATCGGCAAACCCGTCAACACTTTTTCTGGGCTTTTACGTTTCTTTACTAGTTACCCGTCCCAATTCAGTCGGTTACCAACCCTAACTGTATATAAGACGGCGCTCCGCCCCAAAAGTTGTGGCCTGAATCCACTTTCCCTTGCAAAAAGAGATAGCAGACGTTAAGAAACCTCTAGTAGACTAACTCCCAAATTTTGGGAGGCCGAAGATGCAAAACTTGGATAGGCCCGGACCCCTCGCGAAATTCTCTACCGCAACGACTTTTCGCCTGCTCTTATCGTTGCTCCTCCTGGCAGCGGCCGTCATTCCTACTGCGCATGCTCAAACCTACAGCCTTCTCTACTCCTTCACCGGAGGGTCTGACGGCGCCAATCCGAACGGCCAACTTATCCTTGATGCAAGCGGCAATCTATATGGACCCGCCAGCATAGGGGGCGACCTCTCTTGCGACTCGGTCGGCTGCGGCGTGATCTTCGAGCTAACCCAGTCCGGCGCGCAGTCCGTCCTCCACACCTTTACTGGATCTGACGGCCAATTTCCTTCCGGAACCTTGGCCTTGGATAGCTTCAACAACCTTTACGGCACCACGAGTCAAGGCGGTCTCGTAAAGCAAAGCTGCATCCCGCTGGCCAAGCCGCAAGGCTGCGGGGTTATCTTCAAGCTCAACAGGGCAACCGGCAAGCTCACTGTCCTTCACCGCTTCGCCGGCGGAGCGGACGGAGCCGAGCCGAACGGCCTGATCCGGGACTCGGCTGGCAATCTCTACGGTACGACTTATCTCGGAGGCACCGCGGGTTGCGGCAACAACGAAACCTGCGGAACCATCTACAAAGTAGATCCCGCCGGTACGCACACGGTTTTATACGGTTTCACCGGCGGCACCGACGGCGGCCTGCCTATTTCCGTGATTCGCGATAGCTCGGGAAACTTTTACGGCATGACCCTTGTTGGTGGGGATCTAAGTTGTCAGCCGAACACCGGACAAGGCAGCGGGTGCGGGACCGTTTTCGAGCTCACCGCGGCTGGGACCCTCAAAGTCTTGCACGCCTTTACTGGCGGAAAGGATGGCCAGAATATTGCCGCCGATGCCGCTTCCAGCGCAGGCCTCATCCGAAATTCTGCGGGAACTCTGTTCGGAACATCCCCCCTCGGCGGTCTGCAGGACTGCGCTAACTATCCCGGCTGCGGGGTCGTATTCAGCGTGAACCCCAACACCGAAAAGGAGAAGGTGCTCCACAGCTTCGATGAAGGCCCCAACGGCGCGCTCCCAAGCTACAGTCTCACCTCCGACCCCGCCGGAAATCTATACAGCACCACAACGCTGGGCGGTTATACCGGCGGACCGTGCTCTCCGGCAGGCTGCGGCAATGTATTCGCGCTGACCCCCTCCGGCAAACTGACCATCCTCTACAGTTTCACCGACAGCACCGACGGCTACTATCCCACGTATGTGACCAGCGACGCATCAGGCAACCTGTATGGCGAAACCACAGGTGGCGGCGGAAATGCTGGTTCGGCAGGAACAATATTCCAAATCATTCCGTGATTTTTGGGGCGCCTACCTTCGCCACGCGGGAAGTCCCTGAGCACCCAGTGCCAGCACACCTAGCGTCACAGATGAGGTTCCTGGCGAGCCGACCTCCCGTGTCTGCGACTCACTTGACTTTTCGAAAGACGCTTACCGCACCAGCTGAGCCCAAGGCTTAGAGTCAGAATCCGATTCCGACTCAAATTGCCGGTCCGCAAACGTCCCCGAAGTCTGCCCGGCAGGAATCCCGTGGTTGGGTATGTTCTCGTAAGCATAGCCAGTCAGCACCGCGGTGATCTCATGATTCGCCTTATTCAAGTGCACGCTCATGCGCGCCCACCCATAATACTGCTCTCCATCAACCACGAATTTGAGTCCCAAATAGCGGTTACTCACGTTGATCCAGTTGCCCTTGAAATACCCATGTTTTGAGTCGAAGGCCAGATATACGTATCCGCAACTCCCCACGCAACCGTAAAAAGCCTCTCCCGGCCCGATCGCCGCGTTGGCTGAGAGAGCCAATGGAAAGGCATGCTGGCCCTGCTTGATCTCGATCCCATCGAACACACGCGCGACGCCCGCCTGCAAACACACACAAAAAGCACTGTTCAGCAGCAAGAGATAGAAATCAGGCTGGCCATCATTGTTAACGTCGATCGAGTAGGTGGTTCGAGATCCGTCAAAAACCACGTGGACCGGCGTATATACCACCTCGGCGTCAGCCGGCGGCGCCAACGCCAACAAACCCATACCAGCCGCGCCCGCGGCCAGAGCATAGGCGTTCAGACGCGCCGAAAGCGACGAGGAAATCTGCAAAATTGTTTTCGAATCCCGCGTTGACCGCTTCATGTGGATTCCCCAAGGTTCAAACCAGTCCGGCATTATACCCCGATTACCATTCAAACCCGCCACAGTATCCGCATCCCCAAGCTTTGAAATGCAGGCAACACCGCCCCGCGTCTGGGAATCGAATATCAGCGACTATCCTAACGATTAGATTGTTCTAGACAGATCGCCTAAGGCAGAGATCGCCCCAGGACAAACCGATGAAGGCACCCTTCTTGCTAGGCCGTATGTTATTCGGCGGATTCTTTCTCTACAACGGCATCAACCACCTGCGCCAAGCCAAATCCATGGGATCCTACGCCGAGGCCAAGGGCGTCCCCGCCGGCGAACTGGCGGTAAAGCTGTCCGCCATTCCTCTAATCGCCGGCGGCGCGAGTCTCCTGTTGGGCGTCAAGCCCAAAGTCGGCACCATGGCCATTCTCGGCTTCCTGGCCGGAGTCTCGCCCATCATGCACGACTTCTGGAGTCAGGAAGATCCAACCCAGCGCCAGAACGAAATGATCAACTTCGCCAAAAATATGGCGCTGGCCGGCGGCGCCTTAGCGCTGATGGGTGTTGACGAGCCGTGGGAAGCCAGTGTTCCCGCAGGCCAGAAAACCCTGGCCCGCAAAGTCCGCAAAATCGGACGCACCATTGCCGCATAGCGCGGTAGATCTCGCAGGAAAAAGGAACGGGAAGCAATCATGGACCAGGAACAGATTCAGCAGATACTCGACGAACTGCTCTCCAGTTTTGAGCCGCTGGAAACCCAGAGCGCAGCCCTGCTTCAATTCCTGAAGGCCAAAGGTCTCGCCACCGACAAGGAGCTGGCGCCATTCCTCGAACAAGCGGGCAACACCGCAAGCGTCCGCTGGCGCGCCGTAAAAGTCCGCACCGCCGCCCTGATCGCCAGTGCTATGAAGCCTGCCGAGGAACTGAAACCCGCCGCCACCGGCAGCGAACAAGCCAACTCGCAACCCGCGAGCGACAATACAAAGGAGAAGAGCGACAAAGCCGAGGCCGGAAACTCTTCCAAGCAGACAAAATCAGAAGACGGGAAAAAAGCTGAAGACAGCAAAAACTTAGAAGACGGGAAAGACGCAGAAAAAGATAGGGAAGCGACCGCAAGGGACGGCGCGGGCCGATCCCGCCCGCAACCTAAGGATGCCGCTCAAGCCGACGACCAAACTCCAAACGCAACCGACAAATCCAGTAACCAAACAAAGGACAAAGAAAAAGCAGCCTAACCGAGCCTCACGCCATCTTCAGCGTCGCCGTCACAACCGTCCCGGTCTCGTTCGATTGAATCTCCAGTGTGCCGCCGAACTGGCGCAAGCGCTCCCGCATTCCGACAAAACCCACGCCCCCACTACCCTTGGCCGTCAGTGCCTTTTGCTTTTCCTGAGAAATCCCCTTGCCCTCGTCCCGGACCCGCACTACCAGCCGATGATCCTCCTGCCGCAACGAAATGACAGCGTTGGCGCTTCCCGAATGACGATGCACGTTCGTCAAGCACTCCTGGATGATGCGAAACACCGCGATCTCTGTCTCCTCCGTAAAGCGCTTCACATCGTCCGCAATCTCCAAATCAACTTTGATCCTGCTGCGCTCGGAAAAACCGTCCACGTACCAGCGCAGCGCCGAGACCAAACCCACGGCGTCCAGCAGCGGCGGGTGCAGTAGATACGAAATCGTCCGTATTTCGCTGGACACCTGGTCCAGAAGAATGGAACTGTCGGCAACGGCTTTAGCCGCCTCCGGGCTCAATTTCTGAGACTGCGCGCTAAGAGCGCCAAGATTTATCCCAATCGCCGCCAGCAGTTGTCCTGCGCTGTCATGTAGTTCACGCGCGATGCGCTTCCGCTCCTCTTCCTGTACATTCTGCAAACGCGCGGCAAACTCGGCCTGTTCTTTTTGTTGCCTGAGGTCGGTGACCAAAACGCCGGTGGCGGATTTATCCCGCGACAGCGCGGTGAAAGAGAAGTTGGCGGGAATAAGAGCGCCGCTATCGTAGCAAAGGCTCATTTCACCGTCGCACGGCGACACCTGTGCACCGCGAATCAAGGTTTCGCACACCCCGGCATCGGTAGGAGCAAGAAAATCCCGCAACACCCGGCCGATGAGTGCCTCCCGCGGCATCCCCAGCAAATCTCCGAGAGCTTGATTGCAATAAATCACCGTGCCATCGCAATTCAGCATCGCCGCGCCCTGCTGCATCCGCTCCACCAGCGTGCTGTAGGGCAGGTCTGCGCCTTCAAGGGCGTAAACGCGATGGCCTTCGGATTCCTGTACCACGAAAGCATCTACTCCGCCATGCCGAATGGCTTCTAGCGTCTGCTCGGCCTCCTCCAGCAACTGCAAACTAGGATTGATTTCTGGCACTTCGTTATTCATTGAAATTCCCCGAGGGTTCACCAGCCAGCTCTTTTCTTGCCGCCAGCGTCCGCTCACTTCCCAGACGCAGGCCGTAATTGTAGTCCAACTAACGCCCTTTCGGTATCCCGTAAATCCCCAACGATTTTGCGCAGTGGCTGCGGCAGTTTCCTCACCAAGGTGGGGATGGCAACAATCTGGTCCCCCGCCGCAAGTTGCGGATGCTTCACCAGATCCACCACTTCAATGTTGTACCTGCCTTGCAAATGCTCCTCGCATATCTTCTTCAAGTTGGCGAAGGCGCTCAGCGAGCGTGGCGTTTGCCCGGCCGTGTACAACCGGAGTTCCCACACATCGCTCTCAGTCTTCGTCTTGGCAATCTCCTCAAGCGAAAGTGGTTTCTCCGCAGCCGGTTTGCCTGATTTTTTCATTTTTATTGTTTTTGACCTCACTTCTTATTCCGCTTGGAAACAGCAAATCCATCTCCCGTGTCCGCCTTGCGGCTGCGGGCCATCGCCTTGCGATCTTCCGCAACCAACTCTTCGCGCTTTTCCACTTCCGCGCTCATGGTTTCCGCATCCTGTTCCTCGAACTCGAATTCCTTCCGCAAAGCCGTGATGCGCACCTCCAGCGCTTCGCGCTTGCGCGTGCGGTCGCGGTCGATGCGCTCCAGTTCCTGCTTCCGCGCCAGCGCAGCGGCTTTTTCGCGCGCCTCCTGCGACAACCGCGACGATCCCGTCAGCACCCCCTCAGGCCCGACGTAGACCTCCAGCAAGTCCACTCCGTGATCGGTCAGCAGGAACTCCCGCAATTGGTTCGAATGCGCCGTGCCCCGGGATTTCAGAACGTACAAGGCGCGGTTCCGCTCACCATTCAGTTCAATGTCGCGCACAAACAGCCACGTGTCGACAATCGACGAAATCTCAATATCGGTTCGTTCCAGAGACTCGTTGGCGTTGGTGAGGTTGGTCAGAAAAGCGGTAACTCCGCCGTGCTTCAAGAAGTCGATTAAGCGGACCATCATGACATGCGCGTCGCGCTGGCTTCCCGCCTGGATCAGGCTGCCCACCGGATCGAGCACCACAACGCTGGGCTCATACTCCCGCACCACCTTGTGCATGGTCGCAAGGTGCATTTCCAAACCGTAAATCGTAGCCCGGCTGGAATGGAACTGAAGCAACCCCTTCTTCGTCCACTGCTCCAGATTTAATCCAATCGACCGCATGTTGCGAATGAGCTGCTGCGGCGACTCTTCAAACGAAAAATAAACGCAGCGTTCGCCGCGCCGGCACGCCGCATCCACCATGTGCGCCGCCAGGCTAGTCTTGCCAGTTCCCGCGGTTCCGGAAACCAGAATCGTGCTCCCGCGGTGATAGCCCTCGCCGCCGAGCATTGTATCCAGCCGCGGCACGCCGCTCGAAACTCTTTCATCGCTAACCTGGTGCAGCAGCCCAAGCGATGTGATCGGCAGCACGCTGAAGCCGCCTTCATCAATGAGAAAAGGATATTCGTTGGTCCCGTGCGCCGTGCCGCGATACTTCACCACCCGCAAGCGCCGCGTCGAAACCTGATCCGTCACCCGGTGATCGAGCAGGATCACGCAATCGGAAACGTACTCTTCCAGCCCGTGCCGCGTAAGCGCACCCTCGCCGCGCTCCGCCGTAATGACCGCCGTAACCCCTTTATCCTTCAGCCAGCGGAACAACCGCCGCAACTCCGCGCGCAGAATGCCCTGATTCTGCAGCCCTGCAAAAAGATTCTCGATCGTATCCAGCGCCACGCGCTTCGCGCCAATGGCATCGATCGCCGCCCCGATCCGGATGAAGAGCCCTTCCAGGTCGTAGTCGCCTGTCTCGTCAATCTCGCTGCGCTCAATCCGGACGAAGTCAACAATCAACTTCTTTTCTTCCGCAAGCCGGTCCAGATCGAACCCAAGCGAGCGCACATTCTGCGTCAGCTCCGCCGCCGTTTCTTCAAAAGCAATAAACACGCCGGGCTCGCCATACTCGGTAGCCCCGGCAACAATAAACTCCATCGCCAGCAAGCTTTTGCCGGCCCCAGCGCTGCCGCAAATCAGTGTGGGCCGACCGCGCGGAAATCCGCCATTCGTGACCTCATCGAGCCCCTGAATGCCAGTAGGCGCCTTGGGCAGGCTCCGACCTTCAGATTTCTTGTGATTAGATGATTCCGATTTTCTATTCCGAGCCGTAAGGCGGGGCATGGCGCAATCTAAATGTATTGTCGACTAGCCTGGAATGTGAAGAGAAGGGACGGAGCGGCGCTTTAAACTTCTCTTACGAGTCCATTTCCATATCGCTATTATATCGATAAAGCTGAACGGCAGCCTGAGTCAAGCCCAAAAATGACAGTCTGGGCCGGACACTCTGCAGTTTAAGCCGCTGCAAAAGGCCAACTCTACAACCCTAACCTTCACTGCTTGACCTGACAGGCATTCCGTGGCAACATACATTGCATTACAATGTATGTTGCCAACAACAGTAACGGCGAGCGAAGTCAAAATTGGGAAGCCCAACTGCGCAAAGGCTGTCTGGAAATGGCGATCCTGGCGAGCCTCTGGCCGGAGCGCCTCTACGGCCTTGAAGTGCTGCGCGCGCTCTCGGAAAAATCGCAGCTGAATATCGCCGAAGGCACACTCTATCCCATCCTCTCGCGCCTGAAAGCTGAAGGCCTGTTGCAATCCGAATGGGTGGAATCCGAAGCCGGGCACCCGCGCAAGTACTACTGGCTAACTCCGGCCGGACGCCGCCGCACCCGCGAAATGGCCACGGCTTGGAAGGATTTCGCCGCGAACCTCTCCGCATTGATGCAGCCGATTCTAGGAGGAACCCAACGATGAACACCGAAACAACGAATCCCGCCGCGGCGACCGACGTAAGAATGGACGCTTATCTGAACAGGTTGGCGACCGCGTTGCGCCATATGCCGCCAGCAGAAAAGCAGGACATCCTCCTGGAAATCCGCGCCCACGTCCTCGACTCCGTCGCCGCCTCCTCCGATCGCAAAGGCGCCGTCGATCGCGTGCTGCGCCTGCTAGGCACACCCGAAGAATTGGCCCAGCGCTATGACACCGAACGCCTGCTAACCCGCGCCAGCCGCAGCTTCTCGCCTTGGCTTCTGCTGCGTACAAGCTGGCGCTGGGCCAAAGCAGGCATGAAAGGAACTGTGGCATTTTTCCTGGCGCTGATCGGCTACGGCACCGCCTTCGGAATTACGATCGCCCTCATACTGAAGCCAATCATGCCCTCCCGCGTAGGCGTGTGGTGGGGACGAGGAGATCTGAACATCGGTATGGTTGACCATCCCGAACAAATGCACGAACTGCTGGGCCAATGGTTTGTCCCGGTAATGGCCGTCTTCGCCTTCGCGCTAGCCGCAGGCACCACTCAAGCCCTGCGCTGGCTCATGCGCAGGCGCGGCACGATTCAGTACGGCTCGCCGATGTCGTTCTGAAGGGAAGTCATCGCCGCAGATCGCCTTCAAACAGAAAAGCCACGACCGAAGCCGTGGCTCCCACAAAACTGAAGCTAGCTGGCCTTGGGATAGGCGCTCTCATCCGTCGATCCCGTCCGAATCACTTCCTTCCGCCTCTCACGCAGCCGATCCTGGAACGTGTCCCATCGCCCGCCGATTCCCGAGGCGCCGTTCTCGATCACCACAGTGCTCGTGCCCGCCGCAAATCCCGGCTCGACAAACTCGGTATCTTCAATTTCAACCGGTTCCGAGTTCGACTCCTCCGCCGCTCTGGCCAGCTTGGTTCGCGCCGCTTCCGCCGATCCCGAAGCCAGCTCGGAGTTCAAATTTCCCTCCATCTGCTGCGTGGTCGGCGTGATGTTACGATCCGTCCCCGCCCGGTGCATCACTGGATCAGCCTCCCACTTCGAGCGATACCGCCCTTCGTAATCCGTCCATTGATCATCTGACTCCAAATCCTGCTCGTTGTACGCAGGGAACGATTCCACCTGCGCCTTGGTCAACGAAACTTCAAAATCATCGGTATGCTTGGCCGAAGCCCGCAACCGATCCGCCGGAACAACAAATTCCTTCGTCGTCAGCCACCCGCCCGTATCCACCACCACGTAGCGAATCAACCCGGTCGAGTAATCGAAAATCACATCTTCAATCTTGCCCAGCTTCTCGTCATCCAGTCCGTACAACTTCGACCCACGAATATCTTCCGCCGAATCCGTAAATCGATACTCCCGCAACATTCCGAAATTTGCCATACTGTGTCCTCCAAGAATTGGCTGCCATTACCGCATCAACCTTGGATGACACTCTGAGCGCCCGCGTCTATCGCCAAAATGCAGAGGCCACACTTCTTTACCGAATGCCGTCCTGAGCGCTGTCGCGAGCGAAAGCGAGCGCAAAGCCTGCCCTGAGCGGAGTCGAAGGTCGAAGAATCCCACCTCCGCACAACTGCCTGAGTAAGCAAATCCTTAATCGGAACGCTTCAGCAACCCCCCATGCGGGTTTATGTTTCAGATGCACCCCACCAAGCCCAGCGCAGTAATCATCTATAATCGGCCCAAGGCGTTCTCCAAAAACCTCATGCCATTGCTTTCATTCTTTGCATTTTTCCTCGGCGGCGAGATTCTTGACTTGGTTTCGAGCACCGGTGCCGTCGCCAAATTCGTGTTGATCACTCTGCTGGCCTTCAGCCTGATCTCGTGGGCCATTATTCTTACCAAATGGAGCCTGCTCCGCCGCGCCCGCATTCAAAGCGGACGCTTCCTGCGCGCTTTCCGCAAAGCCCAGCGCCTGCAGGATATCGCCACCGTCGCCGACCAATTTCGGCCCAGCCCGCTAGTCGGCGTCTTCGAGGGCGGCTACAACGAATACAAGCGCCAACTCAGCGCCAATGGCCATCTGCGCAGCCTCACCCCCGCTCAACGGGGCATGCAGATCGGAGCCTCCGAAGAAATCACGCGCCTCGAGCGCAACGTCCCCTGGCTAGCCATCACCGCGGCAGTCACCCCGTTTATCGGCCTCTTTGGAACCGTCTGGGGCATCATCGACGCCTTTCACGGCCTCGGCACAGCCGGCGGCGCAACTCTGCGCGCCGTGGCTCCCGGCATCTCTGAAGCTCTAATCACCACCGCCGCCGGATTAGCCGCCGCCATCCCCGCCGTTATCGCCTACAACCTGATTGGCAGTTCCATCCGCACGTTCGCTGCCCGCAGCGACGATTTCTCCCTAGAAGTCCTCAACGCCATCGAAAGCCTCCAACCGCAACTGGCCGACGAAGTGAGGCGCTGATGGCCTTCACTACCAACAACGGCCGCACTCAAACTGCGCTAGCCGATATCAACATCACACCGCTGGTCGACGTGGTTCTCGTGCTTCTCATCATCTTCATGGTGACCGCGCCCATCCTCCAGTCCGGCATCGAAGTCACCGTTCCAAAAACACGCACGGTAAAGGAAATCACCGAGGAGCGCACCGTAATTACGATCAATAAGGACCAGCGAGTCTTCCTAGGCAACGACGCCATCAATATCAACCAGATTGCCGACACGCTGCGCAAAAAAATCCGCGACCCGCGCAACCAGTTCATCTTTATCCGCGCCGATGAAAACGTTCCTTTCGGCGCATTCGCCACGGTGATGGACGCGGTCAAGCAATCGGGCATCACCAACGTGAGCATCGTCACTCAGCCCCTCGAACAAAGCCGTCAACAAAATGGCAAACGCTGAGATATTCTTCGAGCACGATAGCTGGCCCCGAGCCCTCGGATGGTCCGCGGGTTTCCACATCTCTGTAACCGCCTTCATCCTGCTCTATTCGGTGATTTTCACCGGCTCCCGCGGCAACGATTGGGGCAGTGGCGGTGGGGGTGACGCCATGGGCGTGACTCTGGTCAGCTCAGTTCCCTTACCCGCAAGCCCAACCCAAACCCAAAATATTCTAGCCAACGAATCAAAGGGGCTGACCCAATCGAAGCCAAAAGAAGAAGAAGAGAAGGCTCCCGACGCGATCGAAATTCAGGACAAGAACACCAAGGTTAAGAAGAAACAGGTAACCTCCACCAAGACCAAACCGCAACCCGAACCGCAGGAAACCAATCAAGCCGCCTTTGGTGAAGGTGGCCCAGTAAGCGGCCCCTACGGTACATTTGCCGCCGGCGGCGCGAAGGGCGGATTCGAAGTCAACGGCGGCGGAGGCGATTTCGGCACCCGCTATGGCTGGTACGTGCAAGTCATCCAACGCAAGGTTTCCGAAAACTGGCTGAAGTACGAAGTCGATCCGGGGATAAATGGCGCGCAGCGCGTTTACATTACCTTCGACGTAGCCCGCGACGGCCATCCCTATAACGTGCAGGTCGAGCAATCCAGCGGCGTCCCGTCGCTCGACATCTCCGCCCAGCGCGCTCTGCAGCGCATCGACACTTTCGGCCCACTGCCCACTGACTACAGCGGCAACAAACTTTCCGTGGAGTATTGGTTTGATTACAAGAAATAATTTTCGTAGCCTGCAAAGCCGGAGCCGCATCCATCAGTAAATGTGCGACGGATTCGTACCAGGGTATGTCTTTAGGCATGCCGAAGGCGCTTCAGCACGAATAAACGCAGCGTCAGCCGCCGCCGAATGTTGTACTTTAGAGTTCCAACATAATTGCAGAAAAAATGGACTTTATCTTGCTAACGCCAACATATCGCAGTACGATATTCTCGTATACAGTATCTTTCCCTAATAACTGCTTCACACGGATGACCGACCGCCCTGCACAATCTCCGCTCAGGTTAAGAACGCTACTTCTCCGCGCCTTGCTCCTGCTGACCCTCTTGCTCCCTGCGACGGTATTCGCTCAAGACTGGGTTCGCACCGGCTCCGGCCTTGGTGTAGATAAAGTCCGCCTCGCCGTTCCCGACTTCAAACCCTCAAACGCGGACCAGCAAAATGCCGCGCTGCTCAAAGTTTTCAACGACACGCTCTGGAACGACCTCGACAACTCGGGCATACTCGAACTCGTCTCAAAAAGTTTCTACCCCCTGCAAATCCCAGGACAGCCTACCGAAGTCACCTTCGGCATCTGGAACTCCCCCCCACCCAACGCCGCCATGCTGGCCTTTGGCAATTTAGGAGTGGTGAACGGCAAGCTGACAGTACTCGGCTGGCTGTACGACGTAAAAAACACCGCCTCGCCGCTAGTTCTGGGCAAGCAATACACTGATGTTTCTACCGAAGATGCGGCCCGCGTAATCGCCCACAAATTCGCCGACGAAATCATCTTCCGCCTCGGCGGAGGTATTCAAGGCATAGCCGAGACCAAAATCTATTTCGTCAGCGACCGCTCCGGCCACAAAGAAATCTGGGCGATGGACTACGACGGCTCGAACCAGCGCCAGCTAACGCATCAGGCCTCGATCGCCCTCTCGCCTCGAATCTCTCCCGACGGCTCCCGAGTGGCCTTCAGCGCCTTAGCAAAATCGGGCTGGGAAATCCTGATGTATTCCACCGAACTCAACCGCCTCGTGAGCTTCCCGCACTTCGGCGGCACCAATCTATCGCCCTCATGGTCACCAGACGGCACGCGCCTCGCGTTTTCTTCTTCACGCGGCGGCCACTCCGAAATCTATGTAAGCGATTCCTCCGGTGCTGCCCTGCACGCCATGACCACCGGCCGCGGACCCGATGTCTCTCCGAGTTGGAATCGCAAAACCGGCGCGCAAATCGCCTTCGTCAGCGGCAGCACCGGCCTGCCACAGGTCTACACCATGGAAGCCGACGGCACTAATCAGCAGCGCATGACCGATCAAGGCTATGCCGTCTCGCCGAACTGGTCTCCGAACGGACAATTCCTCACTCTGGCGTGGATTCGCAAATACGGTCCCGGCGAGCCGGGATCGTCCGATATTTACTTGATGGATATCGCCAGCAAGCAATGGGTGCAACTCACCCACGATGGCGGGCGCAACGATTTTCCCTCGTGGTCGCCCGATGGCCGCCATATCGTTTTTCAATCCAGCCGCTCCGGCAAAGAAGAAATCTGGGAGATGTTAGCCGACGGTACCAAGCTTCATCAGTTAACTTTTACTGGTCGCAACTCGCAACCGAATTGGAGTTGGAAATAATTTGATGTCTGCACTCAATAAAACACTTCGTCTGAACTCGAAGTTCGATTTCGGGCTCGTAGGAGGATTAATCGTGAACAAGACCACCCCCCAACAGAAACTGAAGTTCGCCGTCACCGTGTTAGCCCTGGGCGCAATCATGATGCTCGGCGCGTGCAAAAAGAAAGCCGCGCCGCCACCACCGCCTCCGCCACCACCGCCGCCATCGCCCACAGCATCAATTTCCGTGAGTCCGGACACCATTCAGCCCGGTGAATCCGCAACACTCAGCTGGCAAACCTCCAACGCCACCGACGTTACAATCGATGGTGTCGGCGCCGTTCAAGCCAGCGGATCGCAGTCGGTGAACCCGTCGCAGTCGACAACCTATCACTTGACTGCCAAAGGCTCCGGCGGAACCCAAGAGGCCACCACGCGTCTGACGGTTACTCAGGCGCCGCCCCCACCACCGCCAACGACTGGTCCCAGCGAAGAAGACTTGTTCGGCCAGAGCATTAAAGATGTCTACTTCGAGTACGACAAGTCCGACATTCGCGGCGATCAACAAGCCGCAATCCAAGCCGATGCCCAGTTCCTCAACCAGCACTCCGGCATCAACTTCACCGTCGAAGGACACTGCGACTCCCGCGGTTCCACCGAATACAACCTGGCGTTAGGCGATCAGCGCGCAAGTGCAGTAAAGAACGCTCTGGTAGCCGCCGGAGTAAGCGCCAGCCGCATCAAGACCATCAGCTACGGCAAAGAAAAGCCGTTCTGCATGGAAGAAAACGAAAGCTGCTGGCAACAAAACCGCCGCGGCCACTTCGTGTATCAGAAATAACTTTCGTGTATCAGAAATAACTAATGTAGTGTCGCCAGGGGCGGAGTCAACTCCGCCCCTGCACACTCGTGTAGGCGCAGCCCACATTGTGATGGCCCGCTCGGCTGACCAATCGGGCGAGCTGACGCCTCTTCGCGGCGAGCTGATCCATGCTGCCTTTCGGTGTTCGCGGCCATGCATTTCACAACCCGCGCCCTGCTGAATCCATCTAAAATGAATTCAGCGACTAGACGGCGCACTCGAGGCGGTGTTTCTTAGCTTTTGGTGGCGCAGCGCGTCAGTGCTCCGATATACGAGCATCCCTTTGTGAGCGGCTTCAGCCGCTCTGAGGGTGATAGGAACAACTTCTTATGAAACGAATTCGATTCTTCACCAAATTTGCCGTTCTCTTGACTCTTGGAGTCACGGTACCGGCCTTCGCCGTGAGCAAAGAAATGATCCAACTGCAAACCCAGGTCCAGCAATTGCAGGAGCAGATGACCGCCATGCAGCGCGGCTTCGACGAGCGCATGGGCGTCATGAACAACCTGGTCCAGCAGGATACTGATGCGGTCAACAAAGTCGGCGCCGCCATCAACAACCTGCAAATCGTCCTGCAAAAGCAACAGGCCGACGGCTCCTCCCACGTCGATCAACTCTCCGGCCAAATCCAAGCCTTGAACGACAGCCTGGACGAATTGAAATCCCGCCTCGCCAAAGTAAGCAAGCAACTGGAAGACATGCAGTCCACGCAACAAAGCACTCAAGCCACAATCGTGCAGGAGCAAGCGAAGAAAGATGCCGCGGCGAACGCCCCACCACCAGACGTCCTCTACAACAACGCTCTGCGCGACTACAACGGCGCCAAAAACGATCTAGCCCTGCAGGAATTCTCCGACTACATCAAGTTCTATCCCAACACCGATCTCGCCGGAAACTGCTACTTCTATCTGGGCGAAATCCAATTTCGCCAGGCCAACTACCAGCAAGCCGCGCAAAACTACGATCAAGTGCTCCAGAATTTTCCGACGGGAACTAAAGTAGCTTCGGCGGAGTTAAAGAAAGCTTTCGCCTTAATCGAGCTAGGCCAGCAGGATAACGGCGTGCAGGAACTCCGCCACGTGATCCAGCGCTATCCCAAATCGCCCGAAGCTCTGCAAGCCCGCGAACGCCTGCGCCAACTAAAGGTCCCGGCAACCGGCCGCCCCGGCGAGTAGCGTTCGTACTTGTCATGCGGAAGCTTGCGATAACGTGGAAGGTCAGCGCCTAAGCGCCGCGTAGAAAGACTAAGTTAACAAAGGCTCCAGCTCCTGCTGCAACCCTTTGCCCACTCTGGACCTCATAATCCTTTCAAGGAGTCCTCATGACCAAAATTTCTGCCAACGACCCCGACCGCGCCAAAGGCGCAGTCGAAACCGATGAACACAATCACGACGGCAATCTCGGCCTGGAAGAACAATTGGGCCACCGCGACCAAAACCCGCTAATCAAAGACGCCGACAGCGACTTCCCCGAGCCTGGAAACAATCCCGAACACTCTGCCGGAGGCCCAAGTAGCGGCACCAAAACTACCAAGAATCGCAAATCGAAGGGAGTCTGAAATCAAGATGGCTGTCCCGAGCGAAGCGAGACTGCTAGGAATCTGCTTTTGGTGGCGGAGCGCTTCAGAGCTGCGATAACAAGATCGTTCCTGAATCAAACGCTTTCGCCGCTGGGTAGAGTTCCCCTACCCTCTGCGTACTCCCCTGTGCCTTCTGTGGCTAACCTTCTCGCCTCAAACCGCCCCGACCAAAACCGTCTCCACATCCCCCCACGCCCCAGACCTCGGATCCACCACCTCAAAATGCCCAGCGCCCGCAATCATCACGAGCCGCGCATCCTCCTTCGCCTTAGCCCGAACATAATCCCGGCTCAACGACGGCGGCACAATATCGTCCTTCGCTCCATGCACCAAATACTGCCGACTCCCGATCGCCAATTTCATCGGATCGGCCTCCCGATAGTGATCCGCAACCTCTTTAGGCGTCCCTCCCAAGAATTCGACGACCGCGTCGTTGCTCAAATGCAACTCATAAGCCCGCTGCAAATCGACAACGCCCGCCAAAGAAACCGCCGCCTTTACCCCCGCCTCATGCGCCGCCAAACAAAGCGCCAACTGCCCGCCAGCCGAATGCCCCAACACAATCACCCGCGGCGCATCGATCTCATATCGTCCGGCATTCTGAATCACGAACTGGTACGCCACCCGAACGTCCGCAAAAGTCCCCGGCCAACCCCCACCGGCATTTCCGACCCGCCGATACTCGACATTCGCGGTAGTGATTCCACGAGCCGTCACGGCCGCGCACAAATGTCCCAGGTATTCCAAATCGTACTTGACCCGCCAATACCCTCCATGAAGGCAAAGTGCCACCGCATGCGGCCCCTTGCCTGCAGCCCGACGCAAATCGATAAACTGATTGGCATCGGTCCCATAAGGCACGCGCAAATCAGCCTTCGGCGCCACCAAACTCAAAATATCTTCGCTTGAAGTCATGCTCTTGGGTGGCGCAGTGCTTTAGCGCTGCGATAAACATCTACTTGGAAACGCAGCTTTAGCCGCTGAGGTCGAACTCTACTCATACCGCAAAGCCTCAATCGGATCCAACCTCGCCGCCCGCATTGCCGGCACCATCCCGCTAACCACTCCAGCAATCCCCAAAATCCCACAAGCCACAAGCAAGATCCCAGGCGAAACGATCAACCGGATATCTCCCGCTTCCGCATGTTTCGCCATAGCGCTATAAAAAGTCAGCCGACCCACCGACACCGACACCACAAACGACAGCGCAATCCCTAACAGCCCTCCCACCGCCGTGATCGTCATCGCCTCCGCCAGAAACTGAAATAAAATATCCCGCCGCCGCGCTCCCAGCGCCTTCTCCACGCCAATCTCCCGCGTCCGCTGCGTCACTGAGACAAGCATCATGTTCATCAGCCCCACGCCGCCAATTCCCAGCGTCAGCGTCCCGATAAACCCAAGCAAAACTTTCAGCGCCAGCGAAATAACTCCGAACTGCGAAAGCTGCTTTTGCGCATCGAACAAAGAAATCGCCCGCTTGTCGTCGCTCTTGAATCCGTGCGCCGCGGCCAGCGTATCGCGTACCGTCTGGTCCAGCTTGTCATGATTCAGTCCCTGCGAATCCATCCAGATCCCATCCAGATAATGATTGTCTTTCAAAACATTCATCGAGTTATACGGAACATAGATCGTCCGGTTATCGTCATCGTCGCCCTCCTGCATGCGCGGCTTCACCACCCCCACCACCTGAAATTCCACACCATCGATTCGCAAATCCTCTCCTACCGCCGGCGCTCCAGAAAACAACCGGTCCTTCGCCTCCGACCCGATCACTGCAATCAGCCCATGCCGCGCGTTGTCCGCATCGTCCAGAAATCGCCCCTCGCCCATCTCCAGATTCCAAATATCGCCAATCGCCGGATCCAGGCCGTTCACCGGCATCGTGAACGTTCGATTCCCGTTCTGCAGTAAAGAATTTTTCTGCGACATTCGCACAACGTGCTTGCACAGCGGCACATTATTCCGCAACAGGTCAATGTCATCATTCGTGAACTTCACCTGCACCCCGGCTTTATTTCCCCCTGCCTGCTGCGAAGTCCGCCCCGGGAAAATCCCTACCGCCGTAGCCCCAAAACTCTGAAAGATATTTTCAATCGCGTTGCCAAACCCATTCCCATAGGCCATCAACAAAACGACAGTGGCGATCCCCCACGCCATCCCCGCCATGGTAAGCAGAGTCTTGCGCAAGTCATGCCGCATCGCCGCAACCGCCTGTGCCAACAAATCCCGATGCATAATGAGCCGTGGGCTGTGAGCAATGAGCGGTGAGCCGCGAGCCACCTTGCCCGCTCAAAGCTCACAGCTCATCGCTCATTGCTCAAAGCTATTCCTTCCGCAACGCCTCCACCGGCTGCAACCCCGCCGCCTTCCGCGCCGGATACAATCCCGCCGCCACTCCTGCCACCGCCAGGGAAATCACGGCTAATGCCGCCGTGCGCACCACCAGTCTCGGAGGATCAAATCCCTCCCCCAAATCCACACCCGATAAGGCCGCCATCACTCCCGCGGCCGCAGCAATTCCCAAAATCCCACTCAACAAAGTAAGAAACGCCCCCTCCACAAAAAACTGAAACATGATGCTCGTATTCGTCGCCCCCAAAGCCTTCCGCAGCCCAATCTCCTGCGTCCGGTCCGCAACCGCCACCAGCATAATATTGATGATCCCAATCGCTCCCAACCCCAGCGTCACCAGTCCCACGCTCCCCAAAAATTCGTTCATCGCATCAAAAATCTTCCCCACCTGGTCGACCGTATCCACCGTATCCCACTCGTCGAATGAATCCGGATTGTGCGGGTCAAACCCATGATTCCGCCCAATCACCTTGTGTACTTCCTGGCGCGACAGTTCATGCACGGCCCGCGTCCGTGGCTGATACTCAATCAGAGAAATCACGTCGCGCCCCTCTCCAGTATTGAGCGGGGGAAAATACTCGCGCATAGTCGTGTAAGGAATGAAACTCTTGAAGTTCAGATTGTTGTTGTCGCCGTGCCCAATCCTCTGGATCGTGCCTATCACTTCAAAGCTCACACCGTTCAGCAGAATCGTGCTCCCAACCGCGGCCCGCCCGGAAAACAAAGTCCGCCGCGCCTCATCGCCAAGCACAATCACCTTGCGCTTCTGGGTCACATCCATATCGTTCAACCACCGTCCTTCGTTGATCGGGAGGTAACGAATCTGGTTGAACATCGCTAGCGATCCGTTGATCTGACCGCTAGCCTGATAAAAATCGCTGACCGCGCGAATGTCGCTTCGAGAAATGACCGGCGCGACCAAACCGACGCTAGGGCAATCTCGCTGAATATCCAGGTAATCGCGGTGCGTAAGGTAGTACTGCCGCAAGGCCGTGAAGCTCCCCTGCATCATCGGAGCCCGCCCCGACCAGATAAACATCACATTCTCGCCCAGCGAATCGAACTGCTTCTTGTTCCCCGACCGAAACCCCTCGCCAAGCCCGACCAAAAGCAACAAAGAAAAAACTCCCCAGGCAATCCCAAACATGGTGAGAAAAGAACGCAGCTTATGCGCCCAAAGCGTCCGCAAAGTCTGCCCAAAGATTTCAAAAAGAAGCCGCACACTCGAATTATACGAGGCGACCGAGAAAGGACGAGGAACACAAATGTGGGCTGGCGAGGAATGGAAAAGCGAGGTCAGGTCTGGATCGCGCGCTGACCCGATCGGGTTCACCACACGTGACAGGCATTCTCCGCCACCATGGGTTGCCCCGCCTTGCATCCCCACGCCTTCTGGAACTCCGGCATGTTCTGCACCACACCATCCACGCGGTACTTGCCGGGCGAGTGAGGATTGGTAGTGACCTGAGTGCGCAAATACTCCGGACGACGTTTCTCGCACCATACCCGCCCGAATCCCAGAAAGAAGCGCTGCTCGGGCGTGTAGCCATCGATCTTTTGCGCCTCCTTACCGGTCTTGTCTTCGGCGATCATATGCTCCAGGGCCATCAGCGCGATACGGGCGCCGCCGTTGTCGGCGGTATTTTCTCCGAGTGTTAGGCGGCCGTTCAAATGCAAATCGTCAACGGCGACGAAACTCGAATATTCATCCGCAATGCAGCTCACGCGTTTCTCGAACTCCTTGCCATCCTGTTCCGTCCACCAATCGCGCAGGTTACCATCGGGATCGTACTTGCGGCCCTGATCGTCGAAACCGTGCGTGAGTTCGTGGCCAATCACCAGGCCGATACCGCCGAAGTTGACCGCATCATCCATGTTCTTATCGAAGAACGGCGGCTGCAGAATTCCCGCAGGGAAGACGATCTCGTTGTACGAGCCGCTGTAGTAGGCGTTGACCGTTGGCGGCGTCATGCCCCACTCTTTGCGGTCGAGCGGCTTGCCAATCTTTGCGATTTCCCGCTTCGACTGGAACGTATCGGCGCGCTCGATGTTCCCCAAAAGATCGTCGCGCTTAATGACAATCGAACTATAGTCGCGGTACACGTCGGGATACCCGATCTTGTTGCGAATCGCCTGCAGTTTCGCGTCAGCCTGCTTCTTAGTGTCAGCGCTCATCCAGGAAAGATCCTGTATGTCGCCATTCAACGATGCTTCCAGCGCATCCACCATCTTCAGCATGCGCTGTTTGCCATCGGCGCCAAAGGTGAGTTCGACATAGCGCTGCCCCAGCGCCTCGCCAAGCGAACCATCCACCAGATTCACGCAGCGCTTCCAACGGTCCTCGATCTGCTTCTGCCCGCCAAGCGCCTGCCGCATTTTGAAGTTGGCTTCGACGAAAGGTTGCGAAAGCCATGGCGCGGCCCCGCGAAGAACATGCCAGGTCACATAGGTTTTCAGCGAATCGATAGACTCCGTCGCAATCGTATCGTTCACCTTGCGAAAAAAGTCCGGATTGGTGACGTTCATCTCGGTGAAGCTCGGTGCGCCCACCGCAACAAAGTATCGGTTCAATTGAAAATTTGGGCCGAGCGCGACGGCTTCATCGCGGGTCATCTTATGGTCGCGATTTTTCGGATCACGCCGCGCAGTTCGATCCATGGCTGCCTGTGCCAGCGCGGTTTCGATGCGCAACACGGTTTTCGCAGAGTCGGACGCTTGATCGGGCGTTTGTCCCGCCAGTGTGAAGACCTGTGTCACGTACTCGGTGAGGTGCTTGCGCATATCGATCATGCGCGCCTCGTCCTTGATGTAGTAGTCGCGATCGGGCAGCGACAGCCCTCCCTGGTCAACATAAGCAATCACCATGTCGGCATTGTGCAAATCAGGACTGGAGTAAAAACTGAACAATGATGGGGCATCGATCAAATAAAGATGCGCTAACTCGTCTATGAGCGCCCCCTTATCCTGCACTGCCGCGACGCGATCAAGCTCCGGCTTGAGCGGATCGAGTCCCTTCGCGTTCACCGTCTTCTCATCCATGCAGGAACCGTAAAGGTCACCGATGCGTTGGTCGATACCGTCGCGATTCGCCCCGCCAGCCGCAGCCTTTTCCAAAATACCGCGCTCGATCTCCAGATTGCGCTCGTCTAGTTCAGTGAAGCTTGCCCAAGCCGAGCGGTCTGCAGGAATCTCTGTCGTCTTCAGCCAGTTGCCGCAGGCGTACTGATAGAAGTCGACACACGGATCGACAGTCTTATCAATGTTGTCGATGCTGAAACCGGGCGCGGACTTGGAGGCAGATTGAGTAAAACCGGCTGTAACCGCCACCAGGACAAAAGAAGGCAACATACGCAGAATACGCATGGAAGAAGTCCTTTCGATAACGGCTCGGATTGTAAAGCTCAGCCGCACCCGTCGGCAAGAATCGATTTGAGTCACCATGGCGCGTAGCTAGACATTTGTCTAGTGTGTTCGAGCTTCCGCAGCGCCTCCCCGGGGCAAGATTAGAAAACTGCCGTCAGCTCTTCTTGCCGTTCCCGCCGCAATTCTCATGAGAGCAAATTGGAAACATTAGACACACTCCGAGCGAATTTCTTAGCACAGACCGAGCGAATTTCTATACGCCAGAAGCGGCAACTCAGTGAATTTTTGTAAACAACACCACCTCCGCAACTGGACGGGCACTTGCATTGTTCCAGGCGCACCTCCAGTTCAGTCGGATGTGAGATCAGCGACGTTCTGTCCTCCCTACAGCCTGTTAATTCGACAAATATTAGGAGATGAAGTTGACCTCAGTTCGATTGCTAATCTTTGCATTATTGCTGGCGAACGGCGTCGCCGCGCAAAACGCCGATTCCGACAAAATCACGAGCGACGCTTTTCGCGACGCGCCTGCTCCGGTAGGCGCGGTAGCCGTACCAACCAATCATGAGAAAACCAAGGTGATCGACAAAAAATTTATCGCCGTCATGGGGGCTCTGGGCGGAGCCGAAAGCTTTCGCTTTACCAGTCGCAAACTGGTTTTGGATCATGAATACGCTGCCGGCGCTCCCTGGGTAAGCAGAGTGCCTGCCAATCAGCACATCGTGGTCAAGGACTCGTTCTTGTATAGCTGCGAGTTTCTTGTGGCCTATGAGCTCAAAAAGGCGCACTCCTGGCTCCCCGGCGACCGCTTCATTCGAAAATTTTGGTGGGCTTACCCTGCCGCCATGGTGCCGATTCACCTCAAAAATGCAGTCGGTAGTGTTCGCACGCAAGGGCCAGGGGGCTGCACGTCGATCGAGTGTGCCGAGCAACAACCCTAAGCTTTCGTCCGCTCACAGCCCGTTGGACGGTATAATCGGTGGATTAAATAAAGAGAGGGACCTTTGCAATGACCTCCTCCAACGGTTCGAACGGAAACGGCAACAATGGACACAGCGTCCCGAAGCCACGCGCAGCATGGCTTGCCGGACGCATGCAGAAGAACACTGACGGCAACTTCTCCCAGATGCACTATGCCCGCCAAGGCGTGATCACCGAGGAGATGTCGTTCATTGCCCACAAAGAAAAGATTGCGCCTGAACTGGTGCGCGACGAAGTCGCCCGCGGCCGCATGATTATTCCTGCGAACATCAACCATCCAGAACTGGAGCCGATGGCGATCGGCGTGGCCTCGCTGTGCAAGATTAACGCCAATATCGGCAACTCGGCTGTAACGTCGGAAGTGAAAGAAGAACTGAAAAAGCTGCACACCGCCGTGCACTACGGCGCCGACACGGTGATGGATCTCTCCACCGGCGGCGACATTCACAACATTCGCGAAGCTATTCTGCGCCACTCGCCGGTACCAATTGGCACCGTGCCGATTTACGAAGCCATCGCCCGCGTCAAGCGCGTGGAGGATTTGAATGCAGAAGTAATGCTGGAAGTGATCGAAGAGCAAGCCGCGCAGGGCGTGGATTACATGACCATCCATGCGGGCGTGCTCGTCCAGTATTTGCCGCTGATTTCAAAGCGCATTACCGGAATAGTGAGCCGCGGCGGCGCAATCCTGGCACAGTGGATGGCTTATAACCACAAGCAGAATTTCCTGTACGAACGCTTCGACGATATCTGCAAAATTTTCAAGAAATACGACGTAAGCTTTTCGCTCGGCGATGGCCTGCGTCCCGGCTGCGTGGCCGACGCCAGCGACGAAGCCCAGTTCTCCGAGCTGAGAACTTTGGGCGAGCTGACGAAAAAAGCCTGGGAGCACGACGTGCAGGTCATGATCGAAGGCCCCGGCCACGTCTCCATGGATAAGATTAAGGAGCAGGTCGAGAAAGAAGTCGAACTCTGCTACGAAGCCCCGTTCTACACGCTGGGCCCGCTGGTTACGGACATCGCTCCCGGCTACGATCACATCACCTCGGCCATCGGCGCGGCCATGATTGGATGGTACGGCGCGGCCATGCTCTGCTATGTCACACCTAAGGAGCATTTAGGGTTACCGAACGAAAAAGACGTGAAAGACGGCATCATCGCCTACAAAATTTCTGCCCACGCCGCCGACATCGCCCGCGGCCGCCCCGGCGCCCGCGACCGCGACGACGCCCTCAGCTACGCCCGCTACAAGTTCGATTGGGAAAAGCAGTTCGCACTTTCCCTCGACCCTGAAACCGCCCGCTCCATGCACGACGAAACCCTGCCCGACGAGCACTACAAAGAAGCCGCCTTCTGCTCCATGTGCGGCCCGAAATTCTGCTCGATGAATTACTCGTCGAAGGTGGACGAGTACAACAAGCAGGTGCACGGGATCGAGAAGAAGGATTATTCGGAGCTGGTGGAGCGGCTAGTCACACTGAAGTAAAACCCGCACTCGTATCTACCCTAAAGCGAGGTCTATGGATCACCACGAGGCAGTCCGGAAGTTTGAACATCTGATGTTGAAAGAAGCCGATCACGCCCGCGAAGTGGCGACGGAGCTGGAGGCCTTGGAGCCGATCCTGACGACCGAGAACTCTCGACAGCTCGCACAGTTGCAAATCAAGGCGAGCCACAGGCTTTCCAAAGAATTTCGCGAATTGGCGGAGAAGGTCAAAGAGAAATAGCTTGAGGTGATCCAACACTTTCGGCGAAGCGATGAATCGCAGTGAGGATTCGCATCGCAGCCTTGTGCTCGATTCGACGGACATCGGCACGCGCGTCTGTAGACCAGGAAATTCTCCCCATCTTTACGCCCGCTGTTACTTGTTCTTGAGATCACCCGGAGAGATGCCCAGATCAGCGAGAACTTCTTCGTACGGAATTCCCTGTTTAGGCATTCCGTCCGGCCATTTCCGTAGGGCGCCAAACCGCAGCCCTCGCGGCTGGTCCGCGAGTTATCCTAATTCCCATGCCAAGAAAACTCTTTCGCGCTACCCTCCTCGCTCTGCTGCTAACGTCGATCACCGCCGTAGCACAATCTCAACCCACGCAACTGGAAGTTCCGAGCGCCCCAATCCCTACTCACGTGCTCGTGCAAAGCCCCGCAGAGACGAAAGCAGATTTGCAAGTCATCTGCCTCTTCCAATCGGACCCGGCGAACACGCTGCACGGAGCGCTGTTGGAGGTGAACGAAAAGCTGGGCGGCCTCCTGGATCAGATCCGGAAACCGTCAAGCTTCGCCGGCCTCTTAGGAGAAACTCTGTTGCTCACGCCAACTTCGTCCAAACTTTCGGCAAAGCGCCTGCTGATCGTCGGGCTTGGCGATTCGCAAACGTTCTCGCCGCAGCGAATAGAACTGGTTGGCTCGATTGTGTACCGCGAAGCAAGTCGTCTGAGCATGCCGAATCCGTTCTTCGCGCCCACCATTCTCGACGGTGGAGTGGCCAAGTTCACCACCGGCGAAACAGCGATGTGGTTCGCTCGCGGATTTCTACGAGCGGCTAACACGGAGAAAGCGCTGGTCGCGGCCCGCGCCTCCGGTGGGATACCGGTTCAGGAATTAATCTACCTGGCAGGAGCGAAGCACGCGCAAGATACCGTCGATGGCCTTGCGAAGGGGTATGCCGCGAGGGATTAGCAAACAATTTGCGCGCCAGCTCGTCTAAAATGTCAGCCGCAATTGGCGAGTATACCGAAATCGTACAAAACCAGCAGACGCGAGGATCGAATGCGAGTTGTCAGGTGCCTATTTTTGTTTTCCACATCACTTTTCATTTTTTCGTCAATCTTGTTCTCACAAACCGCTGCGTTGCACGGCATCGACATCACCGATCTCGATCACAAGGCCGAACCTTGCACGGATTTCTACGAGTTCGCCAACGGCACCTGGCGGGCCAACAATCCGATTCCCGCGTCGATGACGCGATGGAGCAAACGCTGGCAAGCTGGAGAGTCCTCGAAAGACAAGCTCAAGGAAATCCTCGAAACTGCTGCGGCAGAGAAGAACGCGCCGAAAGGCAGCAACGAACAGATTATCGGTGATTACTACGGAGCTTGCATGGATGAATCGCGAGTGAACACGCGCGGCATGGAGCCGATCAAACAGTGGTTTGCGCGTATCGATGCCGCGAAGGACACTACCGACCTGCAGCGAATCATGTTCGACATGCACGACATTCTGGTGGACGATCTGTTTGCCTTCGGTAGCCAGCAGGATCCGCACAAACCATCGTGGGTGCTGGCCGACATCGGTGCCAGCGGACTCGGCTTGCCGGATCGCGATTACTACTTGAAGCCGGAACCGCGCTTCAAGGAAGCACGCGAGAAATATGTCGCTCACATCACGGCCATGTTCAAACTTGCCGGGTCGGACGAGAAAGCATCCGTAGCCGCCGCGCAAACGATCATGGCGATGGAAACGAAGCTGGCCGAAGCTTCCCTCGACAATGTGGCCTTGCGCGATCCCGCTGCCACCGACCACAACACTACCTTTGCCCAACTGCAGGCGATGGCTCCTCACATCGACTGGGTGGAATACTTCAAGCACAAGCAACTTCCGCAAGATGTGGACATGAACGTGGATCAACCCAGGTTTATGCACGAACTTGACCGGCAGGTTCAGGAGGTTCCGACGGCCGAGTGGAAGGTGTATTTGAAGTGGCACCTGCTGAACTCGACGGCCGGTTCCCTCTCGGCACCCTTCGTTGAGGAGAATTTTGCCTTTAACGGCAAATACCTGAGCGGCACCACGGAGATGAAACCGCGATGGAAGCGCTGCGTGGAGTCGACCGATCAACTATTCGGCGAAGCTTTGGGCAAAAAGTACGTGGAGAAGTATTTCCCTCCGGAAGCGAAAGCGCGCATGCAGGAAATGGTACGAAATTTGCTACTAGCCATGCGCGACGACATCCTCACTCGCCCGTGGATGAGCGACGAAACCAAAGAAAAAGCTATGGCCAAGATTGCCACGTTCAATCCGAAAATCGGCTATCCGGATAAGTGGAAGGACTACAGCCGTGTCGAGATTCGGCGGGATGCGTTCTTTGAAAACATGATCGCCGGAAGAAAATTTGTGGAAGAAGACGACCGGTTCACGATCGGCAAGCCGGTGGATCGCGGTCGTTGGGGCATGACGCCGCCAACCTCTGACGCTTACTACAATCCCTTGATGAATGAAATTGTTTTCCCCGCGGGCATTCTGCAACCGCCGGCTTTCGATATGAAGGCAGTCGACGCTGTAAATTACGGAGCGATTGGCGTGGTCATTGGGCACGAAATTTCTCACGGCTTCGATGACCAGGGCGCGCAATTCGATTATCTCGGCCGCCTGCGGAATTGGTGGACCGACGCGGACCTGAAGCAGTTCCAGGAACGCGCGGCGTGCGTAGCGCGCCAGTTCGACGACTACTTCATCGAACCCGGGGTGCATCACAACGGCAAACTGGTGCTAGGAGAAAGCATCGGCGACCTGGGCGGCGCAAAGATAGCATTCCTCGCATACGAAAAGTCGCTGCAGGACAAGCCTCGTCCAGCCGACATCGACGGCTTCACGCCCGAGCAGCAGTTTTATATTGCCTGGGGACAATTTCGCGGCGATGAGATTCGGCCGGAAGCGCAGCGCCTGATGATCCAAACCGATCCGCATCCCATCGCGAAGTATCGCGTGATCGGGCCGCTCTCGAACTTGCCTGATTTCCAAAAGGCATGGAGTTGCAAAGCAGACTCGGCAATGGTGCGGCCGGAAGGAAAGAGATGCGAGGTTTGGTGAGAGATAGGAGTTTGGCGAAAAACGGTTCGCATGACGACAAAAGGTCTGTGTCACAGATCTGTTGTCGGATCCGCATCTCTTTTCTCTCCACTCTCTATTTCAGAACCTCCGATCGAGAGGCCGGTCATCCGCTCATACATCTCGAGGAGTCTGGGAAAGTTACGGTCCCAGTCAGCCCGCTCTTCGATCACTCTCTGATTTCGATCAGAGATCAGCTTTCGCGAGGCGGAGCCGAGATGAGCAGCTCGCAAGAAACAGTCTGCAAACTCTGTTGGAGAGTCTGCTGGAGCCAGCCACCCATTGCGGTCTTCGACCACCCACTCGCGATTTGATGGGATATCCGTAACAATGACTGGTAACCCGGTCGCCATTGCCTCCAATAAGGAAACCGACGTACCATCCGATCGCGCGCAACTTACGTATGAATCCACGGCTCGAAACCACTTCGGCATCTCGTCCCCGTTATAGGACCCCGGCATCCGAATGATCTCGCTCAGGCCGTGACTGCGAACAAACTCTTGCACCTTTTCAGCCTCTGACCCATTGCCCAACAAAAGTAAACGCAACGAGTCGTCTCGCTGGTAAGCATCGGCAAAGGCTCGCAGAAGTGTATCGATTCCGTAGATCGGCTCCCAGGACCGCGTCGAGAGAAATACATGCGTGCCAGGCTCGCGCTTGTAGAGTGACTCCGGAGGCAAAGCACCGGACGGCCCAAACACTCCTTTTCTAAGACCCCACGGAAACTGCACGATGCGCGAGTCGGGCAAACCAGCCCATCGCTTGGCTTCTGCGCGCACCGTATCGCAGTCACAAAAAAAGCTGTCAGCGTTCGTCAGCGCCAGTTGTGTTGCTTGCTCCCACTCAGGGTTCTGCCGGGCGTGGAGCAGAAGATCGGAACCCCACGACGACAGCAGCCAGGGGTGAAACTGCGAGAGCGCCGTTAGATATCCGCAGGTTTGGATCGGGCCGGCGTGCACAAAGTCGGGATTTACCTCCTTCAGCACCCGCTGGAACTGCGGCAGAAACTCCGCAAAGTGTGCGGGGCTGGAATTTGCTTCGAGTATGCGTGTGCTGCGGATCCAGCTCACCCCATCGGGAAGCCAGTTTTCCGCTAAGCAATCAGTGGTCGGATTTAGAAACCAGACCTCCAGCCCGGACTGCGAGAGCTTTTCCAGAAAGCGCTGATTGTGACCGGACGTGTTATCCGAAAAATACAGAACCCTCACTCGTCGCCCTCAGACAAGAAAGTCCATTTAATGTGTTCGCCTTTGGGTAGATCGCGGCGGAGTTTCTTGCCCACAACCTGTGGCAGGTCGAAGGGCATGATCGCTTCGCGCGGAGCCGGCCGCAGTGCCTCCAGCATGTTCGCGCAGAGGATCGTCCCTTCCTTCAAGTCTTGAGCCGCGCGAAGACATCGGCGCTGCACCACCACCGTTTCCTGCTCGTTTTCCGCGACGAACTTTTGCGCAGAGCCGAGAGCGTATTCGAGCTCGCGCGTACGATCGACCATCTCGCGCCACGAAGCAGGTGTCATCGAAAAAGGATGATCCGGGCCTTCTCGCCCGTTGTCATCCGTGAAGTGCTTCTCGATCACCCGAGCGCCCAGTGCAACCGCCCCCAGTACCGTCGCGTGTCCGGGGGTGTGATCGGAGAGTCCCGTCACCACAAATGGGAACATCGACCTATAGGTCTGTAATACGCGAAGATGAATATGACGAAAATTCTCCAGGCTGGCGGTATAGTTTGTATTACATTGCATCAGCACTAACTGCGGATTTATTTTGAGGATCGCCGAGGCTGCGCGCTGCACTTCTCCAATGTCGGACGCCCCCGTGGCCAGAAGCACGGGCTTTTGCTTGGAGGCGACCTTCTGCAACATTTCAGGCCAGGTAATATCCCCCGAGCCGATTTTGAAGAGGCTTACGTACGGGTCGAGCATGTCCACAGCTTCCAAATCGTAGGGCGCCGAGAAATATTCGATTCCGCATCGCTCGCATTCCGCCTTGAGTTCCGGCGTCCACTCCCAAGGCAAGGTGGCCTCGCGGTAGACCTGAGATACGCTCTTTTTCCACTTCGCCTGATGAGAAAGCTGCTCTCCTAGATTTTTGAAACCGCGCTCACTGACGATTTTCGGAGCGCGGAAGTTCTGGAACTTGGCTGCATTGGCGCCCGCCTCCGCGCAGAGCTGGATTAGGAGCTTGGCACGTTCGAGTTCGCCATCATGATTGGCGGAGATATCCGCGACAAAATAGGTGGGGTGTTCGGCGCCTACAGGCCTGTTTCCGAGTCTTAACATTTCTCATTCCGCGGCGGGGTCGCCCCGCCTTCGACCCCGACACAAAAAGGTTCGCGGAGCCTCGCAAACCTGTCAAGGCCCGACTGCACTCTGGGCATCACCCGTCCGAGTGCAGCACATACCTTGCTGGTGTTCAACGATGTGTTTTGTGGTCGTGCCGCTCTCATTGGGACTTCCGCGATACGTGTGGCAACGACTTGCCCCGGATCCAAACCACATGTGGACGCAAGGCGCCTGGCGAACTCGTATTTGCTCACAGCTTCGGAACCCACTACGTGATAAATACCGGAAAGATTCCGATCTAACACGGCCAAAAGAACCTCCGCTAAATCCTCGATAAAAATAGGGCAAAACACAACGTCACAAAATCCTGGGAAGCAATTCCCGGCAGCCAACCCGTTTAGAATCGATTCGGCAAAGCCCGTTTTATCAGGGCGCGACCCGTAGAAATTAACCCGCGCGATTGCGGCTACTGGGTGCCGGCGAAGCACTTCCTTTTCCGCCAATAATTTCGTGGCGGCATATATATTCACGGGGCCCGGCTCATCCGTCTCAAGGTAGTCGCCTCTTTCGCCATCGAACACCGAGTCCGTCGAAATGTGGAGTAACGAGATGTTGCTATGGGATGCGATCTCAGCAATTCGCGCCGAGACCACCACGTTGATCCGGTGAGCTTCCTCGGGATGTTCTTCACACCAATCGACGTTGGCTGCAGCCGCGCAATGCACTACGGTGGAAGGCTTGACCTCGTAGAAAACCCGGCGGAGTTCGGCTTCGTCGGTCAGGTCGGCGGCGAACAATCTAACGCCCGCGATCGACACCGGATGTCGATGATAGACACCTGCCACCGCATGGCCTTGGGAACTCGCCAACGACGCGAGACTCGCACCCAGTGCCCCACTCGCTCCGGTAACAAGGATCATTCGTCGCTTCCCGCGTAGGAAGATATCGGAAGCTTACATCGCAACTGACTCACCATGCGGTCCAACCCCCATCAACAGCGAGATTCGCTCCGGTGACGTAGGAAGAAGCATCGGAGGCGAGGAATAGTAACGGTCCCTGAAGTTCCTCTGGATTACCAGTGCGCCGCATGGGCACCTTCGCGGACAATCGCGAAGCGAACTCGGGATCGCGTTGCAGAAACTGTGCCGCCGGGAACGGTCCGGGACTAATGCTGTTGACTCTTATCCGATCCGCGGCCAGATGGCATGCGGTATAGCGGGTAAGCTGAATCAACGCGGCTTTCGCCGAGCCATAGTACGGCGGGCTGTTCGCTCCGCTCACGCCATAGATTGACGCATCGGGACTCACGCTTGCGTACATTGAAGCGATGTTGATGACCGATGCTCCGCCGGCGGTCCGCCACGCGGATTCTCTAAGGAGGGAGAGTGATAATTGAAGAAGTCGAAAGGGAGCAACAACTGCAATGCGGTAAGCCTGGTCGAAATCTTCGGCCGTGGCGCTCTCGATGCTGCCCGTTCGTCCCGAGTTGGCGTTGTTGACGAGAACATCCAAGCGCCCGTGCTTTTCCCCGATTTCAGAAATCTGGGTGCGGACCTCACTCTCCTCAGTAATGTCGAAGCACGCGACCGATGCCACGCTGCCGCTGCTATTCAACTCTGACGCCAAGGCATCGAGGGCGTCACGACGCCGTGCGTTCAGCACGACATGTGCGCCTGCGCCAGCCAGCGCCCGTGCCATCGACTGCCCCAGGTGGCCCGTGGCCCCCGTCAACAAGGCAACTCGACCCCGCAGACTAAACAGCGAAAAAACTTCTGGGATAGGAACATGCGACTCAGGCATGAACCGGCTTCCATCTTGCGGGATTCAAGAGATCATCAGGGGCGGCAGGCAAAGACGCTTCAACTTCCTCGCATTGGTCAGCTGTTAAAGCCGGTAGCAGGAAAAGTCTCAAATTCTGCTCCAATTGCGGCATCGTTTCGCATCCCACGACAAGACTGGTCACCCAGCTTTGGGATCGCACATAGGCCAGGCAAAGGTCCGCAATATTTTCGCGCCCAAACTTTCGCGAAAGCTCTTGCAGTGTCCTCACGTATTGAAGCGCGTTGTAGGTTGCCATAGCGGGCCAGGAGTCAACCGAATGCAGTAATACTCCCTGGAGAAAAGTGCTGCGCGCATGGACTGTTACGTCGCTGCGGTAGGAGAGCGCCCGATCGATTCCATGAGCCTTCCACCGAGAGTCAAGAACGTTTACAGGAAGCTGCAGGTGCCGTATCTCCGGATCTTCCAGCGCGGCCTTTGCTTCTTCAGGTTCGTAAACCGAGGCCCCGAGCCTCGCAATCTTGCCAACGTCACGGAGATCGAGAAGATGCCGCCACGCCCTCCCTCGCCACGCATCATGGTGGCTCCAGCGATGAAGCAGTAGAGTCGTCAATCGGTCTGTGCCTAGAGCACGGCATGAATCATTCACGCTTCGGTCGACAGCGGCACGAACCTGCTCCGCGTTTTCATCGATGGAGATTTCAGCCAGCGGATCTAACTTCGTAACCACCTCGGCACGCGAGCCCCAGGCGCCAGAAAGAGCTTCTCCCAGGACTTGTTCCGAATCTCCGTAGGAGCGTGCGGTATCGAGCGCAGTCACCCCATGCGCGATCGCCTGCCGAACCATTTCGATTGCCGTCTGGCGACGCGGTTTGCCAGTGCGATTCACCGCTCCATACTCCAATCCCAATTGGACTGTTCCAAGAGCCACCTGGCTATGCACACGATTGTCGATCACCCTGTAGGGCACACGAAACGCCGGCTCGCCGGGAAGAGCATTCAGCTTTTGCGCCAACTCGATCCAGCTGACGCGGAGGGGATCATCGATTCCGTCGAATAACCGCAGAATCCTGGCATAATCCTCGTCGTCATCAATCGTGCAACGCAAGTGACTGTAATCGGCTCGTCCAAGGCTGCTTGGCAAGAAGTGAGCAGCCCGGCAGTTTCTTGCCATCCACGGCCCTACATGCTCCCGGTCATACGCGCGGGTCGCAGCGGCATGAGCCGCACGCAACGAGGCGATGCAAAAAGCTTCTCCCGCCAAACCGTAAGGGAGGCGGCTCTGAGGCGAGCATGCATTGAGATAATCGAGGGGGGCCCCAACCAGCGCACGCGCCAACTCCTCAACGAATTCACCGTCGGGCAGAACGTTATCGCCGGTCAAGCGGATCACAATAGAATCAGGAGGCAGATCCGCCGCGGCCAGGAAGTACCGCCCCAGGACATCGTCCAGCGGACCGCGAAACACTTCGAGTCCATGACTGTGCAACGTATCCGCCAGCAAATCATCGGAAGAATCGTGCGACGTCGCTACTATGACTCGATGACCCCTATTTGCCGCGCGTAGCGAGGCCAGAGTCGCACAGGGATATCCCGCGACCGGCAGCAGAGCCTTCCCCGGCAATCGAGTGCTCGCCGTGCGCGCCTGCAGGATGACAACAGCTTTCATGGTTCCCGCTGAAAAACTGTGAGGTTCCTCAACACTCGTAATGACCGACCACCTTATGCACCGCCCGGATCACGTCCTCTACATCCTGATCGGTCATCCCATGGAACATCGGCAGGCTGATCAGCCGCTGGTAAGCATCTTCCGCCACGGGATATTCGCCTTCGCGATGTGCGAAGCGATCGCGATAATAAGGCTGAAGATGCACCGGACGGTAATGGACGTTGACGCCGATATTCTCCGCGCGCAAGCCGCGAAAAACCCGGGCACGATTTGCAGTCAGCCTTTCCAAATTCAGCCGGATCGGATAAAGATGCCACGCCGGACTAACGTTCTCGCGCGCAACCGGAGTCCGGATTCCGGCAAGGTCGCGGAATGCGGCCGTGTATCGGGCAGCTATTTCGCGTCGGCGCGACAGGCACTTATCCAGCCTTTTCAATTGCGACAGTCCGAGTGCGCATGCGATATCGGTGAGGCGGTAATTGAAACCGAGCAGCACCATCTCGTAGCTCCACTGACCCTCGGCCTGGCGTTGGCGGGCGTCGCTCGATATGCCATGATTGCGAAATCGCCGCAGCGTTTCGGCAAAATCCGCGCGGTTTGTGGTCAGCATGCCGCCTTCACCGGTGGTGAGGTGCTTCACCGGATGAAAGCTGAAGACTGTCATATCGGCAATGCTGCCCACGCTGCGGCCCTCGAACTCCGCGCCAAGAGCGTGGCAGGCATCTTCGATCAGAGTGCATCCGTGGCGCGCGGCGGTTTGCTGAATCGCATCCAGCTCCGCAGGATGTCCGGCATAACCCACTGCGATTACCGCTCGTGTGCGTGGCGTGATGCGTTCGGCGAACTGTTTCGGATCGAGATTGAGCGTATCGGCGCTCACATCTGCGAACACGGGAATCGCGCCCTGATATAAGACGCAGTTCGCGGTCGCGACGAAGGTCATCGGAGTCGTAATGGCCTCGTCGCCGGGCTTAAGCCCCGCGACAAAAGCGGCCGCATGCAACGCAGCTGTTCCGGAGCTGAAGCTCACCGCATATTTCGCGGCCACACGAGCGGCAAATGCTTCCTCAAACTCCGCGATCTTCGGTCCGGTGGTGACCCAATCGGAACGCAACACGTTCACCACGGCCTCAATGTCGTCCTCTGCGATCGACTGGCAACCATAAGGAAGAAGCGTCTTTCGGACAGGATTTCCTCCATTAATGGCGAGCATGGCGCGGTCTGTTAGAAGCTCAGGCATGAAAAATGACCTAGGCAGGGATCGCCGATCTCACGGCGCTCTCAGGTTCAATCAATTCTTGCAATTGCTCATTCGTCAGCCACTGTTCGTTACCATCGCTGGTGTAGCGAAAACCCTGCGGCAGTTGGCGCCCATGAATCCAATTCGCCTTCTTCCACCAGGGATGCGAGGGCTGAATGATGTACATGTCATCCAATTCGACCGAATTTCGAGCCTCGTCTTCGGAGAGCAAGACCTCATGCAGCTTCTCTCCGGGGCGAATGCCGACGCATTCGACCACGCATCCGGGCGCTACCGCAGCCGCCAGATCAACCAGTTTCATACTGGGGATCTTGGGGACGAAGATCTCGCCGCCGTGCATCTGCTCGATGGCGCGAATCACAAAGCGCACGCCTTGTTCCAGCGTCAACCAGAAGCGGGTCATGCGCGGATCGGTAATCGTAATCCTGCCGCGTTTCCGCTGTTCCAGAAAGACCGGGATCACGCTGCCGCGGCTGCCGACGACGTTTCCGTACCGGGCGCAACTGAAGCGAGTCTCTTGGGCTCCGGCATAAGCGTTCGCCTGCACGAAAACCTTTTCGGCGCAGAGCTTGGTCGCTCCATAGAGGTTTACAGGGTTCACCGCCTTGTCCGTGCTGAGCGCCAGGACGCGGCGCACGCCCCGGTCGATGGCAGCGTCGATCACGTTGCGGCCGCCCATGATGTTGGTCTGGATCGCTTCGAACGGATTGTATTCGCAAGCCGGAACCTGTTTGAGCGCGGCGGCATGCACTACCACGGTGATGCCGGCGAAGGCGCGCTGCAGGCGTGCCGGATCACGCACGTCGCCAATAAAATACCGTAGGCTCGAATGATCGAGGCCGGAAGCCCGCATGTCATGCTGCTTCAACTCATCCCGGCTGAAGATGACCAGCCGATTGGGGTGATACTCCCGCAGCATGATCTCGACAAACTTTTTGCCGAACGAACCGGTACCGCCGGTGACCAGCACTTCCTGTTCCGACCAATTCATCAATCCTGCCTCGGTGCTATTTACTTTCTAGATTCCCCGCCCCGCGCTCACTTCGGGCTCACAAATCTCGCGCCAGCGTTCGAGCAGCGTCGGATGGTTGGTTGCAGGGTAGTATAGCGGAGTCCGGCGCGAAGTGAAGTACTCGTTACAGAACCGGAGCGGTTTTAATTCACAAATTTTCCAACGCAAGCAATGCTAGAATATCGGCGACCCAAACACATCCAAGGATCGCGCGCGCGATGAACCAGCCATCGAGTCGCCGAGCCAAAGCTTAGCGTGAACCCAAGACCACACGCCGAGTTGCATTAGAAAATTCATTAGGAGCGCAAATGGATTCCGGACCGCTGGTACCTACGACCCCAAAGATAAATGATCTGCAGCTTGGGGCAGATTTGGGGCGAACCACGGGCCCGCGCATTTACCCCGAGCTTCTTTCGCAGGAATCGGCGCTAGGCGAATATGTGCGTGTTCTGGCCAAACGCAAGTGGACCGTACTCATCTGCCTGGTCACGATCTTTTCCATCGTCGCCATCGCCAGCCTTAAGATGACTCCGATCTACGAAGCCAGCGGCAGCATCGCCATCAACAAAGCGGATTCCGGACTGGTCAACTTTAATAATTCTCCCACCTTCAGCCTCGATTATTACGATCCGACCGAGATGGAAACCGAGGTGAAGATTCTGCAAAGCGATCTTTTGGCGCTGCAGGTGGTGAAAGAACTTGCCCTCGACCGTCGCCCCGAGTTTGGCGGGAAGACACCGGCTACGCCTTCCTCGCTCGACCTCGCGCCCGATCCTTTGCAGGCCGATACCGGGCGCACCACTTCCCTGCTTTCCTCGTTTCGCAGCAATCTGCGTGTTGTGCTGGCGCCCAACACACACATCATTGAAGTGCACTACCGCAGCGCGGACAAAGACTTGGCCGCCACGGTCGTGAACACTCTGATGACCACCTACACGGAAAATAACTTCAAGTCCCGCTTCGATTCGACGATGCAGGCTTCCGATTGGCTCTCCAAGCAGCTAGTTGACTTGCAGATGAAAGTGGAAACATCCCAGGAAAAGCTGGTGCACTATCAGAAAGAGCACGAAATTCTGGGGATTGATGAAAAGCAGAACATCACCACCTCGAAGCTGGATGAACTAAACAAAGCCTTAACCGCTGCCGAATCCGAGCGTATGGACAGGGAGTCGGTCTATCGATTGGTACAGGCGGGCGATACCGACACCATTACTTCCGCAGCGAACGCGCTCGATAGCGCAGGCGCGAGCACTCAGTCTGTCTCGTCCCTGTTGGATACTCTCCGCTCAAAGCAAGCGGACCTGAAGATTCAAGCCGCCGAACTGAACACGCAATTCGGTCCGGCGTACCCGAAATTGGCGCAAATCAACAATCAACTGAAGGAAATCGACATTCAGGTTCTGGCGGAGACCAGGAAAATAGCCGGCAAAATCAAGGGGCAATACCTGGCGGCATTGCAGCGAGAAAACATGCTGCACGATGCCCTGGAGAATCAAAAGCAGGAGGCCAATAAGCTCAACGAGAGCGCCATCGAATATAGCCTGCTGAAGCGCGATCTGGACACCAATCGCCAACTCTATGAGGGCTTGCTCGAAAAGCTAAAGGAGGCCGGAGTCTCGGCTGGGTTGCGCTCCAATAACTTCCGCATCGTCGACGTTGCCCGCTCTCCGAACGGCCCCATCGAACCGAACATTCCGCGCAATCTTTCTTTCGCCTTCATGCTGGGTCTAACGTCCGGCGTCGGTCTGGCGTTTCTGCTCGAGGGCTTGGACAATACCGTCCGCACCACCGAACAGGCACAGATGATTTCCGGCCTGCCGCCGTTGGGCATGATCCCGCTTGGATCTAGGACGACGCGTGAAGGTAACAGCACAAAACGGCTTGTCATCGCCACCTCCAAGGAAGCAGTGGAGCTGATCACGCAGGTCCGGCCGCAATCCCAAATGGCGGAATCCTATCGCGCTCTTCGGACCTCGCTTCTGCTTTCAAATTTGGGCGCTCCTCCCAAAGTGATTATGATCACCAGCGCGCTACCTCAGGAAGGAAAGACGACGACAAGCATTAATTGCGCGGTAGTGCTAGCTCAAAAAGGTATTCGAGTATTGCTCATCGACGCCGATCTGCGGCGTCCCAGCATCCACAAGACTCTCGGGATGGGTCCGCGCAGCGGGCTCAGCAATGTTCTGACCGGCAGCGCCACTCTGGAGCAGGCAATCACGCGATCCAGCATCCTGCCCAACCTGAGCGTACTCCCCGCAGGAACTCCGCCGCCGAATCCCGCCGAGCTTTTGGCGTCGACCAACATGCGCGATGTGTTGGAGCAACTGCGCGGGCAATACGATCACATCGTGGTGGATACTCCGCCCACGCTGTCGGTCACCGACGCTGTGGTTCTCTCGCCGCGCGCCGACGCGATCGTGCTGGTTATCCGTTCCGGGCAGACGACGAAACAAGCGCTCCGCCGCTCCCGCGATATTCTCACCCAAGTGAATGCGAAAGTGTCGGGTGTGCTCTTGAATGCCGTCGATTTGAGTTCGCCCGATTATTACTATTACTACGAGTATCAGGGAAAATATGCCCGCTACTACCGGGATGGGGACGTGCACGACGAAGATGAAGAGGACGACGGCGAAAGCGAAGAGCAGGCCGAGGCGTCACCCAACAGCGCGTAGCGAGTGCGCAGACTGACCGTGCGGATCGCCGGATTCTGGCTCTAGTCGAAACATTATGGAGTATTCCCTCAATTCCGCATCGCGGAAGAAACTCGTCATCGTCGCTGCGATAGGGATCTGCGCTGGCTACATTTTTCTGGCGGCTCGGATGTTTGCGGGATCGTGGTTCGGGGACCAGGTGGAGTTCGCGAGCCTGCAAAGGGCCGCCCGTCTGGATCCCGGGAACGCGGAGTACCGCTACCACTTGGGCCGTTACTATGCGCTGGTCGCGCGCGATGCCGCGGCGGCCATCGAGCCTTACCGCGCAGCAGTGCGGTTGAATCCTTTTTCAGCCCGTTACTGGTTCGATCTGGCTTCCGCTTATCAGGTTTTGGGAGATACTTCCAACCAAAGCACCGCGTTGGAGGAAGCGATTCGCGCCGATCCCACCACGCCGGATGTCGCCTGGGAAGCCGCGAATTTTTACCTCGTGCAGGGCGATGAGGAGAAAGCTCTCCGCGAGTTTCGTGTCGTGATGCAAAATGACCCGACTCTGGAAGAGCCCTCGGTACAGCTCTGCTGGCGAATTAAACCGGATGTCGATGAACTCTTGGACAATGTGGTTCCTGCGCGCTCTGAGGCGCAGATTGCTTTTCTCAGTTTGCTGATGCGTAAAGAGGAAACCGCCGGCACGGCCAAAGTGTGGGCGGCGGTAATGGCCAACCCTCAACCTTTCGAGCTCCGCTACGCGCTCGCGTATCTGCAATATCTGCTCAATCACAAGGATGTGGACCAGGCGCGGCTGGTTTGGCAGCAAGCGGCTCCACGGTTTGGGCTCTCCGCTTACGTGCCCTCGGGACGCAATCTGATTGTGAACGGCGACTTTAGTCTCGATGTTTTAAACGGCGGCTTCGATTGGCAGTACGACAAGCAGCAGAGCGTTACGCTAACTCTCGATCCGAGCGATTTTCATTCTGGTCATCGTTCGCTGCTGATCACTTTCGATGGGCCGGGGGTTACGGATGCCGGAATTCGCCAGTTCATCGCCGTGCAGCCCAATACCACTTACGATTTTTCCGCCTACTACAAGAATGGGGAGATCGAAGGTGCGGGCGGACCGCATTTCACAATTCAGGATGCCTACGACCGAAGCGTCATGTACGACAGCGACGAATTAAAGGAAGCGGGATTCTGGAAGTCTGCCAACGGTGAATTCACGACCGGCGCCGACACCAAGTTGCTGGTCCTGCACGTGCGCCGTCTGCCGGAAGGGAGTCCCATACGTGGTAAGCTCTGGGTTGACGACTTCCATCTTGTCCCCAAACGACAATAAACTTCCGAACCGGAATTCATTTTTCTCATGAGCGTTACGAGTATTCCCGTCAACCATAGCCGCGAGCAATCGACGCGGGTGGAGAGGATTCTGCTATACGGGATATTCGGCCTTCTTTTGTTCGGACCTGTTGCTTTCGGTGCGGTCGAACCCTGGTCGATCTTCGCGGTTGAGGTGGGAGCCGCGGCTTTGTTTCTGATCTGGATTGGAAAGCTAGTGTTGGACGAGAAGATCGTTCTGCGGTGGAATCCTGTGTACTTGCCGATGAGCGTTTTCGGCGGACTCATCCTTGCGCAGATCGCGTTGCGTAGGACCGTGTACCCTCACGACACGGTATCCCTTGCCCTTCAGTACCTGGCATACGGCACATTGTGCTTTCTTGCCGGACAGACGCTGGTTCGCAGCGTACAGGCCCGCCGCCTCGCGCTGTTTTTTTCCGTTTATGGCGCAGCGCTGGCGGTGTTTGCACTGATTCAAGGCATTTCGTCGAACGGTAAACTCTACTGGATTCGCCAGCCTCGCATGGGGGGCTGGATTTACGGTCCCTACGTGAACCACAACCACTACGCCGGACTGATGGAAATGCTGGTGCCGATCCCTCTGATCGTGTCTCTTACACGAATCACCGTGCCCAAAGTTCGGGCCGTTGCCGCGGCCAGCGCGGCTGTGATGGTAGGAACAATTTTCATCTCCGGCTCGCGCGGAGGCATGATCGCGATTTTGGCCGAACTGATCATCCTTTCAGTGCTTCTGGTGAAACAGAAGCGCGGCCTACGCACGGCAATGGTGATCGGCGGGTTTCTTGCCCTCGTCGCAGGGTTGCTTATCTGGATCGGCGGCGCGCAACTCAGCCAGCGCGTGGCGACCGCTGGCCCGGGCCACACGGAACTATCCGCCGATATCCGCTCCGAAATTAATCGCGATGGATTCCGCATGTTCCTGGCCCGGCCAATACTAGGTTGGGGCCTGGGATCATTCCCCATCGTCTATCCGCAGTTTCGAACTTTTTACACCAATTTTTTCGTCAACCAGGCACACAACGATTACCTGCAACTGCTCATCGAAACAGGCTTGCTTGGATTTGCGACCATGGTGTGGTTCGTGGTGACGATTTATCGCAGAGCGGTAGGGAAGATCGGCAATTGGACGGGGGAAGTGAACGGTGCGATGACTCTCGCCTGCATGCTGGGGATGAGCGGCATCCTAGTGCACAGCGCCGTCGATTTTAACCTGCAGATTCCCGCCAATGCCGCACTGTTCTACGTGATGTGCACGATGGCGGCCTCCGAGCCTTTCGCGAAGCCTGCAAGGAAACGCCGCGCTGTGCGCGCCAAGCCTGCGGAAGAACCCTTCGTTCCGCAAGAACAGTTCCAGCAACCTGCCACAAATTTCTGAAACCCGGGGAAGTTATCGACCGCGCGGGGGTGGATCGCGCCATCAGTTAGGGTTAGACGGGCTGACCGGGTTTTCCGATCTGGTGAGAACCCATATCGCCACGCCACCGATTGCCGCCGCCCCCACCCCAATGGCGATGGTGGAGTTCAAGGCACCTCCGTTGGCAGCTGGCGCGGCGCCTTCGCCGCGCTTCTTATTGTTCTTTTTGTCGGCCTTATCCGGGGAGCCAGCCTGATCGGATTGCTCGTCTCGCGTGGTTTGCTGGCCTTGCGCCAGCAGGACCGTTCCCTTGCCGTCGGTCACGGTCAAATCCCCCTTGCGGGCAGCGATTCTAACTGTTCCATCAACGTCAGTCACATTGAATTCCGTCCACGCGTTCGATACCGGCGCCACCCGCACTTCTCCAGCCTGAGTCGCCACGCCCTTCGAGGTCGCGACCTCCACACCGCCGTGCTCCACCTTCAATGCCGAGCCTTCAAACTGAACGAGCGAATCGCCGAGAACGACAATGCTGGAACCCAAAGCGTTGATATTCGCCCCAGAGTCGGAGCGCGTTTGCAACAGATCGCCGACAAAAATTGCGGAAGAGGAAGGTACGTGAGAGCCGTTTAGCCAAGCCGCGCCGTGCGTATAAAGCATTGCCGCATTGGAATCGGCGGCAAAAAGTGAAGCAGGAAACCCCAGCAGTAGCACGCAACTTGCCATCTTGCGGAAGGCAGCTATGCCCATCCCACGCTCCGTTATTAACTAATGTGGTGACTGTTAACGCATCGTACCCTCCAAAGTTCTTGGCAGTCAATGGCTTTTGTGCTCTCAAATGTGTGATAACGGTGGAAAACTTTCTTAGGCAGCGCGTTGCTCTTCACCGCCATTGATCGATCGCTTTCCACCACAGCAAGCGCAGCCATTCATCGACAAAGGTCTTGGCCCACTGCCGGTGGGTCCACCATTTGCTCCCAAATCCTTCCTCGCTGTGCGCCGCCGCGACAGAGAATTGAAGTTTCGGAAGCTCGCGCCGAAAAACATCCAGCGCGCGACGAGTGTGGAAATCTGAAGTGACAATCAAGACATTCCGCGCACCTTCGCGCCGGAGACATTTTTCTGCATCCCTCGATTCGTCCTTTGTCGAAAGCCCCTCGATGGGACAAATGCTCACCAGCGCCGGCTGCGGTAAACCCTGAATATACCTGCTAGCGAGTTCAATCTGAGTGAATTGGTAGAGAACGGCATTCGCGGGAACATCCAGAACGACATGGCGGCCATAGTGCTGCGCCAGAAGATCCAGAGCGCGTTGGGGACGCCGCTCCGTCTCGCCCGCCAGCACCAGGATCACGTCGGAAGGACGCGGCGCGTCTATGACCAGGAAGCTTCCGGCATTCGCCGCAAGACCGATTGCCAACCCAGCAAAGGCTAGGGCTATCGCCGTCCAGCGGAGCTTAGCTGTTCGCAGCATCTTCGCGAGGTTCTGATCGCCAATGGATACAAAACTTAGCACCGATTCCAGTGCCTTCCGTCACTAATCGCGCCCCAGACAGCGTGCTAGAATCGAGCTTCCGAATCCGAAAACTAGAGCATTTCTTCCAACTTCAATGACCAAATCGTCAGTTGCAACTCAAGCAGTCGATTCACTCAAAGAGAAGATTCAGCAACGTCAGGCTCGGATCGGCATCATCGGCCTCGGCTACGTGGGACTGCCGCTCGCTTTGCTGTTTACGGAGCAAAAGTTCCGCGTTACCGGCTTCGACATCGATCAGAACAAAGTTGACACTCTCACCAAGGGTGGATCCTACATCTACCGCATTGGCGCGGAAGAAATCCAGGCCGCCAGCACGCGCGGGTTTCGTGCCACCTCTGACTACGCCCACATCGAAGAGATGGACGCCATCATCATTTGTGTCCCTACTCCGCTCGATCAATATCACGAGCCTGACCTCAGTTTTATCACCGATACCACGCACGCCATCGCTCCGCACCTGCAACCGGGCCAGTTGGTGGTCCTGGAAAGCACTACCTATCCCGGCACGACAGAAGAAGTGATGGTGCCGATTCTTGAAAAAGAGAACAAACTCGGCCTGAAAGTGGCGCGCGGCGAGGGCAGCGGCGAGAAACAGTTCTTTGTCGCCTTCTCTCCTGAGCGCGAAGATCCCGGCAACACCACGGTTGCACGCCGCGACATTCCCAAAGTTGTAGGTGGAGTCAATCCCCAGGCTTCTGAGTTGGCAGGGGCCCTCTACGGCTCCATTTTCAATCGTACCGTTCCCGTCTCTTCCCCGGCTGCGGCTGAAATGACGAAACTGCTCGAAAATATCTACCGCTGCGTCAACATCGCGCTGGTCAACGAACTGAAGCTGCTCTGCCTTCGCATGGGATTGGACATCTGGGAGGTAATCGAAGCCGCATCCACCAAACCTTTCGGCTTTCATCCTTTTTACCCGGGTCCCGGGTTGGGCGGACACTGCATTCCGGTTGATCCTTTCTATCTGTCGTGGAAGGCCAAGGAGTGGGACTTCCGCACGCGTTTCATCGAACTGGCCGGCGAAATAAATACCAACATGCCGTACCATGTGCTGGCGTCAATCGGCGGAGCGCTGAACGGTCACAAGAAATCCTTGAATGGTTCGCGCGTCCTCATCCTCGGCGTAGCTTACAAAAAAGATATCGACGATCTTCGCGAATCGCCTGCTCTGACAATTATTGAGCTTCTGCAGAAAGAAGGTGCGCAGGTCAGCTATCACGACCCTTACTTCCCCTTTATCGGCAAGGGACGTAAGTATGACTTGCAGATGAAGCGATCGGAGTTGGTCGATCTCGGCCGCTACGATTGCATCGTGATCGTCACCAACCACTCGGATTATGACTATCCCGGAATCGTGGCTCAGGCTCAGTTAGTGGTGGATACGCGGAACGCGACCAAAGGCATCGACAGCCCAAAAATTATCCGCTGCTGATTGAGGCGGAAGCTGTTTTCTATTTACGGCGTGCGGTCTTGGTCTTTGGAATGGCGCGTTTGTTGACGTGCCCTGCAGGACTCCCATCTTTTCCAAATACCCTGGCGAAGATCTTGTCCACGTTCTTCAACTGACGCGATAGGTCGAAAGCGTACTCAAGTTGTTTCCGCGGAACCTTGGCCGCAATCTCCTTATCGGCTAACACCAGTTGGTGAAAGTCCAAACCTTCCCTCCAGGCACGCATCGCATGGGTCTGCACGGTGCGGTAAGCGTCTTCGCGCGAAACCCCTTGTTCAACCAGATCGAGCAGAAGCTGTCCGCTGAATATCAATCCGCGCGTGCTCTCCAGGTTAGCCCGCATGCGCTCCGGATACACAAACATGGCTTCAATCAGATTCGACGTTTTGTTTAGTAGATAATCAGTGAGCGTGGTCGAGTCCGGCAGGATCACTCGTTCGACCGAAGAATGCGAGATATCGCGTTCGTGCCACAGCGCCACGTTTTCAAATCCGGCCTGCGCATTGCTTCGCACCACCCGCGCCAACCCACTGATCTGCTCGCTGGTCACGGGATTCCGCTTGTGCGGCATCGCCGATGACCCTTTCTGCTTCTCGCTGAAATATTCCTCCGCTTCACGGACTTCGGTCCGCTGCAGATGCCGAATCTCGGTGGCGACTTTGTCTAAGGTTGAAGCGATCACCGCCAATGTCGCCAGGTACTGCGCATGGCGGTCGCGCTGAATCACCTGGGATGAAACCGCAGCCGCCTTCAATCCCAACCGCGCGCAGATTTTCTCTTCGATTTCCGGTGTGAGATGAGCGAAGATGCCCACCGCCCCGGAGAACTTCCCGACTCGCATGTCCTCAGCTGCCGCGGCAAAGCGTGCAATGTTTCGCTGCATCTCCGAATACCAGTTCGCCAGCTTAAAGCCGAATGTAATCGGCTCCGCGTGAATGCCGTGCGTGCGCCCCACCATCGGCGTGTCTTTGAATTCCCAGGCACGGCGCTCGAGTACCTGAGCAAACCGCTCGAGATCTAGCGTAATAAGAGCCGACGCCTGCTTGATCAGCAAAGCCTGCGCCGTGTCGACCACATCGTTCGACGTAAGCCCGTAGTGAAACCACCGCGCATGCGGCCCGACGATCTCGGCCACAGCGGTGGTAAAAGCAATCACATCGTGGCGCACCTCGGCTTCAATCGCGTGAATGCGCTCGACGCTGAAGTCCGCACGCTCCCGGATGGCCTTAGCGGCCTCTTTGGGGACCATCCCCACCTCGGCCAGTGTCTCCGTAGCCGCGACCTCGACGGCCAGCCATGTGCGAAAGCGGTTTTCATCACTCCAGATGCGGCCCATTTCCGGGCGAGTGTAACGCGGGATCAACGCAGTGCGCCTCCTGTCAGTGCCCCTGGAAAAGAACTAGAGATTCTAAATGGATTGCGGAAAAGAGGCCAGCGCGAGGGGGCAGTTCAGATGCCCGTCCCGCATAGCCCACGAAGAGTCCCTCTGGCGCGCTTCGACTCGCCTGATAATATCGTTACACGATATACTAGTTTACGTTACGCTGGATCGGGACACGATACAATCAGCAGAAATGAAGAAGCTCACTTTGTCGGATTATCAGGCGCTCGCCGAGTTCCGCTACCAGATCCGCCGCTTTCTCCACTTCAGCGAGCAAGTGGTGAAGGAAGCCGGGCTGGAGCGAGGCCAGTATCAGCTCATGCTGGCCATCAAAGGCATGCCTGCGGGAGTGCGCCCGCGAATTCGTGAACTCGCCAACCGCATGCAAATCCGCCATCATAGTGCAGTCGAACTGGTAAACCGCCTGGAAGCTGGGGGATTCGTGCACCGTACGCGCGCCCGGCATGACCGCCGCGAAGTCCTCCTTGCCCTCACTCCTAGGGGTGAAAGAGTGTTGGGTGAACTGGCCCTGCATCATCACGACGAACTGCGCAGCGCCGGCCCGGAGCTCGTCACCGCCCTTCGCCGCATCATGCGCGCGGGAGGCGATCCCGCGACGGATTCCGCTATGAAAGAGCGTATGAGCAAATCATGAGCAAGCCTGCTGCAAAACCAAAACCGATCGCCGCGGTCTTCGTCGCGGAAGCGACTGGGGGTCATGCTTTCATTATTCCAGCCCTCATCGGCGCAGCGGTGGCTTACGCCGTCTCCGGCGACGCTTCAGCCTCCGGCGACCAGCGCCTGCATGAAGGCGCGAAGGTGCGTGAGTTCTAGGAAAGTACTTTCCCAAAATGACCCGCGGGCAGGTTGCAATCGGCCGCTGTGGCATCCATCTTGGTATTGCTAACCGACCACCTCTTTGAGTATTCTTCCGCCGTCCCCAGAACCCAGGGCATTCTGCGGGAAAGGTGTATCCGATGGCGATAGCTGAACTCAAGCAATCACCTTTGTACCCCAGCAGCCCACATCTGCGTGCGGCCGTGCCTGACGGGCCGCCCATATTCCTCTGCTGTCGATCTGCTTGTTTACTCGTCAAACATCCGATTCAGCAATAAGACAATTTTGATTCCGAACCCGGGAGACGCAATGTCAAAGCTACAAGTTAGATTGATCTGGATTAGTTTTTTCGCAATTGCATTCGTTGCCCAAGCCTTCGCCCAGGGTGGCGCCACGGGCGCGATCAACGGCACGATAGAAGATCCCAGCGGCGCTGTTGTGGCCAACGCTGCGGTGCGCATCACCAATCAGGAGACCGGCGAACTCGAGCGCAACGCATCTTCCGGCACTGATGGTTCGTTTACGGTTCCCCTTCTGCCCGCGGGCGTTTACACCGTAATGGTCCACGAAGCCGGATTTGCCGATTCCACCTTTCGCGATATCACTGTGCGCGTGACCGAAACAACACGCCTGATCGCCAAACTCAAACCCCAGGCCGTGCAGCAACAAGTTGAGGTGGAAGCGGAAGTACAGCAGGTGGATACTACCGATGCCACAACCGGCCAGGCGATTGAAGCGCAAACCATCCGCAACCTGCCGCTCGCTACGCAGAATTTTCAACAGTTGCTCACGCTCTCCAGCGGTGCGCAGGGCGAATTAAACGCAGCTTCTCAGTTGGGGCGCGGCAACGTGCGCATCGAAGTGAACGGGCAGCGCGAAGACAATAACAATTATCAGATCGAAGGGATCAGCGCCACCGATTACAACGTGGCCGAGTTGACCACCACGCCATTGCCCAATCCCGCCGTAATCGGGGAGTTTAAGGTACAAACTTCGCTATATGACGCCACGCAAGGGCGTAATGGAGGCGGAGACATCAATGCCATCCTGAAAACCGGCACCAACACTTTTCACGGTGAGGCTTACGAGTTCTTCCGCAATACGGTTTTGGACGCAAACGATTACTTTCTTAATCAGGCGGGGGAGGCAAGGCCGGTAATCCAGCAGAATATTTTCGGCGGCGATGTAGGAGGTCCGATTGGCCGCGGCGGCAAACTCGGCTTTTTCTTCGTCAACTACTCCGGCACGCGCCAGCGCAGCGGCGATTCGCCGGGAACAATCATCAGCACTCTCATTCCATATATCCCCGCGGCAGATCGCGTCCCGTCCGGTTACGCAGCCCTAGAATCTGTATTCAACATTCCGAGCATCGATCCAGTCGCGGCCTCGCTCATCGCATTCAAGAGCAATCAGTTTGGCGCGGCCGGCAATGGTTATCTTTATCCTTTGCCCAACGCCCCTGCCGGAACGGCCGCCGGCACGGTCGTTCCTTTCACGGTCAGCAAACCGGGATCCTATACCGATAATCAGTTCACCGCCGTCTGGGATCGAGAATTCCGGAACTCGAACGACAAACTATCCGCACGATTCTTCTTCCAGGATTTTCAGTCGAATGTGCCCTTCGGCGCCGGAGGGCTGCAGGCTTCCCTCGGCGGCAGCATCAGCAGCGGCGATCTAAACTTTCCCTACCAGCTTCCGGTTAACGATCGGGTGTTTTCGTTGACGGAAACTCACGTTTTCAGCTCCGTCCTGGTCAACGAGTTCCGCCTCGGCTTCGTCCGCATCAACAACAGTGACATCAATGTCCCGCCCGTCACAGCGGCTCAAGCCGGCATCGACCGTCCCACCAACAATCTCACCGACAACATTTACAAATTCACATTCGTCAGCTCCGGCTTCCAGTTCGGACCGACGCCCCAGGCCAATCAATATCAGGCGCAAAACAACCTCAGCTTTATCGACACGCTGGGCTGGATCAAAGGCAAACACAGCTGGCGCTTCGGCGGCGAGTTCATCCCGGTCCAACTCAACAAGAAATTCCCGCAGGTATTCAACGGACAACTTTATTTTGGCGACTCCACAACCACGACCGCTCCGGGGTGCGCCTCCGCGACTCCGTGTCCGGTCAGCGATGTCGGCAACTTCCTTAACGGTAGCCCCGAATTCAGCTTCGGCGGCGGGGGCGTCTACAACCACAACTATCGCCAGAAAAACTCCGCCGTCTTCGCTCAGGACGACTGGAAGGCCACGCAGAACTTAACTTTGAATCTCGGCCTGCGCACCGAGTTCTTCGGCGCCTGGACCGACAATGCCTGCCACATCGGCAACATGGAATCCGACCTCACCAAATCCGGTAATTACCCCTTCATCTATCCCAAATGCGTGGACAAGCTCGGCGTGCCCGGACTCAGCGGAAATGCTGCGGGATCGACTTTCAATAACAGCGTCTCCACCGGCATCGGCCCGCGCGTGGGCTTCGCCTATGATTTTCTCGGCCGCCACAACACCACGATTCGCGGCGGGTACGGCATTTTCTACGTTCGCGAAGACGTGGGAGCGGTCGATCAGCTCAGTTTCCAATCGCCGTTCATCCCCATCGTGTTTTTCCCTTCGACGCCGGGATTCACTATGTCTGATTTTTTTACGGGAACCCCGGCCACAAATTCCAACGCTGTACCCGCGGCTGGGCAGTTGTCAGGGGCATGGCTGCCATGCCTTTCGCAACTTACGGGATTCGTAAATAACGATCCAACACAGGCGGGTATTTACAACGGATGCACCGGCCCGGGCGTAAATCCCACGCAAAATCTTTTTGTATTGGAAGTCCCGCGGCACTTCGTCGTTCCCAATACCCAGCAATGGAACTTTACTGTGCAGAACGATCTGGGCCACAAGTGGGTTCTTGAACTGGGATATGTTGGAACCAAGGGCACTCACCTGCGCGAGACGCGCGACGCCATCCAGTCGGTAAACGCCACTCCCGCGAACCCGTTCACCGTCACCGACACCAGCGGCACTACATTTCAAATCACCAACAACACATTTGCCAACGCCATCGCGCGTACGCCCACGCCCGGACTGAATGGCTACTCCGGCTATCAAATTTTCGCCAACGACGCGTACTCGATTTACCACTCTCTGCAGGCAACGCTTTCACGCCGCTGGCAGCGCGGGTACATCCAGGCCGCCTACACTTTTTCCAAAAACATCGACGCAACTTCCACTGGAAACACGGCTAACAACACCGCCTTCAATGACGAAAGCACGATAAACGCCTCCCGCGGAATTTCGGACTTCAATCGTCCGCAGGTGTTCAAGCTCAGCTACGTCTATGAGCTTCCGTTTCACCCTCATGCCTCCGGATTCGCGCGCGCAGCGCTGGGTGGATGGTCGATCAGCGGGGTAACCAGTTTCCAGTCTTCCCTGCCCTTCTCCGTCCTCGATTCCAACGGCGGCAACGCCTTCCTTGGCGCGGGAACATCGCCGGTGAGCGCGAGTCTGGCTTCTGGCGCAACCATAGCGGAAGGCAAGAGCCACGGCAGCGTAACGCAACGGCTAAGCGGATGGTTGAATCCGGCGGCGTTCACCACTGCACCGCTGCTCTATCCAGGTAGTCCCAGCAACCCTCAGCCCGGAACCTGTGCGTTTAGTAATAATTTCTGCACCACCGGTTTTGGAAATCTCGGCCGCAACATTTACCGCGGTCCGTTCCAGCAGAACTGGGATTTCTCTCTTATCAAACACTTCGCCCTGACCGAACGGCAGGATATCCGCTTCGCTGCCGATTTCTTCAACCTCTGGAATCACCCGAATTTCGGCACGCCTCTGGTAACGGACTACGAGCAGTATCTCGCCTGGGCGGGAGGACCGCAGACCAGTCCCGATCCCTTTGGCGAAATCGTAAACACAACCGGTACTCCCCGCCTGATCCAGTTCTCGCTGCGCTGGGCGTTCTGATTCGAGATTGCGGAGCAGATCGGTACCGTGATTTAAAAGGGCGCGGCTTCTAGCCGCGCCGTAAACAGCTCTAAACAAGAAAATGGCGGGCTTCAGCCCGCCATTGTCCAAATATCTCAGTGAATTATTGCCGCTTCTGCGCCTCCGCGATCAGCGGCCGCAGCGCATCTACGGAAAATCCCAAGGTGCCGCCGGAAAAACCGTCGATGTAAGCCGAGTTCACCCCAATCACTTCGGCGTTTGAATTAAACACCGGCCCGCCACTGCCGCCGTGCGCCGTGGGCGCGTCGTAGATTAATTTGTCGCCGACCACGTCTCCTAAATGTCCGCACGTTGTCGAAGGGCGGATAAGCGACAACGCAGCCAGTTCGCTCACAGCCGTGATGTCGCCGTGCCGGTACGCCAGGCGCTGATATATTCCGGTCGGCGACTTGGCCACCATTCCAGCGACCCCCATGGGATAGCCGATCACCGTGACCAACTCGCCGGGCAGAGCAATCCCTTTCGCAAGCGGCAGAACTGCAAGCCCGCGCACCACATTTTTATCCTGAACCTTTAAAACTGCGAGATCGCCGTTGGAAGAAACTGCGCCTGCAGTCAAATTCACCGGTGTTGGCGATCCCGGGAAGAACACAACCATGCTCTCCAGCGTCGCTGTCGCTCCGCGGTGCATAAGATCTTCCGCCTCGCTATCGCCATACCAAGGTTCGGCCACGTGCCGATTCGTGGCAAGCAGTCCGTCTCCTACAAGAAATCCAGTCCCGGACACTCGCGCCCGGATAGCCGCAGGTTTGTTGGCGAAGCCAACCTGGTATACACCGTAAATGTAGCCAATAGAATTGCGATATCGGCTGAGCACCAGCGCCGGCATCGCTTGCTCTCTTTGCAGTTGCTCCACTTGCTCGGTGAGAGCGTGCACCTGTTGCGGAAGATCCTGCGGCTGTGCCGCCTTCTCAGCCGCCGGCGCATAGTAATGGAACATGGCGGCCACACCGATCAGCAGCGCTATCCCCAACACCGCCTGGACGGTCTGCTGCCAGCTCTCGCTGACGGGACTCGGTCTTTCTGGTACGTCAGTTTCGGACATGGGCGCGCATCCCCGCTTGTGAAGCCCCCCCCGCAAAATGATGCACGAGCGCTGATAAAGGGGATTCGCCATCTTCCCTTGCCCGGCGAGGCTTTTCCACGGTACGGAAGATGATGAACGGGAGTACCGAAAGTGCTTAAAGAATGGCTGCTCGCCGCGATTGACTTAAGAAATCGGTAACTCAGATTAGGATTTTGCTAACCCCAGCCGCTTCGATATTTCGTCGTACCGAAATCCTTTCCCGGGTACGTACGGCTGCACCCATTCGCCGTCGATAACGAACTGCGGGATGGCGCGCTTTCCGGTGCGTTTTACGATTTCTTCGACAGCGCCGGGGGTGGTTTCAATATCGATTTCTTTGTAAGGGATATTGTGTTTCGCCAAGAAGCGTTTTGCTTCCCGACAGTCCGGACACCAGGCTGAAGAGTAGACGATAAGTTCCATAAACCTCGCGCAATCTGAATCTTGAGACAGTACTTACTCGTACTTCCATCCTACACGTGTTCAAGTTCAGACAGCGTGCGCTCATTCACCACATTGCCCGTATTCAGCGTGGAAGCCGGCTCAAACAAGAGAATCCAGCACTCTTCCTCTGCCACAGGACGATGTTCCACACCGCGTGGCACCACGATAAACTCGCCTTCCTCAATCCATTCCTGCCGATCGCGAAACTCCATGCGAAACCGCCCTCTGACCACGAGAAAAAGTTCGTCTTCATTCTCATGATGATGAAACACAAATTCGCCTTTCAGCTTATCGAACTTTACCATCTGCCCATTCAGTTCAGCTCCCACATAAGGCTTCCAATACTCCGAGATTTGAGCGAATTTTTCTGCAATGTTAACCTTCTGCATTTTGCCTCCTGGGAAAGCGCCCGTCACTCTGGAAAAATAAGATTCGTGTCCTCAACAATGGTCGCAAAACTTCTGAAGGGCTTGCCTCGCTGGCGATGCACTTCCGTGTCTGACGCGTGGTCCGGCGCTGCCGGCCCTGTGCTAACCTGACTCCAACGCATCCCCTTCTTTCGAGGTGCTCCATGCAACGCTGCCGCCTTCTGCCCCTCTTGGCACTCTTTCTTTGCGCTTCTCTTCATGCTCGATGTCAATCCTGCAGCGGAATGAGTCTTGGGCGTGGCGCCAGTCTCAACGGCTTCCTTCCCTTTCCCGCCGACAACGCATGGAATCGAGACATCTCCAGCGCCCCGGTCGATCCCAACTCAACCAACATCATCAATTACATCGGAGCCACAACCCCGCTGCATCCCGATTTTGGCGCGGGCCTTTACGACGGACAAACCATTGGCATTCCTTACGATATCGTGAGCGGCTCGCCGTTTGTGGCGATCGATTACACGGCGTACGGTTCAGAAAGCGATCCCGGCCCCATGCCAGTTCCGAAGAACGCGCCCATCGAAGGCTATCCCAAGCCCGGCAACGGCGACCGTCACGTGCTCATACTCGATCGCGACAACTGTTGGCTCTATGAACTATACGGTTCATATCCGCAGAAAAACGGAAGCTGGGATGCAGCCTCCGGCGCGGTCTGGGATCTTCTGAACGACGAGCAACGGCCGTACACGTGGACCTCGGCAGATGCTGCAGGCCTTTCGGTTTTCGCAGGCCTCGCCCGCTACGACGAGGTCGCCAGCGGCGAAATCCGGCACGCTTTGCGGTTCACCCTGCAAAACAGCGAGAACGCCTTCACGCCACCAGCCTCGCACTGGGCAGGCAATTCCACTGATCCCGACGCTGCCCCAATGGGCATGCGCATGAGATTACAAGCTTCTTACGATATTTCTTCGTTCCCGCCACAGGCGCAAACGATCCTGGCCGCGCTTAAAACGTACGGCATGATCATGGCCGACAACGGCAGTTCCATGTTCATCACCGGCGATCCCGACAATCGCTGGAACAACAACGATCTCGCGACTCTAAAACAGGTTCCTGCCTCCGCTTTTGAAGTCTTGCTGATCGATCCCCTCTACACAGCTAGCAATGTCCCAACCGGCCCGGTGCCGGTAATTAGCAGCTTCACGGCAAATCCGCAAACCGTTTCCTCGGGTCAGCCTGTGACATTGAACTGGAGCGTTTCCGGAGCCTCATACTTCGTGGTCTCGCCACAAGTGGGAGCTGTGCGCGGAAGTTCTGTAACCGTCACGCCGACGAAAACTACCACCTACACACTGTACGGAACCAACGCCTATGGCCGCTCGACGGCCACAGTAAATGTGACAGTGCAATAGGAAACAACGGGGGATCACAGCAATCGGCCGCCCACTCGATCGAAGGCTTGACAGCTGTTAATGCCGACGAGGATTTGACAGTCCCGGAAGGTATATATTATGGTATATACCATGCGGCGAACCGCCAAACTTTTCCGCAATGGCCGCAGCCAGGCCGTCCGACTACCGTCGGAATTTCGTTTTGAAGGCTCGCAAGTTTACGTTCGCCGCGACCCCGCGACCGGCGACGTCATCCTGTCGCGCCGCCCTGAGTCATGGACCGAGTTTTTCGAGCTAATGAAAACCATCGAACTCCCGAACGACTTTCTATCCGGACGCCACGATTCTCCACCGCAGAAGCGCGACATGTTCTAGATGCCAGTCCGCTATCTTCTCGATACCAACACGGCCAGCTACATCATCAAAGGAAATTTTCCGCGCGTTCGCGAGCGCCTGCTGAGAATCGCTATGACTGACGTCGGTCTCTCCGTGATCACCGAAGCCGAGTTGCGCTTTGGCGTGGCGCGTCGACCGGATGCTTCCAAGCTGCAAATGGCAGTCGAGGAGTTTTTGCTGCGCGTCGACCTGCTGCCTTGGGATTCGTTGGCCGCGCAACACCATGCGCGGCTGCGCGCCAATCTGGAGGCGCATGGAGAACCAATGGGTAACATGGACATGATGATCGCCGCGCAAGCGCTTGCGGTGCAAGCCGTGCTGGTGACGAGCGACCGTGTCTTTCGTCGCGTGAAGGGGCTGCAACTGGAAGATTGGACAAAGCCGTAATTGGGGAGGGCGCTGCAAGGAAAAAGCCGCCGACATTCGCCGGCGGCTTCCTGCAGAAGTTTGATCTTGATCACAAACCCGGCGTTCCAGCACCCAAATGCCCGCCATGCAGAGTCATGTGCACGCCGCGCTGGCTGTTCACCCGGGTCGTCGTAGTCCAGTCCACATCATCCGCGCTGAGCACGCCGCCGCCTCCGTTGGCCAACGTGTAAGTGATGCGTCCGTCCTGATATTGATAATTCCCCAGGGAGAGGAGGGTGCCTGACTTCAAGATGAACACCGGCACGCCCGGAGATGCGGTCACGACTGGCGTGCTCACGTTCTGCGTCACCAGGCTGGCGTAAGAGAGGCGTGGTACGTCCACTGTTGCAGAAACCTGAGCGTTCGCAGTCTGGACGCTTCCTCGAATTGATAGCGTTGGACGTGCCCCCAGACTCCCAGATTCCGAGTATGAATCTCTTTGGGGACGGTTGGTGAAGTAGTGCCAACCAGGGGCCAGCGATGCCACCTGTGACTGCGGTATCTGCACATCATCCATCAGCCGCAGGCTAATCACCGTTTCGCCCTTGAGCGTTGGCCGCGGCCCCCGCGCCGGCAACATGATCACCTTCCAGGGCCACAGAGGCGGAAGCATCCATTCGACAACATCGCGCTTAGCGTGGCCTTTACCATCGATCTTGCCTTGCTTATCGACCTTGTAACCGCGCGTCGCGATCACCTTTGTTTCCAACGGCAGATCGCCGCTGGGCAACCCAATGCGATCAAACTGGATTTTGAGATATCCCTTGCCGAAGAAGTGCCCAGGGTCTTTTTCGGCTTCGAGATGGCCGACCAGATAGCTTCCCCGCGGAAACGCCTGTTGGCCAAACTCCGTAACTCCGCGCAGGTGGCAGAGCACCGGATCTCCTACATCGGCGGTGGCCGAGGAGAAATTGGGTTCATTGAGAGTGCATTGCAAAAGAGTGCCGGCGGGCAGGACGACTTCCCGCGCGCTGGCCTCCGCAGCGATACCTAATACGCTGAGTATTAGTGTGGCGTAAACCATACTGCACTTCATACATCCTCCTCGGAATCGCACACCCCTTGTCTGCCCGCCCAAATCGCCGGCAGTTTTGAACCTTGAACCCCAAAACCGCCGCAGTGTTGCGCATCTAATCACAATTTTTTACGAAGGTCAATCGGGTGAATTGGAAAAATCTTCCGGTTCGCCCATTTTGTGAGTTCGGTGAGAGCAAACTAAAGCCGCTCCGGCAAGTTAAAGAGGAGTGCGGTAGGTGTTATCGGCTGCGAACTGATTCTTCTTTAGGGGAGCGGAAGGTGAAAAGAGTGTTATGCCCATTCAAATCTTTCTTCAATAAATGTGGGGAAAAGTCCCGGCAGTAAACAAGCTCTGGGTCAGGACGGTGGCTGAAAAACAAAGAGCCGCCAGCTTTTCGCTGACGGCTCATAGCTGATGGCTGAAAGCTGTCTTAGCTATTCTCCGGTTCTTGTTCATCGGCTCGCGCCTTTGATCCACGCTTCTTTCAGACCCCGCCTTGCAACGACGCCCTTGCGCTTCTCTAGCCCTTCACCTCCACCAGGTTGGGCAGGGGACTTTCACCCCCAAGCTGTCGAACATGTTCGGCACACAAAACAAAAGCCGCCAGCTTTCGCTGACGGCTTCAATCTCATCAACTACGCGGGCGAGGGCGCCCGCGCCACACTAGCTATTCTCGTACAACAACACGCCCTCGGTCTTCTCCGCATCCACCGGACGATAGAACAGCTTGTTATCTTCTAGAAAGACCTCGATAAACGCCGGACGCGTAGTAATCGTTCCCTGAATCAACGCCTCCGACAGGGGGTCTTCAATGTACTTCTGCAGCGCCCGACGCAGTGGCCGCGCTCCGTACGAGCGGTCCGTCAACGTCTGGTTGAGAATCCACTTCTTGGCTTCATCGGCCACCGAAACGGTAATCGACTTCTGCGCCAGGTTCGTGTTGAGCTGCGTGACCATGAGTTCCAGAATCTGGATTAGGTCCCCCTCGCTCAAAGCCAGGAACAGAATGATTTCATCCAAACGGTTCAGGAATTCGGGATTGAAGGTGCGGCGAACCTCGCCTTTCACCATTTCCTCAACCTTGCCCGAAACCATGTCATCCGCCGTCGACTGGAACCCGAAGCCCTCGCGCTTCTGCAAGTGCCGTGCTCCAATATTCGACGTCATGATGAGAATCGTATTCTTGAAGTCGACCGTATTCCCCAAACCGTCGGTCAACTGGCCGTCTTCAAAAACCTGCAGCAGGATGTTGAACACATCCGGATGCGCCTTCTCGATTTCGTCGAGCAGAACGACAGAATATGGCGCCCGCTTGACACGTTCCGTCAACTGGCCGCCCTCTTCGTAACCCACATATCCCGGAGGCGAGCCAATCAGCTTCGAAACCGAATGCTTCTCCATGAACTCGGACATGTCGAAGCGAACCAAAGCTTTCTCGGTGCCGAACATGAATTGAGCCAGGGTGCGAGCCACTTCGGTTTTGCCCACGCCAGTCGGGCCCAGGAACAGGAACGACCCAATCGGCCGATTCGGGCTCTTCAATCCCGCGCGCGAACGGCGAATTGCTCGAGCCAGCGCGCTGATTGACTTATCCTGAGAGATGATCCGCTTGTGCAGCTCTTCTTCGATGCGGAGCAGTTTCTGCGTTTCTTCTTCTTTGATCGAAGTAATAGGAACGCCGGTCCAGCGCGAAACGACATCTTCGATGTCTTCGCGGCCAACAACGCCCGTGGAAGACTCATCCAGATGATATTTCTCGCGCAGCGCTCGCAGGTTCTCGCGCTCTTTACGCTCTTCATCCGAGTAGAAGCGCGCTTTCTCGAACTCGTGGTTCGCGATCGCGTTCTCCATGCGATGCACGATGAACTTGATCCTCTTCTGAACTTCGCTGATCTCTTCCGGCTGTGAAGTCTGTCGGAGCTTTACACGTGCGCCGGCTTCGTCCACGAGATCGATTGCCTTATCCGGCAGGAAGCGATCCGGAATATATCGATTCGAGTGTGAAACCGCGAAGTTTATCGCATCGTCGGTGTAAGTAACAGCGTGAAATTTCTCGTACCGGTCTTTGATTCCGAACAGAATCTTCACCGCATCCACTTCGTTCGGAGGGGGAACCTTCACTGCCTGGAAGCGCCGCTCCAGCGATCGATCCTTCTCAATCGACTTCCGGTACTCACCCGGCGTGGTAGCCCCGATGCACTGAATCTCGCCACGCGACAAAGCCGGCTTCAGAATGTTCGCAGCATCGAGCGAGCCTTCAGCGGACCCCGCGCCGACCAGGGTATGCAACTCATCGATGAAGATAATGGAATTCTGCGACTCCATCAGTTCCTTCATGATGGTCTTCAGACGCTCTTCGAACTGCCCACGGTACTTGGTTCCAGCGACGATAAGAGAAAGATCAAGAGCAAGAATTCTCTTGTCCGCCAGGAACGATGGAACCTCTCCATCAGCAATCCGCTGCGCCAAACCTTCCACGATAGCGGTCTTGCCCACCCCCGGCTCGCCGATAAGCACAGGATTATTCTTCGTTCGCCGACACAAAATCTGAACCACGCGCTCCAGTTCGTTATCCCGTCCCACCAGCGGATCAAGCTGGCTATCCATCGCGGCCTGCGTCAGGTCGCGCGAAAACTCGCTCAACAAGGACGACTCTCGCTGCCGTTGCGGCTGCGCCTTTTCCTGGCTCGTTCGCGCCAGTTCTTCGCGAATGCTCGAAAGTCTCAACCCGCGTTCATGCAAAATTTCCGCGGCAAAGCACTTCTCTTCCCGCAGTAGTCCCAGAAGTAAATGCTCGGTTCCGATATGCCGATGCGAAAGCCGCTCTGCCTCTTCCGCGGCATAGGCCAACACGCGCTTGCACTCGTTGCTCAGCGGCAGGTCCACCGACGTCGACACCTTCTCCCGAATCGTCGTGTGACCTTCAATTTGCTTGCGGATGGATTCAACCGAGGCGTGCGACCGGAGGAATCGATTGGTGAGCGCTTTGTCTTCGCGCAGCAGCCCCAGCAGCAGGTGCTCCGTCTCTATATAAGGAGACCCGAACTGGCTGGCTTCGTAGCGCGCAAAAAAGATTACGCGTCTGGCTTTCTCCGTATAGCGTTCAAACATATTGCCCTTCCCCTGAACCCTTCCGGCCGAGGAGGCGCTTAGTCCTGCTCGACCTGCCAAAAACCGGTTGCCGTACGGTGACTGCCCTGCATTCTTTTTATCGTCCTAACCTCATTATGCAATCAAACGGCCACCGAACCCAAGTACTCAAACGTTTTTATAATGTTACCGAAGGAACCTGTTGAAATCCCTTTCGGCTACCGACCCATCCCAGTTTCTTGCACTTTGTCTTACTAATCCTTCACTTCTTTTAACACTCTAACCTTAGATGCGGCCTCGGGCTAAGCCGGTAACGACCCCGGCGCGATCTCCTCGACGCGTCCGCGCTGCAACCGCAACACTCGATGGCAGCGCCGCGCAAATGACAAGTTGTGGGTTGCAATTAAAGAGGTGAGTTGATGCTCGCGATGTAATCGCGCAATCAATTCGAAGACCGCTTCCGCCGTGTGCCCGTCCAAATCTCCGGTAGGTTCGTCGGCCAGCAACAGCTTCGGACCGGTGATGAGCGCCCGCGCCAAAGCCACCCGCTGCTGCTCTCCGCCCGAAAGCTCTCCCGAGCGGTGATGCCCACGTTGCTCCAGCCCAACCTCGCGCAACCAACGCGAAGCCTCCGGAGCCGCATCAGCCCAGCTGCGCCCTCGCAACAGCAAGGGCATGGCAACATTCTCCGCCGCCGTGAATTCGGGCAGCAGATAATGAAACTGCCACACAAACCCAGCTTCGCGATTGCGAAATTCCGCTGCCTGGTCCGCCGATAGCGAATTCAGCTTCAATTGGGCGCAGTATACGTCACCTGCCGAAGCCCGTTCAAGAGCGCTGACGATGTGCAACAAGGTACTCTTCCCCGCTCCCGACTCGCCGACGATGGCGAGCATCTCACCCCGCTTCACCTCAAACGATAAGTTCTCAAAGAGCACCAGATCCGATTCGCCGGACCGAAAAACTTTCTTCAACCCCGTTACCCGAAGCAGAGCTTGGCCGTCCGATTGAAGCTCCGTCACTTGCGTTAGATGCACTCCGCCCTCGGTTAGGTCCATCCGGTGCCGCCCGTAGGTGCCAAGCGGCGCGAACAGTAGCCGCGGCCATCTTCTCACATTATGCGCTGAGGACACATGGCCCATTCGAACCATATTGCGAAATTCGCGCGAATGCATTCGTCCCAAGAATCCTTGCCAGTGTATCGTTCATTAGTTTCGGAGGGCAGTGATTCATGTCACGAGAGAAAGAATCAGCAGGTCCATTAAAATTGGGTGCCCCATGTCTCGCTTCTCTTGCGAGACATGGGAGACTGCAGCCGAACTGAGCTTTGACATCGAGGCCACGCGGCGAGACTATTGGTTTGCAGGTCCGCCTTCAAATGCGATCTCACTTTCTTCTGCTAACCTCGGCCTTCCTGTTAACAGCCACAATCTCCACCATCGATCTTGCCAGCGCAAACGCAGACACGAGTCCGCTCGACATCGTGATCTCAGGTGGTCGAGTCATGGACCCCGAATCCGGACTGGATTCCGTCCGCAACGTCGGCATTCGCGATGGCAAAATTGTCGCAATCACCGAAAATGGCCTCGAGGGCAAACAGACGATTAACGCCCGCGGCCTGGCGGTCGCCCCAGGTTTTATCGACCTCCACGAACACGGGCAGGAACCCCGCAATTACGAATTCCAGGCCCACGACGGAGTGACGACATCGCTAGAACTTGAGCGCGGCGTAGCCAATGTCGACAGCTGGTATGCGCAACGGGAAGGCAAGTCGCTGATCAACTACGGTGCCAGCGTCGGGCATATTCCGGTGCGTATGGCAATCATGCACGACCCCGGCACGTTCCTTCCCGTTGGAGATGCTGCGCGCCGCGCCGCCACGGCAGAAGAAGTCGAACAGATTCGCGCCGCCATCGCGAAAGGATTGCAACAAGGCGCACTCGCCGTAGGCATGGGAATCAACTACACCTCAGCCGCGTCGCACGCGGAGATTGTCGAAGTATTTAAGGTGGCCGCCGCGTATCACGCATCGGTCCACGTTCACCTCCGCTACGCCGGGATGAAAGAACCCACCTCCGGCTTGGCTGCGATTGAAGAAGTCATCGCTGCGGCAGCGTCCACGGGTGCTCCTCTGCATGTGGTGCACATCACAAGCATGGGACTGAAAGATACGCCCAGGCTGATCGCGATGGTTGAAGGCGCACGCGCGCGAGGACTCGACGTCACAACCGAAGCCTATCCCTATCCCGCCGGCAGTACGGCCATTGACTCCGCGGTGTTCGACCCGGGCTGGCAGGAAGCCCAAGGGATCACTTACAAAGATCTGCAGTGGGCGCAAACCGGCGAGCGTCTCACCGCCGAAACCTTCGAAAAATACCGCAAGCAGGGCGGAATTGTAATCATCTTCTCCATCCCCGAAAGCGCCGTTCGCGAAGCCCTGGCAAATCCCACCATAATGGTCGCGAGCGACGGCATGCCCATCACCGGCCCCAAGGTTCACCCCCGCGGCCAGGGCACTTTCTGCCGGGTACTTGGCCATTATGTGCGCGAAGAAAAAGTTCTGGACCTGATGACCGCACTCCGTAAGATGACGCTACTCCCCGCGCAACGCCTGGAAAAGCGCGCACCCGTTTTCCAAAATAAAGGCCGCATCCGCGTCGGAGCCGACGCCGACATCACCCTCTTCAACCCCGACACCGTAATCGACAAAGCCACGTTTGAAGACCCGCTCCAGTTCTCTGCCGGAATTTCTTACGTGCTTGTAAATGGCGTACCAGTCGTGAGGGATGGGGCTATTGTTTCCGGCGTCTTCCCCGGCCGAGGGGCACGAGCTCCTATGTCTCGATAGTCTTCGATGTGTAAGCAATCGGTGACCTGGGGGGGCCGTGTCTCGCTTCTTTGGCGAGACTTGGGATTCCGCTACGCCCTAACCTCACTGTCCACACCAGCCAGCGTCCGCAGCGACTCCCCATAAGGCTCCCGCGCAATGCCGCGCTCGGTAATAATCGCCTCCACATATTTCGCCGGTGTCACATCGAACGCCGGATTCTCCACCGACACCCCATCCGGCGTCATCTGCTTGCCGGCAATGTGCGTGACTTCTTTCGGGTTGCGCTGCTCGATCGGAATTTTGCTGCCATCGGGACAGGCCAGGTCAACCGTCGAGATCGGCGCAGCCACATAAAACGGAATGCCATTCTCCTTCGCCAGGACGGCCACGCTGTAAGTTCCAATCTTGTTGGCCACATCGCCGTTGGCCGCGATGCGGTCCGCGCCCACCACAATCGCGCCAATCTTGCCCTGCCGCATGATCGCGCCCGCCATGTTGTCGGAGATGACCGTGGTCGGAATGCCGTCCTTCATCAACTCCCAAGCCGTAAGCCGCGAGCCTTGCAGAAATGGCCGCGTCTCATCCGCATACACATGAATTTTTTTGCCTTGCTCCACGGCGGCCCGAATCACACCAAGAGCCGTGCCATATCCAGCCGTAGCCAGAGCGCCGGCGTTGCAATGCGTCAGCACACCGCCTTCGCGTGGCATGAGCGTTGCGCCGTGCCGCCCCATTGCCTGGTTCGCAGCGATATCTTCCGCATGCATCCGCTTGGCTTCTTCAACAAATTCCTGCTTGATTTGTGCAATCGGACGCACCCGCAGCCGCTCAAATTTTTGCTGCATGCGCTCAATCGCCCAGAAAAGATTCACAGCCGTAGGCCGTGTCTTGCCGATGACCTCACAGATGTGATCAAGTTCCCGCTTAAGCTCGCCAGCGGATTCCGCCTTCGAATGCTTCACCCCAAGCGCGATACCCATCGCCGCCGCCACGCCAATCGCAGGCGCTCCGCGCACAATCATGGTGCGAATCGCATCGGCCACGTGCTCGTAGGTTTTGCAGGTAACGTAGGTTTCTTCCGTAGGCAGCTTCGTCTGGTCGATGAAGCGTACGCCGTTGTCAGTCCATTCCAGTGTTTGAATCATGAGCTCGTCGTTGGTCGTTCGTCGTTTCGGAAATAACTGTGCGTCGAACGTGGAAGAGCGGCGCTTTAGCGCCGCGTCAAGCACATAAAAAACGCCGGGCTTCAGCCCCCGCTTACGCCCGATGCGCCTCGCACCGATTCCGCGGTACGTTCGTCACTGCCGGCCTACCACACATCTCACAGCCTGCCACGACCGCAAATATCCCCGGCTGCGTCTCCTCGCTCTGCAAAACATGCTCTGCCCGCACTTCACTCGCTGTAAAGATCGAAACAAACGGGGCCGGAGCCGCAGCCTTCTCTACATTCGGACGTCCCTTAGCCTCTTCCCGCTCCACCAAACACATCGCGCCGACAACCGTAAATCCAAATTCCCGCGCCGCCTCGATCGCCTGGACTGTAGACGCTCCAGTCGTGCAAACATCGTCCACGATGACAACCCGCGCGCCTTTTTCCCGAAAGCCCTCAATCCGCTGGCCGGTTCCGTGCTGTTTTTCGGCCTTCCGCACCAAAAAGCCGTTCAACTCGCCGCTGACCACCGATACCGCACTCACAATCGGATCCACGCCCATCGTCAGCCCGCCGATAGCCTGCGGCCT
>Ga0116105_1000017_pt1 | contig 68945 bp, 59 predicted proteins | sample June2015DPH_6_20_FD_89716 | JGI IMG/M metagenome (GOLD analysis project Ga0116105, IMG submission 89716) | Peatland microbial communities from SPRUCE experiment site at the Marcell Experimental Forest, Minnesota, USA - June2015DPH_6_10 | ecosystem: Environmental > Terrestrial > Soil > Wetlands >... | reverse complement strand
TTACTCGATGATCTCGGCAACCGCTCCGGCGCCCACGGTGTGCCCGCCTTCGCGAATCGCGAAGCGCAAGCCCTTCTCCAAGGCTACCGGTGTTATCAAAGTGATCTCGCAGGAAATGTTGTCCCCCGGCATCACCATCTCCACTCCCGCCGGCAACTTCACATCTCCCGTCACGTCCGTGGTGCGGAAATAAAACTGCGGCCGGTAACCAGTGAAAAACGGCGTGTGCCGCCCGCCCTCTTCCTTCGTCAACACGTACGCTTCCGCCTTGAACTTGGTGTGCGGCGTAATTGATCCCGGCTTCGCCAGCACCTGCCCGCGCTCCACTTCATCTTTTTCCGTGCCGCGCAGCAGCAATCCCACGTTGTCTCCCGCCATGCCCTCATCGAGCAATTTGCGGAACATTTCAATCCCCGTCACCGTCTTCTTCATCGTCGGACGGAAGCCCACAATCTCAACTTCCTCGCCGACCTTAACTTTTCCCCGCTCGATTCTCCCGGTTACGACAGTGCCGCGGCCAGAAATCGAAAAAATATCTTCGATCGGCATCGCGAACGGCTTATCAATATCCCGCACCGGCTGCGGAATGCTCTTGTCCACCGCGTCCATCAATTCCAGAATCGACTTCTCCCACTTCGGATCGCCTTCCAAAGCCTTCAAAGCCGAACCGCGAATCACCGGCAAAGTGTCGCCAGGATACTGATAGCTCTTCAGCAGCTCGCGCACTTCCAGTTCAACCAGCTCGAGCAACTCGGGATCGTCCACCATGTCGCACTTGTTCAAAAACACCACGATGTAAGGCACGCCCACCTGCCGCGCCAGCAAAATGTGCTCGCGCGTCTGCGGCATCGGACCGTCCGTCGCCGCCACCACCAGAATCGCGCCGTCCATCTGCGCGGCTCCAGTAATCATGTTCTTCACGTAATCCGCATGGCCCGGGCAATCGATGTGCGCGTAGTGCCGGTTCGCCGTCTCGTATTCCACGTGCGACACCGCGATCGTGATGCCGCGCTCGCGCTCTTCCGGCGCGTTGTCAATCGAATCAAACGCGCGGAACGCCACCTTCGGATTGTTCTTCGACAGCACCTTCGTAATCGCCGCCGTCGAAGTCGTCTTGCCATGGTCAATGTGACCAATCGTCCCGATATTTACGTGCGGCTTATTCCGTTCGAATTTCTCTTTCGCCATTTCGCTCTCTGCTCCTCAAGTCCAACTGTTCTGAGTGCTAAATTCCCGGCCCGCCTACTTCTTGGTCTTCTCGCCACTGGCGTTGCCAATAATCTCTTCCGCGATGTTTCCCGGGACCTGCTCGTAATGCGAAAAATGCATCGTAAAGCTGCCCCGCCCCTGCGTGCGACTGCGAATCTCCGTAGCGTAACCGAACATCGCCGCCAGCGGCACGCGCACATTAATGATCTCGGTCCCGCCGCGCGATTCGCGTCCCTGCATCTGTCCGCGTCGTGAATTCAGGTCCGCGATCACCGGTCCCATGTAATCTTCCGGCACCACCACTTCGACGCGCATGATCGGCTCGAGCAATTTCGGATTTGCGCGCTTGCAAGCGTCCTTAAAAGCCATCGAGCCCGCAATCTTGAATGCCATTTCCGAGCTGTCCACGTCGTGGTAGCTGCCATCGGTCAACACAACAGCTGCGTCCACCATCTCGTACCCAGCGAGAACGCCCGTTTCCATCGCTTCGCGCACGCCCGCTTCGATCGGCGCGATGAATTCCTTGGGAATTGCGCCGCCTACGACCTTATCCACAAACAGCAGGCGATGTTCCTTGTCAAAATGCCACTTGCCGCCCTTGCCGCCCGAAACTTGCTTCGCCAACTCGTCAATTTCGTCGGTGGACATCTCGTGCATGTCTTCGTGATTGGAATTCGCGAGCGGATGCACCGTCAATACCGCGTGGCCATATTGCCCGCGGCCGCCGGTTTGCTTGATGTACTTTCCTTCGCCTTCCGCCATCTTCAGAATCGTCTCGCGGTAGGCCACCTGCGGCCGGCCCACATTGGCCTGCACACCGAATTCGCGCATCATGCGGTCCACGATAATTTCCAAGTGCAACTCGCCCATTCCGGAAATCAGTGTCTGATTCGTGTCGTGATCGGTATGCACGCGGAATGTAGGATCTTCCTGCGCCAGCTTGCCCAGCGCGGTGCCCATTTTTTCCTGGTCGGCTTTCGTTTTCGGCTCGATCGCCACCGAGATTACCGGCGCCGGAAAATCAATGTTCTCGAGCAACACCGGCTTTTCTTCATCGCACAACGTGTCGCCGGTGGTCACATTTTTCAGCCCGACGCACGCAGCGATGTCGCCCGCCTCGATGGATTCGATCTCTTCGCGCTTGTTCGCGTGCATGCGCAGCAAACGTCCAATGCGCTCGCGCGTCTTGCGCGTTGAGTTGTAAACATTCTGTCCAGCCTTCAACACGCCGGAATAAACGCGAATGTAAGTCACGTGGCCGACGAACGGGTCGGTCATGATCTTGAACGCCAGGGCCGCAAACGGCTGATCGTCCGAAGCGCGGCGCAAAATCGGCTCATCGCCGTTCGGGTCCGTGCCCTCGACCGGCGGCACATCCGACGGCGCCGGCAGATAATCCACCACCGCATCCAGCAACGGCTGAATGCCCTTGTTCTTGAACGCGGAGCCGGCGAGCACCGGAACCAATTTCAACGCAATCGTCGAACGCCGCAGCGAAGCGCGCAGTTCCGCAGGCTCTAGCTTATGCTGTTCGAGATATTTGGTCAGTATGGCGTCGTCGTGCTCGGCAATGTACTCCACTACTTTTTCGCGATGCTCTTTGTAAAATTCTGGCGTCAGCGCCGAAGCCTTCACCGCGACTTCCAGCGCCGGATGCTCTTTCAAATACGCCGCGTCCCAAAGTTTTTCCAGCGGCAGCGTTTCGTATTCCGCGCCCAGCGTCTCTTCTCTCCAGATAATCGCGCGTTCTTCGATAAAATCAATTACGCCGATAAAGTTCTCTTCGCGCCCGATGGGGAATTGCAGCGGCACCGGATGCGCCGAAAGGCGCTGCCGCATGGACCGAACAGAATGATCGAAGTCCGCGCCAACTCGGTCCATCTTGTTGATGAACGCAATCCGCGGCACGCGATACTTGTCGGCCTGGCGCCACACCGTTTCAGACTGCGGCTGCACGCCCGCCACCGCGTCAAAAATCGCCACCGCGCCGTCCAGCACGCGCAGCGAACGCTCCACTTCCACCGTGAAATCCACGTGGCCCGGCGTATCAATAATGTTGATGCGGTATTTCTTCCCAAACCGCGTCCAGGAAGCAGTCGTCGCCGCCGAAGTAATCGTAATCCCGCGCTCCCGCTCCTGCTCCATCCAGTCCATCACGGTCGTGCCGTCGTGCACTTCGCCGATCTTGTAAGTTACACCCGTATAGAAAAGGATGCGCTCGGTTGACGTGGTCTTCCCTGCGTCAATGTGCGCCATGATCCCGATGTTGCGGGTCTGATCGAGTTGTACCAGTCGTGCCATTCTAGATTGGGCCCCGTGCTACCAGCGATAGTGGGCGAACGCTTTGTTCGCTTCCGCCATGCGGTGCACGTCCTCCTTTTTCTTAACTGCGCCGCCGCGTCCATTCGCGGCGTCCATGATTTCTTCCGCCAGCTTGTCCGTCATGGTCTTGCCGCTGCGCGTGCGCGAATACAGCACCAGCCAGTGGATGGCCAGCGATTGCCTGCGAAACGGATTCACTTCCACCGGAACCTGATAGTTCGCGCCGCCTACGCGCCGCGTCTTCACTTCCAGCACCGGCTTGCAGTTCTCAATCGCCTTCTTGAACAGCTTGAAGGAATCGTCGTTCGTCTTCTTCGCCACCTGATCCATGGCGTTATAGAAAATCGCCTGCGCCGTGGCGCGCTTGCCGTCGTACATCATGCTGGAAATAAACTTCTGCACCAGGTCGCTGCCGAAAACCGGATCCCCTGGAATCTTGCGGCGTAGAACCCATCCTTTACGTGGCATCGTTCCGCTCTCCTACTTCTGTGCGGCTTTGGGCCGCTTGGCGCCGTACTTCGAGCGCGCTTGTTTTCGATTTTCAACGCCTGCTGCATCCAACGTCCCGCGCACGATGTGATAACGCACGCCGGGCAGATCCTTCACGCGTCCGCCGCGCACCAGCACGATGGAGTGTTCTTGCAAATTGTGGCCGATCCCGGGAATGTAGGTGGTGACTTCAGCGCTGTTCGTCAGGCGGGCTCGCGCTACCTTGCGCAGCGCGGAGTTCGGTTTCTTCGGTGTCTGGGTGTAAACACGGACGCACACCCCGCGCTTCTCAGGACACCCTTCGAGCGCGGGTGACTTCGTCTTCACCCGAATCTTCTCCCGGCCGTTGCGCACAAGCTGTGAAAACGTCGGCACGCTTTCCCCCTGTTCCCAAGAACTCGTTCGAATAAATTCGTTCCGAAAAGCTCGCCAGAGAATTTCCCGCACGCATTTCCGCGCACGGCAAATAAGCCCGCGCAGAATTCGGCGAGTGAATGATACGGAAAAGGCGCCACACCCGAAGGAATTACCAGGTACTCCGCGAAAACGAGTCACCCCAAGGAGTGAACTACATCTTCTACCGATCTGCGGAGAGGCTCACGCGGCTTTGCGGGGCTGGCGCCCCATTTCGGCCGCTCTTTCCTACCCCGTTCCGTCGCTCTTTGTTCCGGGGCACGAAAGACTTCCCTAATCACCACTGGGTCCAAAGACCCTCAGACAACCGAGGAAGTATAAGAGAATCAATGGGTCTTGTCAACTCGATTCCATCCAAAAAATAAATCCGCGCGGTTGGCCTATTCCTTGCTCTTCACGACGTGCAATGCAGGAGAGTGGCGCAGGGTACCCGCCGGCTCTTTTGCAGTTCGGACACCGCGCCTCCGCTCCAATGTTCGAGCAAATCTCGCCAGCAGACCGTGTCTCAAAGCGGGAAAGCGACTCTGGTTTCCGCTCCGATCTCTCTATCGGCCTGATTATAAGCAGCTTACAGAGAAGCGTGGACCCTCGAGTCGATTGCGTCTCCCTGACTCGACGTCGAGGCGACTCGTTGCCTCCTGCGCCAAATCGAGCGCCTTCCCGTTTCACGATTGCCTACGCCGCCCAGCGGTACCGCTTTACCACGTCCGCCAACGCACCTACACTGCCTACGTCTAAGTAGCTTCCACCAGGAGTACGGATGACCAGATTTTTCACGGCTGCACTCTGCGCGCTTCTGTCCGCATCGCTAGCGGCAGCCCAACAATCAGATTCCCCAGACAATGCCGCGCCAGCCGCCACCAAATCTGCTGCGCAGAAATCCCAACCCGCCGATTACTCCCAGGAACCATTCGTCATCGAGCAGTACTACACCACCGCGCGTTTTGAAAACGATGGCACCAGTGAGCGCGATCTCGCCGTCCGCATTCGCGTGCAAAGCGATGCCGGAGTCCAGCAGCTCGGGGAACTGATTTTCGGCTACAACTCCTCGAACGAAGTAATGGACGTCCACTTCGTGCGCGTGAAGAAAAAGGACGGCTCCGTCGTCAGCGCGTCTGCCGATGCCGTGAAAGACATGACGGCCAGCGTCGCCCGTGATGCTCCCGAATACACAGACTACAAGGAAAAACACGTCACCGTGCCGTCGCTCCATGCCGGCGACACGATCGAATATGAAATCGTCACGCGCACCGTCACGGCGCTTGCGCCCGGCAATTTCTGGTTCGACTATGCCTTCGTGAAAGACGCGATCACTCTCGACGAGCGCCTCGACGTCAACTTGCCCGCCGGCCGCGTGCACAAGTTCTTCGCTGCGCCAGGCCTGCAAGAAGTGACTGACTCTGCGGGAGACCGCGAAATCCACCGCTGGCAACACGCGAATCTCACGCGCTCCTCCGAATCCGAACAAGCCAAGAAAAAATCTCAGCCGCCCGCCGAACTCCGCCCCGACGTGCAATTCACCACCTTCACCAGTTGGACGCAGGTCGCCGCCTGGTACGCCAATCTGGAAAAAGGACGCAGCGATCCCACCCCAGAAATCCGCGCGAAAACGCAAGAGCTGATCCAAGGCCGCTCGGCCGAGCTCGAAAAAATCGCCGCGCTCTACAATTACGTCGCCAAGAATATCCGTTACGTCAGCCTTTCATTCGGCCTCGGCCGCTATCAGCCGCATTCCGCCGCCGACGTTTTCAAAAATCAATACGGCGATTGCAAAGACAAGCACACTCTGTTAGCCGCGATGTTGCAAGCGGCAGGCATCCCGTCCGACGCGGTCCTGATTCCCTTCGCGCGCAAACTCGATCCCGACGTCCCATCGCCTTCTCAGTTCGATCACCTCATCACCGCCGTTCCCATCCGCGACGAGTTGATCTGGATGGATTCCACCGCCGAAGTCGCGCCCTTCCGTCTACTCTCGCCGCCGCTGCGCAATAAATCCGCGCTGCTCGTCGAGCCTGATGGCTCCGGCAAAATCGTGCAAACGCCGATGGACCCACCCTTCCTCTCCACGCAACGGGTCGAGATTGAAGCCCACGTCAACGACCTCGGCAAACTAACCGCCAGCCTGCGCTATTTCCTGCGCGGCGACAACGAGTACGCTCTGCGTGTCGCCTTCCGCCGCACACCCGAAACACAATGGAAAGAACTCGGCCAGACCATCGCCGCGCTCGATGGCATCAAAGGCGAAATCGCCAACGTAAAGCCGAGCGATCCCTCCGACACCGAAAAACCCTTCGAACTCGATCTAGATTTCACGCAAGCGAATTACCTCGACTGGTCCAGCAAGAAATCCAAAGTCGGCGTCCCGCTCCTCGCCGTCGGCTTGCCCGACGCTTCCGAAGACTCCACCGATCCCATCCATCTCGGCAGCCCGCTCGACGTCACCATGGACCTGAAAATGACGCTGCCCGCCAATTTCTCCGCACGCGCCCCCGTCGCCGTCTCCGTCGAAAGGGATTACGCCGAATTCAAATCCAGCTATCACTTCGAGAATCACGTCCTCACCGCGCAGCGCACCCTGAATTTCAAAATGCGCGAACTCCCCGCCGCGCGCGTCAGTGATTATCTCGCTTTCACGCGAGCCGTCGAGTCTGACGAGACGCAACTTCTCGTCGTAGAAAATTCCACCACCGGCGCGCCCGCCATTCCCTCCACCGTCAGCGCCGACGAACTTCTGGAAGCAGGCATCGCAGCGCTCAATGCCGGAAACGCCCGCGAAGCAATTCCACTGCTCCAGCACGCTGTCGAAATTGATCCGAAAAGCAAACAGGGCTGGAATGATCTCGGACTCGCCTACCTGCGTCTTGGCCAATTCGACCAAGCCGCCGCCGCATTCCAAAAACAAATCGCCGTCAATCCTTACGACGAGCACGCCTACAATTACCTGGGCCTCACACTGCAACAGCAGCAAAAATTCCCCGAAGCCACCGAGGCGTTCAAAAAACAGATCGAGATGAATCCGCTCGATCCCATCGCCCACGCCGCGCTCGGCGCGCTCTTCCTCGAACAGCACAAATATTCCGAAGCTGTCCCCGAACTCGATAAAGCCACGGTGCTAGCACCGGACAACGCCGAACTCGAAGTCAGCCTCGGCCAGGCGCTCCTCAACACCGGCGAAAAAGATAAAGCTCTGGAAGCATTCGAAAAAGGCGTCGACATCGCGCAAACGCCCGTGGTGTGGAACAACGTTGCCTACGCTCTAGCCGAGCACAACCTCGAACTCGACCAGGCCGCGCAGTACGCCGAATCAGCCATCGCCGCCACCGCAGCGAACCTGCGCAACATCGAACTCGCGCGCCTTTCGCTCGACGATCTCCATCAGGTCGCGGCCATCGGCGTTTATTGGGACACGCTCGGCTGGATCAATTTTCGCAAAGGCGAGCTCGATCAGGCTGAACGCTACATTCGCGCCGCCTGGCTGCTCAATCAACATGGCGAAGTCGGCGATCATCTCGCCCAAATCTATGAAAAACGCGGTGAAAAGGAAAAGGCCGCCCGCATGTACGCCGAGGCCATTGCCGCTCCGCACGTCGTGCCCGAAACTCGCGCTCGCCTGATCGTTCTTCTCGGCGGCAACGCCGGAATTGACGAGCTAGTCACGAAATCCAAGCCCGAGCTGACGAAAATTCGCGTTTTCCCGGCCGGAGATCTTCTGAAAGAAAACGCCCGCGCCGATTTCTTCGTCCTGCTCTCACCGGGCGCAAAAAATCCAAAGGTTGAGGCAGCAAGATTCATCAGCGGCAGCCAAGATCTGCGCCCCTTCACAGAAAAACTCCGCGCCCTGGATTTCGGCCCCATGTTTCCCGACGCCTCACCAGCAAAAATCGTCCGCCGCGGCACCCTAGCCTGCAACGCCACAACCGGAACCTGCACCTTCACCCTAGCTCTCCCCGAAGAAGTCCGCACCCTGAATTAGAAATTGCAAGGCCGACAGCTGGGAACGCCAATCTCCCGATTGGCGGTTTTAGCTTTTGACTTCGCTTTTGTAGCGGCCGCCTGCTTTTTCTTTTGGGGCGGGCGCCTTTGACTTTGATTTTAATTTCTTCGCTACGAAAAACAGCGCTGCCAGGTGGGCCAACCATGAGGAAAACGCAGGACTCCACTCCCAAAAAACTCCCTACTTAATCTCCATCACTTCCTTCTCTTTCGCCGCCGACAAATCCTCGATCTTCTTAGTCTCCGAATGCGTCACTTTCTCCAACTCATCCAGCGACCTCTTCCGCTCGTCCTCGCTGATTTTCTTTTCCTTCTCCAGTTTCTCCACGCCTTCCTTGATGTCCCGCCGGATATTCCGTATCGCCGTGCGGTGATTTTCCAGCACCTTGTGAATGTGCTTTACCATGTCCTTGCGGCGGTCTTCGGTCAGCGTCGGAATCGGCACGCGCACCACTTTCCCGTCATTCGTTGGATTCAAGCCCAAATCCGTCAACCGTATCGCCTTGTCAATTAACGCCACAGCTCCCGGATCCCACGGCGAAATCACGATCGTCGAAGCGTCCGGCACATTCAAGGTGCCCAGCTGATTGATCGGCATCGGCGTCCCGTGATAATCCACACGCACGTGATCCAGCAGCGCCGTGTTCGCGCGCCCGGTGCGTACGCTCCCCAGCTCCTTGCGAAAATCCTCCACCGCCTTTTCCATCCGCGTCTTGGCTTGCGCCAGGGCATCCTTACTGGTGGCAATCGTGCTCATCGAGAAATTCGCCTCCGCCCTTTATATTTCACGCCGCGGTAACCGTCGAACCGACCTGCTCGCCCAGCACCACGCGCTTCAAATTCCCCGGAACCGTCATATTGAACACCACGATCGGCATTTGGTTGTCCATGCACAGAGATATCGCGGTCGAATCCATCACCGAAAGTCCCTTTTGCAGCACGTCCAGATAAGTAATTCTCTCAAACTTCGTCGCGCCCTCCACTTTTTCCGGGTCCGCGTCATACACGCCATCCACGCGCGTCGCTTTCAGAATTACCTGGGCCTTGATTTCCATCGCGCGCAAAGCCGCCGCCGTATCCGTCGAAAAATAAGGATTCCCCGTACCCGCCGCAAAAATCACCACGCGGCCTTTCTCCAGATGCCGCGTCGCGCGCCGCCGGATAAACGGCTCGGCCACCTGATGCATTTCAATCGCGCTCAGCAACCGGGTGTGGCAACCGGCTTTTTCCAGCGCGTCCACCATCGCCAGGCCATTAATTACCGTCGCGAGCATGCCCATGTAATCGCCCGTCGCGCGATCAATCGCCAGTTCCTTCTGCCGCGTGCCGCGAAAAAAATTCCCGCCGCCCACCACAATCGCCACCTGCACGCCCAGGTCGCAAATCTCCTTCACTTCATGCGAAATTCCCTGGATCGTCTCCTTGTGCAGTCCGAATTCCTGCGGCCCCGAAAGCGATTCCCCGGAAAGTTTCAGCACGAGCCGCTGATACACCGGCGCGCCATTCGCGGCAGCGTTTTCCGCTACTGCCGTTTGTATTGAAGACTTTCCCTTGGAATTAATGCTAGCCGGCGCCTTCTGTCCCCTGCTTCGTGCGGCTTTTTTGGTCACGGATGAGCCAGCCCCCCTGGCCGCGCGTATTTTAGCAGAGATTCCCCGCAACCTCACACAACGATGACACAACTACGCTCCGGCGCGCTCCTTTCGAAACACCACGGGCAAATTCGATTGTCTTTGAATGCGTCCTCGATGTCGGGCGAAGCTCGCCTTGCTTGCAGTCCCTAGCGCCGGCGTCTCGCCGGCTCTTTCGCTTTTGCCGTTGCCGTTGCCTATCGCCGTCGTCCTGGGCCCAGCAAAGGATCTGTCTTCGATTCGCGCCTCACTCACAACTGAACCTCAACAGAAAGCGTCCGCGCAAAAAAAATCCGCCGCAAACGCGGCGGATCGCAAAGCCTTTCAACTCGCGCAAAGATCTACGCGCTCGGCACAGCCCCCGGCGCCTCACCCTCCGCCGCTCCCGGCGCGCGTTGCGCCCCATCCATCTCGCCTACCTTAAATCTCGAAAAACGCCGCACCGCGATATTCTCGCCGATCTTCGCGATCGTGTGGTCGATCAGCTCTTTCACCGTCAACCCTTCGTCCTTGATGAAATGCTGCTCGTAAAGGCAGTTTTCTTCGTAAAACTTTTCCATCTTGCCGCTGACGATCTTTTCGATCACCGCTTCCGGCTTTCCCGTCGCCTTGGCCTGCTCCTTGTAAATCTCCCGTTCGCGGTCCAGCGTCTCCTGCGTCACTTCCTCGCGCCGCAGAAAACGCGGATCCAGCGCCGCGATATGCATCGCCACGTCGTGGCACAAACGCTGGAAATCATCCGTGCGCGCCACGAAATCGCTCTCGCAGTTCACTTCGATCAGCACGCCGATTTTTCCGCCTGCGTGAATATAACAACTCACCAATCCCTCGGACGTCGCCCGCTGCGCTTTCTTAGCCGCAGTCGCCTGCCCCTTCTTGCGCAGCAGGTCGATAGCGCGTTCGATGTCGCCAGCCGATTCCACCAGCGCTTCGCGGCAAGCCGCGAAACCCACACCCGTGCGATCGCGCAGCTCTTTCACTTGCTGCGCCGAAATATTCGGTTTTCCGTCTGCCGTTGCCATAATTGTACTCAATTCCTTTTTATGAATTGGGGACGCACTCTGCGCGCGGCTGGACCGCCCCACCCCACTCCAGCGATTGCAAATGAACCCGCGAGGAATCGCTCTTAACGAGGCTGCGTTTCGTCTTCGGTCGGCATTGCCGCGGCGGCCGCTTCTTCGCCTGCCACCACGTCACCCGGCTCGCCTTCCACGAAATCGCCTTCCTGCTTTTCGTAAACTTCGTAGGCGCTGGTGTCGACGTAATCCACGCCCTCTTCGCCGCTGCCTTCAATTGCCTTCTGATCGGCGATCTGCGTCTGCTCGAAGGATTGGTGGCCCACAATCACCGCGTCCGAAATCTTGGAAGTGAACAGGCGAATCGCGCGCAACGCGTCATCGTTGCCAGGAATCACCCAATCGACCAGGTCCGGGTCGCAATTCGTATCCACGATCGCCACCACCGGAATGCCCATGCGCCGCGCTTCGTGCACCGCGATCAGCTCCGCGTTCGGATCAATCACGAACAGCGCATCCGGCAGCGTGGTCATGTTTTCCACGCCGGAAAAATTCTGCTTCAGATGCTTCAATTCGCGTTCCAGCCGCGCCGCTTCCTTCTTCGAAAACTGCGCCATGCGGCCGTCTTCTACCATGCCCTTCAGCAGCTTCAATCGCTTGATGGATTTCTGCAACGTCACCCAGTTCGTCATGGTGCCGCCCAGCCAGCGGTGGTTCACGTAGAACATCCCGCAGCGGTTGGCTTCTTCAGCGATGGCTTCCTGCGCCTGGCGTTTTGTCCCGAGAAAAAGAACTCGTTTGCCTTGTCCCGCCAGCTCAGCCACGTAGCGCGCGGCGTCGCGGAACATCTTTAAGGTCTTCTGCAGGTCAATAATGTGGATTCCATTGCGTTCCCCGAAAATATATTCCTTCATCTTCGGGTTCCAGCGGCGCGTCTGGTGGCCAAAGTGAACTCCAGCCTCCAGCAGCTCTTTCATCGTAATTTCGACTCCCAAAGTTCCTCCTCTCGTGAAGGGATGCTTATTTCCCCGCGACCCACATGCGATCGCTAAGGCAGCATCCTTTTTTGCCGGTCCTTCCCGGCCGTGATGTAATCCGGCCCCGCGTTAGTATGGCCGAATCCAAACTCTTTTGGAGTGCGGCGGCTTGCCGCCGCTTTCTCCCCGGCGAGGCTTGCCTCGCCGTTGCAACGTTACCGCTTACTGAATTGGAATCTCCGCCGCGCGCCCTTCTGTCCATACTTCTTGCGTTCCTTCATGCGCGGATCCCGCGTCAAAAATCCATTCTTGCGCAACGCCGGCCGCAATTCCGGGTTCAGCCTCGAAAGCGCGCGCGAAAGACCCATGCGCACCGCTCCCGACTGTCCGCCCACCCCACCGCCCTTCACGATGCACTTCACTTCCACCTGGTCCAGCATCTGCGTGAACTTCAACGGCTCGACAGCCGCCGTGTTCCACGCGACATTGCGGAAATATTCATCCACCGGGCGGCCGTTCACCGTGAATCGCGCCGCGCCCTGCTTGATGTACACGCGCGCGATCGATTCCCGCCGGCGCCCCGTGCCATAAAACTGTTTTGCTGTTCCTTCCAGCGAACTCGCACCTGAACTCAAAGTTCCTCCTAATTCTCCCAAGCGCACTTCCCCAACGAAGCGCTGCTAAGGACAAGCCTGAATCGTTCCTGCGGACCTATCCGCGAAACGGTTTTTTTTCGGTTCCCGTGACGAGGTTACAGCGAGAGTGGCTGAGGCTTTTGTCCGGTGTGGCGGGCGAGGCCTTCACTTCCGGCATAAACACGCAGCTTCTTTGCTCGACGCGCGCGCAGCTTGTTCTTCGGCAGCATTCCCAGCACCGCCTCGCGCACAACCTCTTCCGGCCGGCGTTGCAGCAACGTGCGGATCGGCACTTCCTTTAATCCGCCCGGCCAGCCGCTGTGATGACGATACAGCTTCTGATCGATCTTATTGCCCGTCAACTTCACCTTCTCCGCGTTCACAACCACCACATGATCTCCGCAATCCAGATGCGGCGTGTACGTCGGCTTGTCCTTCCCAATCAGCAAACGCGCAATCCGCGTCGCCAGCCGCCCCAAGACCACTCCCTCGGCGTCAATCACGAACCAGTTCTTCCCTACCATCAACTCTTCGGCCTCGCGGCCTCTTGGAATATACGTCGGCATCTATGCAGTCACACCTTTCCGTCTAAGGACAAACTCTGAGTCTAAAGTAGGTCTCGGCTTATGTCAACGAGGACTCGCGTCCCGCGGAGAAGAACGAAGAATATGAGGAAGCGCAAAACAGCAAATGCGGCGGCGGACCACCCGGGGGCGGCCCGCCACCTGGCAAAACTTGTAACCCAACCCTAAGAGGTAGTCGTCGCCGCTGCGCCGCGATTCGTGCGTGCAAACGATGCCTTGCTGCTGTCATCGCCCGCATCGCCTGTCTTGTCGATCTCGATCGAGCCCTTAAAGTAAGCTCCGTCCTCGATCGAAATCCGTGCCGTGGTCAAATCGCCGACCACCGACCCGTCCTTCTTGATCTCAATGCGGTCTCGCGCGCGCAGGTTGCCCTTCACGTTGCCGTAAACCACCACTTCGCGGGCAATCACGTCCGCCGTAACCTTGGCGCTCGCTCCGACCGTCAGCTTCCGGTCCTCCAGCTGAACCAATCCCTCAACGGTGCCGTCAATCAGCAGGTCTTCGTTGCCGGTGATCTCGCCCTTCACGTGCAAGCTTGATCCCAGCCGTGCCGTGTTGCCCGAACTCGTGCTCGGATACGTCGAATCAATCGGTGCCATCGTTTTTGCCTCCCCAGGAAAACCCGGTGCGTTTGCACTCGGAACGGTTGGTTTAACTTGCTGCGCCTGCTGAGACGGTTGCGGCTGCTGCGGGAGCGGCTTCTTCCCCGGAGCCTCCGGTTTCTTGTCTCCCCACATTTACCCTCCTAAGACCCAAGACACGCCGGAACCACGCACTGCGTCAAACTGCCTAACTATCTATAAGGACCGGGGTCTTTGAATGTAGTCCCGCCACGAGGCCGTGCCAAATCCAAAATGGGACAGGTGTGTCCGGCGAGATAACTCCATCCGGTCAAGCTGGGGAACTGCATCCTAAAACTTTAAACCCCAAACCGCAAGCCCGATTTGCCTCTGCAGCCCGCGGCACCAGGTCATCCGTCCAGGGTAGGGGCGCTGCTTGTGAATCGCGCTACAGCGCGATTCACCCTGAGAACCGGCAGTGCCGGCTCGAAGGGCCACTTCCCCAATTGCCACGATGCCAGGCTCGCCGCAACTTCGCAATTGCCTTTGCCTTTGTAGCGGCCGCCTGCTTTTTTAGGCGGGCGTCTTTGACTTTGCTCGGTGCACGTTGCGCCGCTCCTACAAATATCTCGCCCGCAAGATCGCCACATGATGGGCAACATGTCCAGCAATAATGTAAGCGAGAGCCCTCACCGATACCACGTTCCCGCTAGCCACTCCCGACCGCCCCCACGCCTCACCAGGCAATTTCCGAAACAACGCCAAGGTCGCCCGCCGAATATCCCGAAACTCCGCCACATGACTTGCCCACGAATACTCATCCGCTCGCGCCGCATTCACGCTGATGTTCTGATCAAAACTCGGCAGGGGCTCGTGAAAATCGCGCCCAAACCACAAAGCACGAAATGCAAACGCGCGTTCCGTATCATTCAGATGGCTCAATACCTGGCGTATGCTCCACTTCTCCGGCGCGTACCGGTGCAACGATTTTTCTTCGGAGATGGCTGCGAGGAACTTCCCGACGTCTTCCAGCTGGCCTTCCAGCACGCCAACAATGTCGTGCTGCTGAATGCGATCAATATAAGTGAAATAATACTCTGCCGCTTCCGTGCGTTCAGGCCGGCTCATCAAGCGACTCCCGGCCCAATCCTAATACTTGCGCAGCACTCCCACAACTCGCCCCTGAATCTTCACGTCCGCGCCTTGCACCACGATCGGTGACATCGTCGAATTCGCCGGCTGCAGCCGCACTTTCCCGCCTGGCTCGCGGTAGAACCTCTTCACCGTCGCGTCGTCTTCTCCCACCAGCGCTACGACGATCTCTCCGGGGTTCGCCACCTGCGTCTGCTCCACCACGATGTAATCCCCGTCCAGAATATGGTCGTCGCGCATGGACTCGCCCTTCACCTGCAGAACAAACGTATTCTGCCCGCGCGCGAAATCAGCCAGCGAAATCGTTTCGTTAGTCTCGACAGCTTCCAGCGGGCGCCCCGCCGCGATCCGTCCCGCCAGCGGCAGCTCCACCACGTGGCGATCCAGCACCTGCTCGCGTATCGGCTTCGGCAGCTGCACCACCTCAATCGACCGGCTCTGGTTGTATCCGCGCCGGATGTAACCCTTCTTCTCCAGCGTTGAGAGATGCTTGTGCACCGTCGCCAGCGACGTCAGCTTCAGCGCGTGCGCAATCTCTTCAAAACTCGGCGAATAGCCGTTCTTGTTGATGAACCCCACCAGGTAGTTCAGTACTTCCTTCTGCCTCTTCGTCAGCGCCATTTCACACCCCTCGGGACCCAGGTTGAAGCATCCACACTAGGCGAACCAAAAGCGAAAGTCAATGGTACTCTAGGACAGTTTCAGGCCAGTTTTCGCTCTGCTGGCTTACCCACAACGAATCGAGTCCATAGCCCGGGCAAATAGCGGGGCTGGCGCAGTCGGACCTCGATTCGGTTTATTACCTGGAATCCCGTTCTGCCGTCGTGAGGTACTTCTGCGATCGCTTGCGGTACTCTTTTCTTATAATGGGAGATTCTCAAAAGAATCGGAGAGTCCGTCGTTGCTTTCCCAGAGGAGCAAATCAATTTGAAGCGTTGTTCTTACATCGCCGCGCTTCTATGCTTGGCCGCCGTCGTCAACGTCTCGTCACCCAAAGCTGCGCAGAATCCGCCGCCAAGCCACCCAGACGGCATCTTCACGCCCACAATATCCATAGTCACATCCATCGATAAAACCGGCCGCCCAATGACAGTCGAGTCACGCCAACTCGAACCACGCCTCACTCAGTCCATCGCCCCCGGAAATCCCACAGGAGACAGCTACATCATCCACTTCCCCCAGGGCGACGTCGGCGGCCCCTGCATCGACAGCGGCAACGCCAGGTATCTGATTGATGGCAACGGCACGCTCACCTTTCAAATCCTCGCCGATTGCGGAAAATTGCGTCGCGGATATAACTACATGATTTGCAGGTTGGATCCGAGTTTTCGCTGCACCGAAACTCCGTGGTGGAATTTTCGGGATCGCACCTACGTCATCACGAAGGAAGGCGTCGCAGTCAACGGCTCAACTCCCGTGCCGTGGCAGGACGCATCCGAAGCTCCGCAACTACTGCAGCAAATGTCCCAGAAGATCAAGGCGCTGAACGACCGCGTCGCTCAGCTAACCTCTGCCAACACAGTCCACGGCCGCGCGATTTCCTGCCGCGAGTATCATCCCGAAACAAAGTCCTACCGCATCCACGAATTCCCAACCAACTGCCTTATAAAAAGCGCCTGCAACGGAATGCCCAAGCTCGATTCCCTGCGCGACGGCGATCCAGTCGATTTGAATTCCCCCGCAGGCACCTTCGTAAAGCAACAAAGTAAAGCCTCGGACTTCTCGAACTGGCTCTGCTGGGTTAGAACCCAATAACGCCGCCTTCCTTGCCTCGTTATCGTCCTCCGCCAATCTCCAATATCGTCCCCGTCGTATACGAAGCTGCTGACGAAAGCAGCCAAAGCACACCTTGAGCTATCTCGAGTGGTGTGCCGGGACGCCCCATCGGAATCGAAGGTGCCAAACGCTTCAGCCGATCCGGCACGCCATTGTCAGCGTGAAGATCGGTCTCAATCAGTCCAGGCGCCACAGCATTGACGCGAATTCCCTCGCTCGCCACTTCTCGAGCCAACCCGATGGTAAAACTATCGATCGCCCCTTTCGAGGCCGCGTAGTGCACCCATTCCCCCGCGCCGCCAGTCCGCGCGGCCAGCGACGAAATGTTCACGATCGAGCCGCCCATTCCACCGTGCCGCAAGGACATCCGCCGCACCGCCTCGCGCGAACAAAGTATCGTGCCCGCGACGTTGGTCTCCAAGACCTGTGCGACTGCCCGCGCGGGTAGCGCATCAACTCGGAACAAGCCACCCGTGACGCCCGCATTGTTCACAAGGCCTCCGATGGGCCCTAGCTCGCGCACAGTCGTCTCGAACAATCGAAGGATTTCTCCTTCGCGGCTAACGTCGCCCTGGATGGCGACCGCTCGCCCGCCGCGCGAGACAATTTCGCGAACCACCTCTTCAGCGGCGCCCCGATTCGTCAAAAAATTGACTGCGACGGGAAAGCCATTGACGCCAACCAATCTCGCGATCGCAGCTCCAATTCCGCGGCTCGCGCCAGTGACAATCACTGCTCGATAGCTTTCGTCGCCCAGGACTTCCATCTCCGCCGCTTCCTCGTGTATCGCTGGGTTCGTCATGGCAGACATTCTAGCCGAAGGTCGCACTTACTCCTTCGTGCGCACGCTTTCGTCATACGCGGCCTTCGCAATCCGCGCAATTACCGCATCGCGCGCGTCGTCATCCGCCTTGGAATCCGTCACGAAAATCGCAACCGCCAGCCGCCGCCCATCCGGCAGTGTGATCAACCCGACGTCGTTCGTCGCAAATGCCACGCCGTCCCGCGTCCCCGAACTGCCGGTCTTGTGCATCACAATCGTTCCCGCGGGCAATTTCCCCTTGATCCGCCCCGCCCCGCTGGACGCATCTTGCATCCATTGCAACAGCATCCGCGTGTGCTCGGCCGTCAGTGGAGAATCGTCGCTGATCCGTCGCAACAACTGCACCGCTCCCGCCGGCTCAAACCAGTTGCGATACTGCACCTTCACATCGCGTGCCAGCCCTTGCTCGTCATCCTCCAAATGAAATCCCTGAACTCCGAGCGATTCCATGTAGTCGTTCACGATCGCCGGTCCGCCAACGGTCCGCAGCGCGATATCCGCCGCCACGTTGTCGCTCTCGGAAATTTCCAGCTGGAGCAACTCGCGCAGCGGAATGTCCACGTTCCCGTCCGGGTATTTGTCCTGCAGCGGGCTATGCGTGCGCGGCAAAATTCGATCGCTGGGCAAGAACCGCACGGGCTGGTTCCGCATGATCTTCCCTTCCTCCACCAGATGCAGCGCCGTAATCGCCACCGGCAACTTAAACACCGACTGCATCGGCGGATGCGCGTGCGGATCGAGATCGCAGTTCAATGGGGAATCCGGCAGCGCGCAAGCCACCGAAACTTTCCCACGCGCATCAGCCGCAACGTCGCGAATCTGCTGCTGCAGCGCCGTCTGCGCACAAACGGCAGTGGTAAACAGGAAAAATACAATCGCGATTCGCATCACCGCACTATAGCAAACACGATTGCCTACAGAAATCGCGAAGGTGCTAGGCCACTAAAAGCGTTATAGTTTGGATACAATAACCACAGGGGATCCCTGTGGCGCGGGTCTTTAGCCCCATCGGACCGCAGATACCATGGCAAAGATTGATTCGCTAAAGGCGCGGATCGAGAGTCTTCCCAGCGAGGAAATCGCTGCCGACTCCGACGCCGGAAGGCCCGATTTCTTGGAGCGTGAGGTCCGTGACGAGAAGGCGAAGGAAAAACCTAGGGATCTGTAAATGCATCGCGCCACCAGCCGTTTCTGGATTCTTCTCGCTCGCCTGCCAGAGGGAATCCAGGGCGTGGCCCGAAAAAACTTCGAACTGCTTAAAGCAGACCCATCCCATCCTTCGCTTCCCCGCAAGAAAGTAGGAAAGATTTGGTCGATTAGGCCCGGGATCAATCATCGCGCTCGGGCTGTTGAGGACGGTCAGGACTTTGTCTGGTTTTGGATCGGTCCCCACGATGAGTACACCGGCTAATCAAATCGCGAGGCTAAGGAAGGGCGGCAAGTGCCAATAAAAGAGGAGTGGGAACTTGCAACTAATCTCCCCCCGCCAGCGCTTCGCGTTTCCGCCTGAAACGCCGCAACAATAAAACTGCCGTCACCGCAACCGCGACCCCGATCGTCACATACAACGCCACTTCCCCATGCGCCAGCACTACCGCAAATATCTTCCGTCCGTACACCGCTCCCAAATAACCGAGAATGCTATACCGCACCACTCGCCCCACCGACATCGCCAGCAGAAATTTTCTCGGCGAATACTGCAAAGCCCCCGCCGCAATTACAAACGGAACCATCGGCATCGGCGGCGGCAACAGGGCCGGAACCGCGATAGCCCCAAATCCCCAACGCTCGAACGCGCGCACTACCTTCTTCACGTTGCGCTTGGAAAGCCTATCGTTTAATTCCTTGTCGCCGCGATGCCGCGCCAGGCGATACGTCAAATACGCACCCACCACCGAACCCACTGTGGCCATCACCGCGTAATACGGCCACCAAGTGCGCTGATGCGCCGATAGCACGATGGTCATCGCGTCCATGCTGCCCGGAATTGGAATCACCGAGCTGTCAAGCAGGCCCAGCAGAATCAGTCCCGGCCCTCCCAGCGTCAAAAACCAATGCCTCACCACATGCGCCGTGGTAGGCGGGGCAATCGCCAATCTTCCGAGGCTGAATTTCATACCAGCGCCGCCGCATCTCCGCGATGAAGCTGTGCCTCGCGGATACGGCCCGCGATTCCTTTTAACTGTTTCTAGCCACTAGCCACTGCCTCTTTCCCCAACCTACGTCTGGCTCATGTAGCGGCCGCTTCGCCCCGCGCCGTTCGGGACGAAGCGGGCACCGGTCCGTTCACTCCAACCTCGAAATCCTAGCGCGTTCGCTCGAAGTCGCGCTCTGGAACTAAGACGTGTCCACGAACGCCCAGGTTCCGCAGCGATTCGGCACGAGAGCCCAGCCGTGCGCTTACGAATCACTCTCACGGGCATCTAAACTCTTACGGAACATCATCTAACTGTGCACCGGGCAAAGTCACGCTCGTTGTGGTAGCCTATCATCGGACTTGGGCACTCTGTCTTTGGAGTTATGCGAGAAGAAGCGAACCCGCGCAAGATTCAGCGCCGCGCTCATGACTACGGCGCCTCACCCGCTCCCATTACTGTTTCCCATTCTGGTTTGCTCTCCTCGGCGTTCCCCACGGTTTCTTGTTCCCGCAAATTTCGCGCCTTGGAATCGTCAAAATCCGCAACCCAGCAAACTCGTCTAATCGCTACTCGCCAATTATTGGAAACGCCTGTAACTCATTCAAAACAAACAACAGCGACCCGTTCTAATCGCTACTTTTTTGGCCGTTTTCCTTCGTCGCTGTCCCAGCCCTTGGCTCTTGCCAAGGGCCGCTTTCCGAGCCAATCTTTCCAGCCGCCGCTGCGAGGGCCAAATAGCAATGTCCACGACTATCTCTGAGATTCTGGGTCGCAAGAAAGAAACCATCGACAAGGCGGTAATCCGCTTCTGCGGTGACTCCGGAGACGGCATGCAGATCACCGGCAGCCAGTTCACCAATACCGTCGCGCTCTACGGCAATGACCTGGCTACTTTCCCGGACTATCCTGCCGAGATTCGCGCTCCCGCCGGCACGCTTCCTGGCGTCAGCGGCTTCCAGGTCCATTTCTCCTCGAGCAACGTATACACGCCGGGAGATAGCGTCGACGTGCTGATCGCCATGAATCCGGCCGCGCTGAAAATGAATCTGTCGGACCTGAAAACTAACGGCATCCTCATCGTCAATTCCGACGACTTCAAGGAAACCGACCTGCGCAAGGCGCAAATCACCGTCAGCCCGCTCGAAGATCATTCTCTGGATGGCTACCGCCTTTTCGCCGTCGAGCTTACCAAGCTCACACGCGCCGCCCTGAAAGAAGTCGGCCTGGACGCGAAGAGCATGGATCGCTGCAAGAATTTCTTCGCGCTCGGTATGTGCTACTGGCTTTACAACCGCTCCATGGAGCCAACGCTCCGCTGGCTCGACGATAAATTCAAGAACAAACCGCAGCTGGTAACCGCCAATAAACTAGCCATGCAGGCGGGCTACAGTTTCTGCGAAGCCACCGAAGCGTTTCAGATCAGCTACGAAATTCCACCGGCCAAGTTGTCGCCGGGTGTTTATCGCAATATCAGCGGGAACGCAGCGCTCGCGCTCGGCTTCGTCGCCGCTTCTCAACAGGCTGGAATCCCGCTGTTCCTCGGGTCCTATCCCATCACGCCGGCCTCCGATATCCTTCACGAGCTTTCCATGTACAAGGATTTCGGCGTCACCACGTTTCAAGCCGAAGACGAAATCGCCGCGGTCTCTTCCGCCATCGGCGCTTCTTACACCGGCGCGTTGGCCATCACCACCACATCCGGCCCTGGCATGGCGCTGAAAACCGAAGCGATCGGCCTTGCTGTCGCCGTCGAGCTGCCGCTGGTGATCTGTGATATTCAGCGCGGCGGCCCGTCCACCGGCCTTCCCACCAAGACGGAACAAGCCGATCTCCTGCAAGCAATGTACGGACGCAATTCCGAAGCGCCCGTCCCCGTGCTAGCCCCTTCTTCACCCGGCGATTGCTTCTGGATTGCCCTCGAAGCCAGCCGCATCGCCATCAAATATATGGTCCCAGTAATAATTCTCTCCGACGGCTATCTCGCCAACGGCGCGGAACCCTGGAAAATTCCCACCGTCGCGGAATTGCCGCAAATTCCGGTGCACTTCGAAACCAATCCCGAAGGCTTTCTCCCTTACAAGCGCAATCCTTCCACGCTCGCGCGCCCTTGGGCCATTCCCGGCACGCCGGGCCTGGAGCATCGCGTCGGCGGCATTGAAAAGCAGGACGTCACCGGCAACATCAACTACGAGCCGCTGAATCACGAGCACATGGTTCGCACCCGCGCCGAAAAAGTGGAAGGCATCGCGCAGGATATTCCTGAAATCGTTCCCGAAGGCGATCAGTCGGGAGATTTGCTGATCGTAGCCTGGGGCTCGACGCACGGTCCGATCACTGCCGCCATGAAACCGATGCGCGAGAAGGGCCATCGCATCGGCCACGTGCATCTGCGCTATCTGAATCCTCTGCCGCGCAATCTCGGCGATATTCTGAAGCGCTACAAAAAAGTTCTCGTGCCCGAAATGAATCTGGGCCAGCTGTCAATGATCCTGCGCGCAAAATTTTTGGTCGACGCCGAAAGCTACGGCAAAATCCAGGGCAAGCCCTTCAAGCAATCCGAAATCGAAGCAAAGATCGAAGAGCTGCTCGACTAAGTGGCGCCGGCCTGCCAGCCGATAGGCAGGCGTCTCGCCGGCTCTTTGCCTTTGAAGTTGTCGCGGAACAGCTTTTCGAGGAGCGATTGAAAATGACCACGGCCACATTGCCGGTTTACACGAAAAAAGATTTCCAGACCGACCAGGAAATCCGCTGGTGCCCCGGCTGCGGCGACTACGCCATCCTCGCCGCCGTCCAGGCCGTCTTCGCCGAACTCGGCGTCCCGCGCGAAAAATTCGTTTTCATTTCCGGCATCGGCTGTTCCAGCCGCTTCCCCTATTACATGAACACTTTCGGATTCCACACCATTCACGGCCGCGCCCCCGCCATCGCCACGGGCGTCAAGCTCACGCGCCCCGATCTCGACGTCTGGGTAGCCACCGGCGACGGTGACTCCCTGTCCATCGGCGGCAACCACACCATTCATATGCTGCGCCGCAACGTCGGCCTCAAAGTCCTGATGTTCAACAATAAGATTTACGGTCTCACCAAAGGCCAATACTCACCCACATCCGAAGTGGGCAAGAAAGCGAAATCCACTCCGTTCGGTTCCGTGGATCGCCCTTTCAGCCCGCTCTCGCTCGCGCTAGGTTCCGAAGCCACCTTCATCGCGCGCTCCGTGGACGTATTCCAGCAGCACTTAAAAGAAACCCTCAGAAAAGCGGCCGCGCATCAAGGCTCCGCCTACATCGAGATTCTACAGAATTGCAATATTTTCAACGACGGTGCGTGGGAAACCATCACGGAAAAAGAAGCGCGCAGCGAACAAGTCGTCCAGCTCGAACACGGCAAGCCGCTAATCTTCGGCAAGAATCGCGACAAAGGAATTCGCCTGGTCGGCTTGGACCTCGAAGTCGTCGCTCTCGGAAACGGAATCACCGAAAAAGATCTGCTTGTCCACGACGAGCACAATCCAAATCCCGTCTATGCCTTCGCTCTTTCGCGGATGGACTCGATGCCTGGATTCCCCACGCCGATCGGCGTCCTGCGCGCACTGCAAGGCGTCCCGCGCTACGAAGATTTAATTCAGCAGCAAATCCGCGACGTAATCGCCAAAAAAGGCAAAGGCGATCTAGCCAAGCTCCTCCGCGCCGGCGACACCTGGGAACTCAAAGCCTGAGGCGCCCCATCAGACGGCGACCGTCATCCTGAGCGTAGCGAAGGATCTCTCTTCGATTTCTCCGCACCGCTAATCCCGCAATCTGCGTTTTTTCCCCGTCGGATCAATCGGTAACGAAGCTGTCTTCCAATCCACGCCCTCAGGCCTTTTGCCCACGCCTGCAACGTACAAAACTCCTTCCGTCACTCCATCAATCCCCAAATCACGGTCAATCTTCGAATCCGCCATCGCCATCGTGCAAAACGGCGCAAGCCCCAACCAAGTCGCCACCAGGCAAAACGTCTGGCACAAATGCCCCGCCTCCGCCAGCACCACGCGATAAGCGCGTGGATAGCGATATTTCCACTGCGTGCGCGTGAACACCGCGGTCATCAACACTAACGCAGCCGCCTCGGAAAACCACCTCTGCCCGATCACATAATCCGCCATGCGATCGCGCGTCATCCCGCGTCGCAGCAGTTCCAGCCGATGCCTGGTCGCGTCGTAGTGATAAATTCCCGGCGCAATTCCCTCCACGTCTCGCGCCACAACATACGCTTCAATCGGATGTAACGCTCCCCCGGATGGAGAAGTCTTCACCGCAAACCGGCCCAGCGGCGGCACTGCAACCCATTCGCGCACGCCCCACGTCAATCCCAAAAGCGTAGCCAAATCCGCGAGCGCCAGTTTGCCCGGCGCGAATCTTCGCCACGTTCTGCGCGTTGTAAGCACACGAGTAAATTCGCCTTCCAGGCGCGGTGGTGGCAGAACCGTCTGCGCAGCCCGCGGATAATGCTTTACCGGCACAGGCATCGCCTCTTCGTGGGTCAGGCCTTCCATGTAACGGCCGATGCTCAACAAGTCGGCTTCGAAAGGAAGATCGCGTCCTGTGAAGTGAAAGAAACCCGCGGCAGGATTCCAATCCTTCCAGGCGGTCATCGCACGCTCGAGAGGTCGCAGCTCGCGATCGGAGCGCTGCAGCAGCGAATGCCGCGCCAGACCTTTAATGGCGGCGCGCAGAGACGCCGCTGAATATTGCGGGAGGTGGCGGAAAAGCGCCGCGGCAGGGAGCCAGCGGCTGAAGAAGTTCAACACTTCGGCGGCAATCGGCGCGGCAGTCGCGCCTTTGCCTGTCGCATAATTCTCAAAAGTCAGTTCGTTGTCGTTCCAGTAGCACACCAGGAACGGAGATCGCCGGAACAGCGTCTGCTTCACTTTCGCCATGCGGAAGCGAGCGGACCGAGGCGCGGAAAAATGCGCCGCGCCCGCCCGAGCGCCTTACTTGGACTTGGTCTTGAACGTCTGCCCGTAATGCACGAGCGGCCGGCAGAAAAACGTGACGATTTTGCGGCACTTCTCCAGCCCGCGCAGCTCCAAATCGATCTTCTTCTGATCGATCTTGGCGACCTTGCCGCGAATCGCGCGCAGCTTTTTCTCCGCCTTCGCAATTTCCTTGTCGACGCTCTTCAGTGTGAAATTAATGTTGGCCATTCTGCCCTCCGTCCGAGCGACGGTTCAGATTCCGTCGTCGGCGCGACGGTAATTCAATCCCGTGCGCAAAACCGTTCTACTTGGATTTAGTTGTGAACGCTTGTCCGTATTGCGTGGGCGGCCGGCAGAAATTCTTGACCTGCGTGTGGCACTGCTTGAGTGCTCGCAGCTGCAAGTCGATCTTGTTCTGATCGGCCTTGACGACTTTCTTGCGGATCGCGCTCAACTTCTTCTGCGATTTCTCAATTTCCTTGGTGATGTTCTTCAGCGTGAAATTGATTTTGGCCATTTTGTTCTCCCATCCCGCGCACCGAGAATTACATCGAATGGAAAACTTGGGCCGGTTTACTGCGGTGTGCGCGAGACGGCGGAAGTGTAGTTGAGGCCCGGCACAGCGTCAAGATAGATTGCATTGCAAGTCATCTTATCGAAGCGGGTAAATGCGGGCCGCGGTTTCGCTTGCGGCAACTCGGCGCAGCGAGCGCATTCCCATTTTCCTCCTCACTTCGCGGCTGCACTCGCCGGCGGCGCGTAGGGCAATCCGATTCGCTGCACCAGCGCCGAAAATCTGCGATCGGAACGCAAACTGACAAATCGGGGATGCACTGCAATATTGATCAGCCGCACGGAGCGTTCCGCATACGCCTTGTCCAGCCATTGGAATGCCTCGTCTTTTTGATCCAGGCCCACATAAACCAGCGCGATATTGTAAGGCGAAACGTATTGTTTGGAATACAACTGCAACAAATCGTGCAAAATCGCGAGCGACTCCGGCTTTTCTCCCGCAACCGCGTAAGCATTGCCCAGCTCAGCCTTGAACGAGGTTTCGTTTCCAGATAGAGCGAGCGCTTGCTGCAGCTCTTGCAACGCTTTCGCATAATCCCGCTGCGCCAGATAGGCCTGCCCAAGATATCCGTGCGCCACCGCAAAGCCGGAGTCCATCGCCACGGCCTTCTGCGCCTGGGCCACAGCCTCGTCGTCGCGTCCGGCTAGGTAGAGGACCCACGACAGATTGGCGTTTATGATCAACGAGCGTGGATCGAGTTCCTGCGCAAGCTTCATCTCCGCGATCGATTCGTCGCTCTGGCCTGCGGATGCCAGCGCCAGCGCATACCAGTGGTGACTGTTCGCATCGCCCGGATTCAATTCGATCGCGCGTTGGAATTCATCCAGCACGCCCGGCCATTCCAGGCGATAAGCGCGAATCTGGCCCAGCACGGCGTGTGCGGAAGCGAGATTGTCGTCGAGTTGCAACGCCTTCACCGCCGCCGCTTCCGCCTCCGGCAGCACTTGGGAAGACGGCACATCCTTGTAATCCGCCGCCAGCGTCAGAGCGCCCGCCAAGCCTGCATAGGATGGCGCATACGTGGGATCCAGTTGAATCGCCTGACGGTAGTCGGCAACAGCTTGCGTCACAGTCTCACCAGTGCGTTTTGCAACGAAATAATTCCCTTGCAAGTACGCGTCGTAGGCCGCCGGAACCACAGTGCGCGTTTTCGCCAGGCGCTCCTGCTCCGGTTGCGTCAGCTGAATCTGAATTTGCGTGACAATGTCGCGCGCCACGTCACTTTGCAGCGCCAAAATATCCGTTACCGTGCGTTCGTAGCTGTGCGCCCAAAGGTTCTGGCCCGTTTGCGGCTGGACCAGCTCCGCAGAAATCCGCACTCGATCGTCGGAACGCAGCACGGAACCTTCCACTAACGCGTCCACTCCCAACTCCTGCGCGATCTGCGCCGGGCTTTCGTGCTTGTCCTTGTATTGCATCACCGAAGTGCGCGAAATCACCCGCAACTTCTTGATCTGCGACAGCTCAGTGATCAGCGCGTCGCACATTCCATCGGCGAAATAATCCTGCTTGGGATCGCCGGTAAGATTTTCCAGTGGAAGCACGGCGAGCGATTGAATGGACGCCGCGCCCACGGCCGGCGACCCGCGCCACTTGACCACGACGAGTTTCCAGACAAATGCTGTTATTAAAAGCAAGGCTGCGACAGCCGATGAAACCAGGAGCGCACGTACCAGCCGCGGGCGAGGCGGCGCTGGCGCAGGTGGAATCGGTGATGGCTGAATCGCGCTCGGTGGAATCACAGCTGAGTTCGTGCGCAACGCTTCCAGCGCCGCGCGTATTTCACTGGCGTGCTGGTAGCGTTGCGCCGGATCCTTCGCCAGGCAGTGCTCGATCACAGAGCGCAATCCGAGCGGCACTTTGTCGCGCAGCGGCGGCGGCGAATCGTGCAGGATCATCGAGCTCAATTCGTAGGAAGTCCTTCCGCGGAACGGCCTCTTGCCGTTGCACATTTCGTACAGCACCACGCCCAGCGCCCAAATGTCACTGCGCGCATCCGCCGGCTCGCCGCGGAATAATTCCGGCGCCATGTAGTGCATGGTCCCGACAATCGCGCCTTCTCCAGTCAGCGTGCTGATGGATTGCGTCTTCAACGTAATTTCGCCCGGAGTCATATGCTTGGCGAGGCCAAAATCGAGAACCTTGACGCGGCCTCCGGGCATGACGATGACGTTGGGAGTCTTCAAGTCGCGGTGAATCACCCCGCGTTCGTGGGCGTGCGCCATGGCGTCGGCGATTTGCTCGCCGTAGCGAATCACTGTTTCAACAGGAAGCCCGTCCTCGGGAATTTGCTCGGCCAGGGAACGCCCGCTGACGAATTCCATGACGATATAACTCTTACCGTCGGCTTCGCCCACGTCATAAATGGTGCAAATGTTGGGATGATTCAACGCGGAAGCGGTGCGAGCCTCACGAATTAAAAGCGCGCGAGCATTTTCGTCGTGGTTCAGCTCATCAGGAAGGAATTTCAGCGCAACGTCGCGGTTCAGCCGGTCATCGTGTGCGCGGTACACCACGCCCATCCCGCCGGCACCGACCTTTTCGACGATTCGGTAATGCGAGACGGTCTGGTCGCTCACGTGTGCGAAACGCTCAAGCGAGCATCTTAGGCCGCCGCCGAAACCCAAGTCAACGCGGAAGCCAACGATGGTTTCGCGCGTTGCCGTCGGGTCACACTACGCGGGCGTTAGTTCGCTGGGACCGAAGACGCGGGAGCCGGCAAAGCCGCTGGCGTGGAATTCTTGGCGACGGTTGGGGGTTGCTGCGACGGGAGCGGAGGCATGAGCGCCAGGGCGTGATCGCGGGCTGCGACGAACTCGTTCCAGTCGCGTTTGGATACTGGGTCGGAGGGCGGCAGCGGGAGGCGCTCGAAGTTTAGGAATTCTTTGCCGCGCTGAATGCGGAAATCCAGATGCGGGCCAGTGGCGAGGCCGGTCATACCGACGAGGCCAATCCGCTGGCCTTGCTCGACGCGCTGGCCGGAATGCACTAGCACCCGAGACAAGTGCATGTAATACGTCGTGTAACCGTTGTTGTGCTGAATCTCGATCAGATTGCCGGCGCCGCCCTTCCTGCCGGCGAAAATCACGCGGCCATCGCCGATGGTTTGCACGGGCGTGCCGGTTGGTGCGGCGTAATCAATGCCGAGGTGCGGGCGGTACTCTTTCAGAATGGGATGATAGCGATGCTGGCTGAAATGCGAAGTAATCACGGCGGCGAATTTCAGCGGCGAATGCAGAAAGGCCTTCTTCATGGACTTCCCATCCGGCATGTAATACGCGGGCTCGCCATTGAGGCCATGAAACAGCACTGCGCGATAGGGATGCGGGCCGTTGTTGTATTCCGCGGCGAGAATGCGGCCGTAGGAAACTACTTCGCCGCTCGCCAGCGTTTTCTTTTCGACGACCACGCGGAAAGTGTCACCCGGCCGCGGGTCGGTGTAGAAATCGAGGTCCCAGCCAAAGATTTCCGCCAGGCGCATAGCCAGCTCCGGCCTTTCTCCCGCGTCCAGCACGGCATTGAAAAGCGAGCCGTTCACCTGTCCGGTGACGCCTACTTCCTCGGTCTCTGACGGAATGGTCTGGACCTCGGCGTGAAAGTCGTTTCCTTGGGGCCGAATGTAGAGAACGCGATCGGCGTCAATGCGGTAGCGCACTTCGCGCAGCTCGCCGAGGCTCGAGCGGCCGACCAGGAAACTGTTTCCCGCGCGCAGGTGGCGCAGGTCGAAGACGGACTGCGCGGAGGCGACCAAACGCGCGGCAGTGCTCGAACTGAAACCCATACTCTGGACGAAGGCCGGGAACGGCAGGCGCGCTGGGACTACGGCTTCGGTGAAAAGGACGAGTTGCTCCTGCATGCGGTGAGCTTCTTCTCGCGAAGGAGAGGCTTGCGTCATGATTTCGTAATCGGCGGCGGAGGTGCGAAGGTAATTTGCGACGAGGATGCCCGCTGAAGCGACGGCAAGGAGCGCAACTGCGATTAGGACTTTGATTTTCGTTCCCATAATTCCCTACAGCGAATAATTTACGAAGATGGGAGCATAGCGCAATGCAAGGACGACCGGGAAGTGAAATGGTGCGGATTTGTTCATGGAAGCAACCGGTGAAGTTAGCGGCTTTCAGCGCCGGAGGTGAAATGCAAGCAACCTCAAAGACGCGGAGTTCGCAGAGCCGACCTAAGCTGAAGTAACGGAGCCGGCGAAATGCCTGCCTACCGGCAGGTGGGCCCTGCGAAGGTCTAGTGCGACGCGCCTGCGGCCGTGGTGTATTGCGCCCTGCGCGCGGCCTCGACGAAATAATTTCGTTCGCGCAAGCCGTGGTAAATGCGGCCGGCGATTTCAGAAGCGTGCGGACCGCTCACCGCGCGGCCGCCTCCGCGAATCAGAACCACCAGCACGATTTTCGGATGCGCTTGGTCGGCATAGGAAACAAACCAACCCAGGCGCCCGCCGAGTGATTCGTCGTTGCAGGTGCCGGTCTTGCCCAGAGCCTGCTCGCCATCCGGATCGTAGCTTTGCTTCGCGGTGCCGTACATCACCGCCGCGAGCATGCCCTCGCGCAGATCGGGAAGTAGCGGCGCGATATCGAGCTGCTGACGCACGCGCGGCTGAAAATTTTGACGCGCTTCTTCTGTGCGCGGGTACTGCAGGTAATACTGCGTGCCGCCATTCGCAAGAGTGGCAACGAGCGAGGCGAGCTGCAGTGGCGTGAGGCGAATGCCTTCACCAAAGCTGGACATGCGAGCGACGCCACCGTACGCGGGAGGCGCGGAGGGCACCAGGCCGGGCTGCTCTTCGGGAATATCGTAGCCAGCGCGTTCGCCCAAGCCGACGAGCTGCGCATATTGGTGGACGCGCGGGAAGCCCAGGCGCGTGCCGACTTCTTCAAAATAGACATTGTTGGAATGTGCCATCGCTTCGGTGAGGTCCATGTAACGGCGATGGCCTACCTTGAGCATGGTGTCGCGGGTGATGACGCCTTCCTGCAATCCGGCGAGCGCGATGACCGGCTTGATCGTGGAGCACGGCTCGAAGCCGGACGAAAATGCCATCTTCTGATTAACGATGGTGAGAATTCGTCCGGTCGCGGGGTCCATCGCGAGCACGGAACCGTTGGCGTGCCCGAGCGCATTGACGGCGACCTGGCGGATCACGGGATCGTCGTAGTCCGCGTTGTCATTCTTAGTCGGATCACCGTAGGCTGAAATGCCGGTGTTCCTGTGGCGAGTGTGGGTAGTGGCAGGCGTCGCCGCCGAGGCGGCGACGCAGCCAGCGAGAAGCAAACAAAAGACCGGAACAAACTGTTTTAGGGCTGGGTTGGGTTGCATTGCATCCTATATCGGCCTAGGAATCATATACTTCAACCGATTGAATGCCAGTTTACGGAAGAAATACAGGGGAGTGCAACTGTTAAGGAGGACAGCTTTCCTGTGCGGCATGACTGGACGAAAGGACAGATGCGCCGCATCGCGAAATTCGAGCGCCGAGCGCGAGGCGGCAGGTAGCCGCCCCACGCCCGGTGCGGAGTCATCCTCAGCTTAAGGCCACTGCCTTTGCGCCTAGCGGCTTGTGCGACCCTGCGACGCAGCAGTTGCAGCAGCCGCTTTCGGCGGCTGCTTGGCGGCGTCTGCGGCTAGTTTCTGCGCTTCGGCTGAGGGCTTGCCGTTGCCATCGGCTGGAACGGCGGGATGCGCGAGCAAACCGAGCGCCTTGCGCAGGTCGTGTTCGATCTTGCCGCGAATGTCGGTGTTTTCCTTCAGGAAGACGCGGGCATTTTCGCGCCCTTGGCCCAGACGTTCGTTCTTGTAGGAAATCCATGTGCCGGACTTTTCGAGCAGGCCGTTGCTGACGCCCAGATCGATTAGATCGCCTTCGCGAGAGACGCCCTCACCGTAAATGATGTCGAACTCGGCTTCGCGGAACGGCGCGGCAACTTTGTTCTTCACGATCTTTGCGCGCGTGCGTGAGCCGATGACGCGGTCGCCTTCCTTGATGGACTGAATGCGCCTTATATCCACGCGTATCGAGGCATAAAACTTCAGCGCACGGCCGCCGGTAGTGGTTTCCGGATTGCCGAACATCACGCCGATCTTCTCGCGGATCTGGTTGATGAAAATCAGGCAGGTCTTCGATTTCGAGACGATGGCGGTGAGCTTGCGCAGCGCTTGTGACATCAAGCGCGCCTGCAGGCCCATCTGCGCGTCGCCCATATCGCCTTCGAGTTCGGCGCGCGGCACCAGGGCGGCCACCGAGTCCACCACTATAATGTCCACCGCATTCGAGCGGATCAGCGCCTCAGCAATCTCCAGCGCCTGTTCGCCGTTGTCGGGCTGCGATACCAGCAGGTTATCCACGTCCACACCCAGCTTGCGCGCGTAGGAAGGATCGAGCGCGTGCTCGGCATCGATGAAAGCCGCCTGGCCGCCCAGCTTTTGCGCCTCGGCAATCACGTGCAGGGTCAGGGTGGTCTTGCCGCCCGATTCCGGGCCGTACACTTCGATCACGCGTCCACGCGGGAAACCGCCCACGCCGAGCGCCGCGTCAATTGAGATCGAGCCGGTGGGGATTACGTTCACGGGAACCAGGACGTCCTTGTTCCCCAGGCGCATGATGGAGCCCTTACCGTACTGCTTCTCAATCTGCGAGATTGCCAAATCCAGGTTTTTTGACTTTTCATCGTTCACAGGGCCACCTCAAGAGGACTTTCTGTTTGGTCTTAGCTGGAGACCGAGGCGGAGTGAGTTTAACACTGAGTGCCCGTTCCCGGCTCAGCCATTTCGAGGGTCATAATATCACTAGGCGAACAAAAAGCAAAAGGTATTTTTGCGCATCGTATCAATACTTGTAGAAGCCGCGGCCGGATTTGCGGCCTAGCCAGCCGGCGGCCACGTACTTGCGCAGCAGGGGGCAGGCGCGATACTTGGGATCGCCGAAGCCGGTTTGCAGCACTTCGAGAATATTCACGCAGACGTCCAAGCCGATAAAATCGGCCAGTTCCAGGGGGCCCATGGGATGATTCATGCCCATTTTCATCACTGCGTCGACGGCTTCGGAAGTGGCGACGCCTTCCATCACGGCGAAAGCGGCTTCGTTGATCAGCGGCATCAGGACGCGGTTGGAAACGAAGCCGGGCGCGTCGTTCACCGCGACGGCTTTCTTTTCGAGCCTTTCGCACAAGATCTTGGTGATTTCAAAAGTATCGTCGCTGGTGGCCAAGCCGCGGATAACTTCCACCAACGCCATTACCGGTACGGGATTCATGAAGTGCATGCCAATGAATTTTTCCGGGCGCGAAGTCTGCGCGGCCAGCTGCGTGATGGAAATCGAGGATGTATTGCTGGCAAGAATTACGCCGGGCCTGAGCACCGCATCCACATCTTTCAGCAGACGCACTTTCAGATCGAGCTGTTCGGGGACCGCTTCTACCGCGAAATCGGCGACAGCAAGCGCGGCGACCTCGGTGGTCGGCTGGATGCGCGCGAGGATGACTGGCTTTTCGCTGGCGGGAATTTTTTCCTTTTTCACTTCGCGGTCGAGATTTTTGTCGATCGTTTCCAGGCCGCGCTCCAGGAAGCGTGTTTCGACGTCGCGCAAAATCACGCTGTATCCGGCGCGCGCGAAGACGTGCGCTATCCCGTTGCCCATCGTGCCGGCGCCCAGCACAGCGACAGTTTTGATTTCATAAACGGACATCAAGCCTCCAAGCCGAAAAAAAATGTAGAGGAGGTAAAGGAAGCATAGTAGGCAGAGGAACGTCAAGCGTCGCGGGACTCAGATCACGCGCCAATCTCCCGCTGGTTCGCCGGCGACGTTCCTACCCGCCCCGCTTCGACAACTTGATCAGCCGCGATCCGCGCTGATCTGCTTCAGGTTTTCGCTCAGGCTGAGCCGCTCAACGCACGCCTCAAGCGACGCGCAGCGGCAGCGCAGCAGATGCTCGAACAAGGATTTCAAACGGCGCGAGCGTTCGATGCTTCGCTCCGCTTCTTTTATCTTACGCTCAGCCAGTTTTCTCCAGCAGGGACCCACTGGGGAATCGTTGCGCAAGCCATCCAGAAAAATTTTGATTTCCGCCAGCGCAAAACCCATATCGCCGGCGAAACGGATGAGCAGCACGCGGTGAACCGCTTCCGCGGGGTACCTGCGTTGCCCGCCGGTGCGGTAGGGCGGCGCAAGTAGCCCCATCCGTTCGTAATAACGAATCGCTGACGCGTTCAGGCCGCTCCGGCTGGCAAGTTCTCCAATCTTCACGTTCCCCTCGCAGGCACGCTCGAAAATAATCGCTTGACTTAAAGTTGACTTTAACTTTTAGCATGCAGGAGCAGTTGACGGCAAATCAAAAGGAGCAAATCCATGAACAAGAAACGATTCCCAGGAATCAGCAAGAGTACCGCCGCCGCAGCCGGCGTGGCGCTGCTGCTGGCAACCAGTAGTGCGGGGCTGGCGCCTGTGCGGGCTTCGGCGGCAACGAATGCTGGGACACAACAGGCAACCAGCGACAGCAAGTTTTACTGCAACGTGAAAGCACTGGGCCCCGCCGAACGCGCGCGGCACAAGCAATTGACTGAGAAACTGATCGCCGCTCGCAACGAGATCGTCGAATTGCCGCGTGGCTACGAATTTCAGTACCTTCCGTCGGATGTCTCCGTCGCGGAGCTTGCGGGTTGGGTGACCACCGAAGCAAAATGCTGCTCCTTCTTCAATTTTCACATTGATCTGGAACGCGAAGGTAACCTCGTGTGCCTGGGTTTGACCGGCGAGGAAGGAATCAAAGCCTTCATTCGCACTGAATTTCAAGTGCCGGCGAAGTAATTGGCTCGAGACGTGCGAAAAGGGAAAGGATTCTGCCAGCAATGGACCGCGATCTAATTATCGTGGACCAGTCGCGTCGGTAACTTGGCGGATCATTTCCTGCGCGCGTTCTTGTGATGATGGCGTCACCCGAATCCGCAGCTGGCTTGCCACTTCGTCTGTTGCGGAGCCGATGCCAATCCCGCGCAGGCAGGTGATCAGGTTGTCTCGGGTGGCGGCGTCCTGGCCCGACCACACTTCGGCGGTCGCGTCGTCCGGATCGAAATCTTCGGGAACGTAATCGGGCGGGAGATCGGACAAATCGTCGTGGTCTTCGTCGGCGGACGAGTCCCGCAGCGGCGCATTCGAATCCCGGAACGCTTCGTCTGAATCCTCGGCCGCTGTTTCGCGACGGCGAGCCGCTTCTTCCAGCGCTGCGCCAACCGCACGGTGGTCGCGCGAGTGAATAAAGACTGCATAGACCTGCTTAGACCAACCCGGCAACGAGCCGACTTTGTCGCCACGCTCGTGGTGCGCAATGTTCGCCGTGTCGAGCGTATCGATGATTCCGTCCCGAATCCTCGCGTCCGTTCCGGTCCACAATAGTTCGGGCGCATCTGAAAGTTCAGAATTGTTCGAATGAACGTCCGCTTCTTCGAGATGCTCCACGAGAGCGACGTCGCAGTCGGAGCAACGACTGAAGCCCGGCCGATATTCAGCTTTGCAGTTGGGGCAAAACATGGATTTCAGTTTGCTCCGAAACGTCTTTGGACAACGTCAGCAGCGGGCGCGATGCCGACGCTACGGAAGCTCGATGGCGAGCGCGACGGCGTTGCCGCCGCCGAGGCAGAGAGCCGCGATTCCGCGCTTCAGATTACGACGCTGCAATTCGTAGAGCAGCGTTACCAGGACGCGCGCGCCTGACGCGCCGATGGGGTGGCCTAGCGCGACGGCGCCGCCGTTGACGTTTACTTTCTCAGGGTTGAGCTTGAGCACGCGGGTCACAGCGATGGCCGCGACCGCGAAAGCCTCGTTCAGTTCGTAGAGGTCCACATCCTTATCGCGGTCCCACCCCGTTTTCTGCAGGAGTTTTTCCACAGCGTCCACCGGCGCCATCATCACCCACTTCGGTTCGACGCCGCTGACGGCCTGCGCGACGAGGCGCGCGATGGGCTGCTTGCCGAAGCGCGCGGCATTTTTTTCGCTGGTGACGATCACGGCCGCCGCGCCGTCATTCGTTCCCGGCGCGTTCCCTGCCGTCACCGTGCCGTCTTTTTTGAACGCGGGTTTCAGCTTCGCGAGAATTTCCAGTGACGTATCTTCGCGCGGCGATTCGTCCGTTTTGATTACGACCGGCTCGCCCTTCTTCTGCGGAATTTCCACGGGCACAATCTGCGCGCTGAAGAAGCACGATTTGATGGCACGAATCGCTTTCTGATGGCTTTCCAGCGCGAATTGATCCTGCTCCTGGCGCGAAATCCCGTATTTTTCGGCGACCAGTTCCCCGGTGACGCCCATGTGAAAGTTTTCGTACACGTCCCATAGGCCGTCGGTGATCATCGAATCAAAAATTTCCTGATTTCCCAGACGGAATCCGGTGCGCGCGCCCTTCAACAGGTACGGGCAGTTGGACATGGACTCCATGCCACCCGCAACAACTACTTCTGATTCGCCGAGCTGCACGGCTTGCGCCCCGAGCGCGACAGCTTTCAATCCCGAGCCGCAAACTTTGTTGATGGTCATCGCGGCGACGCGCGGGTCCAAACCGCCGCGCAGAGCGGCCTGGCGCGCGGGATTCTGGCCCAGGCCTGCCTGCACGACGTTGCCCATGATCGCTTCGTCCACCTGATTTAGCTCGATACCGGCGCGGCGCACGACTTCGGCGACAACTTTCGCGCCGAGTTCCGTCGCGGAAAGAGGCGAGAGCCCGCCCATGAATTTTCCAATGGGCGTGCGCACGGCGCTCAGGATGACGGCTCGTTCCATAGTGGCAGCTCCTTCAGGCGTTCCAGGTCGGAATCAAGATTATAAGCGCCGCGCCAGACGCGGTCAATTTTCAGCCGTTCGGATATCGCGCGCGGCGGAAGCCCTGCGCAGCGCTGCTCTGAGATTCAGGTGTAATATCGTCCGGAAATTCCGCCTGAATGAGCGACCCATGTCCGCGGAGGACAGTGATGGAACGTGACGAATTCCTGCAAAATTTCGAGCAAGTCCGCGAGAGAACTATGCGCGTGGTGCGTTGCATTCCGCCGGACCAGTTCGAGTGGACCTGCCGCGCGGGCGCTTTCACCCTTGGCGACCTAGCGCGCCACATCGTCACGACCGAACGATTCGTCTTCGCCGAGGGCGCCTGCGGACGGCCAAGCCAATACCGAGGTTGCGGCCGCGAACTCGCCGATGGTCAACAGAACATCCTCGCGTTCATGGAACGATTGCACGCGGAGTCCATGCAGATTTTTCGGGAAATGTCCGACGAGCAGTGGAACGCGAAGGGCAAATCCGCCGACGGCCACCCGATCACCGCCTGGAAGTTACTACGCGCAATGCTTGAGCATGAAGTGCATCATCGCGGCCAGATCTACGCGTATCTCGGGATCCTCGGCGTCGCCACTCCGTCGCTGTACGGGCTAAACGAACAGCAAGTGAAGATCCTCTCCGCATCTTGATTGACGCCGAGCCGGGTCGTAATTCAGCCCGGCTGAGCATCTCGATGCGAAATTCAGCTGCCTGGAAGTGCCGTAACGTCGAGAAACGACCCCGCGACGCGGCGCGCCTTCGCCTTCCGTTCGCCCGTGGCGCAATCTGTTAAGATACTCGGGCGGAAATCTACACGATGAAGTTTAACGAAAATTCGCAGCGCGAATCCGGGGCGAACGTCGGACTGAACGCCGGCCAGCGCGCAGCAGTGGAGCATGGCGACGGGCCCCTGCTGGTCGTGGCGGGCGCGGGCACCGGCAAGACACGCGTGATCATCGAGCGGATTCGCAATTTGCTGGAGACGAATCCGGACTTGGCCGGCGAGAGCATCCTGGGGCTTACGTTCACCGACAAAGCCGCCGGACAGATGAAAGGCCGAGTGGTGAAAGCCATTGGCGAACGCGCCGAGGGCGTGTGGCTCAGCACCTTCCACAAGTTTTGCCTGGAAAAGATATTGCAGGCGACGAATCCGGATTCGCAGCCGCTCGATGAAATTGACCACAAGATTTTGCTCCGGCGGCACATCGGTGAACTCAATCTGAAACATTTCCGCAGGCTACAGGACCCGGGCGAATTCATCAGTGACTTCGTGAAGTTCTTCTCGCGCTGCCAGGACGAGCTGGTTACGCCCGAGGATTACGAGCGATTCGTCACACGCCTGCGTAAAATGCATGAGGCTGGCAAGAAATCGCTGGAATCCGATGCGCTTACAATCGCGGAGGATGAAGTGGCGCGGCAGGAGGAACTGGCGCGCGTCTATCGTGTGAGCGAGCGCTTGCTGCGCGAACGCAACCTGCTGACTTTCGGCGAGCAGTTGATGCATGCCGTGCAAATGTTGCGGAACGACGAATCCCTGCTGCGCCAAATGCACGAGCAATACCGCTACATTCTGGTGGACGAGTTTCAGGACACCAACATCGCCCAGCTCGAGCTGCTGTGGCTGCTCGCGGGCGAACGCCGCAACATTGTGGCCGTGGGCGACGACGATCAGGCGATTTACCGGTTCCGCGGCGCTTCATTCGGCAGCTTCACGATTTTTCTGAAACGATTTTGCGGTGTCACCGATGCCAAGCTCGGCCCCGCCACAAAAAAATTCCTGGTTTCGCTTTCGCAGAATTACCGCTCGACGCAGCGCATTCTGCGCGTGGCCGGCGAAGTGATCCAGCACAACGAAAAGTCCCCTCTGCTGCCGCCCAAGGCGCTCACCACCGAAAATCGTGAAGGCGAGAAAATTCGCATCGCGGAATTTGGCACTCCCGAGGAAGAAGCGCATTGGGTCACGTCCGAAATCGAGCGGCTGCACGCGGCAGGCGCGCCGTGGCGCAACTTCGCCGTGCTGTACCGCAAACACACGCACCGCGAAAAACTCGTGGATGAATTGCGCAGGCGCGAAATCCCGTTCGTGATTCGCAAATTATCAATTCTCTCCAGCACGCTGGTGCGCGATTTGCTCGCGTGGCTGCGCTTGATCGTCGTGCCCGGTGACAACGTAGCCTGCGCCCGTGTGCTGGCCGCGCCGTACTGGGGCCTGGAACCGCGCGACCTGGTGCGCCTGGCAGAGCGCGCCGAGAAAAATCATCGCCGGCCGATGGGCGACGAGCTGGAGACCGCGCAGAACGAAGCGCCATTCAATAAGCGCGGCAAGCTTGGCGAGCTAGTGCAGTTGTTGCTTCAATTGCGCCAAGCCGCGAAACGCGCCACCGCGACGGAAGTTCTGGACGAACTGATCGCCGGCCTGGCTCTGGCACCGCTGCCTTCGGACCAAGATCGCTACTACCTCGACCGCTTCGTCGCGTTCGTAAAGGAATGGGAACGCAAGAGCGAAGAAAAGCAGCTGCGCCATTTCATCGAATATCTCGCCTATTTTTACGAAGCGGGCGGCGACATCTCACTGGAGGAAGAAATTTCCGACGACGCGGTGCAGTTGATGACCGTGCATTCGGCGAAGGGCCTGGAATTCCCGCACGTTTTCATCCTGCGCGTTTCCAAGAACGACTTCCCTTCCGGCGTGCGCAAAGTGGTTTTCGAATTTCCGCCGGAACTGATGAAAGAAGAACAACCCAAGTTTGATTTTCAGATGCAGGAAGAGCGGCGCCTTTTCTACGTGGCGTTGACGCGTGCAGAACGGCAACTGACGCTTTCAACGCTCGTGAACAAGCGCAAGAAACCTTCGCCGTTTCTCGATGACTTCCTGGCGAATGCGAAAATTAAAACGTTGGACACGAATCAACTCACGCCCAAAGTAATCGTGCCTCCCGCAGTGGAAGCCGCCGGACCCGAAGCCAATTCCAGCGACCCGACGCAACTCTTCCCGCCCGGCAGCGAACCATCCAGAGCCTATTCGCGCGTCGCGTTGTGGGCGAAGGCCTTTCATCCGCCGCGCCCCGAACCACTGCAGCTCAGCGCTTCGGCGATTGACGCGTACGACCGCTGCCCGATGCGCTACATGTTCCAGTACGTGTGGGGCATACGCGGCGGCGCGCACGCGATGGCCACGTTCGGCAACGTAATGCACCGCACGATCAAGGAATTCGTCGCGGAATTCGGCAAGCGCAAAAAAGTTCCGCTCGAAGAAGTGCTGGCGATTTACGACCGCGAATGGTCCGCCGCGGGATTCATCGACGAATATCACGAAGAGGAATATCGCAAGGCGGGGCGCGAGCAACTCGAGGCGTTTCACCGCACGTACTGCGGCGCTCCGGCGGATGTGCTGTATCAGGAAAAAACCTTCGAGCTGCAGCTGGAGCACGATGTGATCGTCACCGGCCGGATGGATCAGGTGAATCGCATCGAAGGCAACCAGGTCGAAATCATTGACTACAAAACCGGCAAACCGAAGGACGCAAAATCCGCGGCCAAGGATTTGCAGCTCGGCATATACGCGCTGGCCGCGGAAGAAGTGCTGGACCTCGATCCGGTGCGCCTGCTGTTTTACAACCTGGTGACCAACGAAGGTGTGGCGGCCACGCGCGACGCCAAGGCATTGAAAGAAACCAAAGAGAAAATCGCGGAAGTAGCGGACCTGATTCGCGCGCGCGAATTTCCCGCGAAGCCGGGCTTTGGCTGCGGATTCTGCGACTACAGGCCGCTCTGCCCCGCGCACGAGCAGCTGATTTCGATTCGTCAATCGCAGCGTCCATCCGGCGCGAAAGAAAGTGCAGATTCGCCGCTGCGTTCAGACTGACTCGATCACAAAAACCTGGCCGCACAAAAAAACGGGGCGTCGCGATTTCTCGCGACGCCCCGTTTCTCTTTCCAATTGGGCTTCTCTGCCTGACTAAGCCCGGGATGTTCCGCGCATGAACTACTGTGGAACTTTCTCCCCGCGATTCAGCAGCGCCGCGAATTTCACAGCGCGCTCGATTCGCTTCGTCAATCTATAAAGGCCGCCGACGTTGAAGTCAAGCAGAAAAACTTTGGCTGCGACGCAATTAAAAAAACAACGGAGCGCTAGCGAACAATGATTTCCCCTGAGCGGAAGCAACATTTGTACTTCAGCGGCTGAAGCCGCCGCGATTTTTCTGTTTCGGCGTCTTGGCTGAAGCCACGACTCGCAAAAATACGCGAGTTGCGATTAGGCTCGCGACGAACGCGCGAGATTTAGTGCAGCCCGCTCTGGTAATAACCCTGGCGCGCGGTTACGTCCAGGTCCGGGCGGCGCACGCGCACTTCGATGCTGTGAAAATCCTTGCTGCGGTCGGTATCTTGCGGCTGAAACGTGATGGTGTATTGATTGCGCGCCTGTTCCGTGACCGACGCGTAGAGATTCTCGAGGCCGCGATCCTTGCCCGCGTAAAAAGTATCGCCACCAGTGGAGGTGGCGTATCTCTCTAGCCGCGTGCTTTCCTTCTGGCCGAGCGCGTGACCCACGGAAATCGAATAAACCGAAACATCGGACTTCAACAGGAGTTGCAAGGTCTGGTCCAGCGTGTGTTCGTTGCTGTGAGAATTGTTTCCATCCGAAATCAGGAATATTATTTTCCGGCGATCGCGCCCGCGGCTCTGCAGCATCTGGCCCGCCGCGTACACCGCATCGTCCATGTCCTTGTCCTGCTTCTGCTGCTGCACGCCGAGCGTCGTCGGCGCTCCCGTTTCCAGCGAACGTCCGTTGGAAGTGGCGCCCGACGTCAGCGGACCGCCGACCGGGGCTCCGGGATAGTGCGAATGCAGGTCGAGTCGCTTCAGTTGAGTGAAAAGCAGATCGTTGTTGAAAGAGAATTCCGAAACCGTGTTAGGGAACTGGTCGTAGGTCACGATCGCTACTTCATCGTTGGGCCCAAATCCGCCGGAAATCGCGGTCAAACTTTTTTGCACCTGGTCGGCGGACTTGATCGAGAGGTCGTCATCAATCAGCACGACGGCGGAGAGCGGATAAGGATCGGAGGTAAAGTAGACAATTTGTTGTTCCACGTTGTCGCAGAACACGCGAAATTCGTCGCGCTGCAAATCGCCGATCAACTGGCCGTCGCGGTTCTTGACGGTTACGGGAACGATCACCAGGTTCGTGCGCACTTTGAGAATCTGTCGCGTGTCTCCTTGTTGCTTAGGATTCTGAGACTGCGGGGACCGCGGTGGCGGCGCGGGCTGCGACTGCCCGGTCTGCGGCTGCGGCGTCTGTACCGGCGCGGCAGGCTGTGCGGGCGGCGCCAACTGCCCCGGCTGCACAGGAGGCTTGGATTCCTGCTGCTGCGATCCCGGCGCGGCGGACTGCCGACCACCCGCAAGAGGGCCGAAAAGTAATACAATACCGAGCGTCGAAATTAATCGCATCATCAGAGCTTCTCGATTCGGCAGAGGGGCGCCGTTTTAGAGTTCCGTTTTCATTTCGCGCCGGGCGCTTCCGGAGCCATCCGCTGGCGCGCTCGATGCATCGTATCAAACGCAACCGGCTACAGGGAGATTATACAATGCGGCTGACCAGCCTCGCGGCGGGCATTTTCACATTGGCGTTGGCGGGATACATAGGAGTGACGACGGAAGCGCCCGCCAAGGGCGCCGCGCATACGAACTCGCCGGTTCCGTTCAAGTTGCAATCGGGCCAGCAATCGAACCCGCAGAATGTGCCGCAAGATCAGGGGCAGGGGCCGCTCAAAGTCCAGACCAACGTCGTCAACGTGTTCGCCACGGTGCGCAACAAGCAGCACGGGATCGTCAACGACCTGACCAAGGACGATTTCAAAATCAGCGAAGACGGCGTCGAGCAGAAAGTTGAATTTTTCTCGCGAGAAGTAAACATGCCCATCACGCTGGGCCTGTTGATTGATACCAGCGCCAGCATGGACCGCATGATTGACGCCGAACAGGACGCCGCTTCGCGGTTCCTGCGCGAGGTGATGCGTCCGAAGGACGAAGCGATGGTGATCACCTTCGACTTCGACGTGGACCTGCTCGCCGATTTCACCCAGGACACTTCCGTGCTTTCCAGCGCGATTCGCCGCGCGCGCGTGAATTCGGTGGGCGGAGGCGGAGTAGTTACGCCGGGCACGATTCCGCAAGGCAGCAACGCCGGCGGGACGGATCTGTATGACGCGATCTACCTGGCCTGCCACGACGAACTGGCCACTGAAGCCGGCCGCAAGGGCGTGATCATTCTAACCGACGCGGAAGACACCGGCAGCAAGTTGGCAATGCGTGACGCCATCGAAGCCGCGCAGCGGTCGGACGCGGTGATTCACGTGCTGCTGATTTCGGATCGCATGGCAACGTTCGGCACGGGCCCCGGCGTGGCGCACCGCATGGCGGAAGACACCGGCGGGCGCGTGATTGACGTGCACAACGAAAAATCGCTGGAGAAAGCGTTCGATGAAATCTCCGAGGAGCTGCGTTCGCAATACGTGCTGGGCTACTATCCCACCAACGTGAAGCGCGATGGCGCCTTCCGGAAAATTCAAGTCACGGTCGCACGCCCTGACGTGAAAGTTCTGGCGCGCAAGGGATATTACGCGCCGTTCAAGTAACGAGTGGTTCTTCGCTATCTCTTTGCTGATTCGATTTCACCGCAGAGACGCAGAGAAGACTGTAGCGCGCTTACTTACCGGATGGCGGCACGGTGGGCGTCGTAGCGTAATAACCTTTGCGTGTGCGCACGTTCAGGCCCTTGCGATCGGTCTGCACGTCAATCTTGCGATACTTCCCCGTGGACTGCGGGTTCGAAGGTGAATACGCAATGAAATACTGACTGCGCAGCTCCGTCCCGATATCCACGAATGACTGCGCCAGGTCGTCCACCTTATAAGGATAGAACACGCGCCCGCCGCTCTGATCCGCGAACTGTTCCAGAACTTTGTCGCCGCCTTCGACGTGCATCTTGCGCGGCTTGTCGCCATCGATGGCCAGCCAGTCCGTATTGGTGCTGACGCAATAAATTGCGGCTTCGGCGCGTATGGCCGCTTCCACCGACTCACTCAGCGCGTGATCGCTCAGATTATCGTCGCCGTCGCTGATCACCACCAGCACGCGGCGAACTTCAGGATTCGGTCCCTTGGGCAGCGGAGGGTTGGAAAGCTTTTCAGCGGCGCGATAAATGGCGTCGTCCAGCGCGGTGCCGCCGCCGGCGCGCTGCTTGCGAATTGCGTCGGTGAGCAGCGAGAGATCGCCCGTGAAATCCTGAATCACCTCGGGCTCGTTGTCGAACGTCATCAGGAACGCCTGATCCTTGTTCCTGCGAATGACGTGCTGCAAAAAATCGTTGGCGGCTTCCTTTTCGAATTCCAGGCGCGGGCGAATGCTGTTGGAGGTGTCGAGCAGGATGCCAATGCGCAGCGGCAAGTCTGTATCGCGCCCGAAATAGCGAATTTCCTGCGGCGTGCCGTCTTCCAGAACTTTAAAATCGCTCTGCTCAAGATCCGTAACGAACTCGTGGCGACGGTCCATCACCGTGGCGACGAGGTGCACCAAGCCTGTGGTGGAAGTGATTGGTGGAGTAGTGGCCTGCGGCGTAGCAGGCTTCGCCGGAGTTTGTTCCGGATTCTGCGCCTGCGCATCGCCCGCAGTGGCGGGTGGAGGCGGCGGGGGCGGGACAGTTTGTTGGGCGCGGGTTGAAACGGCGAAAATCAGGAACAGCGCTGCCAGGAACAACACGGAGGGCACGGCAATCGTGCGCAGAGTTCTCACGCGAATCATCATAGGTAATCCCGCAGTGCAACGTCAATGCCGCCGGCAGGCGATTTCGCCATCGCACCGAGAGTCCGAATATAGGTCACCAGCTCTTGCGGCAGCGGCGCGCGAAATTCCATGCGCTCTCCCGTGCGGGGGTGTTCTAGTGCGATGCGCGCGGCATGCAAGAAGTTGCGTCCCAGCGATGGCACTTGCTCGCGCCCAATCGATTCCTGGTGAGGCGCTCCATAGAGCGTGTCGCCCACTACGGGCAGTGACAGAGCGGAAAAATGCACGCGGATCTGGTGCGTGCGTCCTGTGTGCAAGTCCGCTTCGATGAGGGAAAACGCGCCGAGCCGTAAAAGCAGCCGCCAATCCGTGCGCGCTTCGCGGCCTTCGCTGCGCCGGGCGGTCATGCGCGAGCGGCGGCGCAGATCACGCGCCACGGGCAATTCGATGCGACCTTTTTCACCTTTTGCATTTCCGTGTAAAAGTGCGATGTACGTTTTCTGCACGCGGCGCACGCGAAATTCTTCCACCAGTTTCAAATGAGCGGCGTCGTTGCGCGCGATTATCATCGCTCCGGAGGTGCCTTTGTCCAGGCGATGCACGATTCCCGGCCGCAGCGGGCCGCCGACACTCGAAAGCCCGTGCTCCACGCCAAAGCGATGCAACAGCGCGGCTACCAGAGTGCCGGCATCATCGCCCGCGCCGGGATGGACGATCATTCCCGCCGGCTTATTGACGATGGCGATGTCGTCGTCTTCGTAAAGAATCGTGAGCGGAATATTTTCCGGTTCCACGCCGGGCAGGGGCGGTGCGGGAATTTCCACCGTGATTGTTTCACCCGCTTCCAGATGATACGAGGCCTTTTTCGTGATGCCACTCACGCGCACACGGCCTTCGTCAATCAGCGTCTGCACGTGCGTGCGACTTACGTCCGGAAATTGCGCAGCGAGAAAGCGGTCCAGGCGCTGGCCGGCCTGCTCTTCCTGCACCACGAATTCGTGGTGGCGGAGCGAATCGCCTGGCGCGTCGAAATTGTCGTCGTTATCGGTGTCGGGATAATCGTGCATGAAGGAATTCGTTGAATCTGCCCGGAGCGCTACGGACCATCGCTGCATGCCCGGCCACACCTGGTTTTGTAGGGGCGGGCCTAAGACCCGCCCCTACCGCCGAGCAATAACCCAAACGTATCCGGTTCGCGCGGCGCGCGTTCTAATCTCCGGCTTCGGCTCGCGCAGGCGTCACTGGCTGAATCGGCGCCTTGCCCTGCAGCCCGCGCCACCACAGCAACACGCCACTCACAATCAATACGAGGCTCACGATCTGCATCAGCGAGACGCTGTCGTGAAACATCATGGTGCGTCCGGGATCGCCGCGGAAGAACTCAATGATGCCGCGCTCGGTGCCGTACAAAATCATATAGGCGCCGAAAATTTCGCCCACAAAGCGCTGCCGTTTCCCCAGCCAAATCAAAAAGAGAAAATTCAGAAATTCCAGAGCGGCTTCGTACAGCTGCGTGGGATGTAGATGCACTCCCAGGGGCGTGCCGGCCAATTGCTCGGCCAAGGGGTTCTTGAACGTGATGCTCCAAGGCACAGTGGTGGGCTTGCCGTAGCAGCAACCCGCCGCGAAACATCCCAGCCGTCCGATGGCGTGACCGATGGGCAGCGCGGCGGCGCATGTATCGAGCGTCGGCAGCAGCGGCATTTTCTGAAAATGGGTGTACAGAAGAATCGTCAGCACTCCGCCGACGACGCCGCCGTAAAAAGTGCCGCCCGATTGAAACGTGGCGACGCTGAAAATATCGCGCGGATTCGCCAGGTAATAATCCCACGCACTCAGGATCAGCCAGATTTTCGCTACCAGCAGCGCCACCAGGACAAAATAAATCCCCATGTTCCACAGCTTGTCGGGATCAATGCCCGCGCGCGGGGCTTGGCGGCGCCCGTACCACAGGCTGATCAGCACACCCGTGGCGACCAACACTCCGTAGGAGTAAATCGGGATGCCGAAGAAATTGAAAAGTATCGGATGCATGCCTATGCCGGCTCCTGATTAGGATGCGCCTGCTCGCGAAAGAGTTCCAGCACCACCAGCGCCGCTCCCAGCACGATCGCGGAATCCGCCAGATTGAATGTGTACCAGTGATGCGCGCCGATGTGAAAATCAATGAAATCGGTGACGCTGTGGCGCAGAAAGCGATCCAGCACGTTTCCCAGCGCCCCGCCCAGAATCAGAGCGAGCCCACATTCGCCCCAGCGGCCGCCCGCGCGGCCCGTCGCCAGCAGCCACACCAGCATCGCGATCACCGCGATGGAAAAAGTGATGAGCAGCGGGCCTCTCCAGGGATTTTCAGAATCGGCGAATAAGCCGAACGCGACGCCGGGATTGCTGGTGTGCACCAGATTCAACAATCCGGGAATCACCACGCGCAGCGAACCCACGGCTGTATGTCTTTCCACCGCGTGCTTGCTGAGCTGATCTGCCGCGAGCGCACCCAGCGAAATAATTGCGAGCGCAGGCCCACGAAAACGCGAAGCAGCAGCCATCAGGACTGCAAACTCCCGGCAGCCACGCCGCCATCGCGTTCAATTTCATTCAGCGTGGCAACGCAGCGTTCGCACAGTGTCGGGTAATCCGCGCTTTCTCCGACGTGCGTCGAATAATTCCAGCAGCGTTCGCATTTCTTGCCGAGCGCGCGCTCGACGCGAATCTGCAAGCCTTCGATTCCGCTCGGAGTTGCGCCCTCTACGGTGCCGTCCGCAATTTCCACTTGCGAGACGATGAACAGCCCCGGCAGATACGCGGCATATTTCCGCAGTAGCGCCGCCAGCTCGGCGTTCGCCCCAAGCGTTACACGAGCTTCGAGGCCAGATGAGATGGTCTTCGCCGCGCGCACCGGCTCGAGCGCTTTCAGCACTTCTTCGCGGACCAGCAGCAAACGATCCCAATTCTTGGCACGCGTTTCGTCCAGCACGCGTTCCAGTTCCGCAGCGGCCGGGAACGTCGCCATGTGCACGCTGGCCGGCTCGGATGCCGCGCGCGGCAAATGCTTCCACACTTCTTCCGCTGTGAACACGGTGATCGGCGCAATCAGCCGCAACAGCGTGGCGGCGATGCGGTACACGGCGGTCTGCGCCGAACGCCGACCGCGGCTTTTCGGGGCGAACGTGTACAAGCGGTCCTTCAACACGTCGAAGTAAAACGAGCTGAGGTCCACCGTGCAGAAATCGTGCAGCGCGTGATAAACACGATGAAATTCAAAGTTGTCGTACCACTCGCGGCACTCGCGCGCGAGCGCTCCGGTGCGCCGCAGCATCCACGCGTCCATTTCCCACAGTTCGCCGTCGGCCACGGCATCGCGCGCGGGATCGAAATCGTAAAGGTTGCTGAGCGCGAAGCGAAACGTGTTGCGGATTTTCCGGTACGCTTCCGCCAGCTGCGTCATCATCGCTTCGGAAATGCGCACATCCGCCGTGTAATCCTGTGAGACGACCCAGATCCGCAGCAGGTCCGCGCCCCACTTCGCGCAGATTTCCGCTGGATAGATAGCGTTGCCGAGCGACTTGGACATCGGCGCGCCTTTTTCATCCAGCGTCCAGCCGTGCGTCACAATTTCTCTGTAGGGCGCTCCGCCGCGCGTACCGATACCCACCAGCAACGAACTCTGGAACCATCCGCGATACTGGTCCGGTCCTTCCAAATACACGTCTGCCGGCCAACGCTGGTTGTCACGCGTCAGCACCGCCAGATGCGTCGAGCCGGATTCAAACCACACATCCAGAATGTCCGTTTCCTTGCGCCACTTCGCGTGACCGCAAGAGCATTTCGTTCCCGCCGGCAGCAGCTCCTCCGCGGTTCGCGTAAACCAAACATCTGCGCCTTCGCGTTCAAAGAACGGCAGCACGTGGCGCAGCGCCGCATGATCCTTCAACTGCAATCCACAAGCGTCGCAATAAAAAACAATCAGCGGCACTCCCCAGAAACGCTGGCGCGAAATGCACCAGTCCGGGCGCCCCGCGATCATCTCGCGCATACGTTCGCGGCCCCAAGCTGGGAGCCACTTCACTTTTTCAATTTCCTCCAGCGCGCGCGGGCGCAGCGCCGGCGCTTTGGGCGCAGCAATCGCGGCCGTCCCGGCATCCATCTGAATGAACCACTGCTCGGTAGCGCGGAAGATCACCGGATTGTGGCAGCGCCAGCAATGCGGGTAGCTATGCGTGATTTTCTTTTCCCCGACAAGCATGTCGCGCTTCTTCAGCAGGTCGATGACGATCGGATTCGCCTCGAACACGGTCTTGCCCTTGTACTCCGGCAAGCCCTCGATGAAACGTCCGTCGTCGTCCTGCGGAGCGTAGGATTCCAACCCATATTTCTGCCCAGTCCGGAAATCGTCCGCGCCGTGGCCGGGGGCGGTATGCACGATCCCGCTGCCCTGATCGAGCGTCACGTAATCGGCCAGAACGCCGGGAACCTGCATCTCGAGAAACGGATGCTGAAATAAAACTCCCTCGAATTTCGCGCCTTTCCACGTCGCGTGCACAGCATGAACTTCGATGTGCAGTTCGGTCTCCAGCGCATTCACACGTTCCTTCGCCAGCAACAAATTTCCCGCGGAGGTATCCGCCACCACGTACTCAAATTCCGGATGAAACGCCAAAGCGCGGTTCGCAGGTAGCGTCCAAGGAGTGGTCGTCCAGATCAGAGCGCTCACATCGCCATCAAGCCCCAGCTCTTTGGCTTTGTCGCCGACAACAACCGGAAACCTAACCCAGATCGAAGGGCTGCTGTGATCCTCGTATTCCACCTCAGCTTCAGCCAGCGCGGTGCGATCAAAGATGCACCAATACACGGGCTTCAGCCCGCGATACACGTAACCCTTCTCGTAGAAATCAAGGAACGCGCCAGCGATCGAAGCCTCATCGCGCGCATCCATCGTCAAATACGGCCGATCCCACTGCCCCAGAACCCCCAAGCGCTTGAATTCCACCTTATGCTTCTCGACAAATCCCGCGGCAAACTGCCGGCACATGCGGCGAAACTCGGCGGCCGGCACTTTGCTGGTCTTGCCGCCCAGTTCCTTCTCAACTTTGGTTTCGATCGGCAGTCCGTGGCAATCCCATCCCGGAATATAAGGCGCGCGAAACCCAGACATGGTCTTGGACTTCACGATCATGTCTTTCACAACCTTATTCAAGCCGGTGCCCAGATGGATTTCGCCCGTCGGATAAGGCGGCCCATCGTGCAGCACAAAGAGCGGCGCGTCCGCGCGTGATTCCAGAATGCGGTAATACAAACCTTGGGCTTCCCACGCAGCCAGCTGTTCCGGTTCGCGCTCAGGCAACTTCGCTTTCATCGGAAAATCGGTCTTGGGAAGATTTAGGGTGCTTTTCAGGTCCACAGGTTTAGCCATCTCTAGGGGTTCGGAAGCCTTTCTATCTTGCGAGATCGAGTTGCGCGCGGGGCAGCTAAAGCACCTGGCTCCATGACCCTTTTACCGAAGCACAGTTGTGAGTTGCTGCACAACGAAACTTGCAGCTCGTATGTTACAATGGTTTTTGAATGGTGTCAGCCGCGCCCGGCCAGACATCCTTTTTCTTGCGGGTGCGTCTAAGCTTACAGAGGACTGCGGCACCAAGCAGCAGGCAGCTCAAATGGCAGAATTCACAACGCCAATCAGCGACCCAGGCGGCACCAAGGGAGAACCGACCCTCGAGATCGGCCGCTACAAGTCTCCCGTCGCGGATTCCGAGCTGCGAAACTTCTTTTCCAACGTAAGGGATTTCCTGTTTGAACGCCCTGTGAATATGAAGGGCGTGAAGCCCACCGTATTTAACACCCCCGGATTCGGAGAGAGCCTGCGGGACAATCTGAGCGAGTTTTTCCGTTCCGCCCCGCGTGGGCCGGTGAATTCCGAACTACTGGTAAACTGGAATGCGGGTTTCGGCGGCTTCTGGCAGAACCTGCGCGACCTGATTTCGCCGCCGAAACTGGCGCCGCTGAAAACTACCAGTCAGGCCGTCGCTGTGCCGGAGATCTGGTCCAAGAATACGCAGTTCACGCGTGTGCAGGCGTTATCTCTCGCCGTGCACGTAACGATTCTGGTGCTGATTATTGGGCCGTTGCTGCTGGTGCTGCCTTCGCCTTCGACAACCAAAGCCAATTCGCAAGTGGACGTGATGGTCATCTCGCCGTATTCGCCCAAGCTGCCACCAGGCGCGAAGAAAGCCGGCGGTGGTGGCGGTGGCGGCGCGCATGACCCGCTGCCCGCGAGCCGCGGCAAGCTTCCAAAATTCTCTATGACGCAGTTCACTCCGCCGAAGGTCGTCACGAATCCGAACGCGCGCCTGGCGATGACTCCGACGGTTTTGGGTCCACCGGAATTGAAGCTGCCCAGTCCGAACATGAATAACTGGGGCGACCCGCTGTCGAAAGTAATCAACGATTCGAATGGGCCCGGCAGCGGCAACGGTATCGGCTCCGGCAATGGCACGGGCGTCGGCAGCGGCAGCGGCGGCGGCGTAGGACCGGGTGAAGGCGGCGGCACTGGCGGAGGCGTCTTCAACGCCGGCACCGGCGGCTACGGCTATCCCGCGTGCATTTACTGCCCACAAGCGCAATATTCCGACGAAGCTGTAAAGGCAAAATACCAGGGCACGGTAACGCTGGTCGCGATCATTACCGCGGACGGCAAAGCCACCGACATTCAGGTGCTGAAGGGTCTCGGTCTGGGCCTCGACGAAAAAGCGATCGAAGCGGTACGAACCTGGCGCTTCCGGCCGGCCGCAGGACCAAATGGCAGGCCCGCGCCGGTACGCCAGACCATCGAAGTAACTTTCCACCTCTACTGAGTTCTATTCGGCTGGAATATCTGCCGCGCACAGGCGTTTACCTTAAGGACCATCCCGCACATGAGCCTCCTCGCATCTGCTACGATGAGCGCTATGAAAATCTCCTCGAGGATTTCAATTTCCACGGTTGCCGTGCTTCTGCTCGTCGCGGGCGTGCTCGGCAAAGCTCCCCGCGCTGCCGCACAGACCGGCACGGTGCAGTTTGTCGCGCGCGTCACCCCCTCAGCGGGCGAAGACGAACCGGTGCGCACTCTACCCTTCTATCTGCTCAGCAAAAGCTACGCGGATATTCAGAAGGAAGCCGAAGCCACCTCTCCCGTCCCAAGCCAGGATAAATTCATAGACTCGCTGGACGTTTCCAAGGAACTGAAAGCCTGGATGAAGTCGAACCATCGCGTAAACCTCTCTGGTGAAGACTTCGTCAAAATGGTCAAAGCGGACGACATTATGAACGTGCCGGAGTTCTTCACCGCGTATACTGAGCGAAACGTCGGCGACCGCACCGCAGGTTTCCCCACTCCTAAATACAAGCTCGAAGACCGAGCCAAGGATCCGGCGAAGTACGACCGCCTTGTGACCCAATATCACGACGCCATCCGCACTTTCATCATCGCCGATCCCGACAGCAAGGACGGCTTGGACTTGGGCCTGGAAGAGGTAAATCCCGGCCACAAGTGGGACATGCTGAAGGCCAAAAACCTGTCCGATTTGAGCCGCGAAACGGCGGACCTGGCGCGCGGAAAATATCTGGTGGCTCGAGTTGAAACGGACATGCAAGGCCAGGGCGCGCTGCGCGGAATTCCTCCCGGCAATTACTGGCTCGGCACGCTGAATATCGAAGCTGTCGCAGGAGACGCGCGCGAGCGCTGGGACGTGCCCGTGACGGTCCGCGCGGGCCAGCCCAGTTACCTCACGCTGACCAACATCAATTCTGTGAAGTCCCCTCGCACTTCGGCGCCATAGCGCCATGCGTTCATGACAGAGGCTGTTGGCATCGCGCGATGGATTCGCGACCTGGCTGGCTCGGACGAGCGCTTGAAGATCGAGTCCGCCATGAGGCTTTATCTCGCTGGCGTCAGTCTGTGCACGCCACTACTCAGCCGCTGGGTGTCCGATCCGGAATTCCGCGAACTGACTTTGCCCGGCAAGCTGGCCGGTGAGACTCACGCTCGCTCCCAGCCTTCGGCCATCGTGGTGGGAATTGCCGTGCAGCCGGATACTTTCGAGCAGATTCGCACGTCGAATAATTCTCCGCGGCTGGCAGACGTGCCCGCTGATCAGGACGCACAGGAATTCGAGCTGCACCTCGACGCCTCCATCGAATTCGATATTCTCACAACGCGCGAGCCTGGCGGCCCCGGCGCCATTTCGCGCTATCTGCAAAAGTTCGGCGAAGGCATTCAGCAGATCGAAATTTACGTCCGCGACGTGGATCGTGCGACGGAAATTCTGCGCACGCGATTCGCGCTGCCGCCTCTTTATCCCGCCACGCGCGCGGGAGCCGACGGAACGCGTGTGAATTTCTTCCTGGCCACTGCTCCCGATGCAAAGAAAGTCCTTATCGAACTCGTGGAAGCCGCGCGCTAGCGCCGGTCAGATTGCCGCCGCGAGCGTAAGCCGCCGAATGAACCCCTCGTATCTATTCACGCGATGGCTTCGTGTAACCTCGCGTTCATTCGAGCGTGCTACAATGCGTCGATGCTCTGAACGAAAATTTATTCCACGTACAGTTCATCTGAGGAGCAGCTCCATGCCATTTGTAAATGAGATCGAAGAGACTCAGGCAGACCCGCGCCTGCGCGAGATTTACGGTAAAATCGAAAAGAATTTGGGGTTTCTGCCGCACTACTTCAAGACCCTGGGCGCTAAACCCGCCGTAATCGAAGCGCAATTACAAATGAGCGAAGCGGTCATGGCCGACGGCGCTCTTCCCATGATCGTGAAAGAACAGATCGGGTTGGTGGTGAGCGGGATTAACTCCTCCACCTACTGCGTGATGTTTCATATGGAGCTGCTGCGTCGCTTCGGAGTGGACAAGGCCCTGGCACGAAAACTGACCGCGGATTACGAAAATGCGGCCGTGGATTCCAACGTGAAAGCGCTCTTGCGCTTCGCGGATAAATTGACGCGCCATCCCGATGACATCGAAGAGTCCGATACCGACACTCTGAAGAAAGCCGGGTGGGACGATGCCGCGGTGCGTGAAACAGTTCTAACCGTAGCTTATTTTAATTACATCAACCGCGTTTCGCTGGGATTGGGTCTCGTCACTGATTTCTGAGCGCCACGAACCACGGTAACCGGCCGTGGCTATTCCCCGCTCTGCTCGATTAACTTGGCGACCAGCGCCGTCCACCCCGTCTGGTGGCTCGCGCCTAACCCCGCGCCATTATCGCCATTGAAGTACTCGTAAAACAAAATCAGGTCGCGCCAGTAGGGATCATCCTGAAAAAGCGCAATGTCTCCGTACACTGCGCGGTGCCCATCCTTCCGCAAAAAGATATGCGAGAGCCGCCGCGAAACTTCGCGCCCCACATCCCAGAGCGTCATTTGCCGGCCCGAGCCCATGGGACATTCCACTTTGAAGCCATCGCCGAAGTAGTAGTGCACACGCTGCAACGATTCGATCAACAGGAAATTCAACGGAAACCACACCGGCCCGCGCCAATTGGAATTGCCTCCAAACAGATCCCCGGTGGATTCCGCAGGCTCGTAATCCACCGCCTGCGAAAGGCCGTTCACATGCAGCACGAACGGATGATCTTTATGGTATTTCGAAAGCGCTCGCACGCCGTGCGGCGACAAAAATTCATTTTCATCTAGCACATATTTGTAAATCCGTTCCAGCTTTTTGCGATTGGCGATACTGAGCATCAGGCGCGCGCCTTTGTCGGTGCGCTCGGTCATATCCACGTGCTCCGCAACGTCCGGGTTGTGCGCCAAGAACCAATCCATGCGCTTGCGAAAACTCGGTAGCCGCGCCAGATCCTCCGGCTCGAAAACCTCCACCGCAAAAAGCGGAATCAGTCCTACCATCGAGCGAACTTTCATCGGCAAATGGGCGGTGTTTCCCAGATGCAGCACGTCGTAATAAAAGCCGTCATCCTCGTCCCATAGGCCGATTCCCGTGCCGCCGATATCGTTCATGGCCTGCGCGATGTACACAAAGTGCTCAAAGAATTTGCTGGCTACGTCCTCGTACGCGGGATCATCGTGCGCCAGTTCCATGGACATCGCCAGCATGTCCAGGCAAAACATGGCCATCCAACTCGTCCCGTCGGACTGCTCGATAAAATTTCCCGGTCCCAGTGGCGAGGAACGATCGAACACGCCGATGTTATCCAATCCCAAAAAGCCGCCCTCAAATACGTTCTTCCCTTCGGGGTCCTTGCGATTCACCCACCAGGTGAAATTCAGCAGCAGTTTGTGAAACATCCGCACCAGAAAGTTGCGATCCTGTTTCCCTTCCACGCGCCCTGCGATTTTATAAACGCGCCAAGTAGCCCAGGCCAACACCGGCGGATTCACGTCGGAAAAATTCCATTCGTAAGCGGGCACTTGCCCGCTGGGATTCATATACCACTCGCGATGGAACAGAATCAGCTGCTCCTTTGCGAATTCCGGATCAATCAGCGCCATCGAGACGCAGTGAAACGCTAGATCCCACGACGCGTACCACGGGTATTCCCACGTGTCCGGCATGGAAATCACGTCGGAATTGTAGAGGTGCGTCCAGTCGTGATTCCGGCCGTTCATCCGGTTGCCGTCGGGTTTCGGCTGCGTCGAATCGCCTTCCAGCCAGCGGCGCACGTCGTAGTGATAGCTTTGCTTGCACCACAGCAGGCCGGCAAAAGCCTGTCGTTGCACGCGTCGCGCATCTTCGCTTAGTTTTGCGTCAATGCGCTTCTCGTAGAATTCATCCGCCTCTTTTTTGCGCTGGTCGAAGGTTGCATCGAACGCGGGGCCAAAGAGCTCGCTCGCCGGCTTACGATTCTCCGCGACGTTTTCGTCGGTGAGCCGTAGACGAATCGTCCAGCTCTGTCCCGGCGCGATTTCCGACGCGAAGTGAGCCGCAGCTTTCGTCCCGGTGAAGGCGGGGTTCACCGCGCCACGTTCGCCATTGATCAGGTAGCGGTGAAAAGCATCCTTCACATAAGCAGTCTTGCTCTTCTGCCCGAAGAGGCGTTCCATATTCGTTTCGTTGTCTGTAAAGAGAAGCTCCGGCGCTCCTTCGATTGCCAGCCAGCGCTGCCCATAATGAAATTCCGTGAGTTCGAGCAGCTCGCCGCCTTGGAGCCCTGGCACGCGCGTCACCTGCGGCGTGTTATACGCGTCGCCCCAGTCCCAGCGATTGCGATACCACAGCGACGGCAACAGGTGCAGCCGCGCGGCTTGCGGACCACGATTCCACGCCGTAATGCGCACCACGATGTCTTCGAACGTCACCTTCGCGTATTCCACAAAAACATCGAAATAGCGATTTTCCGCAAACACTCCAGTATCAATCAGCTCGTACTCAGGCTGGTGGCGCGTGCGCTTGGCGTTCTCTTCGCGCAACTGATCATAGGGGTATGCCGCGTGCGGATACTTATACAGGAATTGCAGGTACGAACTGGTCGGCGTGGCATCGAGGTAGTAGTAATACTCTTTGACGTCCTCGCCGTGGTTCCCTTCCTTGTTGGTCAGCCCGAAAAGCCGTTCTTTCAGGATGCGATCTTTTTCATTCCACAGCGCCAGGCCGAAACAAATGTGCTGGTGTCGATCGCAGAAGCCCGCGATGCCGTCTTCTCCCCAGCGATAGGCGCGCGAGCGCGCATGATCGTGCGGAAAATAATCCCATGCGTCGCCGTTGGCGCTGTAATCCTCGCGCACCGTGCCCCATTGCCGTTCCGCCAGGTAAGGGCCCCAGCGCTTCCAATGGGCGTAGCGCTCGGCGCTGGCCCGCAGCCTCTGTTCTTCGGCAGTTAACGTGGGTTCCATGCTTGTCTGTTATCGGCAGTGCCTGGCATGCATATGATTGCGAATTTCGCGGAGCAGCCACAGCATTCCGCGACTGTGAGCTCTCATCAGCCCCAAGAACTCTACCCGCTGCGGCAGCGTATTGGCAAGTCCGCTGCTCGCACGCATACTCTGGTACGCATCGCCGTGCGCCTCGGATCACAAGCGGGGGTCGCGAGCGTGGCACCAGTGGCGAATGGCGCGCGCAATTGGGTATTCTCTAACGGTTCGTATCTGAAGCTGGCTGTCGGCTCTGGGAACTCCCATGGGACGAAAACAATTCAATCGAGCATAACCACCGACCTTTCATCCCAGCCCGCGGCGCGCGCAGCAGCAGGCTCGCCGCGCGTGGCCCTTCTGTTCGTCGCCGTCGCCGCGACTGCCGTGATCGCGCCCATGTTTTTTTTGGGTAACGCGTCCGGTCACGATTTCCAATTTCACCTCGCCTCCTGGCTGGACGTGGCGGGCCAATGGCGCGAAGGCATCTTCTTCCCGCGCTGGGCCGAATGGGCCAACTGGGGCTACGGCGAGCCGCGCTTCATTTTTTATCCACCGGGCTCCTGGATGCTTGGCGCAACGCTCGGTTCCCTGCTGCCGTGGAAAATGGCGCCGGGAGCATTTATCTGGCTGGCGCTGTTGCTCGCCGGCTACTCGATGTGGCGCTTTGCGCGCGAATGGCTCTCGCCGCGCGAGGCCGCGGGCGCCGCAGTGCTCTACGCTGTAAATCCGTATCACCTGATCATCGTTTACTATCGCAGCGACTTCGCGGAGCTTCTTGCCAGCGCTCTGCTTCCGCTGGCATTGTGGGGCGTCGTGCGCGTGCTGCGCGAGAGCTGGCGCGGTCTACATTTTCTCGCCGTCCCGTTCGCGTTGATCTGGCTGGCGAACGCGCCCGCCGCGGTGTTGGCCACGTACTCCCTCATGCTGCTGTTCTTCGTCGCGACCATTATGCGGCGCAGCATCAGTCCGTTGCTTCTGGGCGGCATTTCCATGGGCGCGGGCTTTGGCCTGGCCGCGTTTTATATTTTCCCCGCGGCGTACGAACAGCGCTGGGTGCAGATTCATCAAGCTCTCGCCGATCTCCTAAGCCCGGACCAAAACTTTCTCTTCACCCACGCCATCGATCCCGAATTCTTAATCTTCAACTGGAAAGTTTCAGGCGTCGCGATGGGCGTGATGCTCATCACCGGCGTTGCGACGGTTTTGGTCGCGCGCCGCCGGCGGGAGGTTCCGGAGATCTGGTGGATGCTCCTCGCTCTCGGTGCCACCGCGGTTCTACTAATGTTTCCCCCCAGCATGTTCTTGTGGCGCTGGCTGCCCAAACTGGAATTTGTGCAATTTCCCTGGCGCTGGCTGGGCGTGCTGGATTTCGTCTTCGCGTTTTTCCTCGCGGCCGCCATCGGACGCGCCAAGCGCCCTTGGGTTGGCGCCCTCGCGATCGCCATCGCTCTGACGACGCTATCCGCTGCCCTGGTGAACGACGGCTGGTGGGACAGCGAAGACATTCCCGTCCTCACTAAAGGAATCAAATCCGGCCGCGGCTACGAAGGCACTGACGAATATCAACCGCTGGGCTGCGATCGCTACGAATTGCCCGGCACCGACCCATTGGGCGAAATGATCGGCAAGGCCGCTCCGCGCATTCAGCAGTTTGACGAGGAAACGCACCGGTTCAAATTCGCGCCCGACACCACGGTGGAAGTCGAGCGCTGGAGCGTAAACGAAAAACGTTTTGCCATGCCAGATGCCGCGCCGACGACGCTGGCGCTACGCCTGCTGAACTATCCCGGATGGAAAGTACAGATTGACGGCAAAAATATTCTGCCCGGCGCAGTCCCAGAAACCGCCCAAATGCTAGTCGCGGTTCCAGCGGGCATCCATCAAGTCGAAGTGAAATTCACTAGCACGTGGGATCGCATCGCAGGAGGCATAATCTCTGCAATGTTCGCAGTCCTGCTCGCCGCATATATATCCTACGCGCGAGCGGAACGCACGTCGTAGGGGCACGGCACGCCGTGCCCGGCCTTTCGTAGTCGTCGCGGGAATGCAAATACTCGGTAGGGGCGCTGCTTGCTGCGCCCCGGCTTGCCACGAAGTCAAGATAGCGACGTTCAGCAACGCCGATTCGCAAACCCCTACGAACCCCGATACAACTCAAACGGCGCCCAATAAAACGGCCGGCGATATACGCCCCCAGAATGTAAAAGCGCCAACTTCGCGTCGCGCAAAGCAGCATCGGGCGGCGTACCCTTGCCGATTTCCGAATACAAATGATCCATGAGCTGCGGTGTAGAATTGTCATTCACCTCCCACAACGCAGCAATCACCCCATGCGCCCCCGCGCGCAAAAATGCCCAAGACAAGCCGACCAACCCCTCCCCTGAATAAGAGCGCACGCCCTCGCCGTGACACGCCGAAATCGTGACCAAATCCGCATGTAATGGATGCTGAATAATGTCCCGCGCGTAGAGCTTGTAGTCGTCACCTTGCTTGGAGAGTATCACTGCCGAATCGAGTGGGCTGGTGCGGCTGGCCGTCCCGTGCGCCACAAAATGAATGTAGGAAAATCCAGCCGGTTCGCTCTTCAAGTACGAATCAGGCGTCGCCTCCGCGCCGGAAAAAACCGTGCGTTCCGCCGCCGGAAAATAATTCTCGATCCCCGCCATTTCCACCGCCGCCTGCGGCAATTTCGGAAACTCCGCATCCGGCGATACAGGATCGCCCACCAGCAAAAGCTTCTTCGCAGCCGAAGCATGCCGCTTAGCCCCAGCCGCCAGCAGCGTTAAAGAATTGGCGTACGAAACATCCACATCCTCAATCCAGTAATGCAATTGCGGCGAAGGCGCCAGCAAAGTCTCAAAATTCAATCCATAGAGGTTTCCATCCGGCAATATCGTGACCCGCGCCCCCTTCGGAATCATTTTCGCCGCCGGTGCCACTAGCAAATCATAAAGCTTCCGCCCCGCCGCATTCTGCGTCTCCAACACATCGCGCGACCCCAACAGCGCCTGCCGGTAAGTCTGCACCAGCGGATCAATCTCCGCAGCCGGTGGTAGCTTGAAAAGCTCGACGCGTTCCGGCGTGATCAACCATAAATACGACTGGTCTGTTCCAAGCCAAAACGAGAGGACATGAGTATCTAGGCGCTTGGCGATCTGCTTTGGATTGAACCGAGCCATCGGAGCGGTACTCGAATTCTCGATCCCGAGTCCTTCAGCGAGGGTCTGCGCCCGGCTCGCTTCCACTACAGCCAGTGCCTCCTCAGAATTCCGATTCGATATCAGAAAGTCGAGATAGTCTTCGTAGAATCTGGATACTCCCGATACGAATGAGAGGCGGAGATCCTCGCGCTGAATTGAGGCGCGAACCTCTTCGATGGTTTTCATGGCATGTCCGAAACTCGAAGAGGCGTCGGCTTGTCGGTTTTCGGCGCCGTAAGCCTTACCGAGACCAGCTTCGGCCTCCCAGTTCAAATAGGTGGCCGCATTCTTGTCGTGAATTACCTCGCGGAAGTCAGATTCTGCATGGTGGAACTCACCGCGGCCAATGGCGATGTAGCCCTCGGTTATCAGCGACAGCTGCTCGTGCGCACGATCTTCAATCGCGCGTTCCAAAGCAAGCGCTTCGCGGATGTATTGTTCCGCCTGATCGAGGCGTTGTTGCTTCAAATTAACGAGCGCGAGGTTATTCAAACACACCGCTTCGGTCGATCTGTTATCGAGCTTTTTGGCAAGCGCCAGACTTCGCAGGAAAGCTTGCTCCGCCGTGGGATAAAGATGTTGCTCACGTTCGATCGCTCCGATATTGAGCAGCCAAAGCATCTGGTCCTTCTCCACACCCAGCTGCACCGCGGCATCTTCTGCCTCGGTGGATAAAGACAAGGCTCGATCGTCGTCGCCCATTCTGAAGTAACACCAGCCCATATTGCCCAGTGTTTTAGCGGTAATGGCTCGGGCGCCTATTGACCGCGACAGTTCAAGCGCTTTGGTGAACCAGTCGATGGACTCGTCAAAGCGCTCCTGATACATGGAGACGAGACCCAAACTTCCTACAGCTTTGGCCTCGATGAAAGGCTGCTGAACTTGCCGAGCGAGCTGAAGGGCCTGGCGAAAGGAAATACGCGCGGCAGCATAGTTGTCCTGGAGAAATTCGAGGGTGCCGCGGGCGAGAATTACTTCTGCGAGAGTTCTGGGTTGATTGGCCGCAGCTAGTTGCTGCGCCGAAGAAAGGTGCTGATCCGCATCGGCGAAACGCTGAAGTCCACAATCCGCCAGGCCTTCGAGCATTTCCTTGCGGACCGCCTCCTCACCATGCGCGAGACTTCCAGGAAGCGGCGCGTCCAAAAGCGTCAGAGAGTCCGCGCTTAGACCCCGAGACACCAACACTTCGGCTTCGAGCACCCGGAAGCGCCATGCCCATTCCGGATTGCTACTGGCATACTCGCGGTAGGCCGCGTCTGCGTCCCGCGATGCGCGCAGATAGTCGCCATGTTCAAATTCGAGCCGCGCCTCTTGAAAGCGCTTATCTGGCTCGACCCGTTTTGACGAACCGCATCCGCAAAATCCAACGACCGCAATCCAGACAACCAGACAACTCAGGGATACGTTGAGCCGCCACCGCCCGCTCCAGGACCGCCTCCCGAGCCACCAACCACCGAGCCCATTTCCACGCGCAGCATCGCGAGCTCGCGCTCGTGGCGTTGCAGCTGCAATTCGGCCAGGTAGATCTTGCCGAAGTGCGGCACGACGATCACATTTCCGTATCTGCGCAGTTCCGAGCAAGTGGTCTTGACGTCCTTTACCAGCGAACACAGCACGATCCCTTTCGATTCCGGAAACTCATCGCCCGCGACCCAGTTATACCTCTCCCGGAGAAATTCCGGTACGTCCGCCTTCGGTTTTCCCCACAGGAATCGTCCCTGCATCATTTCGCGGGACTGTTGGTTTTCCGTGTATTCCTTCTTAAAAGACGCAAACGTGCCCAGGCGGGTGAAAAGTTCATTGTCCAGATCCACCTGAACCGGACAGCCCGCAATCCGCAAATTCTCGAAGCGGCTCCCGATCGAAAGAATCGTCGGCTCCTCTTCATCCATACGCTGCTTCGAGGTAACCCGCGCGACGATTCGATCCGCAGTCACCATATCCAGAATGTTCAGCCCCTCGATCGTCGCAGTTGCCGAAGTGTTATAAGTATCGTCCTTCGGGTTGCGGCTGGAGCCCACCACCGAATAGGCCGCCTTGTACGATATGATTTCCTTTAATCGAAAATTTTCCGCGCGCGACACCTCGAAGCCACCCGTCGTCGGCAGCGTGCTTCCCGCATGAACGTCCACCAAGTGCTCGAACGGCCGGTCAATGCGCGCGCTAAAGCCATAAGCATGCCCGGTGTGGATATAAGTCTTCTTGATGGGGTCGGTAGCCATCGGAATCGCCCTCCCGCCTTAGGATGGGATTATTTACTGGGAAACTACCAGTGTGAATGGGTAGCGTGCTACTTCGGTGCCACCACCGGCCGCGCTGTCCTGCGTCCCAAGTCCACGCACGACGAGCACGTGCTTCCCGGTTCCCAAGCTTGAAGAAGGAATCAGAAGCTGCACGGCATTCTTAGCCTGTTCGGTGGAAATGTTCAAGGAATATTCCGCCTTGCCCGCAGAGTTCTCGAATACGCAGCTGTACGAGGAGTAATGCCCGTCCGGAGGAATGTCAAAATACAAACTGAAAGGTTGCCCCGGCGCAACGGTCACCGTTAACGGTTCCCCGCCGCGCGAATCCGCGGTGATCAAGGAAAATGACGCGAGCGCTTGTGGCGCGGACGCAAGAGTTCCAACAGATTGCGTCGCCGTCCCCTTCAATCGCGGAATCACCAAGAATGATTGGTAAGCCACCAGAATCAGCAGCGCCGCGAACATTGGCACCGCAAAGCTCGGCCGCAAAAATGCGCCAAACCAACCGCCCGTAGCCGGCCGTTGCGCCACAACCACCGGCAGACGGACGGGCGGCATAGTGGGCTCGGAACCCATAGCCGCCCGGCTATTCTCAACGAACGCCGCCGCCAGGTTCACTTCTTCCGCGCATTCCATGCAGCTGAAGAAGTGTTCCTCGTATTGTTCGCGGAGGTCGCTCGGCAGTTCACCGAGAACGTACCGCTCAGCGGCTTTCAGTTGTATAGCTTGTGTGTGTTCCATGTATTCCGTCCTACCAGTAGTGACGGCAAACCCCAAATCGTTTCATCCCGTTCCCTATTGTTTCGCGGGCCGCGGCCCCTCCGCCCCGCTTTTCTCATAGAAAACGCGGAAGTTATTCTTGGCGCGATGCAGCAACACACGGAGATAATCGCGATCCACGCCAAAATCCCGGCACACCTGGTCTTTCTCCTTTTCCTCGAGGAAGATAGCGCGCAACAGCTGCCGGTCCTTTTCGGGAAGCTGGTCGAGTACCTTTCTAACCTGCTCCCGCGTCTGCTTGCTCACCAGAAAACCGTCCAGGTCGAGTACCTGATCTACTGGTTCAGGCGCATCATCGTCCAGAGAGGTGTCGTGGGCAGACGAACGGTAAAACTCCTGTAACACATTGTTGCAAACGGAGTTAACGAACGCGCCCAGCCTCTCGGGCTGGCGGATTCCCGTTTCGGAACCGATCGCCTTGAACACCCTGAGGAACGTCTCCTGCGCGACATCCTCCACCGCCTGCGAGCCCCGCAGTCGCGACCTCAATTTGATCACCAGCAGTTTGCGAAAGTACGCGACGAAATGCTGCTCCGTCGGGAAGTCCCGTTCCCGGAGCCGTTTAAGGTAGGCCTCATCAAAGGAGAAAAATTCCACACGCGCCTCGAAGGCCAGTGAGTATATCCCGCCGTGGACGAACAGCGCAATCAAACCCCTGCCCAGGACTATTGGAGCTACGACGCGCCGCCGTCCTCTTTCTTGCTCAATTTATTTGTGTTGCGGCCACGCCAGAAATATTTCGTACGCAATTGAAACGATTCATCGCGCAACGGCACTACCTCTGCGTACTTGTACTGAGATTGGATTGGTGATCCAGATGGCCCAATCCATGCGATGGCGAAAGCCGATGTCCCATCCCCCGGGCGCGCCCCGGCCCTGACGGTCAGGGAACCCCACCGGGGTGCGCCTCCCCCCATCTGCGCCCGCGCGAATGCGGGCGGAAGCGAGGATTTTTGAAATGAGTTCACACGCTTACTTAGAATTGGACGCGCGCGCAAAATTGCTCGGCAACCCCGACCCTCGTATCGCGCGTCTCTTCTTGGGATCGAGTCAAGACACGGAGGCTTCTAACTTGAACGCACGGGCGGTGGAGTTCATTGCTAAGCCAGGAAGAGAACAGCATCTGCGGAACTGCATGCGCCGCGAAGTTTCAGAAATTCTCAAGCGGCAAACCGGCTTCTCAGGAATCTTCGTGCTCACCTCGCACAAAGAACCGCGCCTGATTCGCGTGCTCAGCCTGTGGGCCACCGCGCCGCAAGCCACTGAAAATCACTGGGAAGATTCACCGGCGGTGCGCAAACTTGTTGCCGCGCTGATAGACGTGCGCGTGAAAGTTCACACCTACGAAGCGGAACTTTCTGAATCCGACGAGACGACTCCCCGACCGCGCGAGCTGTCTGATGCACGCATGTGCTGACGCGAACTGTAAACGCCGAATGGTTCAACCGTGTGTGCGGCATCACTCACGCGCAAATCGAGGCCTTGGGACCCATGAACTTGATGAACGAAGATACGCAGCAATTTCCCGATGAAAAGCAGACATCGGATTCACAACAAGATCGCTCATCGCTTGCGGAAAAACTCACCCGCTGTGACACCGGAAATTGCGGACGTCCGGCGATGTCCTCGCTGGAACTAAAGCATCTCTGCGTGGACCATTTCATTGCGCGCTGTTACGAACGCCTGAATGAGTGCAACGCGAACCGCTTCGCCGATCCCGGTGAAGCCGCTTCCGTTTCGATCGACCGCTTCCTGCATTGCTGCGCGCAGCAAGCCGCCGGCCTGGTCCATCCCATGCGTGGCTTGGACAATCTGGAACGCGCCCGCCTGTTCGACATCCTGCTGTGGGCCTCCGAACTCGCCGCCAAACGAGGCGTCGCGCACCCGACCAAGAAATCAGCGCAATCCACCGGGTCCTAGTCCGCGCCGCCGATTTCGCCGGCTCTTTAGAGTCTGTGTGGAATCGCGTTCCATCTATATCGTCATGCCGCTAGGTTTAACCCTTCCCCAGATGTTATAGAATCTGCTTCTCTTGAAATCGAATCGCGCGCGCCGAAGATGCGAGGAAACAGCACAAGTTCCTCCAGAACGGGCACTGAGAAATAATTTGACCCGCTAACCGTGCTCGCGCATCTATCTGTGTTGCGGCTGGCCTGCTGTTAACTTCTGCAATGAAGCGGAGAGAATCCGATGACGCAATCGCGAATTCCCAAGGCCTTGGCGCTAATACTGACGCTCGTCGCACTGGCGCTGCTATACAGCCACAACATCGCGTCGACTGCACATGCGCGAACGCGTTCGCAAACCTCAGCAAACTCTGCAGAGCCGCCCCAACAGCTCAGCGCCGAAGGTCAAGCTGCGTTGCGTGCCGCAATCGATTCGGGCAATGTGCCGCAACTGCGCTGGCCCGATTTCAGCGATTACACCAAGCTGGTAAAGGAGTTTTACGACTCGTACGGCAATGCCCTCCCCTGGGTCCGCGGAATGCAGCCGACCGCGCAAGCACAACAGGTCATCGCGCTCCTGCTGCACGCCGACCAGAAGGGATTGTCCGCTGAGGACTACGACGGCCCACGTTGGGCAGACCGCCTCGCGAAGCTCAAACCCGCCACATCACAACCGTCGGAAGCGGATGCCGTGCAATTCGACGTCGCGCTCACCGTTTGCGTGATGCGGTATGTCTCGGACCTGCACATCGGCAAGGTCAATCCCAAACATTTCGATTTCGGCTTGGATGTTGACACCAAGAAATACGATCTGCCGCAGTTCCTTAAAACCGACGTGGTAGATGCACCCGACGTCGCCGGCGTCCTGGCGCAAGTGGAACCACCGTACCCGGGTTACCAACGCACCGTTCGAGCCCTGCAAACCTATCTTCAATACGTGAAGGAAAACGATGGCGCGTCGCTGCCCACCACAGGAAAGACGATCGCTCCGGGCGACACCTATCCTGGCGCTCCTCAGCTGATTCGCTTGCTCAAGCTGGTTGGCGACCTTCCGGCCGATGCGAACGTCCCGGCCGATGCCACGGTGTTCCAGGGTCCGCTCGTTGACGCCGTGAAACATTTTCAGGCTCGCCTCGGCCGCACTCCGGACGGAAAAATTACCGCGCAGACGTTGGCCGATCTGAACGTGCCGCTCTCCGCCCGCCTGCGTCAGATGCAACTCACTCTGGAGCGATGGCGCTGGATACCCGTCGGCCTGCACGACGCGCCGATCGTTGCGAATATTCCGGAGTTTCGCCTCCGCGCGTATGACGAAAACTTTAAAGTTGCACTGACCATGAACGTCGTCGTAGGCAAAGCGTATGGCCACGACACCCCGGTATTCGAGAACAAGATGCAGTATGTGATATTCCGCCCGTACTGGAGCGTTCCGTATTCAATAGCCAGAGCCGAGTTTCTTCCGAAAATCGAGCGCGACCCCGATTATTTGGAGAAAAAAGGATTCGCGGTGGTGGACAGCCGTCAGGACGTCGTCGCGTCCGGCGCCGTCTCGAGCGATGTGCTCCAGCAGCTCCGCGCCGGCAAGCTTTTCATCCGGCAAAATCCCGGCCCGAAAAACTCACTCGGCCTCGTGAAATTTATTTTCCCGAACAGCTACGACATTTACATGCACGACACGCCCGAGCAGGAACTTTTCGCGAAGACCCGGCGCGATTTCAGCCACGGCTGCATTCGCCTGGAAAAACCGGCGGACTTGGCGGTCTGGGTGCTACGTAATAATCCGGGAAACTGGAACATGGATCATGTTCGAGCGGCGATGAATGGCAGCACGACGCAGCAGATAAATCTCGCGCATCCGATTCCGATCTTGATTGTCTACGGCACGGCGATCGTCACCGAGGATGGAACAGTTCACTTTTACGACGACATCTACGGGCACGACGCCGAGCTCGAAAAAGTTCTCGACAAGGGCTATCCGTATCCCGGCTAGCGGTGAGTCGTCGGGGTCAGTTGCCGGGGTTAGTTGCCAGTGATCAGACGCGCAGGGCAATCGAAACACCACTGCCGCACCCGTCCCACATCCACGTGGATGAAATCAGAATGAGGATAATAGCCCACGCCGCCGCGCCGCAGCGCCAGCGCCGCTCTGCGCAAAGTGAGCGTATCAATTCCCGGCATCCGCAAGTCAATCGCTTCCGCCTGAATGTGCAGGCTGTTTTTCGCCACGCCGGAGGTGTGAGCGCGCAGCGATTCGTTCGTGGAAGGAGTGCGGTAGCCGCAAACGATGTCAATTTCGCCGTTGGGATGCCCCACTGACGCCGTGAGGTCGGCCAGAATATCGTACAAGCGCGGATCAAAATGGCGGACGTCGCCGGTATTGTGGTCGCGCAAGAAATAATCAAGCTTGGCAAGCGCCGCGGGAATGTACTGCTCCCCGCGCCGGAACACGATCTCCAGCCGTTCGCCGGTGTGCGTGTTGTAAAGCCGCAGCAGATGTTCCTGCGCATTCTGCGTGGAGTCATCGTGCGCCTGCACACGCGGAGCAGTCAGCGCAAACAAGCACAGGATCACGCCTGCGAGCGACAAACCCTGCGCAATCTTGGCAAATAACCGCATATCTTCCTCCAAACCCAATTTTAACATAGCCCGATTAGCACCTGAAACGCTTTGGTTTCCAGTCGGTCACGCCGCGGACAATATCGTCGGGAAATTCAGAGCGTTTTGAAAGTTGGCTGGGAGGCCTGGACTCGAACCAGGATAATCAGATCCAGAATCTGATGTACTGCCAATTGTACGACCTCCCAACACGTTCAAACAAATTAACTTACATATCTGTTGAAGGAGTACACTTTTCTACTTGACATAAGTGCTGACATAACGTACTCTCCTGTTGCGGAATTCAAGGAGGTGCTTATGACAGACCCAGCCAAGATCAACGGCATCATGGAAACAGACAAAGAATCGGGACGAGTGAAACGCGCGAAGCGCGAATCCGGTTCCGGGTGCTTAATCCCGCCGCGAGTTGGCATTTCCCGGTATTGGGCCGTGCAACTCCGCGATGTCAACGGAAAGCAGATCCGTCGTACCCGCCTCAACTCGGGCGCCAAAGTAGCCGGCGAACTGAAGCCCGGTTGCGATCCTTCGAAAGTTGAATCCTGGACGAACATATCGGCCGCGCGAGTTCTCCTCAAGGAGTGGATTGAAAAAGTAAGCCACGGCGATGTCACCGTAGGGCACGATCCATCCCAACTTCACTACGCTGATTTGCGCGCCTTGTACCTTCGCGATTACGCGGAACAAGGGCACAAATCCCTCCGCACGAATGTCGAGACGGGGGTTGAGTACGTAGATTGCCTAAAACATCTTGATGTGTTTTTGGGATATTTGCAAGAGGGGGATGAAGGCGTGAAAGTGAACAGCATCGGGCCTTCTACCCGGGATGCGTTCGTGAAACAGCGGCAAGAAGAGGGCGCGGCCAATGCGACGATCAACCGATCGCTGGCGGCTCTGCGCCGGATGTTCATGCTGGCGGTCGAACGGGGCTCTTTGAAGTACGCACCCAAAATCAAGATGCTGCCCGAGGGCGAAGCACGAACGGGTTTTTTGGAAATCGCGGACTACGACAAACTCTACGCAGCGTTGGGTGTGGAAGTAGCGAACAAATCCAAGGGCACTGTCTCGCGGCCCTATGCATACATTCAGCCATTTTTGCAGATTGGATTTTACGTAGGCATGCGCTTGAGCGAGATCAAAAATTTGCGATGGGATTGTGTGGACCTGAAGAACAAAGTGATTCGCTTAGGTGATAAGGATGTGAAAAACAAAGCGGGCCGGGAAATTCCGCTGATCGACGGGCTACCGGAACTGTTGGAAGGAATTAAGCGAGCGAACCCTAATGCGGAGTACGTCTTTCTGAGGAACGGGGAGACTATCGGGAGTTTTAGAAAGGCGTGGACAATCGCCACAAAGAAAGCCGGTTTAGAAGGATTCCTGTTTCACGACTTGCGCCGATCCGCGGTTCGAAATCTTGTTAGGGCCGGCGTGCCGCGTGGGGTTGCGATGAAGATCTCGGGCCACAAGACGGAAGAGGTGTTCGAACGTTACAACATCACGGATTCAACCGACATTCAGAACGCCGGAGAGTCCGTCACCGAATACCTGAAGCGCCAGCGCGAAGCTGCCAAGGCTGCGAAGCCTGAAACGAAACTGATGGTCGTTAGCAACTAGGCGGCTTTTTTCTTTTTGTCGAACCAGGCGTCAAGATCCAAACGATCAAAAACGTCTCGCCGCCCTACACGAATGGGTTTCAATTCGCCTTTCCAAATAAGAACGCGCAGAGCCCAACCCGCAATGCCCAAATACTCAGCGGCTCGCTTTCTATTGAAACCTCGGGGTTGATTTGAAACGGATGGTGCCGGCGCTTGTGCCGGCATGGGGTTCACAGCTTTTCGTGAAGCCATTATGCACTCCAAAAATCAGCGGACGAATGCCGCTTGTATTTCGGAGTGCAAGGTGTGAATCCTTGCTTCGCCATCTTCACCGATGATGGCCCGTTAGTGATCTGTCCCTGGCGGTCTGTCCGATAACGGTCTGTGCCGCTAACCGGCCAAAGATTTGACCCCTTACAACCGCCCTCTTGACCTACATCGTCAAGTTAAGTCCAGCGGCGCCTCTCCGGTCGAGATCATGGATTTGGACTTCTAGTCCGAGGCAAACACATTATAACGTAGTGCTAGTACTTAGATCAAACCACCCGCCCGATGCTTAGACCGCTGCATACGCATGTTTAAGCTCGGCCTCTACTTCTTTCTTGCGCTCCTGAGGGAACACTGATCTCGGCACGATTCCCAAATGACCCGCATACCACAGAAGCTTTTCGATGCTCTTGTTCGCAATCTTACCGTTGAGCAATTCACTGACGCGCGGCTGCGGCTCACCGAAAAGAATCTCCAAATCTTTAGGTTTGTATTGCTGGGCAACCGTCAAGATCGCCTGGTACAACTCTGCCTTGAAGCGAAGCTTTACGGACTCTTCCGGAGAAAAACCCGCGTCTTGGAAAACGTCGCCTGAACCTGATCGTGTGTTAGTCAT
>Ga0116105_1000011_pt1 | contig 78204 bp, 52 predicted proteins | sample June2015DPH_6_20_FD_89716 | JGI IMG/M metagenome (GOLD analysis project Ga0116105, IMG submission 89716) | Peatland microbial communities from SPRUCE experiment site at the Marcell Experimental Forest, Minnesota, USA - June2015DPH_6_10 | ecosystem: Environmental > Terrestrial > Soil > Wetlands >... | reverse complement strand
CTAGTGAGCGAAACGCCTGCCAGCGCGGAGACAGTGGGGTCTACCCCGGTGGCCAGGCATGACTTTGCGCCGGGGGGAACCAGGGTAACGTTACGCAGCCTGCGCGCCGAAACTGAGATGCAAGCCATCAGTCAGGCGCTGGAGCAGACGGGCTGGAACCGGAAGCGTGCCGCGCAATTACTCAGTATCAGCTACCGCGGGCTGCTGTACAAGATCCGGCAGCATAACATCACCCGCAGCCGGGATATTTCTGGTGTTCCCAAACGCCCAAAGATGGCGGATACTGTAGCTAATTGGGATGGGCCAGGGCTGGCGATTGCTGGCGGCGGAACTCCAGGCGAAGATTAGCTGAACCGACCGAGGAAGAGTGAAGACGAATGCGTCGGCAGGCGCGACGCCTGCCGGGACGGCGGCGCTACGAGCGCAGCCAGCGAGGAAACTATTCATGAGTCGTAATTTCGAACTGTTGCAAAAGATTGGCAGGGAGCAATCCCTTTATGCCACCACCACGGCTGAAGAACCGATTCGCGGTCTTGAGCAGATGCCGCCGATGCCGATGGAGCCCCTTGAAGACATAGTGCGGGAGGGATCGCGGCTGAAGATCGAAGGGCCCGAGCTCGAGGAAATTTCAAAGCTGGTGCAGCGCGTATTTCTGTTGCCGGGAAGTGAGTCGCCGCGCACGGTGGTGTTTTCAGGCGCGGAGTCGGGGAACGGTTGCAGCTGGGTGTGCGCCCGAGTTGCCGAAGTCCTGGCCAGTCAAGTTTCGGGGTCGGTTTGTTTAGTGGATGCCAATTTCCGCAACCCGGGACTGAACGAGCAGTTTGCCGTGGAAAATCATCACGGTCTTACCGATGCGTTGCGGGAGCGAGAGCCGATCCGAACGTTTGCCAAAGCGTTGTCGTGTCCCAGATTATGGCTTCTCACGTCGGGTTCAGAGAACGGAGACGCGCAGAACTTATTGAGCTCCGACCGGATGCGTTTCCGGATGAGTGAACTGAAGGCGGAATTCGACTACGTTCTGATCGATACGCCTTCCCTGAGCGCCAGCAACGATGCGACAGTGCTGGGATCTTCCACGGATGGCCTCGTAATGGTTCTTAAGGCCAACAGTTCGCGGCGCGAGATTGCGAGAACGGCGATTCAGGGCCTGCGGGCGGCGAAAGTTCATGTGCTGGGAGCAGTGCTGAATCAGCGGACGTTCCCTATCCCGCAGGCGATTTACGAAAAGCTCTAGCCAGTTTTTATCCCCTAATGTCGATTGGTCGTGTCTAATTGATCGTGCGTGAGTTGATTTAGGAAAGGCAAGGACTAATAAGATGTTTGACAATTTGCGGGCCGACTTTGAGGCCGCAATGGGGCACCGAAAGCTGGAACGGGGACTTTTGCGGGTTTTGATGCGCATCGAAACGCCTGCCATCATTTGCTACCGGTACTCACATTGGGCGTCGAAAGTGCGTATTCCGGTGGTGCGGCAGCTTTTGATAATTCCGGCTCTCATTTGGCAGCGGTTGAATCAGATGTTCCTGGGAATTTTTATCTCCCCCGATGCGGAAATCGGACCGGGGTTGATTATCCACACGCCCTATGGCGTGTTTATTCCTCCGGTGAAAATCGGGTCGAATTGCACATTTTCGACCGGGGCGTTGATCGGTTCTGGATGCCGCAGCGTGGGCGACAACGTTTATTTCGGCGCCGGCTGCAAAATCGTGGGCGACGCGAAGATTGGAAACAATGTAGTGATCGTGGCCAACAGCGTGGTGATAACCGATGTGCCCGATAACACGACGATCATGGGAGTGCCTGCTCGCATTAAATTGCCGGGAGGCCGGCCGAAGAAGTTTGCCTGGAGAGCGGGAGAGCCAGGACAGAATGGCGGGAAGCCAACCAACGGCGCACAAGCTAACGGTACATCCGCCAACGGGCAGGGCAGCAACCATAACGGTTCAGGGAACGCGAGCAAGATGCCAACTGCGGAACAGCAAGCTCCGGCTCCAAAAGCGCACGCGTAAGCGGGAAACAAAAGCTCGCGCAAGCGGGGAAGGAGAGAAAGAACATTGGATTTTTCCTGGAGTGAAGAGCAGGCGGCGTTTCGCAAGGAAGTGATTCGGTTCGCGAAAGAAGAGTTGAACGACGATCTCGCCCAGCGGGATCATGACGAAGAGTTTCCGGTTCATTTTTGGAAGAAGTGCGGAGAGTTCGGGCTTCTTGGATTACCCGTTCCCGTGGAATACGGCGGGGCAGGCGCCGATACACTCACGACAGTTTGCGCGCTGGAGGCTCTCGGTTACGGGTGCAAAGACAACGGCTTCCTGTTCTCGCTGAATGCGCACATGTGGACTTCCGAACTCCCGCTGATGGGGTTTGGTACGGAGGAGCAGAAGCGCAAGTATCTGCCGAAGCTGGCGAGCGGGGAATACATCGGGCTGCACTGCATGACCGAGCCCGGTTCGGGTTCGGATGCTTACAGCTTGAAGACGCGAGCGGAGCACAAGGGCGACCGATATATTCTCAACGGCAGCAAAACTTTCATTACCAATACCACTCACGCCGATCTTTTTATCGTTTTCGCGAACGTGGATTTCTCGAAAGGCGCGAACGGCGTTACGGCTTTCCTGATCGAAAAGGGCACGCCGGGATTGGAAGTCGGGAAGAAGCTGCACAAGATGGGAATCCGCACCTCGCCTACGGGAGAGGTAGCACTGGTAGATTGCGAAGTTCCGGCGGAGAACATACTTGGCAAGGAAGGCAGCGGGCAGGCGATCTTTACGCACTCGATGGAATGGGAGCGGACCTGCATTCTTGCCAGCCACATCGGAATGATGCAGCGGCTCCTCGAGACGTGCGTAAAGTATGCGCGCGACCGGCGGCAGTTCGGCGAGCCGATTGGGAAGTATTCGGCGATTGCCAACAAGATTGCCGATATGGATGTGCGGATCGAAGCTGGGCGAGCGCTGATTTATAAAGCGGCTTGGTTGAAAAGCCAGGGACGCCACGCGCTGCGCGAGGCTTCGATAGCGAAGTTATTTGTGAGCGAGGCTTGCGTGCAAAGTTGCCTCGACGCCATCCAGATTCACGGCGGCTACGGCTACATCAGTGAATACGAGATGGAACGCGATCTACGAGATTCGATTGCTGGCAAAATCTACTCGGGAACTTCCGAAATGCAGCGAGTGATTATCGCCGGATTCCACGGTTTGTGACGATTTAGTGCACGCCCCCAAAATCCAGCACAGATTTTGCAAAAGACGGGACGGACATGGCATACATTCTGCAACAGCTTTTGACCAAGGGCGCGGAGCGATATCCCGAAAAGGCGGCGGTGTGGGCGCGCGGACGGAGCATTACCTACCGCGAGTTGAATGAGCGCTCGAACCAGCTTGCGCATTTGCTGCGGGGGCGGGGGATTCAGAAAGGCGATCGTATCGGGATCTATTTTCCGAAGTGCGTGGAATCTGTCATCGCGATGCTAGGGATTGTGAAGGCAGGGGCCGTGTATGTGCCGCTGGATCCGCAGGCGCCGGCTGACCGGGTTGGCTACATCATCGGAAATTGCGGTTGCCGCGGTTTGATTACGCGGGAAGATAAACGGCGCGGACTGGATGAGGCGACACTGGCTTCGTTGGAATTTTGTGTGCTGACCGATGAGTCGCCTAAATCGAGCAACGGTGCTTCTCTAGTTCCATGGGCGATGTTGAGCCAGTTTCCGGCCGCGGATGCGCCGAAGGTCGTCCTTACCGAAACCGACCTCGCCTACATTCTTTATACTTCCGGTTCGACGGGGCGGCCGAAGGGCGTGATGCTGACGCATCAAAACGCGTTGACGTTCGTGGAATGGTGCGCCGAGATCTTTAAAATCACCAGCGAAGATCGCTTGTCGAACCACGCGCCGTTGCATTTCGATCTGTCGGTATTCGACGTCTATAACACGCTTGAAGCTGGGGCCACGGTATATCTGATCACGGAAGACCTGGCGCTGTTTCCATCGAAGCTGGCTAGCTTCATTGAAACGCAGGGGATCACAGTTTGGTATTCGGTTCCGTCTGCGCTGACTTTGCTCTTGTTGCACGCGAATTTGAGCGCTGAAAGGCTTGCTCGCCTGCGCCTGATTCTTTTTGCGGGCGAGGTTTTCCCGATGAAGTACCTGCAGCAACTTGCCGCCACGCTGCCGCATGTTGAATTGCAGAACCTGTATGGGCCGACCGAAACCAACGTATGCACGTATTACAAAGTCGAGCGCGATCGACTCGCCAGCATGGATAAGCTGCCCATCGGTATTGCCTGCGAGAACACAGAAGTTTTCGCGGTTAACGATCAGGATGAAATCGTTACCGAGCCGGGTGGAACTGGAGAGCTTTATGTTCGCGGGCCGGCCGTGACTTACGGATATTGGGCCGATCATGAGAAGACAGCGAAAATGGTTGTACCGAATCGCTTCCAGCGCAATTTCGAAGAGAAGATGTATCGCACCGGCGATCTGGTGCAGTTGGCGGAAGACGGGAACTATTATTTTCTCGGACGCCGCGACAGCATGATCAAGAGCCGTGGCTATCGAATTGAGCTCGGCGAGATCGAGAGCGCACTGCTCAGTCACGACGCGGTCAAGGAAGCGGTCGCGATCGCGATTCCTGACGATATTGTCAGCAACCGCATCATCGCCGTGATTGCTCCGCATGACGGGATCGATCTGAAGGCCGCAGAGTTGCAGCAGCATTGTGGTGCAAAAATCCCCAAGTATATGATTCCGGAATCGATTGAGTTTCGAATTAGCCTGCCCAAGACTTCAACCGGGAAGGTGGATCGCGTGCAACTCACGCAGGAAAGCATTCGTGCGGCGCAACAGACCGCGACGGAAGCAGTTTCGCAGTAACCGGTTTCTAATTCGCAATGAAAGACATCCAGGAGGAATTTTTGCAATGTCAACCGTAAACCAAACGCCCGCGACTCAGTCTTCCACACTGAAAGATCAGATTCGCGAGTTCATCATGGAAAATCTTGCGCACGCCAAGGGCATTACGTCGTTTACCGACGACGAAAATCTGATGGAGAGCGGCGTCGTAGATTCGCTGGGAATCTTCCGGATTGTGTCCTTCCTGGAGGAGGAACTTCACGTCCGCGTGAGCGACGAGGAGATCAACGCGGAAACTTTGCAGAGTGTAAATTCGATTGAACAATTAGTGCTGAGCAAGAAAAAGTAACGTAACCGAAACCCTGATCCCGGTTCGTTTGGCGAGGACAGGCGGCTCCCCCAGCCTCCGCGCTGCATTAAATGAAGTCAAGTTGACTTCTGCACGCTGGACCGCGCAGAAACGCTGCGCTGGCCCTGAGCCCCTGTGATTCTAGCTTGCCGACGAGAGTGTGCTGTGAAAATAGAAACCAATCAGGACAATGAGACTCGTGCAGGAGCCCCCACTGCGAGCGAGCAGTGGATCTGCGTCCCGCAATTGGTAGCCCAACAGGCGCAAGCCAGACCAGAGGCGATCGCGATTGTTTCTGGCTCCGAGGCCTTGACGTACGCGGAGTTGGATCGCCGCGCCAACCAGCTTGCCCACTACCTGAAAGCCCAAGGCATGGGACTGGAGCAGGTTGTGGGGTTGCATCTTGAGCGGTCTGTTGCGTCGGTGACTGGCGCGCTAGCTGTGCTCAAAGCCGGCGGAGCTTACTTGCCGCTCGATCCTTCACTGCCCGCAGAACGTCTGCGCTATATGTTGACGGACGCTGGCGTTTCGCTGGTGCTGAGCCGCGGAGAGATTGCCGAGCGGCTGCCGAAGCATACGTGGAGCGTGGTGGATCTGGATGGCTTATTTTCCACTCTGGCGGGTTATCCCACGAGTTGCCCTTCGGCAACGGTCGCCGATACGAGTCTGGCTTATGTGATTTACACGTCGGGTTCGACCGGACAACCGAAGGGCGTCGAGGCAACGCATGGTGGCCTACGGAATCTAGTTGATTGGCATATCCGCGCGTTTCACGTGACGAATGTCGATCGCGCCAGCGCGCAGGCGGTGGTCGGCTTTGACGCCGCAGTCTGGGAGTTGTGGCCGTATCTGGCGGCTGGCGCCAGCGTATATATTCCGGAGGAATCGATTCGCAGCAACCCGCAGGCGATACGGGACTGGCTGATCGCTCAGAAGATAAACATCACTTTTTTGTCGACTCCGCTGGCGGAGCAGATGCTGCTTCTGCAGTGGCCGTCTGACTGTGCTTTGCGCATTCTGCTTACTGGGGCCGATACGCTGCGCCGGCGACCTCGTGGGGGTCTGCCGTTTACGCTGGTCAACAACTACGGGCCCACGGAGGGCACGGTGGTGGCGACCTCCGGAGCGGTGGGCTCAGTTGCGGATTGCGGTTGCCCGCCGACCATCGGACGCGCGATCGACAACACGCAAATTTATATTCTCAACGAGCAGATGCAGTCGGTCGCCGATGGCCAAGCCGGTGAGATTTACATCGGTGGCGCGGGCGTGGCTCGCGGCTATAGAAACAATCCCGTGCTCACGGCGGAGAAGTTTGTCCGCAACGTTTTCGGTGGCTCGTCCGAGCGCCTTTACAGAACGGGCGACCGTGGCCGTTTTCTGCCGAACGGGGAAATTGAATTTCTCGGACGGCTGGACGACCAGATCAAGATTCGGGGCTATCGCGTGGAGCCGAACGAGATTATCAATGCGATGAACGCTTTTCCCGGCGTGCAGGCTAGCGTAGTCACAGTAGAATCGGATCGTGGCGGCGCAAATCGCTTGCTGGCTTATGTTGTACTGGCTCCGGGCGCTGAAGTCGCTGCCGGCGAGCTGCGGCAGGCTCTTTTGAAGCAGCTTCCCGATTACATGGTTCCAGCGACGCTCCTGCGTGTGGAAGCCTTCCCGTTGACAGCCAGTGGCAAAGTAGATTTGGCTGCGCTTCCTGCGCCAACCGCCGCCAATGCCCTCAGCGATCAAAAATTTGTAGGACCGCGGACATCGGTAGAAAAGCGTTTGGCCAATATTCTGAGACCGCTGCTGCATGTGGATCGCGTTAGCATAAAGGACAATTTCTTTTTGCTTGGCGGCCATTCTTTGCTGGGCACTCAGCTGATCACGAAAATCAGCGAGTCGTTTGGCGTTGAACTCAGTCTGTTTGGTTTGTTCGATCATCCCACGCTCGAAGAAATGTCGCTGGAAGTAGAAAAGCTCATACTCGCCAAAGTCGAAGCCATGAGCGAGGAGGAGCAGCGCGCCCTTTCGCAGTTCGCGCTCGAGGGGAAACGGTAGTGGCGTTAGAAGCCGAAACCGTTGCTCGCGCCGGGAAGAACGACGCGGCGCTCAGCCTGTATCACCTGCTCGATCCTGCCGTTCTTGCCAATCCTTATCCGCTCTTTCACCGCCTGCGCAGCGAAGACCCCGTGCATTGGGATCCGTTTTTGCACGCCTGGGTCGTGACCCGCTACACCGACGTTCTCGAAGTTCTTCACACCTACGCCGCCGACCGCACGCCCACGCCTGACCAGCTTGCCTCCATGGGACTGGCGCAGCTTGCGCCTTTGGCGCAGTTGATGGTTAAGCAGATGCTCTTCATGGATGCATCTGCGCACACCCGCTTGCGCGGACTGGCTTCCCAGGCATTCACGCCCGCGCGCATTGAAACTATGCGGGCACATATTCAGGAGATCGTCGAGCGTCTGCTTGATGCTGCGCAAGCGCGTGGCGCAATGGACGTGATAGCCGATTTGGCTGAGCCGCTGCCGGCGATTGTCACGGCCGAGATGTTGGGCCTTCCGGTGGAAGATCGACATCGGTTGAAAGCCTGGTCGGCGAACTTTGCGGAGATGCTGGGAAATTTCCAGCACAATCCCGATCACGTCAGCCGCATGCTGCAAACAGTCGAGGAAATGACGACGTATTTTCGCGAAGCGGTGCGTGAGATTAAGACGCATCCGCGCGAAGGGCTGATCACCTCGCTGTTGACGGCAGAGGTAAACGGAGATCGACTGACCGATGAAGAGGTGATGGCGAATGCGATCATCACCATGGTGGGCGGGCAGGAGACGACCACAAATTTGATCGGGAACGGCGTGCTCACGTTATTGCGCCATCCGGAACAGATGAAGAGATTGCGTGACGAGCCGTCGCTGACGGCATCTGCCGTGGAAGAGATGTTGCGATTTGAAAGTCCCAGCCAGCATACGGCGCGGCTGGCTCCGGATGATCGGACGTTGGGCGGTAAACAGATCCGCAAGCGGCAGGCGGTAATTGCGGTGATGGCGGCGGCGAATCGTGATCCAGAAAGGTTTCCAGAGCCGGATCGTTTTGACATCGCTCGTTCGGACAATCGACATCTGGCTTTCGGATATGCTGCGCATTTTTGTTTTGGTGCGCCGCTGGCTCGGATGGAAGGGCAGATCGCGTTCGCGACGTTGTTGCGGCGATTTGAGAATATTCAGTTGGAGCCTCAGAATTTGGTGTGGCGAACCAATCTGGGCTTACGCGGATTAAATTCTCTGAAGGTTCGCTTTGCCGGCGAGAACGTGCAATGAGTCACCCGGAAACTTCCACTGAAACGCGCATGACGGCAACGGAACTTCACCGCATTCTGGTGGAATGGAACGACACGGCTAGACCGTATCCTGCCGACAAGTGCGTGCATGAGTTGGTGGAGGCGCAGGCGGCGCGAAATGCTTCCGCGTTTGCTGTGGAGCATGAATCACGCAAGCTGAGCTATGGAGAACTGAACGCGCGCGCAAATCAGTTGGCGCGGGTGCTGCGGGTAAAAGGAGTCAGCCGGGATGTTCCGGTTGCGGTTTGTTTGAAGCGGTCGCTGGAATTGCCTGTGGCGCTGCTGGCCGTCTTGAAGGCCGGCGGGGCTTGTGTGCCGCTTGACCCCGATTATCCCAAGGACCGGCTGGCGTATATTTTGCAGGATTTGCAGGCACCTGTGCTCATCACGAAGCACGGGTTGCATTCAGAATTAGCGGGCGGAAAAGCTGAGGCGTTGTATCTCGATGCGGATTGGAAGATTCTCTCCGGTCAGAGTTCAGAGAATCTGCCCGCCGGAGCCACGGCGGAAGATCTCGCTTACATTATTTATACGTCAGGTTCCACCGGGAAGCCGAAGGGTGTGATGCTGACGCATCGTGGGTTAGTGAACCACGGAGTCGCATCAATCGATCTTTATGGTTTGCACGGCAGCGATCGCATGCTGCAATTTGCCTCGATCAGCTTCGATATTGCGATCGAAGAAATATTTCCGACCTGGTTTGCGGGAGGGGCCGTGGTTCTGCGCAGCGACGACATGTCGCTGGATGCAATCGATTTTCTGCGCTGGATCGAGCAGCGGCGCATCACGTCGCTCGATCTGCCGACGGCATACTGGCACGAGTTGGTGCACGGATTGGCGGAGTCGCAGGAGCGGTTGCCGGAAAGTTTGAGATTGGTAATTGTCGGCGGAGAAAAGGCTTCGGCTTCGGCGTACGCCGCGTGGCTGAAGGCGGGAGGAGCGTGCGTTCGCTGGGTGAATACCTATGGGCCAACCGAGGGCAGCGTGATTGCCAGCGCGTATGAGCCCGATCCTTCGCGGCCGCTTCCAGAAAACCTTCCCATTGGCCGTCCGATTGCGAATGTTCAGCTTTATGTCCTCGATTCGCAGTTGCAGCCCGTGGCTGTCGGAGAAGCGGGTGAGTTGCACATCGGCGGGGCGGGAGTGGCGCGCGGATACTTGAATCAACCCGAACTGACGGCGACGAAGTTTATTACCGATCCATTCAGCCAGGATGCTAATGCCCGTTTGTATAAAACCGGCGACATCGTGCGTTACCTGCCCGATGGAAGCATTGAGTTTCAGGGCCGAATCGATTTTCAGGTGAAGATTCGTGGTTTTCGGATTGAACTCGGCGAGATCGAGGCGGTGCTGGAGAAACATCCCGGAGTTGCACAGGCGGTGGTTACCGCGAGGGAAGTGAATGGAGGGAAACGGCTCGCTGCGTATGTTGTGGCCTTGCCCGATAGCGGGAATGCCGCCGATTTGCGGCGACACGTGAAGGACTCGCTTCCTGATTACATGATGCCGGCGGACTTTGTTTTCCTGAAGTCTCTTCCGCTTACTCCCAATGGCAAAGTAGATCGGCGGGCCTTGCCCGAGCCTGAGGTAACTGATGCGGAAGAATCCGAAGACTTTGTCGCGCCGCGCAATGAATCTGAAGCGAGCATGGTGAGCATTTGGGAGCAAGTGCTGGGCAAGCGCCCGATTGGCGTCAGGGATAATTTTTTTGAACTGGGCGGGCACTCGCTGCTGGCAGTGCGGCTGACACGGCGCATCGAAAAGCAATTTGGCAAGAAGCTGACAATCACTGCATTAATCCAGGCCCCGACGGTGGAGAGCCTGGTCGCGCTTCTGAAAGACGAAAATCCGCCGTGGTCGCCGCTGGTTCCTCTGCAAACGGCTGGATCAAAGCCGACTTTTTTCTTTGTCCACGGACTCGGCGGCACTGTAATGCGCTTTCACGAACTGGCCAAGCACATGGTGCCTGACCAGCCTTTCTACTGTTTCCAGGCGCAGGGCATGGATGGCAGGTTGCCATGCCTGTGGCACGTGGAGGAAATGGCCGACTTGTACGTGGAACATATGCGCGCAGCCCAGTCTCGCGGGCCTTATTTTCTTGGCGGATATTCGTTTGGCGGATTGGTGGCGCTGGAAATGGCTCGGCGGCTGCGGGCGGACGGGGAAGAGATTGCGTTGCTGACGCTGGTGGACACTTATCTTCCGGGACCTAAAGAGAGCCAGTCTTTGCTTAGTGGATTCCTGTTGGACAGATTCTTGGAGCTATCGAACGAACAGAAGTGGGCCTATGTCAAGAAAAGGACGGTGCGCTACGGGCGGGGAATCAAGCGAAGGATTGTAGCTCTTTATCTTCCGCCGGCAATTAAGGCAGTTCGCGAGGCTTGCGCGGCGGCGGAGCTCCGATATCAACCCAAACTCTATGACGGGCGCGTGGTGATTTTTCGGGCGAGCGAAAAGGCGCTGCGGGGCCTGGACGATCCGCAGGGCGGTTGGCGAAAATACGCTGATGGGGGAATCGAGATTCACGAAGTCGATGGAGATCACGGAAATATTTTGAATGAGCCGCAGGTGAGAGGCTTGGCGACTCAGATTCGTGCGCGACTGGAAAAGGCGCAATCTGAAGCGACGGAATCGCACGCGCCGGTGCATTCGATGAGATCCGGTTGATGCGAATACAAAAAACGTTTGTAAGCAATTTCCGGCTGGTTGCAACGAAGCAAGAGTGTCCGGGAATAGGAGATCGTTCGTGCCGGTAGTTCAATCCAGCAAGCCAAAAAAGGATTCGTTCCTTGATGCAGCCGAGAACTCGGAACGGATTTCTCCGTTCAGCCGCGACTTTATCTTTAAGAAATTTATTCCTTGGGTCACCAAGGGCGGCTTGGCGATACTCGATTACGGTCTTTTTTCCGGTTCGAATTTTCTGTTGGGAGTTCTGCTGGCTCGCTGGATGGCGCCAGAGCAATACGGCGCCTACGCGCTGGCTTTCAGCATTTTCATTTTAGTAACGTTCTTGTATCAGGCGCTCGTACTGGAGCCGCTTTCGGTTTTCTCGGGCACCGCGTACCCCAATAATCTTCGCGGATATTTGCAGTCGAACCTGTGGCTGCATTGGGGACTGTCTCTGATCATTTGCCTGGCGCTGGGCGGAACGGCTGTGGCTGCGCGGGTGTGGTGGCACTCTCCGATCTCTGCGATGGCCTTCGCGGGGATGACGATAGCGGCCCCGTTCATTCTGATTCACGCCCTGGGACGCCGCAGTTTTTATCTCAAGCTATCTCCTGGGCCGGCCGCGTTTGGCTCAGCGTTCTACTGTGCGTTTGTGGTGGGCGGGTCGTTTCTGGTTTACAAACTGGGCTTGCTGTCCGCGTTTACCGCCTACCTGGTGATGGCGGTGGCTGCGTTGGTTGGCGGCGTGATCATGGTGTTCCAGTTGAATGCGAAGCTGGAACCTGCAAGCGAGCGGGTGACGCTCAAGACCACTTGGGGCAAGCATTGGGAATATGGCAAGTGGGCGCTGGCTACCTGTGTCGTGGGCTGGATTCCGACCTATGTGTATATCCCATTGGTCAGCAAATTTTCTGGACTAGCGGTAGCTGGCGAGTTACGCGCCCTGATGAATCTGGGCGGCCCTGTCTTGCAGACGTATGCCGCGCTTTCCATGCTTTTCTTGCCGCTGGCTGCGCGAGTGCAAAGTACGCAAGGTAAACGCGGCGCTTCTGCTTTGACCTTAAAACTGACCGGGCTTTTTGTCGTCGGAGGATTGATTTACTGGTCGGTATTGATTCCGCTGAAGGGGCCGTTATTCCGAGTGCTTTATGCAGGAAAGTATCTGGACGCGTCCTCTCTGCTTCCTCTTTTCGCTGCCGAAACCATCGTTTGGAGTGCGGCTTTGGGGCCGGCAATTCTATTGCGCGCGATGGAGTCGCCGCGATCTTTATTCTTCGCCAACGGGGCGGCCAGTGTGGTCGCGCTGGTTTTCGGCATCCCAGCTACACGCTACTTCGGCCTGCGCGGTGTGATCTGGAGCATGGTGCTGGCCAATGTTCTTTATGTAGTCGTCGCCTTTATCATGCTGGGCCGCAAAGTTTCTACGCTGACAACGCCTGAGCCGTTGTTCGAGATGCCTCTGCCGGTGGAAGAAAGCGCGTATTAATATGCACCCTCTGAAAATCATCTCGGTCCACAATCGCTACGTGCAGCCTGGCGGCGAGGATCAGGTATTTGAATCGGAAGCGCGCCTGCTCCGAGAGTACGGACACGAAGTCACGCAGATCGAGGAGCAGACCACTTATCCGGATGGCATCGTCAAAAAGCTCGGCGTGGCGATGGATTGCATCTGGTCGCGGCGCTGGTATCGCGAGTTCCGGCAGAGGCTGAGAGAGTCCCGTCCGGATGTGGTGCATATTCATAATTTCTTTCCTCTGATCTCGCCGTCGGTTTACTACGCTTGCCGCCGCGAAGGAGTGCCGGTGGTGCAGACGCTGCACAACTACCGGCTGCTGTGTTCGAATGCTGAGTTTTATCGCGATGGCAAGGTTTGCGAGGAGTGCCTGCATCACGGCCTGCTGCGCGGTGTGCGCTACGGCTGCTATCAGGGATCGAAGCTGGGAACCGCAGCGCTGACTTCGATGGTGGGAGTGCATCGCCGGCTGAACACATGGAGCACGATGGTCGATTGCTATGTGGCGCTGACGGAGTTTGCCCGGCAGAAAATGATCGACGGTGGCCTACCGGCAGAGCGAATTCGTGTGAAGCCCAACTTTGTTTTACCCGATCCGGGTTCGAAATGGACGGGTGCGGGGAGGACTGCTGGGCAGGTAGATGGTGGTTACGCTCTCTTCGTAGGGAGGCTGGTGCAGGCTAAGGGTGTGCTCTCGCTGGTGAAAGCGTGGGAGCATGTGCCGCGTGAAATTCCTCTGCGGATAGCAGGCGATGGGCCCTGCCGCGGGGAAATTGAAACGGCTTTGAAGAATGGGAACACGCCGTCGGTCACCTACGTTGGGCGGCTCTCACGTCCCGATACACTGGCGGCAATGAAGGGTGCGCGGTTTCTGGTTTTCCCCAGCGAGTGGTACGAAGGCTTTCCGGTCACGATTGCCGAGGCTTTCGCGTGCGGCATTCCGGTTATCTGTTCCCGTCTGGGATCCATGCAGGAAATTGTTGTTGACGGAAAAAACGGCCTTCATTTTGAGGCGGGAAATGTTCAGGATATAGCGGATAAATTGCAATGGGCGTGGCAGCATCCGCAGGAGATGGACGCTATGGGGCGGAACGCGAGGCTGGAGTTCGAGAAAAAATATACGGCGGCGCGGAACATCGAGATGCTGGAGAGCGTTTACAACTTCGCGATGGGAACGACTAACAGAACTGCCGAGGTGGTTGCGGCTGAAACCCTGCCTGTGTAATGGGTCCGAGTTGCTTGCGAAGTTGAGCTTCCGAAATTGCGGCTGAAATATTCCTAGTATGTCGACTGTGCTCACAGAAGCGAAGCGAAAGGAACTGCTGGAGGCGTATCTGCAGACGCGGCCGGAGAGCGCTCCGGCTAAGCCTTCTGCCGCTCCGACCCGGCGGGAAAGTTCTGTCGCGCCGCTGACCTTCGCGCAGCGGCAGCTTTGGCTGCACGCGCAGCTTGCTCCGGAGACATCTCTCTACAACGAGCCACTTACGATTCGCCGCCACGGGCCCTTGGACGTTTCGGCGCTGGAACGCAGCTTCAGCGAAATCGTCCGCCGCCACGAAGCATGGAGAACCACGTTCCCTGTGATCGATGGCGAGCCGGTGCAGAAGGTCGGCGCACCGTTTGAGATCAAGCTGCCTGTAATCGATCTGCGTCAATTGTCTTTGCGGGAGCGGGAGAGCGAAGCTACGCGCGTCGCCTCTAAAGATGCTCACCTGCCATTCGACTTGGCGAGGAGTCCGCTGCTGCGGGCAAAACTGGTTCGCCTCGCAGACGAAGAATACCGTCTGTTTGTTACTCTGCATCATTTGATCTTTGATGGGTTCTCCGGCTATCGCGTTTTTCTTCCCGAGCTGGTGGCTATCTATGCGGCGTTTTCAAAAAGCAAGCCTTCGCCATTGCCCGCGTTGCCGTATCAGTTTGCGGACTACGCTATTTGGCAAAAGGAGTCGGGGGGCGCCGATGCGCTGGCGGCGCGGATGGAATATTGGAAGCGCCAACTGGCGGGCGATTTGCCGAGCCTTCAATTGCCAATCTCGCGAAGCCGGTCGGGGATGCCGAGTTTTCGCGGCGCCATGCGATCGCTCAGCCTGCCTGCTGGGTTGAGCGAGTCATTGCGTCAACTCAGCCAGCAGGAAGGCGCAACTCTGTACATGACTTTGCTGGCGGCCTTCAACGTACTGCTTCAGCGTTATAGCGGCCAGGATGAAATTCTAGTCGGCAGCAACACGGCCGGGCGCAATCATCCCGGCAGCGAAAAGTTGCTGGGATATTTTCTGAACACGATCGTGCTGCGCAACGATCTTGAGGGGAGTCCAGCATTCCGCGAAGTGCTAGGTCGTGTGCGCCAGACCACGCTGGATGCATTGTCAAATCAGGAAGCGCCGCTGGATCAACTGGTCGCGAAGCTGCAGCCACAGCGCGATTTGAAGCGAAATCCACTGTTCCAGGTGCTGTTCTCGCTTGAGCCGCCCAGCACTGTGGCGGAGCCGGGTTGGGACGTGACGTGTATTGACGTTGAGACGGGGACGACGAAGTTTGAGTTGTGCCTAGTCGCGGATGATCGTCCGGACGGACTGCTGTGCCGGTTTATTTACAATACGGATCTTTTCGACGCCGACGCGATTGAGCGCATGGCTGGCCATTGGCAGACTCTGTTGGAGTCGATTGTCGCGGAACCCGGTGAGAAGATAAGCAAGCTGCCGTTGCTTACGCAAGAGGAACGTCACCGGCTCCTCATCGAGTGCAACAATACAGCTCAGCTCTATGAGCCGCGGCTTGTCCACGAGCTTCTTGGGGCGCAGGCGATGAAGACGCCCGGAGCTGTCGCGGTGACGTGCGGTGGAGTGCAGCTGACTTATGCCGAACTGACCTACCGCGTGGATCAGCTTGCAGATTATCTGCGCGGGCTTGGTGTTGGTCCTGATGTGCCTGTGGCGCTGTGCGTGGAGCGCTCAGTAGAGATGATTGTGGGCATCTTCGGCATTTTGAAGGCGGGCGGAGCGTATGTTCCGATCGATCCGGCCTATCCGCGAGAGCGAATCAAATTCATGGTCGCCGATTGTGGCGCGGATGTGCTGCTTACGAGTTCTGAACTAGCAAGAACTTTGTTTGCCAGCCGCCCGTTTGCAGGAGTGCAGACGGTCTTGCTGGATTCGAGCGAATGGCAAGGTTCGCAAGCGCGACCCGGAGAACTGGGAGCGAAAGCGAATTTCGACAATCTGGCATACATCATCTATACATCGGGATCTACTGGTGGACCCAAGGGAGTCCAGATTACTCACCGCAACCTGGCGCACTCCAACGGCGCGCGATTGGATTACTATCGTGACCCGGTGGGAAGCTTTCTTCTGCTTTCGTCTTTCGGATTCGACAGCTCAATCGCCGGAATTTTTCACACGCTCACGACGGGCGGAACGCTAGTCGTTCCTCCGGCCGATGGTTTTCATTGGGCGGCAGAGGAACTTGCGGGCTTGATCGCGGAGAATCGCATCTCCCACGTCCTTACGTTTCCGAGCCTGTATGGAGATTTGCTCGAGCATGCACCGGCTTCGAAGCTGGCTTCGCTGCGCTGTGTGATGGTTGCAGGCGAGGCTTGCTCACGGTCGTTGGTGGACAGCCATTACCGCATTTTGCCGCACGCCTCGTTGTTCAACGAATACGGTCCCACAGAAGCGACGGTGTGGAGCAGCGTGTATGAATGCGAGCCAGGATCCGTGGAAGCAGTGCCCATTGGGCGACCGATCGCCAACACGCAGTTCTTTGTGCTGGACCCGAACCTGCAGCCGGTGCCGATCGGAGTGCCGGGAGAGTTGTACATTGGCGGCGAGGGCGTGGCGCGCGGATATCGGAATCGTCCCGAACTTACCCAGGCGAGTTTCATCCCGAATCCTCTTCTACAGGAATCGGGGCAAAGACAAAGACTTTATCGCGCAGGAGATTCGGTCAGGTACCTTGCCGATGGCAATCTTGAATTTCTTGGGAGGGTGGATCAGCAGATAAAGATTCGCGGCCTGCGAATTGAGCTCGCGGAGATCGAGACGGCCCTGACCAGTTATCCGGATGTGCGGGAGGCGGTTGTGGTTGCAGAGCGCAACGGTTCAGGCGATCCCAAGCTGGTCGCCTATGTGACGGCTCATGCCGAACATGCGACGTCGAGCCAGGAGTTGCGGGCGTTGTTAAAGAATCGCCTGCCTGCGTACATGGTGCCGACGGCGGTTCACTTCCTGAAAAGTCTTCCGCGCACGCCTAACGGTAAAGTGGATCGGCAGGCACTAACGGCAAATGGCAACGGCTCGGAGATCTCAGCGTACGAGGCGCTTGCCCCCCGAGACGACGTGGAGAAACGGCTGCTTGCGATTTGGCAGAAGGTGCTGGGGACCACGAGTGCGGATATTCGGCAGGACTTCTTCGAACTGGGTGGGCACTCGCTGCTGGCGGCGCGGCTGCTGGCGCGTATCGAAAAGGAATTTGGCAGATCGCTGTCGCTTGCATTCGTGTTTCAATCACCAACCGTCGAACAAATGGCGGAGTCGTTGCTGACCGCGGGGCAAACTTTGCGGGAACGGGCGATTGTTACCATCCAGCCCCATGGATCGCAAGCACCTTTGTTCTGGGTAAGGGGCGGTCCGCGGTTTCGTTTGTTGGCGCAGAGGCTGGCTGGGGATCGGCCATTTCTCGGGCTTGACCTGCCCTTCACAGATGGCAGCCGATTGCCTGTGCCCTACCGGTTTGAGGATATTGCTGCGTTGCTTATCCGGGTGATGCGCGAAGTGCAGCCAAAAGGCCCGTACTATATTGCCGGGTTGTGCGTGAACGCGGTGATTGCCTACGAGATCGCGCAACAGTTGGTGCGGGATGGCGAAGAGGTTGCGCTTTTGGCTATGCTCGATGCGCATAACCAGGCTTATTACAAGAATCCTTTCAAAGACGGACGGTATACCTCGCGGGTCAAGTATCATCTTTCGAATCTGCTCAAGCTGGATGCGAGCGAGACTTCCGCGTATCTACTGGATCGGTTGGACGAGGCGAGACGAAAGATTGAGCGGGTCGCGTGGCGGCTCACATCCGACCATTCCGGCGAAGAGCGTTTACGAAATACCGATTCGATCATCCACCCGGCTTTCAGCCGTTACGAACCACAACCTTATCCGGGGAAAATCGTTCTGTTCCAGTCGAGCGAATGGCCAAAAGGGCCTTATTTTGATTTCGAACTGGGATGGAAGGATCTGGTTGGTGGCGGAATTGAATTCCACACCATTCCTGGAGATCATCCATCGATGTTTCTCGAGCCCACCGTGAATCTTGTCGCCGAGAAACTGAGTTCCCATCTCAGCGAGCCGGTTTCTGGCTGCATCTGACGCGGGCCATTCCTCGCATTTTCTCCTTCCCGTTTTTTGCTTGATTGTCCTATCCTGCCTTCGCGCAAACCAGCGCTCCCTTTGCACCACATGATTCGTCATTTGTTCGCTTTCTTGCAGCGGGAGCCGTACATCGGTCCTCGTTGAGCCATCGGACCATGCGCCAATCCTGAAGGACTGCATGTCCCCTAGTAATCGTGACTTGGCTTGCCATTCGGCCTACTCTTTGATCGACTGCCTATCTGCAAGGAGAAGGCTTGATGCGGAAGCTGCGCCCGCTTGCGATTCTCGCGTTGTTTGCCGTTGTTCTTACACTGCTGCTTGCGAATGGCTGCAGCGGATTCTCCGGCTCCTCGGGCAATAGCGCCGGAACTGGAGGCGGAAGCGGCGGCACGGGCGGAGGGGGCGGCACCGGCGGTGGAAGCCAGGGCGGGAACACGGGAGCGGATTTCTACGTAGCGACTGATGGAAACGACTCGTGGTCCGGTACACTTGCCGCGCCTAACAGCGGAAACACCGATGGGCCCTTTGCTACCGTCGCGAAGGCTCAGAGTGCGGTGCAGGGAATACTGCAGAATCCGAATGGCCGCACGCAAACGATTGTCGTGCAGATTCGCCAGGGGACGTATTTCGTATCGCAGCCTTTGGCGTTCACTTCGGCTGATTCTGGCAATGCGCAACTGCAGGTGAACTGGGAGAACTATCCTTCCGAGACGCCAGCGATTAGTGGAGGCATGCAGCTCGGCAGCGGTTCGGGTTTGAGCTGGAAGAATATCAGCGGCAACCAGTGGCAAGTTTCGTTGCCGGCCTCTACGCAATACTTCGAACAGTTGTTCTATAACCAGCAACGCCGCTTGCGGCCGCGGCTGGGCGGATGGCTTGGCGCCTACTACCGCGTTGCAGCGACCGTTTACTTAAGCGGCTCGTCGTCCGGCCCCGCGCCTGATCCAAATTGCGCCGTGTACGTTTCGGGCAGCGGTTGGGAGTGCTTCGACCGCTTTCAATACAACGCTACAGATCCCATCAGCGCTAGCTGGCAGAATTTGAACGCACCGTATCCGGCGGGCGATATCGAAGTGGTTGACTTCGAGAAGTGGATGGTCGCGAAGTTACGAATCAAATCCATCGACACGACGGGCCACATTGTTTATTTCACGGGCCCTACGTATCAGGAAAGTCCGGATATGGGCTTCATTGTGGATCATCGTTACGTTGTCGAAAATTTGAAGGACGCTCTAACCCAGCCGGGGCAATGGTTCTTGGATCGGTCTTCCTCACTCTGGACGCTGACTTACTTGGCGAATGCCGGGGAGAATCCGAACACGGATTCGGTGATCGTTCCGCAGGCATCGCAAGTAATGATCGCCACCGGATTGCAATACGTCACCTTCACCGGGCTGACGTTCGAACACGACAACTTTATTGTTCCTGCGACCGGCTATCCAGCGTTGCGGCAGGATCCGGGCATTTCGGGAGCACTGACCTGCCTGAATTGTCAGAATGTGACTTTTAATGGGGATATCGTTACGCAAACGTCTGGCGGCGGCATCGAGTTCTATACCAATAATACGAGCGCCACGACAGCGAGTAATACCGTGGAGAATGCCGCCCTGTACGACCTGGGCGCCTTTGGAATTCGCGTCGGAATGCCGCCGGTTTATACCGATACAGACTCCAACGTCCCGCACGACACGACCATCGAGAACACTTTGATTGCCAGCTATGGCCGTGTTTTTCCCAGCGCGATCGGCATCGTGCAGGGCGATGCACACGACAATACCTATACCCATAACGACATTTACGACGGCTATCACAGCGGCGTTGAAATTTGTGCACTGGGTTGTCCATGGGGTGCGCAAAACTCGAATGGGTCATTTAACAACGTCACCGAGTTCAACCATGTCTATGACATTGGGCAGGGCATGACCGATGACATGGGCTGCATTTACTACAACACCGGCGGCCCGAATCACACGGCGACAGGTAACAAGATTCTCAACAACAAGTGTCACGACGTGACGGATGCGCACACCCAGGATCCGGACGGCTATGGCGGACAGGGGCTTTATCTCGATGCGCAGACTGGGTTAGCGGATGTGGAGAACAACTTGGTTTACCGTGTGTCATCGAATGCCATGCACATGTCGAATGGTCCCGCGCAATCTGGCGAGGCCAACACCATTCAGAACAATATTTTTGCTTATGCACGGACGGGTATTTTCGAACTGAGCGATCCGTATCCCACTAACAGTTGTTTCTCGGCACCAATATTGGAGTTCACCGCCGCGGATAATATCGCCTACTTCGACAAGCAATATAGCGACGGATTCAGCGTGCAGCGGGGATGCACTTATTCTTGCGGCTTTCCGTATACGCAGTATCAGATGCTCAGCGGAAATTTGTATTGGCGCACTGACGGTTTGTTTGCCACCGATCCGGAGGCGTTTCACGTGCAGCCAAGCGCCTCGTCCCCGTTGTGCGACACGCTCAACACTTCTGGAACGGACTGGACCTATTACACGTTCAGCGGCTGGCAAGGAATTGGAGAGGATGCGCAGGGCACGGCGCAGGTCAATCCCAGTTTCGCAAATCCGGCTTATCCGGCAGACGACTACACGCTGGCTAATGCGCCCACCGCTGGGTTTGTCGTATTCGATCTCAGCCAGCCGGGTAGGCAGAACCCGGTTCTCCAGGCTCCGACCATAGCTCCGACCTTTCAGACGGCGTTGTTGAATCCGGCTACGGATTTCTAAGCGAAATAGCACTCGTTCGCTAAGAAACCAAAGATACTGTTTCCTCACAGGGAGCATCTGTTACAAAGTTCGATGTGCGCACCAGTGAACAGCCTCCAGCCCTCTATAAAGTGTGTGGCTGGCTTCCGATCTCAACCCTGCCTTTGACCGCCTTGGCCTGCCGAAATCGGATGCAGCCCTGGGGATTCATGTGGATTCTTGCGTTCGCCATCTACTTCGGTCTTAAGTGGCAAACGTGGTGGAGGGAGCGGCTGCAAGTCTTCCATCCTGCATGGCGCTCGGCAGCATATCTTCTAGCGTGGCCGGGAATGGATGCCAAAGCGTTCCTCGATGCCGAGCAACGAGCGCCGACTCCGCAGCGCTCATCCTGGTTGTGGGCAACCAGTAGGACGCTGCTCGGTGTGGCCTTGCTGTGGGTCGTAGCTCGCTTCGTTCCGCAGGGACAACCACTGTTGCGCGGGTGGGTCGGGATGGTGGGCCTGATCCTGCTTCTTCACTTCGGAACTTTCCAAATAGTCGCTCTCGCGTGGCAGAGCGTTGGCGTCAATGCCGAGCCAATCATGCGGGGGCCTCTCCGTTCCATCTCGCTTGGGGAGTTTTGGGGAAAGCGGTGGAATCTTGGCTTTCGCCAGCTTGCGCATGAATTGATTTTTCGCCCGTCGTATCGTCTGGTAGGGCCAGAGGCAGCCGGGTTCCTAGTTTTCGCAGCGTCAGGGCTGGTTCACGACTTGGTGATTTCGGTGCCAGCCCGCGGAGGGTATGGTCTTCCTACGCTCTACTTTTTGCTGCAGGGTTTTGGAGTGACTGTGGAGCGTTCTCAGTTTGGCAAGAGGCTGGGATTGGCACGCGGGGGGCGGGGCTGGTTTTTCATGATGGTGTTTCTGCTGGCACCGGTCTTTTGGCTGTTTCATCCGTGGTTTGTACTACGTGTAATACTCCCATTTATGCGAGTGATTCATGCGCTATGACAAACGCACTTGTGCAGCGAATTTTTGATGTCGATCTTTGGCTTGCGGGGGCAGGACATTTTGTGATTTTGCTGGCGAGTTTTCAGGTCCCTTATCGGCTTGGCTGGAAGGAAGACCTACAGTCGCTTAAGTCTTTCAATAGGAAGCTGCTCTGGGTGCAGGGTGGATTTACTGTGTTAACGATCATCGCTTTTGGCATACTAACGCTCGCATTGCATGAGGAGTTGCTTCGGGGCGACCGCGCTGCTCTGGGACTCGCCGCCTTCATCGGGATTTATTGGACGACGCGGATTGTCGTTGATGCATTTTACTTTTCGCATGCCGACTGGCCCAAGGGAAGGGCATTTGTTTTCGGGCACGCACTCTTGACGCTACTATTTGCTTTTCTCGCAGTGAGCTATGTTAGCGTGTTCGTTTGGCATGTATGGATGTGATCGCCGTGGCGGCATCGGTTGTGGCGCTTTTCGCGTTGCTATCGATTCCGATCCTTCTGGTTAGGTTCTGCAAAAGGCAGGTAGCAGCTTTTCATCGCGCCTTCACAAACCGGTTCGCGATCCGGTTCGCCGCTCGATTGCCGGGATTCGGTATAGTCACGGCGGCTGGCAGAAAAACGGGCAGGCTCTACCGTACGCCGGTAAATGTTTTTCGAATGCCCGATGGATTTCTGATTGCAGTCACGTACGGGCGAGATAGTGGGTGGGTGAAAAATGTTCTTTACGCCGGGCGCTGCCAGATCGAGGTTCGCCGCATTTGCTATCAGGTTTCGGAAGCCGTTATCATGCACGACCCATCGCATCGGCATTTTCCGCTACCCGTGCGTCTAGTCCTGAGGCTCATCGCTGCAGATGATTTTCTCCAGCTTTCCTGGTCTCATCGAGAGGCATGATTCGTCCCGGTTCCGGCAAGCGCAATTTCGTGGGAACGCGGGTTACTTATTTTTTCGCTTCGATTCCGGTATTGCTGAAGCGACGCCCTGATACGAATCAGAGTCTTTTATCATCGGCAAAATCGAGCGCTGCGCTGTAGGTGAGAAACAATCGGTCGCCAGCCTGCGCTGGCGACCGAGCTTTTTTGCGAACGCCCTAGATTTCCTGCTACTTCGACTGCGAGTTCAGATACCACGGTGCAGCTGTGGGATCTGACTTAAAGAACGTCGTCAGCAAACCGGCCATTTTGTTCCTTCCGAGCGCGGACGGATGCAGGCCGTCGCTGGTGACATCCTGACAATCCCAGGTCAGGCCATCTTCGCGGGCAAGAAGTCCGTTGGCCCAGTTGTAAGGTCCCCACAACAGAAGCGGCGCCATCACCGGGCCGTTGGCCGGGTTGTTGTTGAGCGCCGGATTGCCGTTGATCTGGTCTGCGATCACGTTCTGCACCGCTAGTCCGAACTCATACGCGTACGGCTCGGGATAGCTATTCGAGGGCTGATATCCGCCGTAGTGCAGGCTGGAAATGTAGACGATCTGGAGATTCGGGAAATAGGTATGCATATCCTGGAGAATTGAGATGAGATCGTTCTCCTGGTTCTGCATGTCGTTGGGATAGGTGCCGCTCTGATTGCTGTGCGGCATCATCAGCCACGCCGCCACTACCTGATTGGCGTTTAGATTCTGATACGGCAAATAGTAGTCGGTGATAGCCAGCCAGGTTCCGCTGGAGGGCGAGGTCCAGTCGGGAGAATCGGTGCCGTCGATGGCTGCATTCACCAGAACAAGATTTTTGTTGATTGCGGGATCCGCCTGCTCCATCGGGCCGTATTCGTCCCAGATGGTGCGAGTGATCGAGACGCCAACCGAAATCATCGCGTACGGGCCCGTCCCGTTGGCGATGTTCTGCGCGTAAGTGAGAGCCTGATTCAACTGCGAAGCGGGAGGCGTGTTGCTGCCGTTCGGATAGAGACCGCCTTCGTATCCGAGATAAGTTCCGGTACCGAGGTCGGTCAGCGGAACCAGCGGATTGTTGGTACCGGCGACATCCCAGTCGATGTTGCTGCACTTGGCGCCGGTCACATAGGCTGCTACCGGCAGGGTCAGAATCGCCGTTGCAGTCTGCGGCGGTGAGCTTTGGTCAGTTACCTGCGCCGTGAAGGTGTAATTGCCTACTGCAACCGACGAGCCGGGCGTTCCCGTGATTTGACCAGCCGAGGATAGCGTAAGGCCAGTTGGCAAGGAGCTGCCAGATGCAACGCTCCACGTTAGATTTCCGTTGCCGCCCGCGGCCGTCAGATTGGCGAGATACGTTGCCTTTTGATTGACGTAGGGCAGAGTCGGGAAATTGGTGATCGCGAGCGCACTCGGCGCGACTCCGGTTCCGCTTAAACTCGCGCTCAAGCCCGGCACCAAGTCGGCGACCATATAGACCGCGTTCGTGTAAGACGTGGCCTGCGTGGGGGTGAAAGTGACCTGGAACGAGAACGACTTTCCAGGGTTGATCGCGACCGAGCCGGTATAACCCGTGTAGCTGAACGGGGGTTCGTCGGTAACTGAAGTCAGGTGAAACGCCGACTTACCGGTGTTCGTGAGGGTAACCGTCTGGGTGGATGTGCTTCCCAGAGGGGTCGGCGGGAACGTGATGAGGGGAGTCGAGACAACACCGACAGCTTGTGTGACTAGGCCCGTACCGGTGAAGCTGACGGTGGATGGCGTCGAAACGCCTTGGATCGAGATGGACATTGACCCTGTGTAGTTCGTCGCTGCGGAGGGAACGAACTTGATGCAATAGGTTTGGGCCTCTCCCGCTGTGAGCGTGCGCGGTGCGTAGCCGTATTGAAGTTGGAAAACCAGGAACGGCGTCAAAGTGAAGCTGCTGATGGTTAGCGAATTCGTTCCTGTGTTAGTAACCACAACGGGCTGGCAACTCGTCTGTAATCCCACGGTTTCGGAGGGGAAAGCGATCGAGCTTGGCGCTACCGTATAGCTGACTTGGGGCGCGGAACCGGTGCCGTTCAACACGACCTTCTGCGGGCTGGTGATATCGCTGTCGTTGACCGTGATGTTGGCAGGCAGGCTCCCCGTCGCATTCGGCGTGAAGGTCACCGTGATGGAGCAGTTCGCCCCAGCCGCCAGGCTGGTACCGCAGGTGTTGGTTTCGCTATAGTCGGACGGATTGGCGCCGCCTGGAGCGATGCTGGTGATGGTGATGGCGGTCTTGTTCTCGTTGGTCATCGTCACGGTTTGCGGGGCGCTCGATGTTCCAACCGCCGTTGCGGCGAAGGTCAAGCTCGCCGGACTGAACTTGATCGCCGAGCCGTAACCGCTCAAAGCGGAGGTCTGCGTGCCGCCGCCATCCACAACCGTAAGCGTGGCGCTCTGCGTACCCCCTCCAGTCGGCTTGAACTCGACCGAAATTGTGCAGCTCGCACCCGCCGCGAGAGTCGAGCCGCAAGTATCGGCGCTGATAGGAAATTCGCTGGACTCTGTTCCCGTGACCGAAATGCTCGTGATCGTGACCGTGCCGGTGCCGGCGTTAGTCAAAGTCGCGGTCTTGGCTGCGCCCGTGGCGCCGAAGAACACGGTGCCCCATGCGAGACTGGTGGGCGTCAGGGTTACGTTCGTTTGCGTGATTAGACCATAAGCATCGACATCGGTCTGCGTTCCAATATAGACGCGGCCATTTGCCACCAGAGGAAACACGAACTTGGTTTCCAGACCAGGCGTGTCGCGCCCCGCATTCTGCGCGCTGCTGTAAAGCAATGTTCCGACGTTGGTTGCGCTGTAGGCGAGAAGGAGTGGTGGCTTCTTCCCGATCTGAGTATCCAAGCTCTCCTGCCGTTCTTGTACCCAAACAATACCGTTCGTCGTGCCGTTCGCGGAAATGCTGGGTGTTCCTCCGACCGGCAGCGTGCCGGGAGACAAAGCGAAAGGCGGAGTTACGAGCTGGCCGTTGGTCAACGTGTACTGCTTGAGGTAGTCGCCTACGCCTGCGTTGGCCGTAGTTCCCGCCATATAAACGTAGTTGGTGGTGCCGGTGGAAAAATATGCAGGGGTCGACCAATAACCGTTTGGAGAACCCTCTATTTCCTGCGGGATTTGATCCTGGGTCGCGTTGTAGTGGCCCATGTTGTCGTAGTTGATGACGTAGACCGGCGCGGCATAAACGCCGCCTGTCCAAAGATCGCAAGGTGTTCCGCCCTTGCCTCCAAAAACAATCTCGTTCGGATAGGGTCCCGGTTGGGTCGGCAGGAGAAGCGGTCCGCCGGAACCCAGATCCATGTCGTTACCGTTGCGGCATGCCTGGTCCATCGGCGTGAAGTAATCCACCACTTGCAGCGAGCTGTTGAGCTTTACCACGCTATCGCCGTAATCCATTTTGTTAGTGTTGTAGACGTCGAACGGCGCATCGGACGTAGAGACGTAGATGTTGTTTTCGGCGTCGGCGATCAGACCTTCCCCGCTTTGCCAAAGGTTCGAGTTTTTGCTGTTGGGCGAGAAATTAAAGACGTAAAGCTGAGCCAGGGTGGTCGCGTTATATCCCATTACCCAGCCGTGATAGTTGCCATACGGAACGTAAATGACGCCGTTCATCAGCAGCAATCCGGGCCGCTGAAAGGTGTGGTTCGCGTCGAAGGGAAGAATGCCTCCCGAGCTGTCGATGCCTGTTCCGGGAACGGTTGCCTGAATGAGTATCGGGCCACCGAACTTCTCGGCGCCGGTGGTGATGTCGAGCGCATGAAGATAATGATAGAGCGTACCGTTGTTATCGATGTGCGTGTCGAGGTAGATCGTATTCGTAGCGGTGTTGATGGCGGGCGTGCCCGTGATTCCGATAATCGGAGCAATATTGCAAACGTTGGAAGTAATCAGGTTGCAAGGAACGGCAGTGATGCCCTGTGAGGGATTGATGAAACTGTCATACCAAAGCGGTGTCGTCTGTTTTCCATCCGCGTCAAACGCATAAGCACTGTCATTCTCCGTCACCACGTAGAGAACGTTGTGAACGCCCTGGCCCGGAATGGTCACATTCGGCACGTACAACGGCTCCGCGAAAATGCTGGCATCGACCGAATAGGAAAATTGCTTGCCGAAGGTCGCGGTGCTGACGTTCGCCGGGGTCAACGTGGTCTCGTTCAGATTGCTATTTCCCCAGGAAAATTGACCAGCATATTGCGCTTGAGCGCTCAGGGATAGAAGACTGAAGATCGCGATCACTAAAGCGAGAGCGCGAGAGGCAAGGACATTTTTCCGCATGAATTTTTCCTCAAAGGTTCTATTTCGGGAAGATTGGATTCGATTGTTCGCAGACCGAGTCGAGACTGCCCGAGGCGACGGCAAAAGTGAGGGGTGCGCGTGCGAACAAAGGCTGCGTGTATTCGACACCTAGTGGATTCTCCGAATGGTCGTGCAAACGGGGGGACAGTCATCAGACTTTAAGTCATGCTGATTGTGATGTCAAACTAATTTTGCGTCTAGAAGCCGCGCGGGTAGCGGCCCTTACGAGACTTGAATGTTGCAATTAATTGCAACATTCTGAGTTGGCCGAGAGAAAGATTGGAAAAAAGAGGCGAGATAGTTCAGCGAAGACCTCCCTGTGGTCTGCGGTCGACTAGGTGCAGATTACTTGGGTAACTCGTTTGTAACTGGTCGGTAGAGGTCGTTCGCCGTTATGGCCAATAGAGTCTTTGGTTGGTAGTTCTTTTGACCTCTTGCAGTAACTTGCAATCGCGGATAGCCTTAAGGGAATTTAAGTGTGTCGCTTTATTGGCACCCGAGCGTCATCCCCCCTTTACGAAAACAGCGATGCCTAAACTTTGCTAAGCAAGTGGCTTATCGGCCGCGTTTGCGAAGTAAATTGGATTTCGTCTTTTTGTTTCCGGGTCAGCCGGTATGGGACTCAGAGGGCGGAGCTGTGATTAGCCCCATTCAAGAATCTGAGTCGCGAAGCTCTGATATTCTTTGTTAACCCCCCGGATGTTCGCAAGTTTTGATTTTCCAAGAGATTTGAAAGAGCGGATGTTTCTGGCTTCAAGGCAGGGAGGATTCATGGTGAGACGGATTGGATTGTGGACGGGGACTTTGGCTGTGGCCATCGCGTGCCTCGGATTGGCTCAGGCGCAGGAGGTTTCGTCCGCAAACACCGCGCACGTGGTTGCGACTGCGGAAGAGAGCACAGCGGCCGGCACAGGTTCTCCAGCTCCGGTCGCAGCCTCGACGCCGCGGCTCCAGGCACGGGACACGCGCTATCACTTGTGTGCCGGTGACAGCTTCGATGTGTCGTTCGAGCTGAGCCCCGAATTCAATCAGACGGTTACGGTGCAGCCCGACGGCTATGTCACGCTCAGGAGTGTTGGCGACGTGATGGTGGAGAATCAGACGGTGCCACAGCTGACCCAAACCTTGCGTGAGGCGTATGGCAAGATTCTCAACGATCCTCTGATCGTTGTGGTGCTGAAGGATTTTCAGAAACCTTTCTTCGTTGCTGACGGTCAAGTTGGCCATCCGGGGCGATATGACATGCGGGGCAACGTGACGTTAGCTGAGGCGATCGCCGTGGCGGGAGGGTTTACCGAAGCCGCCAAGCACTCGCAAGTGCGCCTGTATCGGCGGGTTGACGATCAGTGGATGTTTGCGAAGGTTTACAACCTCAAGGACATGGAGAAAAAGGGCGACTTGCACGAGGATCCTCTTCTGCATCCGGGTGACATGCTCTTCGTTCCCAAGAACACTTTCTCGAAGATCAAGCCCTTCATTCCCTACACTGGCGTGAGCGCCGGTGCGGTGATGGCCAGCCCGTAGTCAAGATGGCACACTTTTCCCCCTTGGATCGTCGGACCCATAGGAGACAATAGAAATTATGAGAGACCAGGATTTCGCCCAGTCGCAAGGTGACAGCTTTGGCTTTACACTGCGGGATCTGCTAGCCATTGGATTCCGCCACAAGCGAGCTTTCTTGCTTTGCTTCGCCGGCATCTTGCTGGGTACGCTGGCCGCAGTTTTGGTGCTGCCGTCAACTTACGACTCGACCGCGCAGATCGTGGTCAAGCGCGAACGCGTCGACCCGATTGTCACGCCCGAGAAAAATGATCCTGCACAGATGGTGGGTGCGGTGACGGAAGAAGAGTTGAATTCCGAGGCGCAGTTGATTTTCAGCGAAGATGTGCTGCGCAAAGCGGTGGTCACCTCTGGACTGGACAAGCGCAAGTCCTTCCTGTCGGCACTGTTTGCCGAGACGCCGGATCAGAAGATTTCGAAAGCCATCGAAAAGATGAGGGGCAATCTGAGAGTTGATCCCATAAAGAAGACCAATGTCATTTCAATTACCTACTCGGCTCACGATGCCAAGCTAGCTGCGAAGGTGCTGAACAACATCGTGAACGCGTACATTGAAAAGCACGTTGCGGTGAACCGGCCTGCGGGACAGCTGCAATTTTTTGAAGAAGAGGTGGACCGCTACAAGCACGATCTGGATGCGGCCGAGGACCAGTTGAAGAAGTTTTCACAGGAGCAAGGCGGAGTGGCTCCGCAGATTTCCAGGGACATCACGCTGCAGAAGTTGAACGATTTCAGCGCCTCGCTGGAACAGACGCGCGCGGAAATGGCGGCGACTGAAAAGAAGATTCAGGAACTGCAGAGCCAGGCGGGAACCACTCCCGACCGGCTGACCACACAGATGCGTGAAACCGATAACGGCGCAGTGTTGCAGCAGTTGAAGAGCGAACTCCTCACTCTGGAACTCAAGCGTACAGAATTGCTGACCAAGTTCCAGCCGGGTTACCGGTTAGTGCAGGAAGTAGACAAGCAGATTGCCGATACGCGCACGGCAATTACGGCGGAAGAAAGCAAGCCGCTCAAGGAGCAGACCACCGATCGCAATCCGACTTACGCCTGGATTAACGAAGAGCTGGCCAAGGCAAAATCGGATTACAGCGCGCTGCAGGCGCGCGCTACGGCTACGCAAGCTATCGTTGGTGTGTATCAAGGCAAAGCTCACCAACTCGAAGTAAACGGCTTTGTGCAGCAGGATCTGCTTCGCGAGGCAAAAGCGAACGAAGACAACTACCTTCTTTACCTGCACAAGCGTGAAGAAGCGCGTATCGCCGACGCTCTTGACCAGACCCGCATTCTCAACATCGGCATGGTGCAGCAGCCTACCGTGCCTCTCTCTCCGGTTCGGTCGCCGTTGATGTTCGGCCTGGTCGGGATCCTGATGGCGGGCATGGTTAGCGTTGGACTGGTTTTCACGCGCGAATATCTGGATACCTCGTTCCGAACCCCTTCCGAGGTTCTTTCCGAATTGAACATTCCGGTGTTAGCAGCAGTGCCATTGAGCGCAAAAAAGAATGGCACGAATGGCAGGCTGCACGTTGAACAGGCTTTCAATACGCAGAGCGTTGGCGATGGACCGCAGTAGTAGTTTGACTCAGGTGTAAAGAAAGAGGACATCGAGAATGTTTTTGAACTACTACGGTCTCCGCGAACAACCTTTTGGCGTGACCCCGGACCCGCGCTTCCTTTACCTCAGCCCAGCCCATCGCGAAGCGCTCGCTTCGCTGGTGTATGGCATCGAGAGCGGTTTGGGTTTTCTTGCATTAATCGCCTCCCCTGGAATGGGCAAGACCACTCTTCTGTTCCACCTGCTGGAAAAGTTCCGCACCTCGGCGCGCACCGCCTTCCTGTTTCAGACCCAATGCAACTCCCGCGAGTTCATGCGCTTCCTGTTGGCCGAACTGGGATACGGTTCGGACGATCAGGATTTCGTGCGCATGCACGAGGAGTTCAACAAGCGGCTGCTCCAGGAAGCCCGTGCCGGAAATCGATTTATCGTCGTCATCGACGAAGCGCAAAATCTGGACCCATCGGTGCTCGAGACGGTTCGTCTGCTCTCGGACTTTGAGACTCCGCGCGCCAAGCTGATGCAGATTGTGCTTGCCGGACAGCCGGAACTTGCCGACAAGCTGGCTAATCCGCGCATGGCGCAGTTGCGGCAACGCGTTTCGCTGGTTAGCGGATTGCAGCCCTTATCCTTCGAGGAAACGAATAAATACATTCAGCACCGGTTGCGCGTGGCAGGACACCGCGGCGAGCCATTGTTCAGCGCAGCAGCGCTGGCGCGCATCACCGAGTTCGCCGCCGGAATTCCGCGAAACATTAATAGCTTGTGCTTCAACTCGATGTCGCTGGGCTGCGCGCTGCAGCAAAAAGTCATGGATGCGGCCATCGTCGAGGAAGTCATCAGCGATCTGGATATTACGCGGCACACCAGCAAAGCGTTGCGCGGTCCGTCCGAGTTCGGTCCGGGAGCGGCGCAGGTTTACGAAGGCTCGGCTCCGACGAATTTCTTTTCTCCAGTGGCGCCGCGCGCCCACGGGTATGGCCAGACCGCAAATTTGAGTCCGGCTGAAGCGCGCGCTTATATGGAACAAATTGCGACGCAATTGCATCGCTCCAGTCAGTTGGTGACAGAAGCCTTGACGGACCGCCAGAAACCGCCGAGTCAAGGGAATCTGGGTAGTTAATAAAAGTTGGCGAGGGGGAGCAGTCTCCTCCTCCGGCACCAACAATCACGACCGCAAGCAAGATTCTCCCTCTGTAGCACCCTTCTGACATTGCCATCTTCCAAGGAGTTTTCCTGTGGGTAACGTTCGGCGGCAATTCTTATTGAATTCGATGAAGCTGTTCGACCTGGCCCTGATGATGTTCTCATTTGGCCTGGCCGCAGTTGTGGTTTCCCAGAAGGCGACGGTTTCCCTGGCTGAGTTTCTTGCCTTACGGATCAAGGTTCAAAATTTTGTAACATTTTCCCTCCTGCTTCTGGCGTGGCATCTTATTTTTTCTTCTTTCGGAATGTACGCTTCGCGCCGTCTGGCGGGCCGCTGGGATGAACTCGGAGACATACTCAAAGCCACGACCTTCGGCACATTCCTGTTGTTTTGCTCGCATTTCATCTTTCACATCAGTTTGATTCGTCCGCAGTTCCTTCTCGTCTTCTGGCTGGCGAGTACGGCAGGAACCATACTGAGCCGGATCGTAATGCGGAGCGTGCTCAAACGCCTTCGCCTGCACGGCAGAAATCTGCGCGATCTGCTGATTGTCGGCACCAACGCGCGTGCGATTCAGTTCGCGGAAAAGATGCGGCACAATCCGGCGCTGGGTTATCGCGTGATCGGTTTTGTGGATCAGGACTGGGTGGGAATGCCGCAGTTCGAGCGAACGGGGTATGAGGTCGTTTGCGACTTCGAAGGGTTGCCGGAATTTCTGCGAGCCAACGTGGTGGACGAAGTGGTGGTGACTTTGCCCATGCGATCGTGCCATTCGCGGGCCTGCGATGTTGCGGCGTTGTGCGAAGAGCAGGGAATTGTCATTCGGTTTATTTCCAACTTGTTCGATCTCAAGAAGGCACGATCGAGGTCGGAGGAGTTCGAAGGCGACTCGCTAATCAGCCACTATACGGGCGGCTTTGAAGGCTGGCCGGTCGTGTTCAAGCGAGTCGTTGATATTGCTGTTTCGTTGTCCTTGATAATTCTTCTTCTGCCCCTGCTGGCGGTGGCGGCGATTGCCATTCGATTAACCTCAAAGGGCCCGTCGATTTTCGTGCAGAAACGGCTCGGCCTGAATAAACGGCATTTCGGCATCTACAAATTCCGCACCATGGTGGTGGACGCGGAAAAGCGCCAGAAAGACATTGAGCACCTGAACGAAGTAACTGGGCCGGTTTTCAAAATCAAGAATGATCCGCGGATCACGCCGCTCGGACGTTTTCTGCGCAAGACCAGCATTGACGAACTGCCGCAGTTATTCAATGTGTTGAAAGGTGACATGAGCCTGGTCGGGCCACGGCCTCTGCCGATTCGCGACTATGAGGGTTTTAACGAAGATTGGCAGCGGCGCCGCTTCAGTGTTCGCCCTGGAATAACCTGCCTTTGGCAAATTGGCGGGCGAAGCTCGATTTCGTTTGAAAAGTGGATGGAGTTGGATTTGCAATACATCGATAAGTGGTCGCTAGCGTTGGATTTGGAAATTCTGGTGAAAACCATTCCGGCGGTCCTGAGAGGATCAGGGGCCGCATAGGATGGCGTCGAATACAATTCATCTACCTACGCAAGAAGTGAAGTTGCCGCTGCGCAAGCGGGTATTATTCGGCCTAGCGTATGCGCTCTTCATGGTCGTCACGCTGTCGATCGTAGGCGAGGTTGCGCTAAGAGTTCTTCCCCTCGGAAAGTTTCGGAGCGCGCCTTTTCGGCAGTACGATACGGAACTCGGCGTCTCGCTGATTCCGAACATGAAAGTCACGCACAGCCGGGGATGTTTTACCGGTGTCGTCGAGACGAATCGCTGGGGATTCCGGGACCGCGATCGGACTTTAGAGAAGCCGCCGGGGGAGTTTCGCATCGCGCTGATCGGCGACTCGGTTGTCGAGGGTGTTCATGTAAACCCTGACCAGGTCATGAACATCCAGATGGAAAAGCTTCTGCAGCAGCAGGGTTACAAGAATGTCGAGGTGATGGATTTCGGGATCGAAGGCATTGGCACGACCCAGGAACTCATCATGTACAAGGAGCGCATCCGGCAGTTTCATCCGGATCTGGTTGTGCTCACGGTGTCGGACAACGACATCATGAACAATTCCTCGACATTGCAGCCGAAGTCATACGGAATCCACACCTGGTACTGCCCGTATTACAATTTGGATTCGAACGGGAATTTGGTTTTTCAGCCGGTACAACATCGGTCGTTCAACGGGTTGATTACTTTCCTCGAGCGGCACTCGTACCTGGCGTACTACATTGAGCGGGTTTGGTTTCGAGCCGACCTGCCTTTATACAAGTGGCACGGCATGCCGGTTTATTTCGGCAGCTACTCGAACGATCCGCTGGATCCGGAATGGCAAAACGCGTGGACGGTCACCGAAAAAGTGATGGCGCGCATGCGCGATACGGTGGAGGCGGACGGGGCGAAGTTTGTTGTGGTCCCGTGGAGCAACTTCAGTGACATCGATCCGGATTGGCGGCAAAGGCTGACCAAGCAGTTCGGGCCGCTACCGCAGGAGTTGGCTCCGGAAAAGCTCGACCTGCGGCTGCAGCAGTTGGCCGATCGGCAAAAGATTACGATGGCTTCGCTGACGCCTTACATGCAGGCGTACCGCGACGAGCATCATGTGCAGTGGCCTTATTTTTCGTTAACCTGCGATCCGCATTTCAGCGCGATGGGTCACCAGGTGGCGGCCGCGGCGATGATCGATCTCTTGCAGCGCCGCCAGTGGCTGCCGTCGTCAACTTCCTCTAACTAACGATTTTGATTTCGCAACAACCAGGACATCCGCCGAGATGTTCCAGCATCACCGAATCATAACGATCTCAAAGGAGACATCTTTCTTATGAAGTTTATTCGCACAACCGCCCGAAACCTGCAAACCGCCGGCGAGCTCATGCATTTCTTCGGACGCAATAAGCGCTGGTGGCTGTTTCCAATTCTCGTGACCCTGTTCCTGTTGGGAGCGCTGATCGTTGTGGCCCAGAGTTCGTCTCTCGCGCCGTTCATCTATACGATGTTCTAAGGCGAGACTCGAGCGCCACATTACGAAAATTCCAACGGGGGCTAGTGAATGAGTAAGGGCACGAAAAAGCGCGGTGGATTTTTGCGATTCATCGGCTGGTTTTTGGGTATTTGTCTGGTCTTAGAGTTGGTCCTGCGGCTGTTTGGCTACGGCTCGTTTACGCAGTATCGGCCGGACGATAAATTGCTGTGGGTTCCAGAGCCCGGGCGCACGCTGACGGTGCAGAATCACCTTCCGATCACGATCAACCATCAGGGCTTCCGCTATCCGGTCGATCTGGTCGCCAAGCAGAACGATCAATTTCGCGTCATCGCATTTGGGGATTCAACCACCCAGGGCTGGGGCATGGACGACTCGCAGCACTACAGCGCGCAGCTCGAGAAGATGCTGAACGCAAGCGCTTGCGGGCATGAACAATTTCAGGTGGTTTCTGCCGGGGTGAACGCGTATCCGAATTCTCTGGTGGAAGAGAAATTGAAGCTAACCGTGGAAGATGCCACATTCCAGCCGGACGTGGTGATTCGCTCTTACAGCTTCAACACCAACTTCGAAAATCTTCCTAAGTTGCAGGGCGAGGCGCGCAAGCAGTTCTTGCGCCGGGTGGAGTTCAAGTCGATTGTTCGCCGCAGTGCGCTGTACAACTTTTTCATTGAAGACTTGTTCCGGGAAATTGCTTATTACAAGCTGCGCCACGTGCTGATGCAGGGATCGCTTTCTACGATTGCGGGAAATGGCGATCTGGATGTAAACGGGTTTAACGCCAGCCTGAGGGAAAGCCTCGATTTGGCTCAGGCACATCATTCGCAATTGGTTCTGCTAGTCCTGGGCGGCGACGGATTGGTGAAGGACAGCGATATGCATCCGTTTCAGCGAGCCATGCTGGATTTCGCTGCGGCGAATCACGTTCCGGTCGTCAACATGATCGAAGTGCTGCGTCATCAGGATCAGGGCGCGATGTATATGGATCCGGCGCATCCGACGGTTGCGGGGCACAAGATTATAGCGGAGCAACTTTACCAGGTGATTCGGCAAACACCGGTGTACAACGGAGCCTGCCAGGCGCCAGCCGTGAGTGTGGCGAATTCGGTTGCGCCGAATGGGTCGACCAATAGCGTCGTGGCGCACTAACACTGGCATGCGCGGCAGCGGCTAAAGCCGGTTCCGGTTTAACTGCATAGCGGTATCGCTGAAGCGATGCCCTGATACAAATCTAACGGGCGGTGATCGAAATGTGGAACATGTTGAAAAAGGCGTGGACGGCGTGGAAGGCCTTTGGCAAAAAGGTCGGCAACTTTCAGGCGCGCGTCCTGTTGACGATTTTCTATGCCGTGCTGATGCTGCCCTTTGGATTAGCAGCGCGATGGTTTAGCGATCCTTTGCGGATCAAGAAGTTACCGGATGCGTGGCTGGACCATCCGGACGAAGCCTACGATATGGAGTGGGCGCACCGACAGTAAGGAAATCCCCACTTCTCCCAAAGGAGGGGAGAAATGGGGCACCCCCTAAATATTTCTTTCGAGTTCGGAAAAGATCGGCACCAATTTTCGTTACGAGTATGACGAAAGCTCATTCTTAGGAGATTAGACATCATGAAATTCATTAAGAACAGCGCGCGCAACATGGGGGTTGCCGGCGAACTGCTCACGTTCTTCATGCGCAACAAGCGGTGGTGGCTTCTGCCGATGGTGGTGAGCTTGTTTCTGATCGGAGCGCTCATTATCTTCGGGCAAAGCTCTGCCATCGCACCGTTCATTTACACGCTGTTTTAACGCGCTCGAAGACAGTCCTATAATCCACCAATCAATGGCCGGAACTGCCCTAAACCCGACGCGGTCTAACCGCGTGACGCAAATCAAGCCGAACTCGCGTCTGCGCTCCGGTTTGTGGATCGGCGCTCTTTGCCTGATCACTGCCGCCGCCATGGGGTTGTTTTACGCTCTGGTTTCGGATCAGGCGATTTCCATTCTTGGGGTAGGCATTGCGGTCTTCGCTTTGCTGGGACTGGTTCTTTCAGTTTCCGGACCGATGCGCAACCGGAACCTGATCTTCGCCCTTTGGTGGATCCTGTTGAGCTCCGAGGGCTTCTTTTCCTACATGACAGAGGATGCCGAAGGCGGTCAGGTTTCGACCGGGGCCTATTCGGAAGTGATGGTGTGGGTGTTCATCATCTTCGCTTTCATCCTTTATTCGGTGAAGAACCCGCAATACTTCCACAAAATCTTCCACGGTTCTTACAAATGGGTGGCGTGGTTCGGCGTGGTTTGCTTTTTGTCGTGCGCCTATGCCGAGCAGCCGGTTTTCTCTCTTGGCTGGATCATCAAGCTGTTCCTGGCGATTGCTCTGCTCGCGGCCTGCAATCAGGAGATTAAGGATCAGAACGACCTGCGGGCATTTCTGCGGGTGAGCCAGTGGGCGTTTGCATTTCTGGTTTTCGTCCCACTGTTGCGGTTGATGGCCGACCCCACTGTTCTTGCTACTGGCCGATTGTTCGACGTAGGTACCGCACCGACGATGCTGGCGGCAGACGCCGGAATTCTGGTTCTCCTTTCGCTGACGCTCTCCCAGCCCGGCCATCGCGGTTGGCCGCTGTTCTTCTCTGCTTTCGGCATGATCACCATGGTCCTGGCCGCCGGCAAGGCGGGATTCGTAGCCTGCGTATTTTCCGGGCTGATCTTTTTCGTTTGGCAAGGGAAGTTCAAGTCCGCCGTTTGGTACATGCTAGGATTGTTGGCTGCGGTCGCATTGCTGATGGCTCTTTCTCCGGGACTCGCGTCCTACATTACCTCGTACTTAGGAACGGACCAGGCGGGTACGGTAACCGGGCGTACCGATGTGTGGTCTGCGGGATGGCAGCTGATTAAGCAGAAAATCTTCCTGGGACGCGGCTTCATGTCATCGCGCTTCCTGGCTTACAAGATTAGCGTCTCCTGGCAGCCCGGGCACTTGCATAACGGCTTCCTCGAGGTCTGGTATAACAATGGCCTGATCGGGCTATTCATCATGGTGATGATGCATGCCATGATTGTTCGTAACCTCATCCGCGTGATGCGCAAGGTTTCGCTTCCCCTGGCCGCCGGATGCTTTGCGGTTTATCTGAACATTCTAATCAACGGCATGGTCAGCCGCGCTTTCGGCAGCCGTCCGGACGCCACCTTTACTATGCTGTTTGCACTAGTGTTTGTGAGCGAGAGGTTGTTACAGGAAGTCAACCAGCCCCAGGAGCAGGAATCGCCCGGCTGGCATCTAGTCCCCGCCCCCGCCAAGTAATTGGACCTCTGAGACTTTTACAACAGGAGAATAATCAAGCAATGTGGAATATGTTGAAGCGGGCATGGGAGGCTTGGAAGGCCTTTGGCAAGAAAGTCGGCAACTTCCAGGCTCGCGTGCTGCTCACGATTTTCTATGCGGTGCTGATGCTGCCTTTTGGACTGGCAGCACGATGGTTTAGCGATCCTTTGCGGATCAAGAAGCTGCCTGACGCGTGGCTGGATCATCCCGACGAGGCCTATGACATGGAATGGGCCCACAGGCAGTAAGAAACCGACCGAACCCGAAGTACGAAGCAACGAGGAGAGAATGTACATACTAGGAATCAGTTGTTATTACCACGACGCGGCGGCAGTGCTGCTGAAAGACGGCGCATTGATAGCGGCGGCGGAAGAAGAGCGCTTCACGCGCAAGAAACACGATTACGACTTTCCCAAGCAGGCCATTAAATTTTGCCTTGAAGAGGCTGGCATCACGGGCCAGGATCTTGACCATGTCGTGTTCTTCGAGAAGCCATTCCGCAAGCTCGACCGCATCCTGATGATGGTGCTGCAAACCTATCCGCAATCGTGGAAGGTGTTCCGCGAGTCGATGATCACATGGATGGTCGATAAGCTTTGGGTTGCAACCACGCTGCAGTCGGAACTAGGCATCAGTAAGGACAAGGTTCTGTTCAGTGAGCATCACTTGTCGCACGCGGCCAGCGCTTATTTGTGCTCGCCGTTTGAAGAGTCGGCCGTGCTGACCGTTGACGGCGTGGGCGAATGGGTCACTGCTACTTGGGGCATCGGCAAGGGAAATGATCTGAAGATCAACAAGCAGATCGAATTCCCGCACTCGCTGGGCTTACTGTACAGCGCTTTCACCGCGTTCCTCGGATTCGAAGTGAACGAGGGCGAGTACAAAGTCATGGGCATGGCCCCGTACGGCGATCCCATCTACGTCGACAAAGTCTGGAAGCTGGTTCAGTTGAACAGCGACGGTTCTTTCTCGCTGAACATGGATTACTTCAGCTTCCATCATTCCACGGAAAAAACTTACAACAGTAAGTTCGCCGCATTGTTCGGCGCGCCACGTCCGGAGAAGATGCTGTTCTTCACCGAGGAAACCGGATTTCCGAAATACTTCGGAACTCCGCCGGGGAACTTCAAAGAACTCTCGAAGCTGAACAAGCACTACGCCGATATCGCCGCCAGCATTCAGAAGGTGACAGAAGACATTCTGGTCGGCATGGCGACCAATCTCCGCAAGACGACCGGCATGAAAAATTTATGCATGGCGGGCGGCGTTGCGCTGAACAGCGTGGCCAACACTCGAATTCTGAAAGAGTCCGGCTTCGAGAACATGTACGTGCAGCCTGCGGCCGGCGACGGCGGTGGTGCGCTGGGAGCGGCGCTGTGGGCCTACAACACGCTGCTTGGCAAGCCGCGTAATTTCCAGATGGATCACGCGTACTGGGGCCGCGAAAACCGGGATGCGGAGATCGGAGATTTTCTCAAGCAGAACAACATCCCACACACGCGCTACGACGATGAAGACAAACTGCTCGATGCGGTGGTCAATAACTTGACCAGCGCGAAAGTCATCGGTTGGGCGCAGGGGCGTTTCGAGTGGGGGCCGCGCGCTTTGGGTAGCCGGTCAATTCTGGCGGATCCGCGCAATCCGGACATGAAGGACATCGTGAACACGAAGATCAAGTTCCGCGAGCCTTATCGTCCGTTTGCTCCCTCGGTGCTTGCGGAAAGTGCCGAGAAATATTTTGATCTGCCGAACGCGGTGAACATGTCGCCGGCGCGCTACATGCTCTATGTTGTGCCGGTGAAGGAAGAGGCGAAAACGATTCTTCCCGCCATCACTCACGTCGATGGCACAGGGCGTTTGCAGACAGTATTCAAGGAGCAGAGCCCGCGCTACTACAAAATGATCGAGAAGTTTGGCCATGCTACGGGCGTTCCGGTGGTGATGAATACGTCCTTCAACTTGAAGGGCGAGCCCATCGTGAACACACCGGCCAACGCTTACAACACGTTCGAAAAGAGCGAGATGGATGCGCTGGTGCTGGAGAACTTCATCATCGAGAAGCCGAGTTCGAACTGAAGTAGATCCTCCCTCAGGGGCTGAAGCCCGGATACCGATTGGGCTTGAGCGGCGCGGCTAGAGCCACGCCCTTCCCAAACCATTTCTCAGAACCAGGAGAGAGCCAGTGCAGACCGAAGCGGTACTCGACCGAACCACCGAGATTCCCAGCTATCGCGTGCTGGGTGTGCGTGTGGATGGAGTTCAGATTCCGGATGCGATCCAAATCCTGGAATCGTGGATCCGCGAACATGGGCCGGCACGCTATGTTGCGGTGACGGGAATGCACGGGGTTTCGGAAGCGCGTGAGAAAGAACAATTTCGGCACGTGCTCGATTGCGCGGATCTAGTTGTCGCCGATGGCATGCCACTGGTGTGGCTTGGTCGATGGCAGGGACATCATCAGATGAAGCGCCGTGTTTACGGGCCGGAGTTGATGGAAGCGTTCTGCCGCGAGACCGGTCCTAAGTACCGGCATTTCTTTTACGGCGGCGCTCCCGGCGTGGCGGATCATCTCGCTCGCGTTGAGCAGGAACGTTACGGCATTCAAGTCGCCGGAACCTATTGTCCGCCGTTCCGTCCTCTGACCGAAAAGGAAGAGCGGGAAGTTCAGCGCATTGTGGAGGCGGCGGCTCCGGATGTTCTCTGGGTCGGCCTGAGCACGCCGAAGCAGGAACAGTGGATGTATGCCCACCGGGAAACGCTGCGTGTTCCAGTGATGCTCGGTGTGGGCGCGGCTTTCGATTTGAACACAGGACGCCTCTCGCAGGCGCCGCGATGGATGCGGGAAAACGGTTTGGAATGGTTATATCGGTTGTGCGCCGAACCACGTCGGTTGTGGTCGCGCTATATCGTGAATGGTTCGAAATTTGTTTGGGCGGTTTGTCTGGAGCATTTCGCTCCGCGAATTTTTGGACAGGAAAAAATCTAGCTGATCCTTGAATTCCCCGGGTTAATTCACAAGAATCGTTGTAGAAAACTTTCAATTCATCTTCAGGAGACGAGCAGACAATATGAGCACGCAAAAACGGATATTGGTAACAGGTGCGGGGGGATTTATCGGCCATCATTTGGTCAAGAGACTGAAGAGAGAGGGTCACTGGGTGCGCGGCGCGGACATCAAGATGCCTGAGTACGAAAACAGCGCGGCCGACGAGATGGAAATTCACGATCTGCGCAAGATCGAAGAATGTCTGCTTGCTACCCGCGGCGGCATCGACGAAGTGTACAACCTCGCTGCCGACATGGGCGGAATCGGCTACATCACGGCGAATCACGCCGACATCAGCCGCAACAACATCCTCATCAATGCTCAAATGCTCGAAGCCAGCCGCCAGAATGGCGTGAAGCGCTTCCTGTTTTCCTCCTCAGCTTGCGTGTATAACCAGGCCAAGCAGAAGGATCCCGATGTGAAGCCTTTGACGGAAGAAGACGCCTATCCCGCCGATCCCGAGCCGGGTTACGGCTGGGAGAAGCTGTTTGCCGAGGAACTCTGCCGGTACTACTACAAAGATTACGGCTTCGAGACGCGCATCGTTCGCTTCCACAATGTGTACGGTCCTCTGGGAACGTATGAAGGCGGTAAGGAGAAAGCTCCGGCCGCGATCAGCCGCAAAGTGGCTTTGGCGAAGAAGAACGACGAGATCGAAGTTTGGGGCGACGGTGAGCAGACGCGTTCGTTCATGTATGTGGACGATTGCGTAGAAGGCTTGATCCGCCTGATGGCATCGAATCATCGTGACGCTCTGAACCTGGGGACCGACGAGTTGGTGACGATTAACGGGCTGGTGGATATCGTTGCTCGCATCGCCGGCAAGAAAATCAATAAGCGGCATAATCTGAGCGGGCCGCAGGGCGTTCGTGGCCGCAACAGCGACAATACTCGCCTGCGCAAGGTACTCGGCTGGGAGCCGTCGATCAGCCTGGAGCAGGGGTTGAGCATTACTTATCCCTGGATTAAGTCGCAAGTAACGAGCGAGAAGCACGAACTGGCGACGGTGGACGGAGACTAACGGGCGGGGATTCGCAGACAGAAGTGGAAACCTCGTCTATGGTGAGAGAAAAATCGCCGGGCCCCCTGTTCGTCGTCGGATTGTGGCGTTCCGGCACTTCGCTGCTGTACACGTTGTTGAATAAGCATCCGGAGATCGCCCTCATGTATGAGGCCGATCTCCCTTTGCTGCCCGGATTGTTTCGCAGTTCCGGCAGCAAAGCCGACTGGCAGGAGCGCTGGGAGTTTTGGAATTCGGCGCTCAGCCGTCATCGCATCGATCGCCAGCAGATTCCGCCTCGCCTTCCCGATCTGCAGAGTGCCGCAGAAATTGTCTGGAAGCAGTACGCGAATGGCGCCGGCGCCAGCGTTATCTATGGCGAAAAATCTCCGAACTATTACGACTCACTGCAATGGCTGTCGCGGAAGTTTCCCAACGCTCGCGTCGTTGTGATTTGGCGCGATCCTGTCGATATCTGCCGGAGCATTCTCCGCGCGGCGGAAACAGGCTCTTCGTTTTTTGCCAAGCGCGGCATCACGCATCGCGCGCTGATCGGCACCCGGCGACTGAAACGCGAGTGTGAAGCGCTCCTCCGGCAGGGCGTGGCGCTGCACGAGATTCAGTACGAAGAAATGGTTAAGGACCCGGCTGCGGTTTTGTCGGGGATTTGCGATTTTCTTCAGATTCCGTTCGATCCGCAGATGGCGTCGCCCGAAGGTGGAGACCGCTCGGCAATTTACGAGGCCGATCACCACGCGGGCGTGAAAAGTAATTCGATTGGCCGAAAGAACAGAAAAATCCGCGACGAAATTCTTCTGGACGCCTTCAAGGAAAAAATCGATCGCTACATCGCCTATTGGCAGCGCGAGCATAACGGCGCGTGGCCGCTCTATCCAAAACTGCCGGATGGAACGCACGCCGAGCCAAGCGTGACAGAGCGTGCTCAAGACGAACTGACGTTTCGACTGCTCCGCGCCTTCGATCACTTTACGTCTCTGGTCTACTGTTATGCGCCGATTTCGCTTTTACGTCGCTATCGCTCGGCGAGGGCAAAGCCTGCCCGGGCTGGCGAGTTGCAGGTCAAAGAATCCGCAGCAATGCCTGAGGCTTCTCCCCGCGGTTAAGTTCAATTCAAAGGGATTTCATGCCGATACTTCGCAAGTTTCGCTTTAGCCTTTCAAAAACTGCGGCTCGCGCTCCTCTTGTTTGGGTGCGCCATCGCAATTTCCAGCCATCGGATGCTTTTGTTGGCTCGTATCCGCGCTCGGGAAGCACATGGCTGCGCTTCATGTTGTTGGAAATTTTATCGGGAGAGGCGTCCGGATTCTCCAAGACAAATGAGATGCTTCCTGATGTTGGCCGCCATGGAAGTGGCGCGCGCGTGCTGCCTGCGGGCGGGCGTCTGATTAAAACGCATGAGCCGTTCCGTCCAGAGTACAGAAAAGCGATTTACCTGGCGCGCGATCCGCGCGACGTCGCACTTTCCGAGTTCGCCTACCAGAAGGCCCTGGGACTTGCCGGCGATGACTTCAACGTTTACCTGTTGCGATTCCTGCGCGGCGAAGTCAACCCCTTCGGTTCGTGGACCAATCACGCAACCTCCTGGATGGAAGCGGTTGATCAGGGGCGCTCGGAAATCCTGCTGGTTTGTTTCGAGGAGTTGAAGCGTAATTCCGTGCAGGAACTTTCCCGCATCGCGGAATTCCTCGGGGTTCCGGTGCAGGCGGCTAGAATTTGCGAAGCGGTCGCCAACAACTCCATGGATAAAATGCGTCAAAAGGAAGAGGCCGATCCACAGCGGGCCTCGACGAAAGGGAAGTTTATTCGCAGCGGATCGGCCGGAGGCTGGCGCGAAGCATTTACCGACGAGCAGTGTCAACTTGTGCAACAATACGCAGGTAATATTATGGCGAGGCTGGGCTATGCTGCGGTAGAGTCGTTGGAAGGAAAACTGGTATGAGTGTAGAAAAAATCAGCCGGCCCGGATCTGCTCCAGTTCAGAAAAAGCCTGTCGGCAGCACCGGCGGGGTGCAGTGCCTCCGTTGCCAGAACGAACTTGATAGTTACGTATTTACCAAGTTTACGTTTTTGCCTTATGGCAGCGCGGGCGGAAACGTCGTACTCGAGTGCCCCAAGTGCGGGCATATTGAATTCTTGTCGCAGAACAGCCCGCTGCTGCGCCGCCTGAACGCCAAGCCAGTCGCCGTGGGCGATGGCGATTAAGCGCGCTCCCTCAATTATCTTCCTGTAGAATCTCCACAGTTCTGAATGACGGTTAGTCCGTCATCTGTTCTGGCACGCTCCGAGAGTCCGTTTCGAAAACCCAATCCAACGGGGAAGTCCAACCATGCGCATTTTAGGCCTGTCTTCTTTCACTCACGATACGGCGGCGGCTTTGCTCGAGGACGGCGCAATTCGCGCCATTGTCGAGGAGGGCAAACTTTCGCGTTCGAAGACTACGCGCGGTCTTCCTGCCGCAGCCATCGAGTTTTGCCTGAAGCGGGGCGGGATTGAGTGGAAGGACTTGGATCACGTAGCGGTCGCAAGCCTCCCATTTCGCGGCTGGGCGCGCCGATCGTTCGCGGGTGCGAAAATGTCGCCGCTTTCACCGGTGGCCTCGGCTTACTGTCAGATGGCTGAGATTGGGCGGTTGGCGCGGGAAATGGGCCACCACCGCTTGCTTCGCCTTCAAGGTGGATCTCGCGCGGAACGGGTCGTGAATGTTGAGCACCACCTCTCTCACGCGGCCGGCGCATTTTTTCTATCGCCATTCGAACGCAGTCTGATCGTCACGATGGACGAAGAGGGTGATGGTAACTCCGGCATGCTGGCCGTTGGAGAAGGCCCCCGAATCCGGGTATTGCGCAACATCGCCTATCCCCACTCGCTGGCATGGCTCTATTCGAAGGCGACGGAAATCCTCGGCTTTAATCCTCACGTGGATGAGCACAAGACGCAATGGCTGAGCCTGGAAGGCGAGCCGCTTTACTGCGACATTTTTCATGACATCCTGAGAAAGTCCAGTCCGGGCACTCTACGGTTTGATTCCAGCTACCTCGATCACGGAGTGGGCGGCCGCTTTGATCTGTCGGCCAAATTCTGGAGCAAGCTGCGCCTGCCGAAGAATCGCGCGGAGTGGAGCGACGAGCAGCGGCGCGCTCTCGCCGCCAGCGTGCAGCACGTCTGCGCCGAAAAAGTGATCGAGATCATCGAGACCCTGCGCAAGCAGGAAGGTATTAGTGAAGTCTGCCTCGGAGGCGGGTTGTTCCAGAATGTTTTGCTGGTTGCGGCCCTCGAAAAGAATTTCGGATTGAATCGTGTGTTTGTGCCACCGGCTCCGGGCAATGCGGGATGCGCGCTCGGTGCGGCTCTATATGTGCAGCATCAGGTTCAGCATGCTCCGCGAAAGGCCGTCAGCACTGATGCGTACTGGGGGCCTTCCTATTCGCGACATCAGATCAAAGACGTGCTCGATAACTGCAAGGCGCGTTTTTCGTTCCAGATCATGAAGGACCGGCAGGCGGAGAATGCTGTCGAGCTGCTGCTGGCGGGGAAGATTATCGGATGGTTCCAGGGGGCGGCTGAATTTGGACCGCGCGCGCTCGGCAATCGCAGCGTGCTGGCTTCGCCGTGGGCGCCCTACGTGAAAGAAAATCTGAACGACTTCATCAAGCATCGCGAGTGGTTCCGGCCGTTCGCCATCTCCGTTCCGGTGGAGGATGCGCAGCGCTATTTCGAATGCTCGCAGCTTTGCGAGTCGATGAATTCGCTGGCGCGGGTGCGCCCCGGAGTGGATGGACTGCCTGAGGGATTCGTCCTTCCCGGCGGCCTTGTCCGCTTGCACACGGTGAAAAAACAGAGCAATCCCGAACTGTGGGATCTGCTGAAGCGCTTCGGAGAGTCCGCTCCAGCGCCCATGTTGCTGAACACGTCGTTTAACTTATTCGGTGAACCGCTGGTGGTCAGTCCACTCGATGCGATTCGCAGCTACGCCTGCTCCGGCATTGACGCGTTGCTGATGGATAATTTTCTTTTGACAAAAGCACCGTTCCAGCCATCCGGGGAGTCGCGGCAGCGGAAGGAATCGTCGTCGCTGTCTTTATCGGGTTTCTAGCTGAGAATCACGCTCCGCCGCCGGGCGGATCACAGTTCGATCTAAATCACGAAAGGGCAGCGTTCCTCGCGAATGCTGCCCTTTTTGCTTTCAATCGAGACTCATTCGAGCAGTAATATGTAACAGACGAAAACTATATGGTGAAACTGAATCGCTCTCTTGCTGTATTTTTCCTGTTAGTGCTGTGCCTGGTCGCCGTGGCCAATCCTACGCCGCCCCCCGAGGCAGGGACACCGATCCCTCCTACGTTTTTCGGCATGCACATCAACCGCCCGAACACGCCCTGGCCAAACGTTCCGTTCGGAAGCCTGCGCATGTTGGGGAACATGACGACGTGGTATCACCTCGAAGGCGCGGGACGTGGGCGCTATGACTGGCACAATCTGGATGTCTGGCTCAACGCGGCGCGCTCGCACAATGTGGACGTGATGTACACGTTCAGCCGCACGCCGGGCTGGGCGGCGGTGAGCACGCATGAGGCTTGCGGACCGCGTGCCGACTCGGCCGATTGCGCGCCACCTTCCGACTTGATGAAGACAGCGGCGTGCCAGGCGCCGCTTGCGGGAGTGACAACGACGGACTGCCAATTCAAAGAATTCGTTACCAGCCTGATGAGCCATGTCTGCAGCGGGACAGCGCCGAACAGGAGTTGCCAGATCGTGGCGTTCTCCTGCTGGAATGAGCCGAACCTCGATGGCTTCTGGGTAGGAACGTACGCGGAAAGCGCGAAGATGTGCGCCGACATGGTGAAGGTTGTCAAAGATCAGTGCCGGAGTTGCACCACTCTGACGCCAGACATTTCTGCAGCGACGTCCGGCGATACGAAAGGGAATGGCGACAGCCGGTCCTATGACGAATGGACCCAGCGTTTTCTCGCTGCGTATAGCAACTACAGCAACGACTATCCCGATGCCGGCGCTTTTCATCCTTATGCTGCGCGGACGTGGAACATCAATCCGGTTCCGTTTCCAGAAACGTTTGTCGGAAGCGGTTGCCCCGGCGGCGGACAATCGCCCGCGTGCCCTGACACATTACTCGGCAAAATTGCGACCATGCGATCGATACTCGATAGCGGCGGAATGAGCGGCAAACCGCTGTGGGCGACCGAAGGTGGATGGGGGACAAACGGGGAGCTCCCCGATCCCGATGCGCAGGCCGCGTACGTCGCGCGCTGGCTGATTCTACAGGCTTCCGCTGGCGTGCAGCGCGCCTATTGGTTTATGTGGGACAACGGCGGTGACGCGCGCGGATGGGGAGGAATGTGGGATCCGCGAAACGGCACGAACAAGGCCGGAATTGCTTATGGACAAGTCTACAACTGGTTAGTGGGAGCAACCTTCTATAGGCCGTGTAGCAATAATCAGGGAGTCTGGACATGCGATATTTCGCGGCCCGGCGGCTATTACGGAAGAATTGTCTGGAACGCTTTGAACTCCTATGACGCCAATGCAAGCTTTCGGTATGCGACGGGCGCCGACTTCTCCCAATATCGCGATCTTGCGGGAGGTAAGGCTTCCATAGAAGCCGGCGCGGTAAACATCGGATCGAAACCGATCCTGCTGGAAAAACTTCCCACGCCGCCAGCCCAACATAAATAAAAAGGCGGCGAACCGTGGATGACGGTCCGCCGCAAGTTGCGCGGTCAGTGTTAACTCAGAAATCCGTTGCCGGGTTGAACGGAGCGGTGACGAATGTCGGGATCACCGTGGGACTCGGAATCACCGGATTCGATCTTCCCGCCTCATTCGGATCGAAGACGACGAATCCGACCCCTGGTGACTCGGTGAGCGTGTAGTCGTCGTTCGGATAAACCGGATTCGCAAACCCCGGATTTTTGACTTCACTGCCGGAATCTTCGCCGGTAGAGCTTTGCCACGCGGAAAGACTCGCATAGTACTGTGACTGCGAACGGCCTTCCGATCCAGTCGTGTAGAAGGGGTTGGTCGGCAACGCGCACGCCGCGCCGGGAGCGTAGCAATACATGTTGTCGGAATACTTCATGACTTCGGTGCACGGCCCATTGTTACAATACGCATATCCGGTTTGGACATACCCGCGATCGTAGTAGACGAGGTTGTTGGTGAAGGAGAACTGCAACACTCCGGAAGCGGGCGGAACGCAACCTTCCTGCTTGATGCCCTGCCGGCCGTAGGCAAAAATGTTGTTCTTAATCGTGTTGGTCGTGTTAGGAGCTTGCGGGCCGCAGGTTTCGGACTCTGTGGTTGCCGAGGCTCGGTATACCAGGTTGTTCTGGACCAGGGCGTTCGCCGTATTTGCGTCCAGATAAACACCTTGACCGCCGTATCCGTCGGCATCCAGCGCGGACGCATCGCTGACATCATGGATTTTGTTGTTCAGTGCCTGGTTGCCGGTTGCGTTGGGGTCGGTGTTGAAATAAATTCCACCGAGGTCGTCCATGATGCCTTGGCCGAGATTGTAGACGTGGTTGTAGGAAGCGACGTTGTTATAGGCGCCATGGGAATTGCTTACGCCCGGAATGCAGCCGAGCGCGCAAATCTTGATGCCAACCTCGTATCCATCGTAGATGTCGTTGTGAGTGTAGGTGTTGTCGTGAGCATCGCCTTGCATGATGCCGAAGGTACCCGGAGTGACTCGGCCGAAGCCACTGATCACGTTGTTTTGAACGGTGGTGAATTGCGCGACATTCGCATCGGTGTCGTTGTACTGCGCCAATAGCCCTACCCGGATGCCGAAGCCACCCAAATCATAAAAGGCGGAATTCTCGATTGTGTTGTGCGCCGTGGTCGCCGACGTGTTGTTGGTGTAGAACTCCCAGCCGCCGCCGGCAGTCTGCGTCACGGTGACTCCGTTAACGGTCACATACTGGCAGTTGTAGCAACTTACCGCACCGGTTACGCCCTGATCTCCCGTGACCGAGGGGTAGCCGATCGATGGCACCGTCCAGTTGTCGTGCTGGAAGGTGATTCCCTGGAACGTCACGTATTGCATTCCGGTTGCGATTAACACTTGCGTGCTCTGTGGAACAATCACAGTGTCGGTGGGCGGGTTTTCACCGCTGTTGGCCAAGTAAGTCAGAACCCACGGAGTCTTCGAGCGATCGAGGAACCACTGTCCCGGCTGGGTCAGTTCATCTTTGACGTTCTCCACGAGATAGCGGTGGCCAACGATAAAACCGTCGTAGAAATCCTGCTGATAGGTGGGACCGGTGAGATAAATAATGTCCTTCGTCGTATCGATCGACTTGATGCGCAGCTCGGCCGCGCTCCACTTCTCGAAGTCGTAGAGTTCGATGTCGCCCTGCGGATACGGCGAATTCAGGTTTTCCCAATTGCCGTTGATGGGATCGGTCTTGGTGTATTGGAAGCGATCAAAGCACTCCCAGCCCAGGCCTGCCATATAGACCGTGCAATTCGGATCGGGCGCGGGGCCAGAAGCCGAGCCGGGAAGATAAATGGTCGCGGCTACACGATAATAGGTTCCGAGATAGCCGCCAAGGCGCGGGCGCAAGCGCCTCTGCCCGTTGTAGAAGAACTGCTCGAAATATTGGGTTGAAGATGGCAGCGTGGCTTGCCACTCGTTCCCGCTATCGTGAACCCAATTCGCAATTTTCATGCCGCCATCGATGACCGGAGTTTCATTGGGATAATTTTCCCAGACAACTCCAAGAGTCGATGTGCCTGAATCCGCTGTGCTGAACGAGAGCGGCTGGGTAACGTAATAGCTTCCCGCCCGCACCATTACTTGAATGGGATTCGTGCGGCCCTTGGGATTGCTCAAGATGCCCTGCACAGCTGTCTGCGCACGGCCGATGCTCGCAAAAGGGCCGTCCGTGTTTTTTGAGTTCGGAGCGGAGAGTGTGCCGCTCCAACTGTCATTTCCGTCGGTTGCAACATAGAAATCCGCAACCGTGCTCTGCGCGGGAACGACTGTGACGGAGAGTGCCTGCGTCGCAGTTTGTGGTGGCGTGGATGAATCCGTGAGCTTCACGGTGAAGTTATACGAACCAGTTTGCGAAGTGGTGCCGGTGAAATCGCCGGTGCTGCTGCTGAGGGAAATTCCGGAGGGAAGTTTCCCGGTGCTGATGCTCCAGGAATAGGGCGACATGCCTCCCACTCCACTCACCTCGCTGTTGTAGGTTGAGCCGGCGGTGATTTGAGGAAGCAGTGTGGTCGTGATCTCAAGTACGCTGCTTACCGGCAGAACATACTGGGCGCTGGCTGTGAACTGTGTGGGCCAAGAGGAGTCGGTGACCTGGAAGCTGATGCTGTATTGTCCAGTTTGAGCTGTGGTACCTGCCAGAACGCCCGTGGCGCCAGTGAACGTTAATCCCTGAGGCAATGTGCCGCTTGTGAGCTTCCAATGATAAGGAGACTTGCCGCCACTGGCCGCCAACGTTTCGGAATATGCCGAACCGGCCATGACTTCAGGCAGCGATGTGGTCGTGATCTGTAGTGGAACTACGAGAGGTGTGACCACAACAAATACGCTCGCCGACTTTGCAGAATTGGCGACGCTGGTTGCTGTTACTTTATACGTCCATGTCCCGCCGCTCACCTGCGGCGCAGTATAGAGGCCGTTGCTCGTGATGGTGCCGGACGTAGCGGTCCAGGTTACGCCTTGATTCGTTGAGTTGTTTACGGTGGCTTTGAACTGCAGTGTTTGACCAGACTCGAGTGCGCCGCTGTCGGGAGAAACGGTAACGCTGACCGTACCGGAATCAGCAATAATGATTGAGAAATTTGCCTGTACCTGATTCGAGCCGGAATCCGTCGCTGTGACGGTGACGGGGAACGTTCCCGAACTCTTTGGTGTTCCCGTAATGCTGCCCGCAGCTTTGCTAAGAGTTAAGCCGGAGGGCAGACCGCTGCCGGAAAAAGAATACGGAGACGTCCCGCCGGTAACCGTGAGGACTGTGTTGTAGGAAATTCCGACGGTTCCCTGCGGGGCTTGTTCCTGGACCTGCAGCTTGGCTTCAGAATAGACGCACGTTACGAGGGTGAGAGCCAGAATAAAAAGTGCACACGTAGCCTTAGTAAAGCACCCTGCAGTGCAGGGCTTGGGGGAGTCCGAAAACATTTAACACCTCAAAATGTCCTGATAGACGGGCGGTTTGACCGAGCATCGCCGCCCAACCCTAGGAGACAACGGGACGCGATTCGATGTAAGGTCACAGAGGTGCATCGCCCAAACTCCAGTTATGCCGGTCCTCTGAAATGGGACGGTGAGATTTGCGTAATTTGAGGGGCGAAGAAGGTTGTGCCTTAGAATCAATGGGTTGGAGTGCGGATGGGCACCCCTCCCAGGCGCCGGGCCAAATGCTTAGCGGAGTGAAGTAATAGTTCCAGTCGGGACATTTCCATTTTCGGGCTTGACATGAAGATTCGTTGAACGACACACTGGAAGTTGAGCTTTACCTGTTCCGCGATCCCCCTGCGCTGCACAGTTATTTCCCCGAAATGATGGTGAGTTTGCCGGTCCGTAAGCGGATCTTTCCTAGCCGGAGCGGGAAATTCCTTTGCACGGCGGACGGCACCAAGGGTGGGAAAGCCGAACCGATTTTACAAAACCGAATAGGAAGGCCAATACTTGTCGATTTTGGTAGTGGGGGGAGCGGGTTATATCGGAAGCCACGCCGCGCGCGCACTGCGTCGCCACGGGTACGAAGTCATCATTTACGACAATCTGTCACGCGGGCATGCTTTTCTGGCCGCTGGATCGGAATTGGTGGTGGCCGACATTGCGGATGGCGCCACACTAAGCCGGATGATGGGGCGGGTCGATGCAGTGATGCATTTCGCGGCGCATTCGCAGGTGGGCGAGTCGGTTCAGAACCCACGAATCTATTTTCAGAACAACGCTGAGGCCGGACTGGCGTTGCTGAATTGCGCGTTGGACGCGGGCGTTCGCAGGTTTGTTTTTTCCTCCACCTGTGCCGTATACGGCATGCCGGGAAAGATGCCCATCACGGAAGACACGCCTCGGCAACCGGTAAATCCGTACGGCACGTCGAAATTGTTCTTCGAGAACGCGCTCGAAGCCTATGATCGAGCTTACGGACTGCGTTATATGAGCCTGCGCTATTTCAACGCGGCAGGAGCGGACGAGAGCGGAGAGATTGGCGAGCTTCACGATCCCGAGACGCATCTGATTCCCGCCGCTTTGAAGGCGATTACTGGTGAACGGGGCGAACTGGAATTATTCGGTTCCGACTATTCCACGCCCGACGGCACATGTATTCGAGATTATGTTCACGTGAACGATCTTGCGGAGGCGCATGTCTCGGCTCTCAAACAGCTTGAGGCAGGGAAGACTTCTGCGGCGTTGAATCTGGGTACAGGTGCTGGGTGCTCGGTGAAGGAAGTGGTCGCAATGATTGAAGAAGTGACCGGCAGCAAAGTTCCTCGCAGGGTCGGGCCGCGCCGGCCGGGCGATCCGCCGATGTTGGTTGCCGATCCTGCGCGCGCAGAGGCCGCGCTGCAATGGGAGGCGAAGCGTACGCTGCGGGAGATCGTGCAAACGGCGTGGCAGTGGGAGACCAAAGGCGCTCCGAAAGCGCTTAGTAAGTAGCGTTGGCAGTCGGGGGAGACGGAGAACGGAGGCTAGAAGGATGGGAACGAGTTTGTCCGGTAAAAGAGTCGCGGTACTGGGTGCGGGAAAGATGGGAGGAATTCTGCTGCAGGCCCTGCTAAAAAGCGGCCTGCTTGCTCCCGAGTTGACCACCGCAACCGTGGCGCACGAAGAACGGGCACGAGCATTAGCGGCGAAACTGGGCATCACCGTTGGCACAGACAATTTGCAGGCGGCTAAGAATGCGGATGTCATCTTGGTCGGCGTGAAGCCGCAAGTGGTGGAAGAGGTGATGGGGGAGCTCCGCGGGCATATTTCCTCGGGCCAATTGATTATCTCCGTGGCCGCCTCAGTTCCTAATAGCTTGATTGAGAAAACTCTGGACGCTCCAGTTCCGGTAATCCGAGCCATGCCCAACACCCCGTCTTTGGTGGGCAGCGGCATGACCGCTTTGGCGAAGGGAAAGTATGCTGAAGCTTCGCACGTGGAAACCGCGACCGCAATGTTCAACGTCGTTGGCCGGACCGTAGTCGTGGATGAAAAGCACATGGACGCGGTCACCGGGCTTTCTGCCAGTGGTCCGGCCTACATCTATATCATTATCGAATCGCTGGCCGAAGCAGGCGTGAAAGTGGGATTGCCCAGGGATATCGCGACTCTGCTGGCCGCCCAAACCACCATGGGAGCAGCTCGGGTGGTGCTGGAGACCGGGGACCACCCGGCGCTATTGAAGGATGCCGTGACTACACCTGCTGGCTGTACCGTGGACGGCATCATGGAATTGGAAGAAGGCAAGCTGCGGGTGACGTTAATCAAGGCGGTGGTCAAGGCGTCCCAACGGGCGAAGGAGTTGGCGTTTCCTACCCACTGAAGCTTGCGCGGAGTGCGGTGGACTCGAGTTCAGCTCACGGTGACGACTGTATCTTCAACACTAAAGTACCATTTACCCAATTTCATGGAGAGGCTAGTTTTAAAAGAGGAGTGAAAGCGGTTACGGAAAGATCGTCCCTCAATAAGCAATCAACCACTGAATCGTGGATGTGCCGGCGGTGAACGAGAACCCCACAGAAAATCGGGAAGATAAGTCCCTCATCCGAGTGCTGGCAGCAGACAGCACCCGTATGAACAGCCAAATGCTGGCTGACGTGTTGGCTCGGGACAAGCGTTTTCGCGTTCTTGAGACTCAGACCGCAGCCGATAAGATCCTAGCGGTGGCAGAACGCGACAAGCCGGATGTGGTCCTGCTGAGTCCAGTTCTTGAAAACGATCCGCAAAAAGGGTTTTCAGTTGCGCGCGAGTTGCATGCGGCGCACCCTGCGATTCGCATCGTCATGCTTTTGGATCGCTCCGAGCGGAATTCCGCAGTGGAAGCCTTTCGCGCCGGCGCCAGCGGTATTTTTTGCCGCTCCGAGTCTTTCAAATTTCTGCCGAGGTGCATTGCCTGTGTCCATGCCGGGCAGGTGTGGGCGAACAGCCACGAACTCAAGTATCTGCTCGATGCCCTGGGGGAGGCTATGCCGCAGCGCCGTGCGATACACGCCTCCGATGTTTCGGTGCTTTCCCGGCGAGAGCAGGACGTGGTGCGGGGGGTGGCGGATGGATTGTCCAATCGCGAGATCGCTCAGCAGTTGAGTCTGACCGAGCATACCGTGAAGAACTACCTGTTCCGGATATTCGATAAGTTGGGTGTCTCTAGCCGCGTGGAAGTGGTTTTGTATGCGTTCGGCCTAAATGGCGCGGTTCCTCGCGAGAGTCTCGAAGAGAAACCCAAAGTTCAGTCGGAAACGACTGTGCCTGCAAGCAAGGCTCGCAAAGGGCCTCTCACCGCCGGCCGCCAGGCCGACGATGGCCCCGCCGCTATAAAGGCCGTGCGCAAGGCCCTGCCTCTTTAAGAGCGGTCCTGGAATTAAGCCCACAAGCGCAGGACCGAAAGCGCGCTTTTGTCCGCTATTGTCCCGTGCCGCTTAGGTTCGCGGTCTGGGGGCTGTTACCGGCACTGTCATTGAGTTGCAGGATGGCAGTTCGCGATCCCTTTGCCTGAGGCGTAAAGGTGATCGAGATCAAGCACTCTGTGTTTGCCGGCAGGCTATTGCCGCAGGTATCGGCAGCTACCGCAAAGTCTCCAGGGTCGTTTCCGCTGAAGGTGATGCTGGTGATCGTGAGTGCGACCTTCTGCTTGTTGGTTACCGTTTCATTCTTTTGCCCACTTGTAGTTCCGACCTTTACGGCACCGAAGGTCAGAGTTGCCGGAGCGAGCGTCACGGGCAGCTCTCCACTGCCCTTGAGGTTGATGGTTTGCGGGCTGTTGCTGCCGCTATCGCTGATGGTCACCGTTCCAGTCAGCGCTCCCGAAGTCTTCGGCGAAAACGTGGCCGTGATCGTGCAAGTTGCGCCCGGCCCGATGCTCGTACCACAAGTGTTCACCTGGCTAAACGACGAACTGTTGACGGAAATATTGATGCCGGTCAGGGCAACGGATTGATTGTTGGTGAGCGTCACGGCGTGAGCGGTAGAGCTGGAGCCAACAAATACAGTCCCGAAGGAAACGCTGGTGCTCGATAACGTAACCGCCACGACGCCGGTACCGGTGAGGTTAACGGTTTGCGGACTGTTGCTGGCACTGTCGTTGATGTCCAAAGTGGCGGCGAATGTACCGGTCGTGTTGGGCGTGAAGGTGACATTGATGGTGCAGGTTGAGCCTGACGCTACGCTGGTTCCGCAAGTGTTCGTCTGGCCAAAATTCGCCTGGTTCGCGCCGGTGAAGCCGATGCTGTTGATGGTGAGAGCCGCACCCGAGTTGTTTGTCAGAGTGACCGGCTGCGCTGGACTGGTGCTTCCCACGCCCAAAGATCCGAAATTCAGGCTGGTCGGCGAGACGGTAACTCCAGAAGACGTTCCACAACCTGAGAGTTTGAAATTTGCGATGCGCGTGTGCCAGATGATTGCGCTTCCCGTCTGATTTTGCGGATAGTATTCGTTCACATACCAGAAGGTGCAGCCATCGACCGGATCGACCGTCATGCTGTCATACGATCCCCAGTGCCACGTATTTTCCTGATCGGCTGTGCCGTCATAAAGCGTAAACTCGCTGGGCGCAGTCGCATTGGTTAGACTCCACCAGGAGGCATTCATCCCTGGATGAGTTTGGCTGCTGGAAATGCTGTAGCCAACCGCTGCATTGCCGGATGAGTCTTCCGCGATGCTTGGGATAAAGCGATACGTAGTGTTATCTGGATTAATTGTGCCGTCCTGATAGACAAAGGGAGTTCCCGGGCCGCGCATCTCGTACCAGCGAATCCCAGTCTGCTGACTGCTTCCCGGTTGAACGTCGTGGCTGACCACGAAGGACTCGTAAGATCCAAAGTTGCGATAGGCGAATCGTGGCATAAAACGATCGCCGACGGAGTCGATAGATTCCTTGGTGCTGCCGGTCGAGGGTTCGGGTACGCAGACGGTTTGAACCGGCGAGTGAACCGTGTAGCAACCGGGTTCGTAGGGCGCGACAGAAACCGAGGACTGTGTAAATGTGGAGAGCGACGGATTCGTCCAGTCCACGTGAAAGTCCCACAAGTTAAAGGCGCTCGATGTGGTGGTCACGTTGTCGATGGGAGGATTCTGGATACTCACCATATATTCGTCGCGGCCGGCAGGAGGCGCAGCGGTGCCGTCGACGTCCGCAGGAATCACACTGTGCCCCAGATAAATGCCGTCGCTCAGAGGACTGGTTTCACGGAAACATTGCGGAGGATTCGGCGTGCCTTTGATCAGCATGTTGGTGCGATCAAGAGCACAGGCGACGATTCCAACTTCCGCGTAGTTGGAATCGACGTCGTTGAGATCAATCGTTACGTAGTAGGCATCGGGCCAGGTGGCAATCTTTGGCCAGTCAGGAAAGTAAACGTCCCCTTCCGCGTTGGTGCCTAGAATCGGATCCAAAGCGATTTCGTAGGTGTACCAAGCGAGCGTTGGAGAGCTCAGGTCGTCGGTGTTGGTGATGGCGATGCAATACAGGTAGTTATTTTTCGATCCCGTGTGGCCAGCGAGAATCCAGCGGGAAGCCAGACGATCGAAGATAATCATGCCGTCGCCGCTGATGGCGCCGCAGGCATTCAATCCCGTTGACGTGAAGGGTGTGCTGACCGGTTGCGGTTTGCTCCAGATCGGAGCGAAGGTCACTTTGTCGTAGGCCTGATAATAGAGATTAACGTACTCCATGAACTGCTTCGTCCCGACCGCGCCATTGGGATCTACGTCATCTTCGGGTTTGGCGACCTGGCTTGCGGCGATGCCGTCGAATGACGTGACCGTCTGAGCTACGGCGCACGAAGCCAACAATAAGAAGAGCGCTCCAAGAACTCTAGCCTTGTCCATAACTGCCCCTGTTCTGCAAAGAGCTTTCGCTGCCTGGGTCGGGGGAGACTGCCCATCGTTCGGCATTAGCAAGATTCGTGCAATAAACAATTTGTAAAACATCTGATGCGATCCATGATCGGCATCGATGATCGCCATCTCCGAGACTAATTGGCCGTCTCGGTGAAGGTTACAACGTAGCTGCTCACCGTCGCCGTGATCGAGTATGTTCCAGCGGCTGGAGGCAAAGTATAAGTTGCGCTCGCCTGGCCCACACTATTTGTAATTGGACTGCTGTTCAGGAAGCTGCCGCCGGCTCCTCCATCGGAGAAAGTGACGGTGACTCCTGAAACGCCGTTGCCATATTGATCCTTCACCACGACCACGAGCGGTTTGCTGAGCTGCGTCGCCGGGGCCGCAGTCTGCTTATTGCCGCTGGAGATCGCCTCACTTGCCGGCGCAGCGGCCACTGACGTTTCGTGCATGGTTAGCGGCTTGGCACTGCCGGAGGAAACGGTAACGGCGAAGCCGGAATGTGCCGTGGTTGGGAGTGTGAAAACCGTGCTGGCCTGGCCATTTGTTTCCGAGGTGGCTGGGTTCGGCGCGAAGGTCCCGCCAATTGTGCCATCGGCGAATGAAACTGCGGCACCCGATACGGCATTACCAAAGCTGTCACTTACCTTCACCACCAAGGGCGCGGGCAGAACCGTGCCGACCGTACCCGACTGTGAGTTCCCGGAGACATTGGCGATTGCAGCCGCCGGGCCGGCGATCGCGATTTCACTAAATGTCGCCGTGGTATAGCCCGTGCTGGTTGCGGTGAGCGAATAGGTGCCTGCAGTCTGCGGCAACGTATATACCGTAGACGCGCTGCCCGGTGATCCGGTGATCGCGCTGGGCGGATTAAATGTTCCACCCTTTCCGCCGTCGCTAAATGTGACCGAGACTCCCGAAATTCCAACTCCGGTGTATGGATTGGCGGCTTGCACGCTCAAATTGATTGGAGTCTGTACAGCCGCGGTCTGGTTGTTTCCTGCCGAGACATTCAGCGCGGGGAAGAGACCATAGACTTGCAGCTCCGTTTGCGTGCCCAAGTAGACTTTTCCGTTGGCGATGAGCGGAGTGGTGAAGTGCGCCGTGGCCGTGAGTTGGTCGCGCCCGGGGTTTTTGTTGGTGTTGTAGATTTCTGCAAGACTGGTCGCGTTGAAAGCCGAAAGAAGTTCGGTGCTGCTGTTAGCGTTGAGATTGCGAACCAGCCACAAGAGTCCATTCGTGTTTCCGTTCGCCGAAACAACGGGGACCCCGGTGAACGTGTAACTCGACGGCGACTCGGCGACGGGCGTAGTCGAAATCATCCCGTTGGTGAAGGAGAATTCCTTGATATAATCTTGGCGCCCCGCGAAATAGAGCGCGTTATTCCAGTAGACGGGCGCGCCCCAGATTCCTTTTACCGCTCCGGGAAGCTCTTCCACGATGTTGTCTCCCGCCGCGTTGTACTCGCCCATGTCGCTCTCGTTGACGAGGTAAATAGTCCCGGTTTTTCCCGCGGTTACAAGAAGGTTGGGAAACGGTCCGGTCTGAGTGGGAAGCAGCACTGCGGCGCCCGAACCCAAATCCAGGTCATGCGCGGCCATCTGCCCCTGATTGAACGGGGTGAAATAGTCGGCGACGGTGAAGGTCGAGCCGTTGAACGTCAGCTTCATCACCGTGTCGCCGTAATCGGTGCCGCCGGTATTCACGTCGAACGTGCCGTTTGCCGTGACCAGGTAGATGTTCCCGGAGCTGTCGGCAGCCGGGCCAATCCCGCTCATCCACAGCGAGGAGCCGTACGTCTTGGCGGGGGATGTGTTCAGCAGACCGAGTTGTTGCAGCGAAGAGGCGCTGTAAGCCAGCAGCCATCCGTGCGCGAGTTGATCGCAACCATTCGAGCCGAATCCGATATAGATCGTGCCGTTCAATTCCAGCAGCGCCGGCCGTTGCAGATCACTCTGCGTATTGAGCGTTACCGAACCTACGGACGCATTGATTACCACTGGGCCGCCAAACTTCTCAAGTCCCGTCGTAATATCGAGCGCGTGCAGGCGGAATACATAACTTGTCACACCTGCGGTGACCTCCATCGTCTTGGCGACCAAATAAATTGTGTTAGTGGTTGCATCGATCACGGGAGTTCCTGTGATCCCGACTTGAGTGAACCCATTCACGAATGGGCAACCGAGAGCGGACACTGGCTCTGAAGTTACAGTCGTGCCGTTGCCGGAATTCAGGAGGCTTACCTGCCACAATGGCGGCCCGGGCACATCCGCATTGAAGGCATAAATGCTGTCGTTCGCGGTAGCCACATACACCACATTCACAACACCAACGTTCGGGATCGTTACACCGTAAACGTAGAGCGGCTGCGCCACAACGTAACCGTCCACGGCGTCGGTGAACAAACTGCCGAACTGATTTGTGTTCACGTTGCTGGGCGTAAGGTAGGTCTCGTTGGAGAACTGCCCGTCGCGCGCAACATCGCCGCGTTGCGTCAGGACATTGCGCTTGCTGCTGTGTTGACCCCACGCGGAAGCCGCAAGCAGACTAATTGTCGCCAAAGCAACTGCAGCCTGCAGTAGCCCGGGGAGCAGGGATCTTTTCTTAGTGATTGGCGCTTCGGGAGTACGTAGATGGGCTACCGGAAAAGAGTGGATCGTAGAGGACCTCATTGTCGAACGTCTCCCTCAAATTGGGACGTGATTATTTCTATGACGGGGGGATAGTTTTGCCGGACCTTAACGACTTCCGCACCGATCCGAGCGTTACTGCTGGTTCTTGACAAAAGCTTAACACAAGGCGTCAGGTTCCACTAACGAAAAAGCCTCTCGGAGCAGAGATCGCAGAGATTGCAAGTTATTGCAATTAACATAGTTGCAAAATCTTGCACACCGACCTACGCGGCAGAACCCCCCGTGGATTCCACGACGGAGCTGGGAGTTTCCTGCGCCGACAACTTCGCTAACTCGAGCTTCAGAATTCGATCCGGACAAAACCATTCAAGCAACGGCGTCGCCATAAAGGTGGTCATGAGAGCCATAACCACCATCATGGAAAAAAGTGCCGGAGAAATAACTTTAATATCCAGGCCGATGTCGAGGATTACCAGTTCCATCAGTCCCCGTGTGTTCATTAATGTGCCCAGGCCTGCGGCTTCGCGCAGCGGCATGCCGGTTAACCACGCAGCCAGCGTGGATCCGCCCAGCTTGCCCACGGTAGCAACCAGCACGATCAAACCGCAGTACATCCACATCTCCGGACCTTTGACCAGAGCAATGTTCGTGCGGAGCCCCGTAAATGCGAAGAAAAGAGGCAACAACAAAGTGACTGTCACCGTTTCAAACCGATCGAGAATGTACTGAACGAATTTCGGTTCTTTGGGCATAATCGCGCCCATCATGAAAGCGCCGAACAGAAGATGCAGGCCCAGCCTTTCCGTGCAGAGCGAAGCCGTGAAGACCATCAGCATCATGAACGCCAGGCGATTTTCGCTGAGGCCGCCCCATTGCCGGTAGGAAGCTTCCAACCCACCGAGCAGGCGCTGCACACCGTATACCATAATCAGCGCGAAGATGATAATGCCGCCGACCGTAACCCAGATCGATGTGCCGCTGTGCGCCGCGCGCGTAAGAACCACGATGTAGGCGAGAATGCACCAGCCCGTGACGTCGTCCACAGCAGCGGATGCAATCGCTACGGTTCCCAGCCGGCTCTGGAGATGTCCGCGCTCGATCAGAATTCTTGCCAGCACGGGGAACGCGGTAACGCTCATCGCCGATCCCATGAATAAAGCGAAGCTGGTGAACGTCACACTGTCGTCGGAAAGTCTGGGATAAAGATAAAGCGCCAGAAACGCCGCCAGGACAAAGGGCATGGTGATGCTGACATGGCTGGTTAAGACTGCGGCGTGCCCATGATTCTTAAGTTCTTTGGGATTGATTCCCAATCCCACCAGAAACATGAAGACGACAACGCCGATTTGGGCGAGCGCATTCAGAAAACCCAGGCTCGCGGGTGGAAACAGGTAAGCGGAGATACCGGGTGCAATCCAGCCGAGCAGGGAAGGCCCCAGCAAAATGCCGGCAAACATTTCACCCACGACCCTGGGCTGCCCGAACTTGCGAAACAGACTGCCTGTCAGCCGGCACACCGCCAGAATTACCGTGAGCTGCAGAACGAGTTTGAATAGGTCGAGGCTCAGTGCGACGCCTTTCGTTCAGGAATAATTTGGCGGACCGCACGAAACGGAACAGATTGGCAAGTAGAGCAATTGTTCATCGACAGTTGTCCGACCAGCGTGCGAGGAATCGCAACGGGATCGACGGTTGCTACCAACGTGAACTCGTGGCCCCTGCCGCAACTTTCCTGCTCCGACCACTCCGGAGATGGAGCAATTGAAGCGTTCAGGCCTGTTCCATCGAGCACTCCAGAGCCGAAGGATTTCGGGCCGTTGGCGAGACTTAGAGTGAAGTTGTTCCCGGACTGCGACATGGCCAACGCGTTGTCAGGATTTTCCGCGAGCACTTTACCGCAAGGCAGCGAAGCAAGCTGCTTCGGATCGGCCTGCAATTGCCAGACGCCATCAATAGAAACGGGGGCTTTGAGGGTGCGACCGCTTTTCAGAACGCCCAGCAACCCAACGATAGGCAGACCGACCAACAGGATGTAGGCGAGAATGAAATTCCTGTTGATGTGGGATGACATTCCGCTCTCGATCCTTAAAAGCAAGCCAGCCGCGCCGATCGCGACGGCTCGCAGACAAACACGGACAAAGGCCGGACAGTTAAATCCTACTACGACACCTGAGCAAAAGCATTTGCCGTCAAATCGCCCAGCAGCTTGTGCCACGGGTGCTTTTCATTTTGCTCGACCTCGGTCACCATTTTCCGCATTTTCTCCAGTACCGGCGGAGTGGCATCGTCGTAAACATCGCCCTGCAGCAGCTTCAACACATCGAGCCTGTACCGCGGATCGTTGATGAAGTATGTAAACAGCACGTTCAAGCGGTAATAGACGGTGATGAAGTCGTACCAGTTCTTGGTGCCAAGGCGCAGAGTGTTCTCGAAGTTGGAGAACGCCTGGCGCGAGAAATCGTTCGTTTCGAGCGCACTCAGAATGTCCTTGTGCGCGAAGCGAGAACTGTTAAGCGCGATGCTTACGCCGGTCGAAAAGATGGGATCGACGAAGCGGCCCGCATCTCCGACCATCACAAACCGGTCGCCGGCAAGCTGCTTCATCGCGTAGCTGTAATCGCCCTCGTCTTTGAAAGGACGAATACGGTTCGCCTTGCGCAGCGTCTCCTCGATCATGGGACGCGTACCTACCGAATTCCAGAAGAACTTCTCGCGGTCGTCTCTGGACTTGGCGAAGTTCTTTTTCTGCGTGACTACGCCAAGGCTGGTAACGGTGTCGCTGATCGGAATCTGCCAGATCCAAGTGTTCGAGATCGGCAGGAAGTGGATGTAAATATAGTCGAGATTCGTGTCGCGCTTGGCAAAGGCCTTGCGATCGTAGCCATCCCACCAGGAGTGAATCGCGTACTGGTCGAACACCTGGTCCTGAATCTTCAACTTCAACTGGTTGCCGAGGAACGTATTGCGACCGCTGGCGTCGACCACCATCCTGGCGCTCACGTTCATTTCCTTGGGGCCCATGTTGAAGCGGATCAAAGGCTCCTTGGGGCCGAAGTCGACGGCGTTGACCTTGATGCCGTCGTATACAGTCGCGCCAAGTTTGTTGGCGTGCTGCAAGAGCATCAAGTCGAACTTGCCGCGATCCACGTGGTAGGTGTGGTTCTTGTCCACTCCAGGCTGTTGGCGCTCGTCGAAGCGGATGTCGACGTTGCAATCCGGAGCCAGACCCTCGAGATCGTGCACGTAGGGCACTTTGTGGTCGTCGGTTGTCCACACGGCGCCATACTTGTGCGGGAACTTGGCGGCTTCCATTTGCGGCAGGAAGTCGAGGTCTTTGAACACGCGCGTGGAAGACGGAACAAGCGACTCGCCGACGTGAGGGCGCGGAAATAACTCGCGCTCGAAAACCACGCAACTGACCCCTGCCTTGGCCAGGTAAGCGGCCATGGATGAACCGGCGGGGCCGCCGCCAATGATTGCGACATCGAAATCGGGCTTTGTAATAACCAACGCTTCCTCCTGAAAATTTGTTCGCGAAGAATAGGCGAGCAGCACGGGACATTCGCGCCTGACTCGCCTTCTCTAACTACATGCTTGCTGCTTCCTTGAAAGCATCGACTGTCATATCGCCGAGCAACTTATGCCAGGGATGCTTCGCGTTCTGCTCGACCTCGGAAACCATCTTCTTCATCTTTTCCAGCACTGGCGGCGCAGCATCGTCGTAGACGTCACCCTGCAGGAGCTTCAAAACATCCAGACGGTAACGCGGATCGCCCACGAAATAGGTGAACAGCACGTTCAGCCGGTAATACACCGAAATGAACTCGTACCAGTTCTTGGTGCCGAGACGTAACTTCGTTTCGTAGTCTGAGAAACTCTCGCGAGAAAAATCGTTTTTCTCGAGCGAACGCAGCACATTGGTATGAGCAAAGCGGGCGCTGTTCAGCGCGATGCTCACACCGGTAGAGAAAATGGGATCGACAAAACGTCCTGCATCTCCCACCAGCATGAAGCGATCGCCGCAGAGTTGCTTCATGGCGTAGCTGTAGTCGCCTTCGTCTTTGAAGGCGTGCATCTGGTCGGACTGTTTCAGTTTTTCACGCAGTAGCGGCCGCGTGCCGACGGCATTCCAGAAAAAATCTTCGCGTCCCTGCCGCGACTTGGCGAAATTTTTCTTTTGTGTAACCACGCCGATGCTGGTGACCGAGTCGCTGATAGGAATCTGCCAAATCCAGGTATTAGAAATGGGCAGGAAGTGAATGAAAATGAAGTCGAGCTGCGCGTCTTTCTTGGCGAAAGCCCGGCGATCATAGCCATCGAACCAGGTGTGAATAGCATACTGATCGAAAACCGGATCTTTAATTTTCAGCTTCATCTGGTTGCCGAGGAAAGTGTTGCGTCCGCTGCAGTCGATCACCATCCTGCAGCTCACGCCCATTTCCTTCGATCCCATGTTGAAGCGGACAATCGGCTCTTTCGGGCCGAAATCCACATCTTTAACCTTCACGCCTTCGTAAACAGCTGCGCCTAATTTGTTGGCATGCTGCAACAGCATGAGGTCGAACTTGCTGCGATCAACGTGGTAGGTGTATTCGCGGTCCACGCCTTCCTGCTGGCGCTCGTTGAAGCGAATCTCTACGTGGGATTCGGGGTTGATCTGATCCTCTTTGTCGCTCTGGCCACCCTTGAAGTTCATTTCATAAGCGCCCTGATCTTCAGCAGTCCAGGCTGCGCCGAACTTGTGCGGGAACTTGGCTTCTTCCATCTGCCCGATGAAATCCAGGTCGCGGAACACGCGCATGGCGGAAGGAACGAGCGACTCGCCCACGTGGGGCCGCGGAAACAACTCGCGCTCGAACACCACGCAGTTCACTCCGGCCTTGGCCAGATAGGCGCCCATGGAACCGCCCGCGGGGCCTCCACCAATAATGGCAACGTCAAAATCCGGCTTCGTAAGAACCAATGTAGCTGCTCCTTTGCATGAGAACTGAGTAGATTATGGGGTATTGCGAAAATTGGTCTTTAGGGGATGGACCACTGTACGCTGTGTTTGCTCACTATGACGGTTATTCGACCGCCCTGTCAAGAGACCTTTTACCCCATGGCTTACGATAGGTTTTGGTAACCAGAAGAGGTTACGAGAGTAATAGCCAGCGAAGCCGAGCTCGTTTAGAAAGGGTGACGCAACAGCTCGTGGAGGGGCAGACGCCTTCGTCCGCCCTGGCTAACGCGTTGTGAAAACAGGTCCAGAAAGATTTTCGGCGGCTAAACCGCGCAACTTCTGTGTCGAAGTTGGGTTAGGCAATGTAATCAATCGCTTGGGCGAGGTGCTCCCCCGATGTGGAACGTTAAGTTTGCTCGTTTGATGGGCTCGATAGTTACGGTTGCGACGGCTTGGGCTCTAACGGCTTGTGGTGGGGGCACTAGCTCCCAGACAAACAGTGTGAGTCCGCCGCCACCATCGGGGTCGCGGCATGTGCAGACTCTCATCTACTCCACAGGCTCACCGAACGGCGTGAGTATCGCGATTCCCGGGTCCTTTATCGCTAATGTATTGCCTAACATTTCGGGCGTAAGCGTCTCTTTGTCCTGGAGCGAAGTGGAGTCCAGCAATTCCGCGGGCACTGCCTCGGGCGGTTACGACTTCACGGCATTCGATAACGCCCTTGCGCCTTATGTTGCCTCGGGGAGGGCAGTCAATCTGATCGTGTGGCCGGCAACGGAAGGCGGAGACAACGAGCCTGGCAGTGGAGGATCGACTCCCGCTTATGTACTCAGCACGGCTTATGCGCAGAGTTTAAACACGACGCCACAGGATATGGCTGTATGCCCAAATTACCTCGGCGATTCCGGCAATCCTTATTATTCGCAGACATCGAACGGTAGTGGTGGGGGATACTGGAACATCTCGACATCGAGTGATCTCAGCGGCCTTCCTGTTTCCTACGAAGCACCTTTCATGACCGCGTACAAGGCCTTCATCACGCAAGTCATCCAGCACTACAATGGGAACACGACGACGCCTATCGGTTACATTCGCTTCGGCTTTTCTCAGGGCGGGGAAAACAGCCCGGAGTGCAACCAATATTGGCCGAACTATTCTGACCAAATGTATCTGCAGTACATCAAGACGATGACGGATTTCGTAAAATCCCAAAGCCCGACGATGACCATTCTGGAAGATCTCCACGCTATAGGTCAAAACACTAGCTCGAGCTATACGCAGTACCCCGATACAGAAGCCGCGGACGCGGTGGCTGACGATTTTGGTTTCGGGACAAACGGATTACAGCAGAGCGATACCACAGCGACCGCAGTGCCTTGTGACGCCGATTGGTGTGCCCTGTTCTCGCAGTATGCAAGTACCGAGTACAACGGCAAACCCATCACTCTATCGCTGCAGACGCTGCAGTGGAGCGACCCCACGGGAGCGCAGCAGACCGGATCGCTGACCGTGCTTCTTCCATTCGCCGCGACCCATGGCTGCAACAATCTGGAACTCTACCAGGCTGACGTGGCCCTTGCTTTTGATGCTGCCAATTACTGCTCGTACCCGCACAGCAACTGTACATCCGGCACGTCTGCCTACTCCAGCTCCGACAGCAGTGCCTACGAGACGGCCATTCAGAATTTCTTAGCGCCTTGATTGCGAGAATCGGGTATCTGCTTGATGTTGGCGGGTTTTGCACAGCCTCCTGTTTACACTCCTGATACCTTTATGGCACGGTTGGGCTATTTACCGTGCGCGTCTTTGGGTCTAAAGTCCATCTAACGATGTGCTCAGAGTGGGTGATTCCAGGGTTTGCCCGCCGCGCAGCACCGAGCAATCCTCCACTTCGTCATTCCGACCTTCTGCGCCGCTGACACCGGTGCCGGAGCGCTATTTAATCAAATAAGCAGACCAGGGAGAACACATAGATGGCTCAGACTGCCATTCCAATGCCGGAGAAATTGGAGAGGGTGAAAGTGCTTGCCGCGGAAAGTACGCGCATGAATAGTCAATTGCTCGCCGAGGCTTTGGCGCAGGATTCGCGACTGGAAGTTGCGGGGGTTGAACCGAATCAGGCACTCATCCTTGCAGCGGTGGCTCAACAGAAGCCGCATGTGGTGCTCATCAGTTCGACATTGGAGGATTCCGGGACGCAAGGTTTTGATTTGGCGCGGCAGATTTCCGCGAGTCATCCCGGCACGCGGCTCATTATCCTGATGGACAGTTTCAATCCGGCGAACGTGGTGCAGGCGTTTCGCTCCGGAGCGCACGGAGTTTTCTCGCGGACGGAGTCTTCGAAGAGTTTAGCCAAGTGCGTTCACAGCGTTCACCAGGGCCAAGTTTGGGCGAACAGCGCGGAGCTGCGTTGCGTGATCGACGCTTTGCGCGAATCGGAGCCGATGCGATTGGTGGATTCTGTCGGCGAAGCGATTCTTTCCAAGCGCGAACAGGATGTGGTGCGTTGCGTGGCCGAAGGCTTGTCCAATCGAGAAATTGCCAGCAGCCTTGGGCTTACAGAGCACACCGTCAAGAATTATCTATTCCGGATTTTCGACAAGCTAGGCGTCTCCAGCCGGGTGGAGGTCGTGCTTTACGTTTACCGTTTCCGCAAGGATTGGGTGGGAGCTTCCGCAAGCCATCACAACTCAGCCCCTGCGCTCGGGCCAAAACTTCTGACGCGAAATGCTAGTCGCATGCGTCCCGTTGTTCCGCCGGCGGTGGTCGCCGGAAGCTGAGATCTCTCGTCGCCCGTTCAGTTCCATCACAACCCGCTGCAATTACTGGAGTCCGAAATCGGTCGCGGCCATCTCAACGATGGCGCGGCCGATGACCAGCGACGCTGTGGCCGCCGGCGAGGGTACGTTGAGAACGTGCAGCATCCTGCGGGAAGGTACAAACGAGAAATCATCCACCAGCGCGCCTGCGCGGGTTAGCGCCTGAGCGCGAACGCCGGAGCCACCCGGAACCAGGTCAGCTGCCGTGACCTCAGGTACCAGTCGTTGCAGGGAGTGCACAAAAGTGGATTTCGAAAACGAGCGGTGAAATTCGTCAAGGCCGCTTCGCCAATTTCTTGCCGCCATTCGCCAGAAACCCGGAAAGGTCAGCGACGAAGATACATCGCGCAAGTTGAAGTCCATGCGATGGTACCCCTCGCGACGAAATGCGAGAACGGCGTTCGGACCGGCATCGACGCTTCCTCCAACCCGGCGCGTGAAATGAACGCCTAGGAATGGGAAACGCGGGTCGGGCACCGGATAGATCAGGGTTCGCACCAGAGATGCGCGCTCCGGAATCAGATTGTAGTATTCACCGCGGAAGGGAACGATGATCACCGTCGGGTCGTCTCCGGCCATGCGGCTGACGCGGTCGCTGAATAGCCCGGCGCAGTTGATCAACGATTTCGCGAAGAATGTCCCCCGATTGGTTTCGATCACAATTTCATTCGAAAGTCGTTGAAGGCCAATGACTGCGTGAGATGTGAGAATGGTTCCGCCTCGCGCGGCGATCAGTTCCGCGTACTTGCCGCATACGATCGAGTAATCGGTAATGCCGGTGGAAGGAACGACCAAGGCGCGAAGACCGCTGGCATGCGGCTCGATCTCCCGTAGTTCATCCGGCCCGATCGAGCGCAGGCCGACCAGACCGTTGGCCTCGCCGCGCCGACGCAGCTCTTCGAGACCGGAGCGCTCTTTCTCACGCGTGGCAACGATGACCTTTCCGCAAACCTGATGCGGAAGGCCTTGCTCGCGGCAAAACTCCACCATTGCCCTGGCCCCTGCCACGCACAACTTCGCCTTCAGAGATCCCGGTTTGTAATAGATGCCGGAGTGAATGACTCCGCTGTTATGCCCGCTCTGATGCTGCCCGACGCGATCTTCTTTCTCCAGAACAAACAATCGCAGACGCGGGAAACGCCGCGTGATTTCGAGCGCAACGGCTAGACCGACAATACCTCCGCCAACGACAGTAACATCGCAGCGAGAATCGCTCATCGCCACGATGATACGCGGGGGATGTCCGCTTGTGTGACGCGGCGGTCGCTAATTCACGATCAGCGACACGGTTGCGCCGCCGGGTTGAGCGATGCTTGCCGGCGAACCAGTCACTGTGATTGTGTAAGTGACAGGAGCGCCGGTTGAAGTAATAGAATTACTGCCGTTACTTCCGCCGCCACAGGACGACAGCCAGAACAAGAGCGTGAACATCACAACCAAAAGCGCTGGACGACCATGGTAGTGCGGAAATGATAGAAGACCCGGTTTTGCTGCGCTGATTGCCAACGCAGCAAACCAACCACACCACAGCGCATAAAGCCACGGGGTGGGTGCGCGCGGCCGTAGTTGACTGCTGGCTGCCTGTGTGCTGACTGTCATCACCGCCGACGCCGCACCGCTTGAAAGCGTCACTGGATTCGGCGCGATACTGCATGTCCCTGGCAGTTGAGGCGCCGAGCAATTCAAAGTGATCGGGTTGGTGTAGGACGCGCCGACCGGCTGGGCGCTCAAGTTGTAAGTAATCGACTGCCCAGCAGTGATGGTCTGGCTAGTTTGGGCAATGCTGATCGTGTAGTCTTGCGCGACGGCAAAAGGCAGGGAAATCGACTGGCTCGGCGTTCCGCTCATGTCCTGGACCTTGACGTTTACGCTGTAGTTCCCGACGGCGGCGCTGTTCGGAATGTTAACCACCAGGGTAAAGGCGATGGGTGTGCCGCTAATTGCGATTTGGCTCGGTGATCCACCCCCGGGCAGAATGAAGGCGCATTGTGCTCCGGCGAGGGATGGGGCACTACACGTTAAGGCCACGGTGCCGATGTAGTTCGGCGTGAGCAAAAGGGATGCCGTCAATTGCACTCCCGGATCCGCGGGGCCGCTGGGAAAAGCCTGCTTTACGGCCAGTTGCAGCGTGTTCGCAACTGTAAGGGAAGCCGTCGCCGAATGCGCCAGCGAACCCGAAGTCGCGTTCACAGAGATCGTGTTGTTGCCTTGCGGTGTTGAAGCCGTGGTGGCGACTGAGACCATGACGGTGGCCGCGCTGCTTCCGGGAGTAACCACGCTTGGGGTGACCGTACATGTCGACCCCGACGGCGCACCACTGCACGCGAGGCTTATTGGGTTTGAGAATGCTGCCGCCGGCGATACGTTGAAACTGTAGCTGACGGTTCCTCCCGCTCCCACGTTCTGGCTGGATGGAGCAATTGCACCCAGAACAAAGTCCTGCACTGCGAGCGAAATCGGAAATGAGTGTGTCGGCGCGCCGGTCTTGTCCTGGCTGTTGATGGTAATGGTGTAGACGCCTGCGGTTGCGTTTGAAGGAACAGTGATGTTTGCTGAAACCTGAATGCTCTGGACTCCGAGCGTGATTGGCCCCACCGGATTCAGCGCGCACTGCGCGCCCGGCAATGGCGAAGCGTTGCAACTGAGATCGATCTGTCCGGTGTAGCCATCTACTTCAGTGAACAGATAGTTTCCGCTAACTGAGCCGCCGGGAATTGTCGTGAGCGTGAATGGACCGGCGATGGCGTAGTCGACGAGGACGAAAGGAACTATCAAAGAGTTGGTGATCGATCCGGAGACGCCTTGTACGGTCACCTGGTATGTGCCCGCAGTCAGGCCACTCGAGTTGATGATCAGCGTAGCAGTCGACGGAAACGTTGTGATCGAGGTTGGCGAGATGCTGCAACGGATGTTCAAAGTCGCTTCGCAACTCAAACTCACTGTACTTGAAAAACCATCTTGTGATGAAACCGTAATCGGACCACTGGTTCCCGTGCTCCCGGCATTCACATTCGGAAACGAGGGGCAAGGTTGTGACGGTGGGCAAAAAACAAAAGTCGGATTCGTGGTTACGTTCATCGTGAACGATTGCGTTACGGGCGCTTGTTGTCCGCTGGCCGTGGCTTGAAGCGCCACGTTGTAAGGGCCGGTCGTCGTTGTGGCAGGAACGGTGACCGTAACCGACATGCTTACCGGCAAGACCGAAGTTGGAAAAATTGTGGCGCTGGGACTGAAAGTGCAGCTTGCGCCGGGAATGTTCGGCGTAAAACTGCACGCCAGAGTCACCATTTCATTGAACGTGCCTTCTGCAGTGACTTGAAAACTGACCGGAGGAGAAACTGCTCCGCGAGGCTCGGTGATCGAACTGGGAGACGGCGTCGAGAGAATGAGATTGACCACCTGCAAAGTGACCGGCGCGGTGTGCGTGGTTCCGTTCGGATCGGTGCCCAGAGCTTGGATGTTGAAGTTGTAGGTTCCAACTGCATTCTCGCTAACGGGCAGAGTAAACTGCGCTCCGTTCTGCGTCGGCGTGACCGTGGATGGGCTGGGCGTGCACGGAACCGGCGGACTCGATGTTCCAGCCGTGCAGCTCAGTTCGACTGGATCGCTGTATCCGTTGATCGAGGTCAGCGTCCCATTGAAGGTGCCATTCGCTCCCGGAAACACGGTCAAAGGTGTGTTCGATACTGCGATGGAGAAGTCGGGCATGGCCAGGAGATTGAACTGCCATACGCCGCGCCCGTATGTGGAGCCGCGCAACAATTTCTGTCCGCCGGAACTGAACAGAGCGAGGGCCGTAATGGCTACATCAGGCAGAAATCCGGTCGTACCTCCCTGCTGGTTCGGAATCTGTCCCACTTCTGTCCACGACGGCGATAACGTAGAACTTCCAAAAACGCCCACATCAGTTCCGACATAAACTTCGTGGGCGACGGGATCGACCAGAACCGCGTTGGTTGGAGAATCGGGAAGAGCGTTGACTCCAGTGCCTGTGAAGTCGGTCCAACTTGCACCGGCATTGGTAGTCTGCCAGACATGCCCCGGCCCACCGGTAAAGCCCATTACAGTCACGTAAGCGGTATTGCCAGTCGCGTCCGAAGTATCGATCGCGACGTCCGAAATTGGAAACTGGTTGGGATTGATATTGGTGCCTCCGGGACCGTTGAGCGTGACGTTTGAGAAGGTCGAGGTTGTTTCCGAAACCGCAGCAGCGTTCGTTGTCACCCAAACATTGCCGCCGACTGGCGTAGAGAGATTATTGGGACCTGGCCCGTCAGTAGTGGCATAAACAACTTCCGAGCCGGCGGAATTTGCCGGTCCTCCTGCAGCAAGGGAGCGAACCGTATTCACTTCTGTTCCCGAGCAGGTACCTATGCCCAGAGTGTCGAAATTCAAGCTAAGCGCAGTGAAGTTGCCGCCAAGCCGCGGACCGCTCCACACGCGGCAGGTGCCGACGAGCATGGACGTTGTCGATTGCGGATCGAGAATGTAGGGGAAATAAAACGCGCCGTCGTCACCACCGAGACTGCTGCTGCTGACCACCACGCTGAACAGGCTGTTGTTGCAATTTACTCCGGACGAACATTCTTGAATACCCAGAGTTCCCGAACCCGTATCCGGTTGCGAGGCGAACCAGTTTCCTGAGTTGGGATCGATGGCGTTGTACCCGCCGTCGCCGCCTAGCACGTTTCCCCAACTCGTGCTGGTCGTGGCGGTGGCCGTCGCGGGCGAACCATTGTCCTGCGTGCCGCCTAGCAGAGTATTTGCGTTGGTGGGATGTTCCGAGAAGCTGACGAATTGCGTCATCGAACCCAAGTTCTGATTGAGATCGTCGAATTGGTTTGTTCCCGTACAAGAACCCGTCAAGAGACCCGTGAACCCATTCAGAGCGCGGTAAATTCCACCGTCGTTGGCGAAATACATCAGATTGGCGCCGGTGGAAGGGATCGTGAATGCCAGCGCGTGCTCGTCGGGATGTACATGCGCCGGCGCGCCGAACGGGTCGCATCCATAAACGTGGGTGAGATTTATAAACGCCGTTGTGGCGCATGTGGGGTTACTGGAGGTAATCGAACACTTATAGAGGTTGATCGCACCGGCATAGAGGTCAGTAGGATTTCCCGCGCACGTCTCAGCGCCATTCGGGCAATTCGGGACAGCCAACAAATCCAAGTTATAGAACCCTTGGTCCACGCCGCAGCCATTGAAATCGCCGCAATTGCTGATACCGCTGTCGTTGATCTGGGTCCATGAAACTCCACCGTTCAAGCTCTGCCAGATGCCTTCGTCTACCGTGTCCCCGCTGGAATTCAAAGCAACAAACCACACGTACATTTCATTGCGGCCCGGCACGACGGTGATCTCGCCGCGATAAATCGGGCAGTTCGTGCTGTAGCTCGTGGGGCACGCGGTTGTGCTTAACTGTCCAGGTTGACCCGGCTGGTTGGCGAGACGTGTCCAAGTCAAACCGTCGGGGGATGAGAAGAATCCCTGATAACGCACCGCTGCGAAAAACAACCCCGCAGCCGCGTTGTAGACCACCGATGTAGCCGATGTTGTGGCGCTCGCCCCGCCGGGCACGAGAGCATCGTAAGTCCACGACTGCCCCGAATCCGTTGAGGTGTACAGACCGCGATAGGTATTGCTAGTTAACGCTCCATCGACTATGCCCTCAGCGGCCGCTGCCATGGCCACAACCACGGCGCTGGTGTTGGCGGTGCTGAACGCCATGCGCGTAGCGCCTAAGCCACTGAATGATATGCTGCCGCTGTTCGCAGTAGAGATCAGCGTCCACGTGTTACCAGCATCGGCGGAAAGCAGAATGCCTAAGCCGAAATACGAGTCCGCGGAATTGTCGGCCTCTCCTGTACCCACGAGAATTACACTTTGGCTGGGATTGGAATTCCCCGGCTGGATTGCGATGGAACCGATCGACAGCGTGGCTTGATCATCAGTGACCGGTGTCCAGGTCACGCTGTTGGCGACGCTGGTGGCGGCATTGGTCGACTTCCACACTCCGCCTTGTGCCCCGCCAATGTAAACCGTGTTTCCGGTTGAATCCGCGGGGTCGATCGCGACCGCAGTTGCCCGGCCCGAAACCTGGTTGTAGTTCTGTAGCCCGGAACCGCTCGCGTCCGAAGCGAGTGGAACCGGACCCAGCGGTGTCCAACCCCCCGTAGAGGATAAGGGTCGTTGGTTTGACGGCAGGTTCCCTGCTCGAGCCGTCCGCGCTCTTCGTGCTTGCATCTTGACTTCGTAGGCGCGCCGCCTCAACTCGGCGGCGGATTTTCCCGGAACTGTGCGCCCACGCAGGAACCATTCGCTTCTCTGCTTCACATGATCGGCGTCAGCATCGCTGTCGGCGATGGGTGCCGTGGGCGCGGTTTTCTTGGCGCCCTGAGCCAATGCGGGAGCGAGACAAGAAAACAGCACAACAGCAAGCAGGGAAGCGCGAAGTAAATAGTGACGCCTGGGAAGCAACATAAATGCTCGACAACGAGGCCAGTATCAGAGCGCGAACAGAGCGGGTCAACGCGAAAACCAAATAAAATCTCGTGAAAGCCGTTTCGGGAAGCTATTCTGGGAATACAAAGAAGAGTTGTCGTGAATACCTGTACAATTGCCACGAATTCTGCTAACGCCTGCACACTTCAGCGGAGCTTTGCATGACGAAACGTCTTTCGGCAATTGGTCTGGTTGTCGTTCTGTTGTGTTCGTTGCAGGTTTCAATTCCACTTTGCCAAGCTGCGGATCGCGAGATCAATGTCGCGGCGGCGGCAGATTTGAGCGCAGCTTTGCAAGAGGTCGCCGCGAACTATGAAAAGCAGAGCGCGGTCAAGGTAAAACTTTCCTTCGGCGCATCTGGAGCGCTGACCCAGCAGATTCAGAACGGCGCTCCGTTCGACGTCTTTTTCTCGGCCGATATGGACTATCCGAGGCAACTCATCGCTGCGGGTCAGGCCGAGAGCCAATCGTTATGTCGTTATGCCGTGGGGCGACTGGTGTTGTGGGTTCCGAAGGATTCGACGCTCGATGTTGAACATAAGGGGATCGAAGTATTGTTGGATCCGTCGGTAAAGAAAATTGCGATCGGGAATCCTCAGCATGCTCCTTACGGGCGGGCCGCGGCTGCTGCTCTTAAGCACTATGGGTTGAGCGAGAAGGTCAGCGATAAGTTAGTGCTGGGGGAGAATATCGCGCAGGCGGCGCAGTTTGTAGAGTCTGGAAATGCGCAAGTTGGCTTCGTCGCGTTAGCTCATGCGACTGCGCCTTCCATGCAGGGTAAAGGGAAGTATTGGGTCGTTCCCGCAGACGCATATCCGCCGCTGGATCAGGGCGTGGTCATTATTTCGGCTGCGCCCCATAAGCAAGATGCGGCGGCATTCTTAGAGTACGTAAAGACTGGGGATTTCGCCGCTGTGCTAAAGCGCTACGGTTTCAGCTTGCCTGAGCAGAAGTAGGCAGTGGCAGTCTGCCGAGGGGAAGATTCACAGAAGAATGTTCATCGATTGGCAAGCATTCCGGCTCACCATAGAACTTGCTCTGATCGTTTCCGCAATTCTGCTAGTCACCGGTGTGCCGCTTGCGTACTGGATCGCCTTCTCACGCTGGCGGTGGAAGTTTCTCGTCGAAGCGCTAGTCGCATTGCCGATTGTTCTACCGCCGACGGTGCTTGGATTTTACGTACTCGTAGCCCTCGGCTCCCGCAGTCCTCTGGGGCGCTGGTGGCAATCTTTAACTGGGCACACGCTGGCTTTTACGTTTAGCGGACTGGTCCTCGGTTCCATCCTTTATAGTTTGCCATTTGCGGTGCAACCGTTCGCGGCTTCATTTTCATCTGTCGACCGCAAATTGCTTTCGGTATCTGCGACCTTGGGTGTTTCCCCGGCGCGCACATTTTTTCGAGTCACCGTTCCGCTTTCGATGCCGGGGCTGATCACAGGTGTCGTTCTAACCTTCGCACATACCATGGGCGAGTTCGGCGTAGTGCTAATGGTGGGTGGAAATATTCCGGGCGTCACGCGTACCGTATCCATCTCGATTTACGATCAAGTACAGGTTTCAGACTACGCTTCCGCCAACGGCATGGCGTTGCTTCTGCTTGCTTTCTGCTTCGCTACGTTGGCTATTGTTTATGGCCTGAACCGCAGAACGCACGGTCAGAAACTTTGGAGCGTAGGGCCGCTCAAGTAAGCTAGCTCGATGCCTTCGGCTGAAAGTTCAAAGTCGGCGAATGCGATTCTAAGCGCAGAAATCCGCAAAAGCTTTCCCGCCGCCGAGCGCAAGTTTTCTCTTGATGTCAAATTCGAAGCTCCGCCGGGGTTTACCATCCTGTTCGGTCCCTCGGGTGCGGGAAAGAGTACCTTGCTCGATTGCATTCCCGGACTCACCACTCCGGATGCGGGCCGCATAGTAACAGCCGAGCGGGTGCTCTTCGATTCGAACGCCTCGGTCGATATCCCTGTCGCCAAGCGCGGGGTCGGCTACGTCTTGCAGGATCTCGCATTGTTTCCCCATCTGACAGTGGAACAGAATGTCGAATTCGGACTCGCCTCTCTGCCGCGGACAGAACGTCAACAGCGAGCTGATGCTATGCTGCGCGATTTTCGTGTCGACCATCTGAAAAGGCAGCGTCCTTCGGAGATTTCCGGCGGTGAGCGTCAGCGAGTCGCGCTGGCGCGCGCGTTGGTGACCGATCCCCGTACCCTGCTTCTTGACGAGCCTCTTGCTGCGCTCGATGCCGCGACGAAATCAAAGATAGTCGCCGACCTTCGCCGATGGAACGAGAAGCACGGTGTTCCCATTCTGTACGTAACCCACAACCGCGAAGAAGTGATGGCGCTGGGCGAACGCGTGCTCGTAATGGATCAGGGACGCATCATCGCCCAGGGCACGCCACATGACGTGTTGCACGCTCCACTGCGAGAAACAGTGGCGCAGTTAGCCGGCTTTGAAAACATTTTCGACGCGAAAGTCGAGTCGGTCCACGAAGATCGCGGCACCATGGTTTGCCGCCTGCTGAATGGCGAGGACAGTTCGGACGTTGTTCTGGAGACGCCGGTTGTTCGTGCCGAAGCCGGCTCACGCCTGCGCATCGGAATTCGTGCCGGCGACATTCTTCTGGCAATTTCCAGGCCTGCCGGCCTTAGCGCGCGCAACGTGATTACTGGAAGTATTTTTTCCTTGCAAAGGCGCGACATGATCGTTTCCGCTCGCGTGAATTGCGGTGTGGAGATGGAAGTGTTTCTGACTCTCGCCGCTCGTGACTCTCTGGAACTCGCAGATGGGCGTGAGGTTTGGCTCGTGATCAAGACCCACTCGTGTCATTTGATGCAGAAGTGAGCGTCCGAACGAATGGGTTGAATTCTTACAGTTGCGTTTCACTTCTCATTGCACTTCACTTCAGCCTTCTCAATTCTGCATTCTCAATCTCGCTGTGCCCGATTTCAATCACCGCAATCCATTGTCCGCGTCGTTGTTCGGAAAATACGGTGTGGCCGCCAAGAATCTGGGCAGCGGCGGCAGGCGGGACGTCGCGGTGAAAACCAAAGAATCGGCTTTTCAATTGCGTCCAGCTTCGCCAATGGTCCCATACCCCTGGGCGAGATTCATACTTGGTCGAGAAAACGAGAGCCACGTCATAACTCGAACGAACATCGGCGGCAGAAAGCACCTCGTCCACAGAAAAATTTTCGATGCGAACTACGCGCATGGGCCGCGTGAGATAGCCGAGCCAGGGACGCGTCAGTTCGTCCGAGGCCGGCCAGGCGGTCAGAACTCGCGCCATCGGGTAGCGGGCTTCGAGCAGTTGTTCGGCGTTCTGGTGCATCACGATGTAGTCACGATAAGCGAGATTATCTTCGGGCGAGAAACCGTAGGGAGGATTCCAAAACCAGCCCGCCACAAACGTCAGCGCCACGAATGCGATGACAATCTGCCACAGACGAACTCTGCGCCACAACGTCGACACGGAAAGAATGATGACGAGGGGAACGGCCGGCAGCATATAGCGGGCCAGCACGGCGCCGCCGATCAATGCCATTGCGACTACATAAGCGAGGACGACGACGTAGAAATCCATTTGCACGGGAAAGCTGATCCGCGGCCGGTCTCTGGCGGGATCGTGCTGCGGCGGGAGCATCCAAATCGCTAAAGCCATTGCGAGCGTCAACACCCACAGGTGAAGATATCCCGCCATTTGCCACAGCCGCATAACCAGCGCAAGTAGGAAGCGAGTTGGGTTCAGAGTTGCCGCTACGTTGTAGCGAAAGAATTCGGGATTGCCGAAGATGTAGCCGGTTCGCGCGTAGTGATAGCTGTACCAGAAAACAAGCGGCAAGGCGGGTAGAAGTAATGGCCATAGGCGTGTCGAGATGGTTCCCGTTCTTTGCTTTTCCGACCACAGCTGTGCTCCGAGATCTCCGTAGGCAAAGAGCCCGATAGGCTCCCATCCCGCCAACGCGAGGGGCGCAAGGATTGCGGTTTCCTTCGCCAGCGCCGCCAGCGTGAACCATAAGAAGGTAGTGACAGGCTTTCCTTCCAAGTGGGCAGACAAACCCCAGAAAATAAAGCCGGCTGCTGCGAGGTCCACTTGGGCCAGGGAACTTTGCGCGAAGAATACGGGATACAGCGCCGTGCATAACGTAGCTGCAATCGCGACGCTCGTATTTGCGACCGTTTCCGCCAGCCGAAAAACGCCGAGAAGCGAGAACGAGGCGAGGACGAGCATGGCTGTGCGCGTCACCGCGGGTGCGAATCCAATGATCTTCCACCACAGCGCGAGCCAAGCCATCACCAGCGGGGGGTGCGCATTCGATACCGTCGAATGCGGGATGAGACTTCCCGTCAGCAGAATATCGCGCGCCGCTGGCACGTAGTAGCCGGCTTCGTCCCAGAAGTAGGGCAGGTGCAGCAGGGGCGCGTGCAGCAGAAAGACGGCGAGAAAGATCAGGACGAAGAGAACGGGGGTGGAGCGCGGAATTGATGGCGGAGGAGTGGCGTCCATTAGAGGGCAATTCTAACGCCGCCCGCCCTGTCGAAGGAGTAGCCAGGAGTAAAGATCGCCCCAAATCCAGATCCAGAAAAAATCAGATCAAAATAGTAAAATTCCTTCTGCAACGCCTTACTTTGATTCCTCACCGTAGCGTGGGGTTT